>Ga0307930_1000418_pt1 | contig 33946 bp, 28 predicted proteins | sample OrgLakmetageno46_FD_203161 | JGI IMG/M metagenome (GOLD analysis project Ga0307930, IMG submission 203161) | Saline water microbial communities from Organic Lake, Antarctica - #46 | ecosystem: Environmental > Aquatic > Non-marine Saline and Alkaline > Saline | place: Antarctica: Organic Lake...
ATGATTTTAAATCTGAGAAGTTTAGAGTGGGCGACCTTGAGCTTAAGGTCATTGTTAAAGATGATCTGATCAAAATGAAAAAAACGGCGGGACGAGAAAAAGACTTACTTGATATCAAGGAGCTTACAAAATGAAAGATGCGACTAAGCAAATCCAGTGGCTGGAATCAATGAGAGAGCTCAATAAAGCTAAGAAAGTTAAAAAGGCCAAACTGATAACGATGAAAATTGATCCAGACCTCTTGAGTGCATTTAAACTTAAGTGTGAACTAGAAAAACGTCCATACACCACAAGAATAAAAGAACTCATGCAAGACTATCTAGAAGATAATAATTAAATTAGCAATTATCCTACAGTCCAAGAACTTTGGCCCTTCTTTTCAATCCGGTCTTGATAGACTTGAGCATCTTTATGTCGACATCTCCCGAGAACGAAACAGAATCAACCTTGTCAATTCCATCAGACAGATCACTGAGAATCTTATCAAACTCCTCTTGAGTTAAATTTGAGTCAAATGCCTCTTGATTCCAATCAGATAGAGATATTTCATTATATTTAAATTTCTTATTCACACTCCAGCTTGATCGTAAGTTTGCGTAAAGCTTAGGATCTTGTTCAAAGATAAAGTGAGCACTTAGAATATCGTAGAAAGGGGTTAGAGCATAACCTCTTCGGACTCTATACAGGCTTATATTTTTTGCGTGTCCGTCTGTGTTAAACAAAAGATCGTTGATCATTGCAATTTTAAAAAGATTTACTCTATCCTGCTCTACATTGTTTGAGTTCTCTAGAAGCTGCATTATAATTTGAATACTTGGGCCACCGTCTCTTTCGTACTTCTGGATAGGAGAAATTCCTAAGGCTTGGCACATGTCTTCTTGGGGAATACGATATAAAAAATTATCTTTCCAGACTCTATCAAATCTCTCAACGCAGAGCACTCTTTGTGAATTAAAAGTACTAATAAAACTCTCACAAGTATTCATACTGAATGCTTGTTTGGCAATCATCAGGGATATGTGTTCATTATCAACGCTTTGAGAGCAATCAATACCCTCAAGCACTCGTCCCATCTTCTTTTTTATAATATGACTTGTCGGTGTTTGACCTTTTGGTTCGTACCAACCATCTTTCCATAAAAGAAGAGCCATTTTTTCCTGAGCTCCGGCGAGGGATATTCTAAAGTCATGACTATCCATTCCAAGAGGTGAGTCAAAAGCCAGGTTTTTAATTTTTCTTTCTATATCGGAGTTTGATAAAGGTCGAATCTTTAACTTATCTAGAAAATCAATTTTATCCATTGGTTCATCATAAAAACTCAAAGCACCGATACAATCCCTTCCAATAGCTTGTAATATATCGAATTGCTTTTCACTTTTTGTTCTAAATTTTTGAGTAATTGCTAGAAGAATGGTCTTATTATCCGGAAGTAAGTTATCAAAATAAAATGAAGCTTCCTCACCAACAAATACTTTCTTTAGAAGTGGCAATGATAGTGAAATACTAAAGCCTGTATTAATCCAGTTCTCAGAATATGCAAATCCAATTGCACCGTTTGGATGCCTACTTAGAACCCCTACAAAGTCAGAAGAAAGGAAAACGTAGAGGTTTTGAGTTTTTTGTTTTAGTACCATATCTTTACTCAATCAAGTCTAGGAGGTCTTCAGTATTGATTCCTTCGATTTCTTTAAAAGAGATTTCGACTTTTAAAACTCGCAACACATCTATTAGTGTTTGAACTGTCAGTCCACTACCATTTTCAAGCTTTGATATAAAGACCTGGCTTACACCAGATTTATCTGCAAGTTCAGCTTGGGATAGATCTCTTTTTTGACGATAAAACCGAATCAATGCACCAATATCTTTTGAATCTCGTATATTTTTAATATATAACTCCTAGTTATATATAGGGTTTAATAACTCCTGGTTATATTGTTCATTTTATAACTCTTAGTTATTGAATACAAGGAATATTTAATATTTAGTAATGATTTCAGATGTTTATATTTTTTTGATATTAATTTAAAAGGTTGTATTGATAAATTATTCCAGTTTCAGAACTCTTTTGTTCCGATATTGGGATAGATATTACAACATATTAGGGACTTAAGACACATCAGACATGGTCTACACATTGCTTCTACCTCTGGATACACATACCAAAGGGGAACAAATGAAAAAGTTAATCACAACAAGTCTCGTTCTCTTGGCCGCATATAGCTGTGGTCAAGAAAGTAGTTCGAGTAAACCGACAGCGTTCACTAAAAATTTAAATGAAGAATCCACTAATAGGCCAAATTATTCGCACTTAGATTTGTATAGCTTCTCAAATTCATCGAGAGCTCCTCAGAAAAATGATATTCGTTATTTAAGCTACGAATCGAAAGTTATCAAAGGACTTAATTCTCATAATCATATCTCCATAGAAACAGGAGTGAAGGATATTAGTATTAGAGGATTAAAAGTCATTATAAAGAAAGGCGGAGACTCTGGTTTATTTGAAAAGATCTATAAAAGGTCTGATGTTAAAAACTTCTCTATTGATGCAGAAATTATTGAGATTCACGATGCAATTCACTTAGCGGGATCAAAGGTTAGTCTGACTGCAAAAACTATCCGCTTTGTAGGTGAGGGGTCTATTAATACAACGCCTCTTGATCCTAAAAGCATTACTGCTTTGCAATTTCAAGATGGTGTCGATGGTCTAAATGCTGGGAGTATTTATCTACACGCAGATGAAGTCATAGACAAAGGCAGGGTTACCAGATTGATAGCAAATGGAGGAATCGGTCAAAATGCTGGTCCAGGGCAAGCAGGAGATCGAGGAACAAACGCTGTGCTTAAGTATGGTTATCATAAGTATGTATCCCACTCGTGTTACGATACTGGCCGAGGTGCACCAATATGTATGGATAACGTTGAAAACGGTAGACCAGCAGGTAATGGTCAAAATGGAAAAATTGGTGGGAAACCTGGAGAGCCAGGAGAAGCTGGGTTTATATATACCAATAAGGATTTCAATCTCAAGACATCACAAGTTGGAGCAAAAGCTGGAGCTGAAGATAGTACAAGGCTTGGAGGTCTTCCTGGAAGTCCCGCAACTACATGTGCAGCAAAATTTAGAAAGGGAAGAAAGATAGAGTTTGATTGTCGAACAGCTGTTGTAGGTGCATCAGCAGTTCCTCAAAAGGCGAAGAAAAATAAGTCTACCAACCGACAGATTAAAATTAAAAGAACAAAGGTCTCATGGGTATCAAATCTCACGACTCCTTTAAAGCTCAAATATATAGAAGACCTATATAAAGCCGGAAGACTTGAGGCGAGTCAAAAAGAGATTAAAACATTTAACAGCATAATTTCAAAAAATGTTATGACAATTGACAGAGCACCAGTGATGCAAAAACTCTCTCAATTTTCAAATCAGATGGATATGAGACTCGACTTCTATGGAAACAAAAAGACTTGGGTTCCAAATCTTGGATTTGAAGTTAATTATGTTCTCTTTAAAAATGAAGTAAAAAGAAATATCGAGGTCCTTTATTTATCTAATTCTATTGCAAACGATTTGAATAAGGAGGTTCATGATGCACGTGAAATTCTCGATTTTCAAAGTGGACTATTTGAAAACATCCAAGCTGAGAAAAACAAAATTGATAAAACGATTGACGGAATTGTAACGACAAATGAAGCTTTAGGAGAAGTAAAAGTCGCTGAGGAAGAGTTTCGTTATGAACTTTCACAGTTGGAAAAGGAAATCAGGGCGAAAGCTAAAAATAATATCAAAGTTCCTTTTATGGACAAAGCTGTCAAAATCTTTGCAGCGGCATCTAAAGTTATACCAGTTGGTCAGCCAGCTTTAGGTATCGTTGGAAGCGGAGTAGACTTTTTTCACAGTGCAACCAATGGAAGCATGACCACTGGAGAGATACTCTCAAAAGTTCCTTCAATGTATACTCAATTTAGTGACGTAGACTGGGGACAAACTCAATCTGAAATACATGAAAAAATTGAGGAGCTATCGTTATCAAATTTAGAGGGAATGCAATCTTGGGAGGAGAGAGCAAGACACTTAAAGAAAATTTCTGATTTCACTAGCCCCGTCTTTAAAGCGGTTGCTGACCAGATGAGTGAATGGAGAGAGCTTGAAGGGGATGGATCGAAACTTGATCGAGAGATTGATAAAATTAAGAGATCACATAGTATGTATCAAAAAGTTATTGAATCATTAGAGAACTTAAATCTTAAGAAAAAGATTTTTAAAGATAGAGTCGTTGACTTTCAAAGTTCGATCTCAAAGTCACTTGTGGCCATAACTTCAAACTACTCAGCCGTTGCTTTATCGTTTGAAGATATTGAAACTATGAATACTGCTAGAAAAAGAGACTATATAAATGCAATTGAAGATGTAAAAAGACTAGCTTCAAATTCACTTCATTATTACGGTTATTTATTAGAAAAATCTTACGAATATAGACTCCTAAAAGACTATGAAAGCAACTTTGATTTAAAAGTATTAACAGATGAGGTTTTGAATCTGATTAATATTGGATCTGGAACTACAGTGGATCACGTTACTTCACTTGAGATGATATATAACGCACAACTGACCGAGATCACGAACACTCTTTTAGATAACTTTAATACCGATGGTCCAGCTCTTACTTTAACTAAAGAGATAAGCTTAACTTCAAAGGAGCTCAATACGTTAAACGCTGGTAAGGATTTGTATGTAGATACAACGAATGAGAATTTCTTTGGAGAGAACAAAGAGAATATCAGACTTCTCGACTTAGAAGTTGTGTCCATGGAAACAAGTGGTGAGTCTTCAGAAGTAGAGGTTAATATGAGTCATAGTGGTCGTTCAGTTATCAATCAAAATTCTGTAAACTTCGCATTCGATTTTAAAAATATCGATAAGAATACTACCCTTCACTGGACATCAACTTTTAATCCATTATCAGGTAACCTCTATCATTCTGACTTTGACATTAGCGATGAGTCATTACTAAGAAATTTACTGGGAATGGACTCAATTAAGACCCATCTCTTTACCAGCCCAGGAGCGAGAACGTTCATAAAGATAAACCTTAAAAAGAGTGCTCACACACGAGTAGAGTCTTCAACACTTAGGCTTGAGTACTCATACAAGATCAAATAAATAATGGCCCCACATCGTTGGGGCTTTTCCTTAATTTACCCTCTCTCAATTAGACTTCTTTTTCCCAAATTGATACTAATAGAGGGTCTTAAAAATAAGGATATACTGCTATGCATACTGAAGTGCAAAAATCTCTCTTTCTTGAAGTTGTGAACGTCATCGAAAATTATTTTGAACAAAATAAATCATCACACGTTGTCGACTACATTAAAGGCACAGAACTCAAAGATAAGTTAGATCTTACAATCTCAGAATCTGGTATAAGTTCAACTGAGCTTATCGATGAAATCAAAAAATATTTAAAATATACACCTAGAACAAGTCATCCACAATTTGCGAACCAACTCTCTGGAGGTTATCAGTTTGAAGCTATGCTAGGGGAGCTGATCTCTTTTGTCGGTAACAATACGATGGCCACATATGAAGTCTCTCCAGTAGCTTCATTAATTGAAGCTGAACTTGTAAAACTCATCAACGATATTATTGGAATTAAAGACGGTGATGGCATTATGCTCACTGGTGGAAGTAATGCAAACCTAATGGCCATTCACTGTGCCCGAGAGAGAAAATTTCCAGACGTTAAACGAAAAGGAAATCAAGGACTCGATCTTTGTTTATTTGTATCGAATGAAGCTCACTACTCCCATAAAAAAGCCATGATGCTGATGGGTCTAGGATTAGATAATCTTATTATGGTTGAAGCTGATAAGTCTGGACGCATGATTGCTAGTGACCTCGATAAAAAAATAGAAGCAGCAAAAGCTTTGGGTAAGACTCCGCTGATTGTTTGTTCAACAGCTGGAACTACTGTTCTTGGGGCTTTTGATCCCATAGATGAAATAGACGTTGTAGCTAAAAAACATAAACTTTGGCATCACGTCGATGGTGCATGGGGAGGAGCTGTAATGTTTTCTCCAAAATATAAAAAATTAATGAAGGGAATTGAATTAGTTGACTCTTATACCTTTGATGCGCATAAACTTATGGGTACAGGATTAATCACTTCATTTTTCACAACTAGACACCCCGATATATTAAGTCTTGCAAACTCTGGTGGTGGAAGTCAGTACATCTTTCACGAATACGAAAATGCTCAGTTTGATACTGGAAGAAAGTCTCTTCAATGCGGAAGAAAAGTAGATGCACTTAAATTTTGGCTGCAGTGGAAATCAAAAGGTCACTCGGGCTTTGCAAAGTTTGTTGAAGATCAATATGAAAAACAAAACTATATGGTGAGCTTAATTAATGAGAACCCAAGACTCAAACTAGTTGCTCAGCCTGAATATTTAAATGTGTGCTTTCAAGTAATACCTACAGATGAATCTCTTGATATTAATGAGTACAACCTCGATCTTCGTTCCAGATTAGTTAAAGAGGGAAAAATGCTTACTAACTTTTCAAGGTTTAATGATGGAACGATATTTTTTCGCCATATATTTGCCAATAATATCACTGAAAACAAACACACCGATCAATTAATCAGCCATCTGCTTTCTGACCTTAAAGAGGAATAATTATGAAAATCTTTTTAGCTTTGATAATCTGTTATAACGCTCATGCTAGTTTTCTGGTTAAAAGAACTATTGAAAACGAGATTGTAAGCGTTATCAGTACAAAAAAAATAGACTCTAGTGTTTCAGAAACCAAGATCTTAAAAAATATAAGAGAGTCTATTTCTGAAAAAGAAAAAACTAAAAATATCATTTATCAAGAAGTGATCTATCCAGATCATCTTCTGCCTGCAGGTCATGAAAAATTTATCATCTCAAACAAATCTTTTTGGCCAGATTCAGAAATTAGAGAAATGGTAAAAACTGGAGACGATAATAACAGAATCACTATTACAATCTTAGGTGACGGTTACACATTAAATGAAAAAGAAAAATTCTTCTCAGACGTTAAGAGAATGACTAAGGATATGTTTCAAGAGGTAACATTCAAATCTTACCTTTCACTTTTTAATATCTACGCAATCTTTACCCCAAGTGAGGAGAGTGGAATATCAGATCTGACAACTAAACGCACAGCTTTTGATTTATACAGAAGTCCTAAGGGATCAAAACGTGGAATCATGCCTGGCAATAGATCGGCCATTGAAAAAGCCTTAAATCTAGTTTCAGCAAATACTGACTATCCGATCATTATCGCAAATGATGACTTCTACGGTGGTCTTGGCGGACGCTATGCAATTACCACGAGAAGTCTAACTTCTGGATCAATGGTTCTTCGTCACGAACTTGGGCACAACTTCTCAAACGTTGGAGAAGAGTATGATGGTGGACAGGTTTATTCAGGAGCCAACTTTTCAAGAAGCTCAAATGTTCCGTGGACTCATTGGATTGATGGTGCAACTTCAGTTAATGATTCTAAATTTCTAACGGGGTCATATGTTTGGCAGGATCTTGGGAAAAAAGATTTTGAACTAGACTTTGATTTCCCAAGCGGAGAGGGCTACTCCTACGATCTAAGATTAAGTTCTGTCGGTTGGGAGAGTAAAGATGATGTAAATGTCTTACTAGATGGTACTAAACTAGAACTAGATGGACTTTTTACTGAAGACAGAAGTTTCTTCAAGACAGTTATGACTCCATTAACTACAGGGGCACATAACATTCAAATACAAGACAATAATAGAGATGGGAATAATGTACTGGCCTATGCTAATGGTTATGCTTATCCAAAAGACTATAACTTTACTCCTAATGTTGTTGGAGCTTTCAACGTTTTTCGCGACGGTGGAAATCGAGCGGGTTATAGACCAACTCATAACCAGTGTTTAATGCGAGATATGAGAAGTAATATCTTTTGTCCTGTTGATCAAGAAAATATCTGGTTTAAGTTTCTAGATAGAATTTCACTGATTGATAAAATGGAAGTTAAAGGGTCTATTCACTCTTTGACTCTGCTTGATGTTGAGACCATTTCAATCAAGTGGTTTAAAAAAGAGGGATGGAGCTCACTTGAAGAAATTACCGAGCTTCGCGATATGAAGAGTGTTGATCTATCGACATATGGTAAGGGAAAGTATGAAGTTCACGCCGAGCTAACTCATCCTGAAATAAGAAAAAAATCAGACTCAACGAAAGATATAAAAGAATTTAAGGTAAGGTAGATGATGAAGTTATTAATTTTTCTCATTCCCATTCTTGCAATTGCATCACACACTAAAACTGTAATACCAAATCAGTATATTGTGAAAGGTGCTGAGTTTATCGTTGGAAAGAAAATAAGATCTCTTGGAAATAGCGTTTTTCTCATAAGGACTAATGAAAAAATTAAAGTGGATAATATAAATGTTTTTCATAACTATCAGTACACTGGTGAGTTTAAAGAGACGAAAGTTAATTCATCTAAATCAAACGATGCTCTTTTTGTAGATCAAAAACATCACTTATTAATTAATTCTACTGAAGCTTGGAAGATAACCAAGGGGAGTAAAAAAATTATAGTGGCCGTGACTGACAATGAATTTGAAATGGATCACGATGACTTGAAACATGCATGGTGGAAAAACATCAATGAGATTCCAGGTAACGGTATCGATGATGATCAAAATGGATATATAGATGATGTCTCAGGTTGGGACTTCGTTACTCACGATAACAACCCAGATGTAGAGGAGGGCCCAACTCACGGTACTCACGTCTCTGGAATAATAGCAGCCTCTTTAAATAATAAAATCGGTGGATCAGGAATTGCTCCAAATGTAACGATCATGCCTCTTCGTTGGTACGGCGATGAGAGAAGTTGGAATACAGCTTTAGTCGTCGAAACTTACCGTTATGCAATTGAAAATGGCGCTAATATAATCAATACCAGTTATAATATTGACCCTCTTGTTGAAGACCCAGCTTACTTAGATGTCATTCAATACGCCAAAGAAAATGAAGTTATCATCTTTAATTCAGCTGGAAATGATCGCAAAAAAGATCCTCCTCGTGGTGTGATCAAGGATATTGTTTTAGTTTGCTCGGTTAGAAATTCAAAGGAGAGACACTTTGATAAAAAATCTGGATTCTCAAATTATGGATCTGAAATTGATGTCTGTGCTCCTGGTGATCCTATTTTATCTACAGTTCAAAGACGCTATCAAGGACTAAGTCGCTATGGTGAACTAGAGGGTACATCGATGTCCTCTCCAGTTGCAGCTGCTGTTGCAGCTCTTATTTGGTCCCACTATCCGCAGATGAAAGCTGCAGAAGTAGTTAAAAAACTAATAGAATCGGCAGACAATATTGATGAAAAAAATAGAAGTAAATATAAAGGATTATTAGGATCTGGAAGAGTAAATGCTCTGGAAGCTCTGAGATAAAAGGAATTAAGATGAAAAAAATATTAGTTACTGGTGGAGCTGGGTATATTGGTTCACATGTTGTTAAACAACTTGGTGAGTCCGGATACGATGTTGTCGTTTATGATAATCTCTCAACTGGAAATAAAAATGCTGTTTTATTTGGAGAATTAGTTCAGGGTGATCTTGAGAATCTTAAAAAACTTGATGAGACTTTTTCAAAACATAAATTTGATGGTGTTATGCATTTTGCAGGCTCGATAGTAGTTCCTGAAAGTGTGGAAAAGCCTATTCTTTATTATAAAAATAATACTGAGAACTCACTTAACCTTATAAATATGTGTGAAAAACACGGTGTCTCAAACTTTATTTTTTCTTCAACAGCAGCCGTCTACGGTGTGCCAGAAGGTGATGAAGCAAGTGAGGAGACTCCAACTCTTCCCATCAATCCATATGGGCAATCAAAACTCATGACTGAACATATGCTTAAAGATACATCTTTTGCTAATGATAACTTTAACTATGTTGCTCTTAGATACTTTAATGTTTCAGGCGCTGATCCTTCTGGAAAAATTGGACAAGCATTTCCAGGGGCCACTCATCTTATAAAAGTAAACTGCGAAGCCGCTGTTGGTAAAAGAGATAAAACATATATTTTTGGAACTGACTTTAACACTCCTGATGGAACAGGGATTCGTGATTATATCCACGTGGTTGATCTGGCCGCTGCTCACTTAAAAGCTATAGAATACCTATTTAAAAATAAAAAATCACAAGTTCTAAATTGTGGTTATGGACATGGATTCTCAGTTAAAGAAGTAGTTAAGACAGTTAAAGATATTACTAAAACGGACTATAAAGTTATTGAAACGGATAGACGTGCAGGCGATCCAGCAAAACTTATCTCCCGCGCGACAAAAATTAAAGACGTTCTTGGATGGACGCCAAAACATGATGATTTAGAATTTATTATTAAAACTGCTTTTGATTGGGAAGGCGGAGATACATATAAGTCTTGGAGTTAATAATAAAGAGCAAGGCCCAGTTGAGTTCTAGACTCTTCTGGGTAATATTCCCCACTTGAAATAATACTAACAGAATTGTTAATCGAATAATTTAAACTATAATCAAAAATATTAAATTCATTATGGGTTTCAAGGTCAAGGTAGTAACCAGCACCAGTTGTCATTCTCAATAACTGACTAGTAAAATACATTGAATACCTTCCACCAACAAATGATTCTCTAATGTCGCCTTCACGGGTAATATGCCTAAACCTAGTATCAGCTGCAATATATGTTATGAGAAAATCAAATGGCTTCATCGCAAAACCCATTCCCAAGTCAAGGTAGGGTGAAGTAATTTCTTCATGATCATTTGAATTCCCTAATCCCACTGCAAAGTTCCAAGAAAAAGTTTTCTCTAAAAGACTCCATGGCCTTAGGGCCAAGACAGTTGCAAGTTCTGCTCTGTTTAAATGTGCTTTTTCAGTTTCAAAGAAATCGATATCAACTTTTCCCATCTCTAGACTGAAGCTAGAAAAGACATCGCCAGGTCTATCTGTAATTTGATGAAGAGAAGTTCTGTTTTGAATATTTATTCCGGATCTATCATTATCAAATATTCCAGAAAAACTAAATCTTCTCGATCGATGACCAAGGTCAACAGTGTCCACTTTTACTTTGTTTTTAAATTCTACTGCCTTGTGAGTAATTTGACTTCTAGCGATCAAAATTTCTCTTTTGAAGTCTTGAATTTTTATTGATTCTTCATCTTTTGAATCTAGTTGAATAGCACCTGCGTGCTTATAATCTATAAATTGAGCAATTATATCGAGTGCTCTTGCCCTTTGTTTAGAATCCAGATTTTGCTTATTAAATTTATCAAGGCTTCTATTATTATAGGCTTCAATTATTGCATCTTTTTGTTTTGTATCTGTATTTTCAATAAGTGAGTTGAGTCTTTTTTGTAGTGAGGGTCTAAAAGATATCTCGCTAGTTAATCCTTTATTTTCAAGAAGAGGATAAAGCGTATCAACTGGAACAGTAATGGAATAGTGTTCAGGCATGAGGTCGTATGAAGGCGCAATAGCGTCTAGAAATCGTAAAACATGATATGAACAATTTTCAGTAAAGTAATAATAGTCAAAGAGCGCATTGTTCATATCCCAAAGGTGGGCTTGAGCGAGCTCTAATTCTTTTTCGGTTAAATTTAATTTGAATTCATAAAGATCACGTGATTCATAATCATTATATTCTCTAAGTTTTAAAAAATAAGGAAGGAGTGTAAAACGTCCATAGAAGCCACCAAATATTCCAGCTACTCCGTAAATCAGGGGATTGGTAGTTGTCACCTGTGCTGAGAAGTCTACTCCATATGAGAAAAAGTCATTTCCTGCTTTTGATTTAGAGTTGATCTTTAAAAAAGTATGACCAAAAGCTGATGCAGGTTTGTTAATATAATAAGATGAGAAAATGACTGAAATGGAATCGATATCAGTTTTTTTTATATAAGTTTGATATTCAGAACACATTGAGAAATCTGCGTCCATATTGGTTAAGTTTTTATTTTTTAAATAAAGGAATCTTCCTGGAAATTGACAACGTGGATGTTTGTTAGGGTCTTTAGCTGTTGATATCGGTTTTGATAGAGCAACTATAGATGCTTTTAATTCAGCTTTAGGTGAGTACTTACCGTTATCGGCAAAGAAATAATTTTCGGTATCAACTTCACTCTCATAGCCGAAAAGAGTTTTCTCATAGCGCATGAGTTTAAGCCAACCAGGATCACTAGAATCGGCTTTTACATTTGTTGATATAAAAAATAGTAAAAAAAGAGAGAGGCCTAAACTATAGGCCTCTCCAAACTTAACGTTTCTTATATCTAAATAATTATAAAATAGCGTTAATTTTTGCATTGATTGCAGTTGCATTATTTCCTTTAGCGAAAATAGTTGCAAAATTGTTTTTAAGTGCCATTTTGTCAGCATTTTTCTTGTTGATTACCATTAGGTAAGCATCAAGAGTTTCCCCGTTACCTCTTGCAATATCATTAGATAAAGCAACAGTGTTTCCTTCGATGAAAGAAACTGCAGAAACAGTAGCTGTTTTAGCGTCTTCACACCCTAGAGTACCTGTAGACATACCAAAAGTTTGGTTACCTGAAGTACCGTTGAAAGTAGCTGCAAGAACGTTCATTACTAGTCCGTCTTTTCCTTCGAAAAGAATTGAACCAAGACCACAACCAGCAGGTCCATGAGCTGCGAATGCAGATGTAGACATAATTGCTGTTAATAATACTAATTTTTTCATCGTTAACCTCCGTGAAAATTTTGATTAACGAATTTTAACAAAGTTTCTAATATATGAAAGTATTAAAAAAGAGGTATAATATAGTCATGGAAAAACTAACTAAGAAATCAGTTGTTGTGCACTCGGGCGGAATGGATTCTTCGATCTGTCTATGTCTAGCTATAGAGCAGTTCGGGGCCGAAAACGTACTCGCAATTTCATTCAACTACGGTCAGCGTCATTCGAATGAACTGGAACAAGCAAAGATTATGTGTAAGAAACTAAACGTAGATCGACTAGTTTTAGACATAAATTGTTTATCTAAGATAACAAAAAACTCCTTAACTGATCTTAATTTAAAAGTAGATGTCACGGCTGAAGGTACACCTAATACACTCGTCTCTGGACGCAATGGATTGATGGCCAGAATCGCTGCTATCCACGCTAATGAGCTTGGAGCGAACTGTATTTTCATGGGAGTAATAGAAGTAGAGGAGGCAAACTCTGGTTATAGAGATTGTTCTCGAAAGTATATGGATATCGTGCAGGCTGCCCTAAGAATGGATTTTGATAATAATAATTTTGAAATTAAAACTCCTATTGTATATATGACTAAGAATCAGACAATGGAACTCGGGTATCAAATGGGAGTTCTACAATACCTTCTTGATAATACTATCACCTGCTATAATGGTGTCATAGGTATTGGCTGTCAAAAATGTCCAGCTTGTACTCTTAGAAATGAAGGTATTAGAGAATTTTTAAAAACTCACGAAGATTTTGTGTTCTCTTTTAAAGATCAATTATAAAACAGATCGAACTAGTCAGATAAATCTAATTAATTAAATAATTTCTCAGTTTAAATTGTCTTATTCCGATAGGTTAAAAGATGAATTTAACTGCTGTGTTATTATTTTTAATTTCCTTTTCACTCTTTGCAAAAGGGCTCCCTGCTAGCTTTGGTGGTCACACACGCAATGCTTGTGAGATTGCTTTTGTAAAAGTTCTCAATGGAAAAATACCAGCTCAAAAAACAGGTTTGGCATCTCTCAATTATTGGGATGAAAGATTTGATCCTAAAATGGTTATGGATGATGTTAGAACTCTTCCTGATCAAGAATCAAGACTTACATTTCTAAAAGAACTTCAAAAACTCGTTCATAAAGATCAGACCTTTGTTGATAATATTGCATCTACGGCCAGTCTTATGGTTGAGAGAAAGCTTATTGCTCTGCCTGATATCAAAAAACTTTTTCTAACTCCAAAGTTTAATAACGTAACCTACTTTTATTCCAAGACAACAAAAACACTTACGGGGAAACTCGATGTGGACATGGAAAAGTTAAGCTTTATCGAAGGGATTGTCTCAAAAGCAAAACTTTCAAAAAATAGGGCTAAAGAATATACCGATATTATGCTCCAAAGTAACAGGTCTATAGATGACTTTGATCTGGCGTTACAAAATGGATTCAAGCTTCGAGATGATGTCAGATCTCAAGAGCAACTACGTCACTACCTAGAATTTCTTGATAGCGCAAAAGCACCACGAGTAAAAAAAGGTATGAAGCAGATTGAAAAAATCTATGACTTTAACTACTCTCAACGATTCTCACTCGTTGATGAAGTTTTGCCTGTTTATAAAAAATTCCTAGCTCAAAAATCAAGAATTAGCTCGTTTGAAAAAAGAAGGGTCTCTGAAATTGAAGAGGGACTTAAGATGCAAATGAATAAAGAGCATATAAAAGAGCTCGATGCAATTGTAGCAAGAAAGGCAAAAGGCGAAAAAATAGATCCTGAAGAAGTAATAGCACTTCGTAAAAAAATTAATGAAAATAAACTTCCTAAAAATTTAAAGAAGAGAGCTCTCTCGCAAGCAAAGGGTGAGAAATCTATATTTAGAAAACTTATGAGTGGATGTGGATCCGGAGGTGGTAAACGTCTCGCAGGTGCCAAAAAGAAATTTATGCGCTTTAAATTCGCCGTAGGGTTGGTTGGAACTCCCGTTTTTTATTATATGAAAAACAAAGATAAGATGGAGATCGACGACTACTGGTATGAAAAGCTTGGATACGAGTGGGCCGCAAGTATTGTTTTTAGTTACTTTGGCGGAAAGCTTGTTACTGGGAACGGTGGTTTTTTTGCGAAATATGCAAAAGGCTTTTTTATCTTTAGAGGAATGGATGGAGTTAGTTCATTATCTTATGACACTTTATTTGGAAAGAGTAAGCATATAAGAAAATTCATGCAGATGTATCGAGATGATTTAGCTGAAAACGAAATAGAAGTAGAATTCAATAAATTACTTGAGAGCCCAACTTTTGAAAAAGATGTTCGAGGTTTACTTGCATACCTTGATAAGAAAACGAAAGAAAGAAATACAAAATTCTTTATAGATAAGTACTTCAACACTTCAGCATACAATTCTCTTGATAGCGATAAAATCACCCAAGAAGATCTCGAAACAGAAGAGGGAAAGGAAGTGATGATGGAACTTTTAGCTGAGAGAATGTACATGGAGAGCATGGGAGATTCACCTTATTTTACGACAGGTAATAAAGGTGGAGACAGATGGAGCTTCTACGCTGCAAGGGCCACATTTTGGGACATGAAAAGTTTAGCGTTCAATTTGGCATTATTTCAAATCATGTGTAAGGAACCGTTTGGAAAAGTAGGATCTTGGGGGGCCGTTATCGCTCTATATTTGGGAGATCAATGGCTTTCCGGTAACTTAACCTACTCTTGGCGACGAGATGCGATTAATCAGTAGACACTTTTCATTGTAAAAAATTCAATTGAATTTACCAAAATACAGATCGATGAGACCATAATGGCTATGAAAATCGCTATGTCACTTCTTTCATTCACTTATTGGTCAGCTAAATTCACACTTTTAGCTTGGTTTGTACTCGCTACATTTACAGCAATAACAAACTAGCTAATAAGAGACTGAAAATCATTCATTGTTAATTTACCGTTAAAGAAATTGTCTTGATCAGTTGCCATGAGGTCTTTAAAAAGATCTTTTTTAGCATTTTGGAGCACGAGTACTTTCTCCTCAACAGAGTCCTTAATAATAGGTCTGTAGACTGTAAGCTTATTTTCTTGACCAATTCTGTGGGCACGGTCAATCGCTTGATTCTCAACAGCTGGGTTCCACCAAGGGTCCATAAGAAAGATATAACTTGCAGCCGTTAAGTTTAATCCAACTCCACCGGCTTTTAGTGAGATTAAAAAGACTTGGGCCTCACCTTCTTGAAAGTGTTCAACCTGTTGACCACGTTTCTTTAATGTTTGCGAACCATCAATTCTTGCTTGCACCCAACCTTTTTCTTTAATTTTATTTTGAATAATATCCAAATAGGTTGTGAACTGAGAGAAGACGAGAACTTTATGTCCCTCATCCATGAGTTGTTCAAGGTTTTCCATTAAAAAATCAACTTTAGTTGAATGCAAAGTCTGCTGATTTTGCCACAGACAAAGTTGTCTTAATTTTAAAAGACTTTTTAATATCTCTGAATATTTTCTACCGTTTTGAACTGTCGTCATATTTTTTCTAACGTTAGCTAGAGTAGCAAGATAGTGCTCTTTCTCTTCTTTTTTAAAGTTCAGATAAACGTGATTTTCTACTTTCTCTGGAAGCTCAGTCAGAACCTCTTGTTTTGTTCTTCTGAGAATAAATGGCCTAACCGTTTGACGAGCAAGCAGTCGACTTTTCTTGGATGATTTCGTTTTAAAGAAACTCATCTCGCCCCAGATCCCTGGAATACTTAAATCCATAATATTGTAGAATTCAGATAGATCATTCTCTACCGGCGTACCTGTTAAGCATATTCTAAACTTCGCTTTAAGGTTTCTAGCTGCACTCGCTCCTTGAGAACGAATATTTTTAAGGTGCTGAACCTCATCCATAATAAGAACATCAAATCCCACGTCATTGAAGGTTGTGAAAGATTCTTTTTTCATAACTCCATAAGAGGTAAGGATTATTTTTGAGTCAGTTGGATCTGTTCTGTCTGCACCGTAGTAACAGTGGACATCAAGATCAGAGAACTTCTCAATCTCTTTTTGCCAGTTAATAAGAATTGATACAGGACATACAATAAGGACTTTATCTAATTTATGCTCAACAGATTGTAAAAACATAATCGTCTGCAGTGTTTTACCAAGACCCATATCATCAGCAAGACATGCTCCGAAGCGGTTCTCAAAAAGAAATGAGAGCCACTGAAAACCAGTGTCTTGATAGTCTCTCGCTATGCCTTTATATCTTTCCGGTAGATCGTAGTGAGGCATATCTTTAAGGTTTAGAAGGTTGTGACATAACTGTTCTTCTTCTTCAGTTAATGCGCCTTCAATACCGTGTTTCTTTAATTCAAATAGTTCAAAGATTCTAGTTCTCTTGAAATTTAGGGAGAATCTTTTTGCTTTATTACCTTCCATCTCTTTGGCTGATGCCTCGTGGTCGGTGTACTTTTTCATGAATTTTAAAAGATCTTTTTCTTTCTTATCTAAGATGACAAGACCTTGATCTGTAAGAATAAAATTTTCGCCCATTGAGGCATTTTTAATTACTTGAAGATCTTCATCGTCCACAACTAGATTTAGTTCAAACCAATCAAGATTTGATTTTCTTCTTTCAAAACGAATATTTGAGCTCCATGTTTTAACTTCTGTATCATTATAAAAGATCGGAATATTAAAATGGCTCATTCGGTTATGAAAAGAGCTCACTCCATTAAAGAGTTGGTTTTTAGGTATTTGAAAGAATACTTTTTCATCATCGGCGCGGTTAAAAGAGAAACGACTAGCATTTTCTCCAAAACACTCAAAGACACCTTTGAAGATGGCCCAAAACTTAACTTTAGGAAGGTAATAAATGACCCCAGGCTTTTTAGTCATGAAAGGGATATCTTCGTTATCCATAGCGAAGTCAAACCAATCTTGAAACTTTTGTTTTTGAGAATTGGCATGGATATATTTTTTGTATTCTTGATTATTATAATTTAATGAATCTAGAACATGCTTAACAAATTCGTGTGAGTCATTTTTTGTTCTAAATCCACCTAAGAACCCACCGTCACTAATCATGAGCTTAAAAACAGGTGGAGGAGGGAGAAGTCTATTCTCATTATCAAAAAGCTCAATGTGAAGTTCTAGGAAGCTTTTTCTCTCTCCGGTCAGAATAGAGAATCTAAAGTTTACATCTTTTGCTTCTAGTTCATTGAACTTAATACCATCGATAGATAGTTCAATACTATCTTCTTCTATCAGGGCTGTACTCCATCTAAGATATTCATTAATAGGCTGTAAGAATCCTTCTCTTGTTACTCTTTTAACAAATTCTTTAAGACTAGTTGGAAGATCAAATGCCTCTCCCGATTCCCAGTTAAAAAGGTAGAGGTACTCAAAAAGTGAAACCTTTTTAAGTTCTACTCCCTCATTGTTTTCGATAGAAAAGACAGGAAGATATTTATTTTCAATTAATGGATACGATTCGTATTCATCAAACCTTGTCGCTTTTACGAGATTTACTTTTATTTTGTTTTCAGATCTTTTAGTCAGAGGAAAATTTACAATTTTTCTATTGGTTAGAAGGTATTGAACTGATGCATATGTACTGTTTGCTTTGGCCCCAATGAGTTTAGCTGGACTCGGAACAATCCGCCCATAACTTTCAACGTGAACCCCTTGACCGTGCATTGTTAGTTCTGGTCTTAGAGGAGCATCGCTATTTTCACTGATTTCTTCTCTAAGAACTTGATTGAGGTGAAATTTATAAAACAGGGCCGCAGTGTGTGGGCAGTGGTTTTCATCTGTATGAAGGTTACATGTACAACTCGTGTTCAGCATCCCCTCTGGGTATGTTTCATTTTTTTTATAGCTAGCTTTTGCTTCACGTGTTTCGCCGTCGTTTACAATTCCGGAAATAATAAAGAATCTTTCAGGACTTCCTTTTTGAAAGGAGATATTAATTCTGGCATTTTCCAAAACCTTTTTTGCATGAATCATCAGTGTATTTGTGAAGAAGTTTTTTCCTTCTTCCATAATGGCTTGAGATACAACATTCATTGAGTTTTGGCCTTTTTTCGCTTAGATTTTAAGAGCCTTATTGTACATTAATACTCGCCACTAGGCGATAAAAAACCCCTCAATTTGAGGGGTTTGTATCAATAACGATTTGTCAATGAATGTTAGTTGTCCATGTACGATTTTAAAAGCTTCGCACGACTTGGGTGACGAAGTTTTCTAAGCGCTTTGGCTTCAATTTGTCTAATACGTTCACGTGTAACGAAGAAATCCTGACCAACTTCTTCAAGTGTATGATCTGATTTTTCACCGATACCAAAACGCATTCTTAAAACTTTTTCTTCTCTTGGTGTAAGAGTTGAAAGAACTGATCTAGTTTGCTCAGAAAGAGTTACACTCATAACAGCATCTGCTGGAGAGATGATCTTCTTGTCTTCGATAAAATCACCTAGAGAACTATCTTCTTCTTCTCCAATTGGAGTTTCAAGCGAGATTGGCTCTTTAGATATTTTGAAAACTTTTTTAACTTTCTCAACACTCATCTCCATTCTCTCAGCTATTTCTTCTGGAGTAGGCTCGCGTCCTAATTCTTGGATAAGTTGTCTCGAAGTTCTTGCAAGCTTGTTGATTGTCTCAATCATGTGAACCGGAATACGGATCGTACGACCTTGATCGGCAATTGCTCTTGTAATTGCCTGTCTAATCCACCAAGTTGCATATGTGGAGAATTTATATCCACGTCTGTACTCAAACTTATCAACAGCTTTCATAAGACCAATATTTCCTTCCTGGATAAGATCCAAGAATTGAAGTCCTCTGTTGGTGTACTTTTTAGATATCGATACAACAAGTCTAAGGTTGGCTTCAACTAGCTGACTTTTTGCAAAGTCGGCTTTTTCTTCACCTGTTGTAATAATATTGAAAACATTTTCGATATCTTCGTATGCCATACCAGCGTCGATAGATAGTCTTCTCAGTTTTCTGATAATATCTTCTTGATTACGAATCATTTGTTCGATTTTTGCATCACTTGTATAAAGGTGACGAGCTAGTTTTCTTTTGTAAACATCGTCTTCCATTACTTTGTCATACAACTCTCTATAGGCTCCATCAGAATCAACTTCAAGAAATTTATAGATTCTATCTTGTTGACCATATAGACTTCTAAATTGAAGGTAGTATGCTTTGACTGGTTCAGTGAAGCTGTTAATGATTTTTCTATTAAAGGTTAAATCAACAAGCTCATCTTCAACGATTCCCATAGTATGACTTTCTTCTTTAGTCAGTCTTCTAAGAGTACCGTCTTCATTAACGATCTCAGAGATAAGTGTGTCAACGTGACCACAAACCTGAATAATTCTTTTTCTAAACTTCTCAATATCTTTGTCAGATGATTCATCGTCTAGTCCACGAACAAGATCTTTAACGTATTCACTTTGCGCTTCTGCAGCGTCAATTTTCTCTTTTAACTTTGAGATTTCTTCAAGTGCATGCTTCGAGTTAAGACAAGAGAGAACAATTTCTTTTTCCCCTTCCTCAATTTCTTTTGCAATTACTACTTCGCCTTCTCTGGTAAGAAGAGCGACAGATCCCATTTTCTTTAAGTAGAGTTTTACAGGGTCAGTCGATGAAGACTTAAGCTCTTTAGCTTCTTGAGCTGAGAGTGCTTCGTCGATAAGTTCAATTTCTGTTTGCTCACTTTCTTCTTCTTCTCTATCAACTTTGTTGATTGAGATGTTCATCTCTTCTAACTTCATAAGAATCATATCAACGTCAATGTACTCTACAATACTTGCAGGAATACCATCGTTAATTTCTTCCGGTGTTAGAAAACCTTGATCCTTACCTTTTACGATAAGTTTTGAAAATTCTTTTGCACTAATAAATGCTGATGCGATTGACATTAAATTGCTCCAAATTTGTTTTCTTACTTCTTTAAGTTATCAAGTTCTTCATTCACTTTTTGGATATCACCTAAAACTTTTAGCCCTTCTTCTTCAGTTATTGCCTGAGATTGTTTTTGCACAAGTTTAGCTTTTTTACCTTTGAGCGCTTCTCTCTTTAATTTAAATCTTAAGTCGATCATTGTTTTATCGATAATCTTTTTATCAAATTTAAGCGAGTTGTAATTATAAAGTGCTGAGGCTATGGTATTTTTACAGTCACTATTAATATTTTCTTCAAGCTTAGCTTTGATAAAGTTTGTGTAGTCAGCGTCGTCTATTTCTAAATAAATATTTTTCAGCCAATGAATTAACTGTTTTACATCATTATGGTCTATTAAATCAAGTATTTCAGCAATTTGTTTGCTTTCTAGACACTCCGGGTTAGTGATCATTGTAGAAAGAATTTGTAACTCAACTCTATTGGGGGGAATGACTTGTTGTTCATTTGCTAGCGGCTCTGATGAATCTAAAAATTCTCCAACAAAGCTTTCGTCTATATCCATGGGAGGACCATTGTAATCTTCAATTGGAGGTCCATCATTGATTGAATCATTCTGGACAGTTACGGCCTTTTTTGGTCTATCAACAGAGCGTTTTTTATATTTACTCTTGTTTGCCTCTTTCTCTTCTAGAAAATTTTTATACGCGCCAACAATGTCATCGTTTGAAGATTGAAGTCCTAAAGACTTTGACGCAAGTATGACTTTCTCTTTCGCGACTAGTCCATCTTTTAGAGGCGAGACGATTTCAAAAACTTTGTGAAGTGCGGCAAGCTTTTTATCTGTGGTGCCAGGGACCGGTTTCGGTATGGCTTCTTCGATTTGAACCTCTAAAAATGTCGGGGCTTTATCCATTCTAGCGATAAGTTCAAGTCTTCCGAATTCATTGAGAAATTCATCGGGATCATTTGAAGGGGAGAAGTCTATATATTTGGGAAGGATTCCTTGGTTGAGAAGCATTTCATTTATCCTCACCATTCCCTTCATTCCAGCTGCATCAGAGTCCATTGCAAGGTAGAAATTTTTAGTTAGATTTCCAAGAAGTCTCGATGAGTTCTCGGAAAATGCAACCCCCATTGTTCCAACAGAATTTGTAAATCCAAACTGATGAAGGACAACGACATCCATATTTCCTTCACAAACGATGACGGCATCTTTTGAGCGAATATTATTTTTTGCAATGTTAAATCCGTAAAGAATATTTCCTTTATCAAAAATAAAAGACTCTCTAGAGTTCATGTACTTTGGTTTTTGGTCGGGGAGAACGGCTCGGGCCTGAAATCCACGAACTTGACCGCCGTGATCATGAACGGGAAACACAACTCTATCGCGAAAGAAATCATAAGTTCCATTGCCGTGTTTTGAATCGCCAATAATTCCAATCTCTTTTGCAAGCTTCATTGCAACGTCTTTATCTTTCGCATTTGGAATTGAATTTAGATAGCTTGAAAGTGCATTGTTTCCGGGGGCAAAGCCCAGTCCAAAGTTTTTTACGGAGTCATCGTTGAGACCACGGTTTTTTAAAAAATCGGTGAAGGTTTTTGGTTTAACTTCAGTTGCAATTTTTTTATAGAGTTTAAATGCCCCATTTAAAACACGAAAGCCCATTTCAAATTTGGGGTTTTTATCTTTTTTCTTGAACTCGTCAATGGGAATTGAAAGTTGTGCCGCAATATCTTTAACAGCTTCGATGAAGTCTAAGTTTCTTAGATCTTGAACAAATTTTATTCCGTCTCCGGCTGCTCCGCAGGCGAAACATTTATAGACTCCTTTGGAATCTGAAATACTCATCGATGGCTTTGTATCATTGTGAAAAGGGCACACGCCTTTATAGTCCGCTCCTTTTTTAGAGATGGGATGATAGAAGTTAATGATACTCGAAATAGGAGTATCCTTAATAATATTTTTAGCTTCCTCTATACTTGCCATTGGGCCTTTATTTTTTAGACTTTAATACCATTGCTTTAATCTTATCTCCCTTATCGAGAAATATGCGTTCAAACTTTGTAACAAAAGATGAGAGAAAATGATCTGGATGCTCTGCTCGCAGATCAAAAGTCTTAAGGATGATATTAAATCGATCCTCATCTTTCATGACATCACACATCCATTCAAAATAAACGTCGTGATCGGTCTTGATGAGAAATTCTCCACCTGGTTCTAGCACCTTATAGGCTTCGTCTAAGAATCGCTTTTGAAAAAGTCTCTTTTTGTTGTGACGCGCTTTGGGCCATGGGTCTGGGAAGAAATAGAATATTTTTTGCAGTTCACTTTCTCCAAAGATGTGTCCTAGTCTTTCTCCGCGACCTCGGAGATATTTGAAGTTTTTAAATTTAAGTTTGTTTAGATGTTTTGCTAGTGTAAAGCTTCGCTTAAATCGATGATCAAGTCCTATGAAGTTTACATCGGGATTATTCTGAGTATATTCGATCATAAATTGACCGTAACCTGTCCCGATTTCAGTGTGAAGGGGAGCTGATCTTCCGAAAGCCTTCTCGTTCCAGTTACCTGCATTTGCTTCTGCTTCGTCGTCGCGAAGAACAAAATCGTCAAAGACTGCAAGTTTTTCGTGATATGGATTATCGTGTGAGTATTCGAAGTTTTCTCCAAATGCTCTATCTTTTGCGTTTGTTTTTGGTTTCTTTTCTTTGGTAGTTGTCTCGACAGTATTTTCGACTGTGTCTTTATCTAGTTCGCTCATAGTATGGCTTATAGCGCATTCTCCATCAGTTGAAAATAAGATTTAAAAATAAAAAGGGGGAGACGTTAATCTCCCCCCATTTTAAATTTGCGTTTAGAACTTTTACTTTTTCGGCTTATCCAATCAATCTTAAGGCATTTTGACCTTGAGCGTTTGCTTGAGCAAGAACCGATGTACCTGCTGACTTAAGAATATTGTTTGATGCGTTTTCTGCAGTTGCCTGCGCGTAATCTACATCTCTAATTCTTGAGTTTGCAGCTGACATATTTTCAACACTAGTTTCTAAGTTTGCTGAAGTTGCTTGTAATCTATTTTGCATAGCACCTAGTTCAGCTCTTTGACCTGAGACCGTATTAATGGCCACATCGATCGTCTCTAGAGATGATTGAGCACTTTCTTTACTAGATACACTCTCTCCATCAATTCCCAGACTACTTAGACCTGAGTTAATCTTACCCGCGTCATATTGAATTCTGTCTTTAAAGTCGTCATTGTTTGCACCAATTTGAAAGTCAAGTTGACCACCAGATCCGTTAAGAAGGCTTGTTCCGTTGAATTCAGTTGTTTCTGAAATTCTTCCGATTTCCTGCTTAAGTTGTTGGTATTCTAAATCTGCAAAACCTCTTTCAGTGTCACCAACTGTATCCGATGAAGCTTGGACTGCAAGTTCTCTTAGCCTAACTAAGATGTTACTTGATTCTGATAGTCCACCCTCAGCAGTTTGAATCATTGAAATACCATCATTCGCATTTCGATTCGCTTGTTGATTCGACCTAATACCCGCTTTCATTTTCTCACTAATCGCTAAACCTGCAGCATCATCCGCCGATTTATTGATTCTTGATCCAGATGCAAGTTGAGCACTTAGATTTTCTGATTTAGCAGTTACTTTACCTAATGACTTTTGTGCTGCTAATGACGTTGTGTTTGTGTTAATTCTGAAACCCATGCTAATCTCCTAAATTCATAAACATCTCCATTTGTTGCGTAAGTAGTGGTCCCAACCAGTTACTTAAGGGGCAGCCGTGCCCGTTTGTTAATAAAACTATTTAACTTCTAACCATTAGAAGCTGTTATAAAGCATTTCGGTTTGTTTTTCAGGGAAGGTGAGTACTTTTTTACTTTTGTCAGGAAAAAGTTGCCGAACTGAATGATTACGATAAGTTATTGATATTACTTGATTTTATGTATCAGGTATTGTTGAGGTAAAAAAATACCCTCAAGAAGGAGCGAATCACTTATTGAGGGTTCTTTATATTTAAATTCTAACTATTAATTAATTTTTCTAATATTAAAGCCGCTTTCTTTTGGAGATCGACGTCTTTTGAAAGTTCTTCGGTAATCTTAGCTTTAAGATTTAGAATCACTTTTTTTTGTTCCATGATCTCTTGAGCATCGTGCGTAGGAGCCTCTGGAACATAGTACTTATATTTGCGAGCTGTGCTCATTAAGAAGCTTGTGCACCAGCATAACGAGGCTGAGTAGCGACTTTCTTCATATGCTCTTCGATAACATCAAATAGCTCTAATTTAGTTGATTTTGGATCCATACCTTCTGGCATAGCAGAGTAGACAACTTCATGATTAATTTCAGTAAAGATGTACCAAGTTTGACCTAGTTTTTGAAAAAGTACTTCGTTAGTGATCTCTTGAGTTGTTTGCTTCATATACCCTCCTGGTAGTAACTGCTTTTGAAAAGCTTGTCTGATAACTTCCTGTCATCATGTAGTACTTAACTTATCGAACGGGAATCGACTAAGCTTAAGCCTAATTATTAGAGGGGAAAATATTGCCTAAAATGGTGGAGAGTGCTTCTAGTAGGCGGTTTGGATACCTAAGTAATACGACTGTTCTAGACTGTAACCAACTTCATACTCAGGAACCCATATCCCAGTGTTGATTTTTCCTTGAGCTTTATAAGTGTGAGGTGCATGAGTGATGGCCTTAAGACCCATAATGAAATCAATATCAGCTAGAATTTTTTTATACTGATAGTTCATACCAACTTTAGGAGAGAAGTAAATTGAAGTGTAGGTGACATTTTTCTCATCAGATATCGTATCAAAGTCTTGAGAGACCTCTTTTGAGTCATAAAAATTTAGGACGAGGCTTCCGTGAATATTAAAAACATGTCTGTCTTTTCTAAAGAGATCATAAGTTAAATAAGGACCCATACCAACTCTTACTTGACTCTCTATTGCATCAATATTTGTCGTTATATATCTAGATTCTCCAGTCATGATATTTAATTCTCCACCAAAGAAAAAGCGTTCAGACTTATCAAATGAAACTTGTCTGGCCCAAATAAAAGAGAACTCTTTATTAAAGTCAAAGCCGGTGTCTCTAATTTTTTGTGAATAAGGATAGGGTTGATCAGTTGGAGTTCCAAGCGAGATTAAAAGTTGTCCCCTAATTCCCGTTACAGACTCCAGAGGGTAGTCTTTTGGAAGAGGCTCGGTAATGCGGTAGTCAGTTTCGTCATCTTCAGGAAGCTGTTGAGATAGCTCTCGTATATCCTCATAGTATAAAAAAACATGATCTTTTTTTACATACCCCATGCGACCACTGCGAGTAAGAGTTTTATAAAAATCACGATAACTTCTCAGAAGCTCTTCTTGGAAAAGTGGATCTGGAAAATCTTCTTGATACTTTTCGTTAGACTTTGATAATTGTTTTTTATTGGTACTCATGTAAATGCGAAAAGCATCTTGTCTGAAAGCTTGGGAGTGAATGTATATGTCATCACCTTTTCTTTTATATTGCAGAACTTTTGACTTTGTCGAAGGAGCACTAAATATAGGAGCTTCAAGAACTACTACAGTTCCATTTTTAGCAAAGATTGAAAAACTGATCAGTAGTAGACAAATGACCTTCATAACACGTCCCTTATGAAACCTAGGGTAAGGACAAATGAGTCTGTTGTATTACTTTCACTTTCAATATTAGCAGCAAGATTTTGTGAAGAAGGTTTTAGCCATTGTCTTTGATAGTTGCCACCAAAAATCATATCACCTAGAAAAGTTTTAAAGTGTTTCTCTAAACCTATAGCAACTGAGGTTTGAGCGATAGAGAAGTCTCCAGAGAACACTTCAGACTCTACAACTGCTTTAGAGAAGATGGCGTGCCTCACTTGCAAAAAAGAGGAATAAGTTCCCTGACCCATTTGAAATTTAGGCGTTTTTATAACTGGCCCAAGGGACAAAGAATTCATCTTGTAGCGACCGCCGTTTGAAAAGTTTGCAAATGTATTTTCATAACTTGTACTAAGTCCGATTTTTACAGGAAAATTAAAATTCCCATAGACTTCACCCTCATAGCGCACAGTTTGTCCTATACCGCTTTCAACTCTACTAATTTGTTGTAAGAAATCTGACTGCGTAAGTCCTACATGAAAATTAAATTGAGCTTGGAGTTTTAACTTTTGATTTATTAAATTATAATCAACCTTGTTTTCAACAGGTGTAAAGTAGTGTGGTTCCTCGTAGAGATTTGTAACCTCTTTAATATTATTCAACTTAGAAGAAAGTACTTTGTAGGTTGAAAAACCATTTTTGTTGATAAGAAGTTTATAGCCTTCGTAGTCACTTTTTCTATAAACCCTGACTGTAAGCAGCTTTTGATTGTAATATATTTTTCCTGTTCGAAGGTGAATAAGCTTTGTTCCTCGTCTTATAACCCCCGTAAACTTTCCACTAGTAACAATGTCTTTTAGTTTTATCTTAAGGGCTTCTTTTTCAGCGTAAGAATAACTTCGCATAGATTCTCTATGGAGAAGCTTCTCTAGAACTTTCTCATTTTCAACTTCGGTTTCACGAAGCTTATCAATAACTGTAAATTCAATCTCTGGGTAATCATTAGCAAATAAGTCTGGATCTACTTCTTCAAAACTTTCTACGTTTTGACTCAGGTCTACGGCTTCTAGTGGATCTAGGTATTTCGTCTCATCAAACTGCTCACTGTCATTTTCTAGATCAATTGCACCCATGAGCTCATCTGCTGATGGATCTTGAGCAAAACAAGTTAGTGTGAAGAGAAATAAGAGAGAGATGATTTTCACTAAATCTCCAAGCACTTTATTAGTGCATCTCTGTTGGAGTCATACTTTAAAAGAGTGGGGTCGAGATAGCTTTCAACTTGCCACTTGAATTCACTGTGTTCGGTCTCATCGAGTTTTACATCCCAAAATCCTTCACAATGAATAAAGAATACTTTCTCAGTAACATAGTGTTCCCATTGATCTACAAATGTGAACTGCATATTGGTTTCTGTAATGATTTTGATATTATCTTTAGACAGATTAGTCTCTTCGATTGCCTCTCTGAGTGCACCCATTTTAAAAGTTTCGCCGTCTTCAACAGAGCCTGTGCAATTTTGCCAAAAGTGTCCACGTTTTTTATTTACACGTAACAATAAAAAGTGTTTTAACCCTTCTGCGTCACAATAAAAAATTACAGACTGAACTTTTCTTTTTTCCATGACTTATATTATGCGGCATAAAATCAATTGCGACAAGCTCTCAGGTTTGATAGAAGTTTTTCATGAATATACAGTCTATTATACTATCACTTGCCCATGCTCTTCCGGGCTTTTTACTCGCTATTGTAGCTCACGAATGGGCACACGCTTACATGGCAAAACGCTTTGGTGATAATACAGCTGAAAGAGAAGGCAGACTGACTCTTAATCCAGTTGTCCATATTGATATGATGGGAACAATAGTTTTTCCTATCATTCTTCTCATGATGGGGGGGATGGTTTTTGGATGGGCCAAGCCTGTTCCTATTGAGCCAAGAAACTTTAGTAATTACAGAAAGGGACTTTTTTGGGTCAGCTTCGCTGGTGCTTTGATGAACTTCTTTTTAGGAACCATGTCTGGACTTTTATTTGCTATTATCGCAACGAAAGTTCCTGAGAACTTTGCCTTTTATAGTGTGCTGTTAGAGACACTCAAATACTCAATGATGATTAACTTTGTCCTTGGTGCTTTCAACCTTATCCCACTTCCACCTCTTGATGGATCAAAAATGGTGATGAGCTTTTTAAAAGGTGAAGCAGCGCGAAAATACGAGAGTCTTGCGCAGTACACAAATATGATTTTTTTAGTAATAATTGCACTTAGTTTTATGGGGATTTCAACCATCGGCTACGTGATAACCCCTGTAGTAATGATTGGTCAGAAATTAACCATGTACTTTTTGTATCTGCTAGGGTGAAATAAAATACACACACAAAGCTTGGTCGTGAGAAAACCTTGCTTGAGAGAGACTAGACATGATTGAACACAATATTCAGGTCAAACTAGATCATTTTGACGGACCGCTTGGTCTGCTGCTTCATCTCGTTCAACGAGAAGAGATGAGTATCAAAGATTTAGAGATCAATAGTATCACTAATCAATACATCGACTATCTTCATAAGATGCAAGACCTCAACTTTGATGTTGCTGGCGAGTATCTCTATATGGCCGCATCGCTTCTTTTTATTAAATCAAAGAATGTGACGGAAGAAGAAGAACAAAAAATTCTTCTAAACGGTGACGAAAATATTCAAATCACTACAAAAACTCAGTTGATTCAAAAACTCGAAGAGCTACAAAAGTTTCAAATGCTTGGTGAGAAACTAATGACTCTTCCAATCAGAGATCAAGATATTTTTGTAAGACCAAAAATTGATAGAAAGGCGATTCAAAATAGTATTCTTAATCCAATGAGCTCTGATACTCTGACAGAATGCATGGTTGATCTTATCAAACGAGAAAAAAGAAAATATACAGTTATAAAAAGAGATAAGCTTTCAATTAAAGAGAAATTGGTTCAACTTAAAAATGATTTAAAAGTTGGAACACAAACGACAATGGATAAATTAATTAGAAGTGAGAATAAAGATGTTGGCGAAGTTGTCATTACTTTTATCTCTCTTTTGGAACTTGCAAGACTAAATAAATTAGACGTATTTCAAAATGAAGTTATGGGACAAATCTACATTGATGTAAAAGAAGATTTGAATTCATTTGATGTAGAAACAGCGGACGGATTTGACCCTGAAGACGTTGGGGAATCTATTACCACTGACGATTTAATTCAAGCACAAACAACAGACACAAACACACAGATTGAGGCGTAAAAATGAGCGTAATTGATTACAGTTGGGATTTTTCTAAAGAAGACTTTACACTAGATCTTGATTTCTTTAACGAGAAAGAACAAGAAGATAAGTTATGGCAAGCGAGAACGGGTTTAAATACTGAGACTCTTTGTGGTGCGATTGAAACCATTATCTTCATGAGCGAGAGACCTATTAATCTTCAAAAAATTAAGTCTCAAATTGACTCTGACCTTCCTCTTCGTGTGGTGCACGAATCAATTGCAAGACTTCAAGAAGAATACGAAGCTAAGCACCACGGAATTCGTCTAATGGAAGTGGCCGCAGGTTACCAATTTAGAACTAAAGCCACATACTCAAAAGTTATTCAAAATATGTTTAAAGTATCATCACTCCAATTAAGCCCAACAGCTTTAGAAGTTATGGCCATCATCGCTTACAAACAACCAATTTCTAAAACAACTGTTGAGTCTATAAGAGGTGTTGATTCATCTCATATTGTTCGTCAACTTATGGACAAGCGTCTTGTAAGAATAGTTGGAAGAAGTGAAGAGATGGGACGTCCATCTCTATTTGGAACTACTCAAGAATTCTTAGAAGTATTTAACCTCAATGCTACTGAAGACCTTCCTAGTGAAAGTGAACTGCAAGAACTTGCTATGGCAAATGATCTTGGAGATATTTCAGACATCAAGTCTATTGTTAATTCTGGAGATAAAAAAATCTTCAATTTTGAAGACTTTGAAGAACTTGAATCACTTACTTGTCAGATTAAAGATATTTCTTCTGATACGATGTTCACTCAGACACTTCGTGACATGGATAAGAAAAGAAAAACTGCTGATGACGGTGTAAGAAAATCTGCGTTTGATATCTTAGAAGATTTTGTTAATTCAAGTGAGACTGTTGATCAAAATAAACTCTCTGCGCTTTCTGAAACTCTTATGGCAATCATGGAGCCAAGAAGTGTTAACGTAACTGAATCAGATGAAATTTTTAATGCTCCTGAGATGGAAGAAGATGAAGTTGAGTTCTCAATTGATCTTGAATTAGAAGACAGAGAACTTCCAGCAGTTGATTTTACTTTAGCTGAAGAGTTTGATGAGTCGGAAATAAGTGATGTTGAATTAAACCTTGAGCAAGTACTTGCAAAAAGTGAAGAGCTTGTTAATGAACTATTTAATGAAGATTCAATAGATCAAGCAATGAGCGCTGGATCGGCAGAAGACGTTGAAGATATCATCGTTGAAAATACTTTATCTGAGGACACACTCTCTGAAGTAGAGGTTCCTTCAATCGATGAGATGAAGTTAGAAAATAGTGAAGCCACTCCAGTTGGTAATCCAAGTGATCTTAACTTTGAAGCCAAAGAGCTTTCAGATGCATTAGACCTAGCATTTGATAATCTATTTGAAGGTGTCGCAGTTGAGACAGTTAAAGAGGCCAATACAGATACAATTGAAGAGGATGTCCTTTTCGACTCTAAAGATCTTAAGAACTTAGAGGATCTAAAAGACAATAACCTCGAATAAGCTAAACTACATATCTAAAACCATTTAAAAAGACTTGCTAATTGAGGGCCACAGCGTTAAGTTGCACGCTCTCAATCATTAATTAACTGCCGCGATGGCAGATAGGAGTCTAAAATGAGTAAAAATCACAAAAAAGAAACCAAAATGTTGCGTCTGCAAAAATACATTGCTGATTGTGGAGTTACGTCTCGTCGTAAAGCTGAAGAACTGATCGTTGAAGGTATAGTAAAAGTAAACGGTAGAAAAGTAACTGAACTTGGAACTAAAGTTGATCCCGTTGAGGATTCAGTTATGGTTCGCGGTGAAATAATTGATGTTCTAAGTATCGACCATGTCTACTTAGTTTTAAATAAGCCTAGAGGCTATATGACAACTCTCTCAGACCCAGAGGGTAGAAAGACTGTTATGGATCTTATTAGAGCTGTAAGTCAAAGAGTATACCCTGTAGGACGTCTAGATTATCTATCTGAAGGTCTTCTCATCATGACAAATGATGGAGAGCTATCAAACATGATCATGCATCCAAAATACGAAGTTGTTAAAACTTATGAAGTAAAAGTTTTTGGAAAAGTGAATGATAATGTTATTAAAAAACTTCGTAATGGTATCTCTGCTGACGATGGTGAATTAAAACCAAAATCGGTAAGAATCATCGAACAACTTCCTAACAAAACTTGGCTAGAGTTTAAACTCAGTGAAGGTAAAAACAGAGAGATTAGAAGAATCTGTGAGGCTGCTGGGGTGACGATCGATAAACTTAAAAGGGTTGCTATCGGTAATCTCGCAATTGATAAAATTAAACCAGGTGACTGGGGATTTATCTCTAAGCCAGAAATGTTAAGACTAATAGGTTTTAATAAAGATGGGACAATTGATTCTCACGCTGAAGAATATTTAAGTGTGAAGAAAACAATTGCTGTTAAGAAAGCTTCTAAATATCAAAAAGATGCAAAAGTTGCTGATAGCCGTGACTTTAGTAAATATAGTAAAGATAACTACCTTACAACTATTAAGCTTCAGAAAGAAATTTCTGAAAAAGCTAAAGAGCAAAAGCTTAAAGAGGATGAGGGTGGAGTTAAAGTTATTCATTCATTTGAAAAAGGTAAAAAACCAAAATCAAGAAAACAAAAATAAGTAATAAAAAAGCTCACTAAATAGTGAGTTTTTTTTATGTCTAAATTTAAAATATATTAATTATCATGACGTAGAAAAGCAGATCCTTGAAGATGATCTGAAACCATATCCATACAAAACTCTAACGCTTGGTCTGCATAAGCTATATCTGTATCTTTATTAAATTCTGTAGAAAAATTTGATTGCTTTATAACTCCAGCAACGAGTTTCATAAGATCGGCACTACCATCAAAATAGTCACATTCATCATCTGTAGTTAAAACATGGTTGAGCATAGAACATATACTTTGAATCAGTCTTATTTGTTGGGGATTTAACTCCGTAGTATCGAAGTCAATCGTGAGTTTTTTTTGTTTTAGTTCTAAAGCGGCCATGTGCAGATTCTCCGGTTAGTATCAATTACTTAGTCTTTATCGACCGTCAGGCCGATTTGTTTAGGAATTTGTATCGGAGCAATTCACTTTTTTTGTTCAAATAACTAATAATTGGGGCTAGACATCTGATTTTTAATGGTTTATAAACTTAGAATAATACTTTGACGCGGGATGGAGCAGTCTGGTAGCTCGTCGGGCTCATAACCCGAAGGTCGTTGGTTCGAATCCAGCTCCCGCAACCAATTTAAATTCAATTATTTTAAGTATATAGCCACTCTTCATGAGTGGCTTTTTTGTGTCTTTTGCTCTCGATGTACTACGGGTGTACTACATCTATAAATTTTAGATCGCTATCCTAAAACTCATGGCCACTTTCTTAATATTATCTCCAATCAGATGAACGTAATTCATCGTGGTTTTAATATCCTCGTGACCCAAGATTGATTGAACCGTCTTGATATCGATACCTTCTGAGATCATGAGAGTCGCAGCTGTGTGCCTTAGATCATGAAACCTAATCTCTGGTAGCCCAGACTCTTTAATATCTCTCAAAAAGATTCTTCGAAAGTTATTGTGGTCAATTGGAGTTAAAGCAAGACTTGTGAAAATGACATCATTCTCAAGTTTGCCCATAATTAAAGGAAGAAGTTCTGATTTTAAATCCTCATTGCATGGAGCGTGGCGAGAGAGAATGCCACTTTTGGTATTTCTCTTACCTTTAATGATGGAGAAGTCTTGGGTCACAGAATTGAACTGCCTTCTAATAAAAAGAGAATGAGCTTGTATGTCTCTTTTTTGCAATCCCCAAATCTCACCGGCTCTAAGTCCTGTATTTAGAGCTAAAAGATAAACGGTATAAATCCATCTTCTTTTAGAACCAATACAATACTTTTGATTAGCGAATCTTAGAAAGTGTAGGGCATCAGACTTACTCCAAAAGCAAACTTCATCTTTAACAATGGGAAGCTTCTTAAAACCTCTAGATGGGTTATAAGGAATCCGAAGATTATTAACAGAATGATTTAAAATAGCACAGATCACCTCAGTCTTCTATTAACAGTTGCATTAGTAAGCTTATCTTTAAGCTGTTCTTGTTGAAACTGAGAGAGAAGCTTTGCTGTGAAGTTATCCATTGTTAGATTTCCAAGGTTTGGAAGAATCTCTTTTAATACACCTTTGACTCTTTTGAGATGTGAGGATGAAAAATGAGATTGATTTGAGATAAGCCAAAACTGAGCTTCATCACTAAACCTAACTTCTTCTAAAAGACTAAGCGCCTGACTTCCTTTTTTATAATTAAAAGTATTGGCCATATAGTTTTGAAGAAACTCTTGTGCTTCAATTTTTTTATCAAAGCGCCTTCTTAGGCGTTTTGAGCCACGTCCAGCGGTAT
>Ga0307930_1000423_pt1 | contig 33790 bp, 23 predicted proteins | sample OrgLakmetageno46_FD_203161 | JGI IMG/M metagenome (GOLD analysis project Ga0307930, IMG submission 203161) | Saline water microbial communities from Organic Lake, Antarctica - #46 | ecosystem: Environmental > Aquatic > Non-marine Saline and Alkaline > Saline | place: Antarctica: Organic Lake...
ACTTGAGACATTTATATCGAATTTCTGACTTCACTGAAGCTAAATATTTCTTGCAATCTTCGTCTGTTTTGAACCGATCAGAGAACTCTAGAAGATTTTGACCCTTAAATACGTCCATAATTATATATATTTACTATCACTAAGATAGGTATTTATATACTGACCTCTATCATTTCTTTTAAAAGGTCTGAACTCTCAAAGGTTAACAACATTCCTTCGCCAGATTTAACTGTAATTCCGTTCATAAGTCCTTCGATAAGGTCAATCGCTTTTTTCACACTTCGCTGCGCTGCTATTCTCGATTTATCAGTCCATTCACCTGTTTTGTCCTGCTTCATCATTTCTAACGACAACTGGGCGGCGGCAAGTGGGTTTCTTATATCGTGAGCGAGGGTACCAATTAATTTTTCCTGCATATCCTGTATGGAACGTGAAAATGAACCTACAGATTTTAAGATCGAGGTTTCGATAACATATTTGAGCAAATCCGAAACCTTTTCACTATATCCATCGTGGGATATGAGGAATTCACTCAATGTGCGGTGAAAGATTATATATTCGTGTACAACCTGTTCGGCAGTATAATAGACTTTAGTTGATCGTTGCTTACCATGTTCCTCGCTGGTTTTAAGGATTTCTGTGTATTTTTTATCCTTACTAATACCTTCCATTTTATCGTATCGCATCATTAATCTAGCGATATCGTTTATAAGATCAGGAAGCTGGTTGTATAAAGCAATGGAGTCAGATTCCTTACTTGCAAGTACTTCTTGCACAACTTGATTTTGCCAAATTTTCATAATTTCAGCATTGTTTTCAAGAAGAATTTTTGATGCTTTTTCCATAATTTAGAAAATTTTTTAACAAATTTAACTTTTAAATTGATATAATGATCTGTAAATCAGTTTTTATAGAAAAAGTTAAATTATTAATTTTATGATCAAGGTTTTTTTCAAATGGTGAAGAACTCACGGATAACAAAACAATTTATATTATTCATTTTATCAAATAACCAATATAAAAACTTTTCAGTGTCTTAAAATTTTTAACATTAAAAATATGCTTTCATAAACGGTGAAATCTCGGAGGCAATCAATCTATCTCTCAAATCAAAATATTAAAGTACGCTTTATCATAAATGCTTTAAGAATAACCTCCAAACACATATTAAAATTCTGTTTTATAGCTACTAATGGGCAACTCAATAGCTAATTAATGGCATCCTACGGCTTTATAATCACTTGGGATTGGGAGGCCAACGGTTCACCAACTGCTTTTATGAACCCATTGATCTTACCTTTGATTAGGACGTTGAAAGTTTCAGTTTTACCTAAATAGGTAGAAGGAAAACACAACAAAAAAATCAAAAAAAAATGTGAATCTCTAAGTCTAGAATAATAGTGTCTCAAAATTAATAGAGAAAAGAGTTGTTTTTTAACTCAGCTCTTTGTTGTTCAACGTTCTATTTTTAATTTCTTAAAGCAATATTCAATTAATCTTTAATTATTTTCTTGATAATATATGTATGATCTTTTAAATTGATCTTAACCAAATAAAACCCTTTATTTAGTTTTGAAAGATTTATTTTTTGGTTGTCTCCACTATAAACAAGAGTAGACTTGACATCATAAATTTCTACTGAAGTAAATTCTAGTCCTTCAATGAATAATACATCTTTGACAGGGTTTGGATATAAATTAACTACAGAAAAATCCTGATCTATTATAGATAACAAAATGTCATTTGTTGTAAATGAAATTAATTTTCCAGTATCAGAAAATGGTGGCACATTAAATGATTCGGATGTAATAAAATACCTATTAGCTCCTATATGTGTTATAGCCTCTACTTGTTCAAACCCTAAGCTTGTAAGTAATGTTTGAGTATTAGTACCTGAAAAGATATCATTGTTTGTAAAGTTTTCACTAACCCAAACAAAAGGTTGTAATATTCGGCTATAACCTATTAAATATACTTTTTCTGTTGATGGATTGTAGGTGGCTCCAGTTATTAACCCTCCACTAGCTAAAGTTGTTGTTATTGAGTCTACAGTATATGTTCCGCTGTTTTTTGGAATTGTGTAAGCTTTTGTTACGCCATCGACCCAATTTTTAGTAAATAAAATCAAGTTATTTGCATCAAAAGAAATCAGTGCTTCTGCATCCCATTCTGTTTCATTAGGGTTAGCGGTAAAATCTATTTGATCTGCATAGCTAAAGTTTATAATCTCTGCTGTTATATTGGTGGAATTTAGATAATCATTTTTATTGATTTTATAAATTTTTAAATCGGTTCTATTTCCTCTGTTGTTCCCTATATCGCCAATATAAATTGAGGAGTCATCTTGTGCGATATCTTCCCAATCTATATTTGTGGCGTTGGTAACTGTAACTGTTCTCGTAACCACCCCCGAAATTGTATCTAATTCATAAAGTTTATTTTCATTACCCGAATCATTATGACTAATTAGTTTATCATTAAAAAAGATAGCTCCTGATGATTCACTCAAAATTATTGGTAAATCAAACTTCTCTTCAACGTTCGTTATTTGACCTATAGCATTTAATGTACTAAAAATAAAAGCTGATACTATAATTATTTTTTTCATTTTTTATGGAGGATTTTTTAAAATATTTCTATTTGTAAACACATATGGTTTAGTAAGTTGAATTACCTTCAGTTCATTTTTTAGGTGCAATCATGCAAATATTGTTCAACATTAGAATGTATTGAAAGTTGCGATTTTTGTATGCGAGGATTTTCCAACGGAAAATCAGTAGTACCCAAAAATCTCAACTAACTTTTAATTAAACAGTAATTTAGCAATTTTTTATACACGGCTCTTAAGTTTGATTTCTAATAAAATAATTAGTTTTGGTTATTGATCAGAAAGAACAAAGGAGATAATTAAGGTTACAATATACGGTAAAGTTTCAAACTTCTACAATACCGAAGCCTCTGGAATAATCCTCTCTCTTTTCTACACAGATTTCGATCTCCCTATATCTATCGGGACTGTGAGACATTAGATCTCGTTTTCAAGCCTGTACTGAGCTTGTCGTAGTATTGTTGTGAGTAAAATAGATAGTTATTTCATAAATAAATTCTTATCAATAAATATATAGAAATTTTTGGAATTGACATCAGCAAAGATGTCTTTGATGTCTACGGTAGTACTACAAGTCATAATCAGTACAAAAATGATGAGCTAGGATTTAAGAAGTTTCTTAAAGGATTACCAGAGGATTTTTTAGTAGCAATGGAAGCAATCATCTATTATCAGTATAGACTAGCACAATTTCTATATAAAAATGGAGTCGTGGTTTGTGTTATAAATCCCTTATTTATAAACAGATTTATACAGATAAAACTCGCTAAGGTAAAGACAGATAAGAGTGATTCAAAAGCTATCTGTGAGTATGCCTTGATCAACGAGGTTCCAATTTACAGTGCGCTTACCGACCTTCAAAGTGAATGTTTACACTGTTTAGATTATTAGACGTTTACATAAAGCAGCGTACTGCCATAAAGAATAAGATGCATGGAGAAGAGACCTTAGGCATCCCTTCCAACTTTGCTTATCGATCTTTGAAACGCCATAGGAAATGCTTAGATAAAGAGGTCAAATCTATTGAAGCAAAGTTTCTTTCTCTATTAAAAGAGGACCAGCAACAAAAGCTCACATTGTTAACTAGCGTACCTGGTATAGGCCAGAAAACAGCTTTATTTTTAATCGTGGTTACAAATGGGTTTTCAAAGTTTGAAACAGCCTCACAACTTTGTAGCTATGTCGGCATCACCCCAACGACAAGAGAGTTAGGGAGCAGTGTTAGAGGCAGGCCACGTATAAGTAAGGTGGTAATAAAAAGTTGCGTAATCTGTGGTTTTTATGTTCGTTTAATGCCTGTAAGCACAACAAAGCGTGTCGGGAAATTTATGAGCACATTGTGAACAAAGGTAAAAACAAAAAATTAGCCCTAATCGTCGAAGCCAACAAGCTGCTTAAACAATGTTTTGCTATTGCAAAATCTGGTAGACCTTATGATGAAATGTACGTTCCTGTTTTACCTAGATAAGTAGAAGAAAAAAACTCAAAGAATCACAAATCTGAATCTCTAAGTCTAGAATAATAGTGTTTCAAAATTAATAGCGAAAAAACTTGTTTTTTACCTCAGTTCTTTGTGAGCTTTTAGTGCTTTTCTTATTTCATTGTCACGATTACTTTTCCAACAGTTCTACCAATTTCTAAGTGTAAGTGAGCATCTCCCATCTTTTCAAAAGCAAATGTTTTAGAAATATGCGGTTTTATAGCTTCACTTTCCAGCATATTTTTAAGAGTGTTCATATCATCTCCATTGGATTGCACCATAGTGAAAGAAAGGTCAACATTGCGTTCTTTTGCTAATTTTAAAATTTCATCAGAGAAGTCAGCTGTGGGTAATGAAATAATTGTGCCTCCTTTTTTTGTAACTTTTATTGAATTGAGTAGAATATCTCCATTAAACATATCCAGGACAAAATCTACATCTGTAAGAATTTCTTCAAATTTTTGAGAATTATAATCTATATGCTCGTCAGCACCAAGTGATAGTATAAAACTCTTATTTTTTGCAGAACTTGTAGAAATTACATGAGCACCTAATGATTTTGCAATCTGAATAGCAAAATGGCCCACGCCACCAGAACCACCATGTATGAGTACGCGATCACCTTTCTTAACTCTTGGTTTTAATGTTTGTAAAGCGGTTAATGCAGCCAAAGTTGTAGCTGCTCCTTCATTGAAAGATATGTTTTTAGGGATTTTAGCCAATTGATCTTCAGGTGCTGCCACAAATTCTGAATAAGCCTTACCACTTCCTGGAAAGTTAATCATACCAAACACATTATCTCCAATTTCAAATTTTGTTACATTATTTCCAATAGCAACAATAGCTCCAGATATATCCCATCCTATAATAGCTGGGCGTTCTGCACCATTTAATGAATTTAGGAAGTCTTCAAGAATTCTTACCTTAAAATCTACAGGATTAATACTTATTGCTTTTACTGAAATAAAAACTTCATTTTCTTTTATTTCTGGTTTTTCAATATCCTTAATTATAAAATTTTCTACACCGCCTGCTTGTTTTAATACTATTGCCTTCATTTTTTTTATTTCTTATTTGTACTATTGTTTTTATAGCTGCAAAATTAAGTATAGTTTTTAGTTTGTACAATAACGGTCGGAAAGGATAGTTTAAAATTTATTTAAAATAAGGAATTATGCATTTAGTAAAAGGAAAAGAATATCCTTGCCATTCAAGTGTTACCATGGCATTAATAGGTGGTAAGTGGAAAACGGTAATATTATTTCATTTAATAGAAAAGCCGTTGAGGTATAATGAACTTAGGAAAGGAATGCAAACTGTTACGGAAAGAACACTCAGCTTGCAATTAAAAACTTTACAAGAAGATGGGATTATTAAAAGAAAAGTGTTTTCTAAAAAACCACCTTTAAAAGTCGAATATTCTCTAACCGAATTTGGAAAAACACTGATTCCTCTTTTGACATCTATAGCTAATTGGGGAGACTATGTTACTACGAAGTTTTTAAAATAATATTTTCATCATAGATTTGCTTGTTACTAAAATACAGTTAACACAACTAGCCGTGTTAACTGTATTTTACTCATGACGTGAATTTAGTAGTTTTTTTATGGTCTTAAAATTTTAAATATTAATAAATTCCTTTAATAAACAATGAGATTTCGGTGATTAATCTACCTCTAAAATCAAACTATTGAGAGTACACTTTATCATAAATACTTAAAGACTAGCCTCCAAACACATATTAAAATTCTGTTTTATAGCTACTTATGGGCAAATCTCTAGTTGATTAATAGTCTCCAACGGCTCTATAATCACATTGGATATAAAGACCAGTGAGATTGCAAAAAACCGTCAGTTATGAAGTTAAAAGTTCATGTTTTGCCTATATAAATAAAAAAAACTTAAAGAATCAGTTTTATGAATCCGTAAGCCTAGAATACTAATGTTTTAAATTAAAAAAGAGAAGAGTTATTTTCACCTTAGGCACTGTTACTAAGGTAGTTTCAGCAGTATTGCCATTTATGTAGAAAATAGGTTTTTTTAAGATTTTAAGGTTTAGAGAAAAGAAATGAATTTTTGGTGGTAGTTGGAATGGTGATATTTCATCCTTTAAAATTATATATACTGATGATACGTCAAAGGAAAATAGAATTGTTTTAAAATGTGACGAGAGTAAATCAGAACTTACTGCTTTCTCAACAGTACTTTATGTAGAAAAAATGCTTGAAAATTCAAACCCAAATGGTACTTATTTTAGCTATCAATTGCATGAGCCTAAGAAGTATATGGATTCATTAACCTCAAATAAATCAATAACAATAAATTGATTTAGAGAGAAGAATAGTTCAAATGTTCATCTGCAATTGAACAATTACAATCTAAACTTTGATTCCATATATATTTAAATAAAATGGCGTTTTTGACGAAAATAAAAGTCACTACAGAAAACAATATGTAAAAGCCATAGGTAGGCTTGAGCTTAGTTCAAAGACTTAGACTTCCTTATGATTTTGCCAAATTATCAATTTGGCTTCTAAAAAATTTAAAGTTAAATATGTACTTTTGACTTGGTCATAATTAGAAAAAGAAGGCTTCCCTCCTGCTCTAGATTTCTTAAATTGACCTTTTTTAAATACTATAAAATGGATCACCCCTTTTACCTAAAACCAAGTAAAGAACAGCGCCAAATTCAAATAAAAATTGGAATTATCGCTTTATTTTTTAATGTAAATGTTTCGGTATTATCAATATTTAGTGGTTTGTACTTTTTCATATGTCTATCAATAGCTAATACCCTTTCTATAATCGCCTCCTTTTTTGATAGCCCAGCTCTTAAAAAGCAGGGAAAATTGATTTATTATTCTACTCTACTTGTTACTGAAAAAAAAAGAATGGAATCATCAAAATTCATGGCGGTTCCTTATTTGATTATGTTCTTGTGCTAGACAAAACATTAAGTGGAAAGCAAAGAACCAATCTTATACTGCTGAAGTATTTAGAGGGGATTTTGAATTTAATAGATAGTTGTGAAATAGACAATAATACTGCTGTCAGAATTAAGGGAACTAGGTATATTCTAAATGAGAGAACGGCTCATAAAATTGGGTTGAACATCATTAAAGCTAACATTATTCAAAAAATGGTCTTGACATTTAATTATGTAAATATTCTAATATCAAATTCAATTGCAAAACGAAAATTATCATTTCCAAAATAGACTACTATTAAAACACTCTATCGTCTTCTTGAAAAATTTCTGCTGTTCCGTTCCCTTGGTGGACTTCAAAATCAACAACAAGAATTTGCTTTGCTAGCTTATTCTGCAAGAGATAGTGAGGGGCAATAGCTTGATCGTTTAACATGCAAAAAGCTTCCCCGTAATCAGAAAAAGCATGGTGAGTTCCTCCAGCAATATTCATATAAACACCATATTCTAAAGCATAGTTACAGGCTTCTAAAGTGCCATTGGTGATGATTCGTTCTCTTTTAACCAATTCCGCAGACAATGGAAACCCAATTTTACGAGCGACTCTTGGTTCTGTACTAATGTTATATAATTACTTGGGAAGCAAATCATACTTATCCATTGGAAAGCGATGCCCCTCGGGTAATGGATATTTATAAATGGGATGTAAAGCTATTTTGAGCATACTTTAAAAAAATTAAAAGTATTTATTTTGAAGCTGTTCCTGATTGAAAAAGAGTTTAAATTTTTGATAAAATTGTTCATTGAAGTCTTCACTTGCAACCTTGTCAAGTAGTTTTTGATTCATCCAATAGATTGTCTAGTTTCTTAAATTCAGCTATTACTTTATTTTGGCGTCCTGTTTTCTGAGTCTCTAATGTTCCAAATTAGTCGATTTTAGAAATTCGACGATCTCACAAAATCAATTATACCATTGAGTTAAGCGTAAAAGTATGGGTTTGCCCTGGTGTAATGCTAATACTGGGGAAAACCTTCGTTATGAAATTTGAAGGTAAGCGTTCATCTGTATCTTAATGGGTACCTAGCTATGAAAGAAAAATATGGTATATTCTTACAAACTATAATGGCAGAAACAATAGACGCAAGGTTGAGTAAAGAATTTCTGTTTAGAAGATACATCTCTAAAAACCAAACAGAAGGTTTAGATAATTATATCGGGCGAGAGTCTTATCATAGATTCAGGCAGTTATTTTATAGAGCAGTTTCAGTAGAAATTATTTCAATGCGTAAAATAACAAACTTATCTAATTAAAACTTAGTAACATTTGGAAACAGCACATTGCTATTTGAGAATGATTAGTCTTTCAATAAATCCTTTAATTCAATAAATTCCAGAGCAATTGCAGTCTGGGTCTCAGTCGCGACTATTCCATTAAAATCAGGATCAAAATCAAAGGATTCAAAATAATAGCGTTTCTCCTTATACATCCCGTAATGCTGATATACTTCTAGTTGTTTTAAATCTTTCAAAGTACAGCCAGCTACCTTTAATAAAGCTTCTTTACGGGTCCAAAACCAATAAAATTTGTCTAAGGAATTTTTAGCATCTAAAATAGACGCCCACTCCAGTGCCGTAAATAAATAGTTGAATAGTTTTAAATCTATAGTTTTCTTTTTCTCAATATCTATACCAACAGAAAAATTGGTATTAAAAGCTAAGACAACGTACCCATTACTATGAGAAATAGAGAAATTATGATCTTTAAAACTTGGTTTTCCTTGTTCAGAATAGCCTATTTCTTCCAATAAAGAAGCTGGAAGTTCGTTTTCGTATAGTGCTTTTTTTAACAACAGTCGCCCAGCACTATAACTCAGTGAACTCTCTTCGTCTAAATACCTTTTTGCCCTGTCTTGAAGCCTCTTTGGGAGGTTTTTTAATAATAGTTCTTTTGTGAAAAAAGGCTTGTTTTTGACTATCTTAACGATCCTTATTTTTAGCATTTATTCGGCATTAAGAAACATTTATGATAAAAAATAAAACGCTTTAATTTATAAATCATTTCTTTACGGTACTAACGGTACATTAATATTACCGCCAGAACAAATGTAGGAAAATTATATGATTACGAAAGACTACATACTAGAGATAACCACACAATTATACTTAAAAAACGGTGTGAAAGCGGTCACTTTAGATGACATCACTAAAGAATTAAGCACGTCTAAACGTACGATTTACAATCATTTTATAGATAAAACTGATTTAATGCAAGCCTGTATAGAACGGTATTTAGCGGGTATCAGAAGCAATAACGACGAAATTATTAACAACTGTAGCTCTGCGGTTGAAGCCATGGGCAAAATTCAACAACAAATTTTAAAAAGAGCGGATTATAGCAATGCAAACTTTTATAAGGATATACTAAAGTATTTTCCTAGTGTCATAAAAGACTCGTACGAAAAGAATTCAGAATTCGCTTTTCGCGAGTTGCTTTATTTAGCCAAATGGGGAATAAAAGATGGTTTATTCAGAAAAGATTTGGATCCAGAAGTTACGATGGCTACGGTTCAAACATTACTAAAATTATGTAACAATTCAAAAGTATTTCCGTCAGCACAATTTTCTAAAGCCAGGCTTACTGGTGGCGTTATGGTCGTTTATCTAAGAGGATTGTGTACCGAAAAAGGGCTTTTAGAAGTTGAAAAACAGAAACATCTATACTTAACATAGACTAAAAATTATGGACACTATTAACAGTTCACTTAAAAAAACACCAGTAGCAATTATTGGTTTGTCTGCAATGTTTGCTGATGCCAGCAATGTAGAAGAATATTGGAATAATATTATCAATCAGAAAGATAGTATTGTGGATGTTCCAGAATCGCGTTGGAAAATAGAGGATTATTACGATGCCGACCCAACAATAGCAGACAAAACATATTGTAAAAAAGGAGGGTTTATTCCTGATATTGACTTTAATCCAATGGAATTTGGTTTGCCTCCCAATATTTTAGAAGTCACAGATGTGTCTCAATTATTGTCCCTAATAGGGGCTAGAGATGCATTTGAAGATGCTGGTTATGGCAGGGAATCTGGTAAATTTACGGCCCTTTTAAAAGAAAAAACCGGCGTGATTTTAGGAGTTGGCGGTGGTCAAAAACTAATTACGCCTCTGACCTCAAGGTTGCAAGCTCCTGTTTGGGAAAAGGCCCTTAAAAGTAGTGGCATTAGCGATGCTGATATTCCGCACATTATTGAAAAAATGAAGAAAGCATATGTTGGATGGAATGAAAATTCTTTTCCAGGTATGTTAGGGAATGTCATCTCTGGTCGAATCACGAATCGTTTTGACTTAGGAGGCATTAACTCAGTTGTGGATGCGGCCTGTGCGGCCTCACTCTCTGCTATTAAAATGGCAGTCTCAGAATTGATTGAAGGACGATGTGATATGATGCTCACAGGAGGTGTCGATACAGATAACTCTCCTTTTATGTATATGTCGTTCTCTAAAACTCCCGCATTTTCACAAAAAGGAAGTATTCGTCCTTTTGATACCGACTCTGACGGCATGTTGATTGGAGAAGGAATTGGAATGTTAGTCTTAAAAAGATTAGAAGATGCAGAACGTGATGGGGATCGAGTTTACGGGTTACTTACCGGGGTTGGTTCTTCAAGTGATGGGCGTTATAAATCGGTTTATGCACCACGTCCTCACGGGCAGGCTTTGGCGATGCAACGTGCTTATGACGAGGCAGGCTACGACGCTTCTACGGTAAAATTAATTGAAGGTCACGGCACTGCAACAGGAGCTGGAGATGCTGCCGAGTTTGAGTCAATGTCTATGGTTTTTGGCAAAAGTAACACGACAAAAAACCATATTGCCATTGGTTCTGTAAAATCGCAAATAGGACATACAAAATCGGCAGCAGGTGCTGCTGGAATGATAAAAGCGGCTTTAGCTTTATATCATAAAGTTTTGCCTGGCACCATAAACGTTAATAAGCCTCACGAAAAATTTGAGATTGAAAATTCTCCTTTTTATGTCAATGCAGAAACCAGACCTTGGTTTAAAAACGGCGTACCGCGTAGAGCTGGAATATCTGCTTTTGGATTTGGTGGTGTGAACGTGCATTTTGCCATGGAGGAATATGAAAACAAAACGTCCTTTACAGATAGAATACATCAAACATTTCAGGGTATTTACCTTAAAGCTACCGACGTTAACGACTTATTAACGCATCTGAAAAACACAGTTGCTGGATTGAATTCGAAGGAAGCAACGACGGCATATTATAACTTAAAAGAAAGTTCTAAGCAAGGCACTGCAAAACAAAATGAAGCGCGTTTAGGTTTTGTTGCAGAATCTTTAGAGGATTGTATTTCTAAACTAGAAATTGCAGTCAAACAATTAGAAAATAATAAGGAGGCTTGGTCGCACCCAAAGGAAATTTTCTTTAGACCAAACGGAATTTCAAGCAGTATAAAAGTGGCTTCATTATTCTCTGGTCAGGGTTCTCAATATGCTAATATGGCAAAAGAGGCGACGAGTAGTTTTGAAACGCTACAACAAACAATTGCTGCTTTTGATGCTAAAAAAGGATACGATTTAGCAACTAAAATATATCCGAAACCTGTGTTTACACCAGAGGATAAAGATAGCTTAGAAAAGAATATTACAAATACAGAGTTTGCGCAACCTGCCATAGGTGCCATAAGTTTAGGGTACTACAAGGTCTTTAAAAATGCCGGTCTTGTAAGTGATATGGTGGCCGGACATAGTTTTGGTGAGCTTACTGCACTTTGTGCATCAGGTGTACTCAGCGAAACTGATTATATAACACTTGCCATTGCTCGTGGTAAGGCTATGGCAGGTAAAAATGCAAATGGAGATGCTGGTATGATGTTAGCTGTTAAAGCGGCTACTTCTGAGATTCAACCATTAATTGCTAGTATTCCTGGGGTTTCTATTGCAAATATTAACGCCTCAAACCAACTCGTTTTAGGAGGAACAACAGAAGGTATAACGAAAGCAAAAACGCTATTAGATACTAAAAACTACCGTTCTGTTATATTACCTGTTTCTGCAGCTTTCCACACGGATTGTGTTGGACACGCACAACACCCTTTTGAAAAAAGCATACAGGCTATAGAATTCTCAAGCCCAGTGATCCCTGTGTATTCGAATTCGACAGGAAATGCCTACCCAATGGAGACTCCTGAAATTAAAAACATCTTAGCACAACATATTTTAAATACAGTCGATTTTAAAACTGAAATTGAAAATATGTACGCTGCTGGTGCGCGCGTTTTTGTTGAATTTGGACCTAAGTCTATTTTAACTAATCTCGTAAAAGACATCTTAGCTGATAAAGAACATTTTGTGGTGGCAACAAATACAAAAACTACTAAAAACAGTGACTTACAAATTAGAGAAGCTGCCATACAATTACAGGTTCTAGGATGTGAATTAGGTACCATTGACAGTAATGCACGTCGGGTAGCAGCGCCTTTAGTACAACCAAAAATGGCTGTGAAAATAGCGGGTAACAATTATGTAAGCCCTGCAACACAAAAAGTGTATAATGACGCTTTAAACAACGGATTTAAAGTGAGCAACGCTACAGAAATTATTAAAACCGTAGAAGTGATTAAGGAAGTGATAAAAGAGGTTCCTGTTTCTATAAATAAAATCAGTACAGAAGAAGATATGAAGTCTACGATTATTAAAAGCGCCATTGATGGCATTAAGGAAAATCAATCTAAAACATTAGATATGTTCCAAACCATTTTGACGGAACAAAACAAACAAACAGCGCAATTATTAGCCCTTTTATCAGACAATTTTGGAGGGGAACAAAACCCTGAAAATGCTGCTGTAGATGTTAAAACACCCACTGCCACAAGCAGTACTGCTCCTAGTGTTGTTCCAGCAGCCCAAACAGTTGAAACCACCAAGCCTATTGCACCACCAGTCGTTGAACACGTGGTATCTACAGAAGGAAATTCAGAAATGCTAGACCTTATGCTCAGCGTCGTTGCTGACAAAACAGGCTACCCTGCTGAAATGTTGGAATTAAGTATGGATATGGAGGCCGATTTAGGAATTGACTCGATCAAACGGGTGGAGATTTTTGGTGCGATTACTGAGCAATCAGATAAATTAACAGACATCAACCCTAACGACCTAGCAGAATTAAGAACCTTACAAGAAATTGTGGATTATATTTCTACTAAAGCGGGAATTAGCGCTACTTCTGCACCTGTCGCTGAACCAATAACCCAAACAGTTGAAACCACCAAGCCTATTGCACCACCAGTCGTTGAACACGCGGTATCTACTGAAGGAAATTCAGAAATGCTAGACCTTATGCTCAGCGTCGTTGCAGACAAAACAGGCTATCCTGCTGAAATGTTGGAACTAAGCATGGATATGGAGGCCGATTTAGGAATTGACTCGATCAAACGGGTGGAGATTTTTGGTGCGATTACTGAGCAATCAGATAAATTAACAGACATCAACCCTAACGACCTAGCAGAATTAAGAACCTTACAAGAAATTGTGGATTATATTTCTACTAAAGCTGGAATTAGTGCTACTTCTGCACCTGTTGCTGAGCCAGTAGCTCAAACAGTTGAAACCACCAAGCCTATTGCACCACCAGTCGTTGAACACGTGATATCTACTGAAGGAAATTCAGAAATGCTCGACCTTATGCTAAGCGTCGTTGCAGACAAAACAGGCTACCCTGCTGAAATGTTGGAACTAAGCATGGATATGGAGGCCGATTTAGGAATTGACTCGATCAAACGTGTCGAGATTTTTGGTGCGATTACTGAGCAATCAGATAAATTAACAGACATCAACCCTAACGACCTAGCAGAATTAAGAACCTTAAAAGAAATTGTGGATTATATTTCTACTAAAGCGGGAATTAGCGCTACTTCTGCACCTGTCGCTGAACCAATAACCCAAACAGTTGCAAATACAAGTCCTATTGCGACACCAGTAGTTGAACACGTGGTATCTACTGAAGGAAATTCAGAAATGCTCAACCTTATGCTAAGCGTCGTTGCAGACAAAACAGGCTACCCTGCTGAAATGTTAGAGCTAAGTATGGATATGGAGGCCGATTTAGGTATCGATTCGATCAAACGGGTGGAGATTTTTGGAGCGATTACTGAGCAATCAGATAAATTAACAGACATCAACCCTAACGACCTAGCAGAATTAAGAACCTTACAAGAAATTGTGGATTATATTTCTACTAAAGCGGGAGGTGTTATTAAAAAAAAAAGCATCAGCCTAGCCTAGATGCAGAAGAAAACAATACGGTAATCAAGGAGACTACTTCAAAACAGGAATTCTCCTTGCCTACGAAATTCTACAATGTGCCTCGAAAATCTATCGGCTTAAAATTTATTCCTAAAGTAGATCTTTTAGTACAAAACATTTCGGCATTAAAACCTGTGGTAATTACAGACGAAGGAAGCGATTTGACTTTGGCTGTAAAAGCAAAATTAGAAAGCGAAGGGCATACCGTTATTGTTATTCAATTTGACGCTTTTAAAAAGAACCCTACTCTAAAAAATGGGATTTCTATTTCAGACATAAACGACCAAAATATAAAAACGGCTATCGATACAATCTTAGCTGTAAATGACATTGGTTCTTTTATTTATTTGCACCCACACTTCACCTTTTCAGGCTCTAATTTCACGCAACATTTTGATACGGAGCGTGCATTGCTAAAAGCTGCTTTCTTACTGGCGAAACAGCTCCAAGCACCATTAAATGCCAACAGCAAGACTCAACGAACTGCTTTTATGACCTTGTCTCGTTTAGACGGAAAATTTGGGATGGACAAACGTTCTAATATGTCCATCATTGCTGGTGGATTATCTGGATTAACAAAATGTATGAATCTAGAATGGTCTCCAGTATTTTGCAGAGCAATCGATGTAAAACCTGAATTGGCGGCAAAAGAAATTGCGGATGCTTTATTCTTAGAATTACACGATGCAGATGTACGCTATGTCGATGTCGCCATCACTGAAAATGGACGGATGACTTATGAGGTTACAACGAATGAAGTAAGTGCTACAGAAGACTACCAACAAACGGTTACAGATAAAGACGTTTTTTTAGTTGCTGGTGGTGGTAGAGGTGTTACCGCGACCTGTATCAAAGAAATGAACATTGCTTTTAAATCTAAATTTATCCTGTTAGGGATATCCGCTTTGGATTTTGAATTACCAGCTTATGCATTAAATGGAGTCAGCCCTGCAGCTCTTAAAAATGAGATTATGCAGGAGATGAAATCTAGCGGAGAAAAAGTTTCAATTAAAGGTCTAAACAGCAGGTTTAATAAATACGTTGCTAAAAAGGAAATTGAAGAAACTATTGCGCACATCAAAGCAAATGGTGGCGATGCTATTTATGTAGCGGGTGATGTTACGAATTTAACCATCAAACCCAAATTACTTGAGATTGAAAAAGAATGGGGTAAAATTACTGGAATCATTCACGGTGCTGGTCGTTTAGCGGATAAGCTCATTCAAGATAAAACCGAACAGATTTTTGATGATGTGACTTCCGTAAAGTTAGATGGTTTAACAAACCTCTTAAAAATGGTAAACGTGAACGAATTAAGGCATTTAATTATGTTTTCTTCAGTGGCGGGTTTCTACGGAAATGTTGGCCAATCTGATTATGCGATGGCCAACGAAATTTTAAGTACCGCGGCACATTTGTTTAGTACCAACCATCCTAACACTAAAGTTACTGCAATTAACTGGGGCGCTTGGGAAGGCGGTATGGTGAGTCCTGAGTTACAAAAAATGTTCGAAGAAGCAGGTGTTTCTTTGGTCAACCATCCTGGCGGCGCTGCTCGTTTTGTTCAAGAATTAAACGGGGCGTATCACCACCAACACCAAGTCATAATTGGAGGCACTTTACCTGCAGGTATTTCGGATATTTCTGGCCCTTTAAAAACCTACACTATTCAACGGCATTTAAGTTTAAAAGACAATGCGTTTTTAAAGGATCACGTTATTCAAGGCAATTCTGTTTTACCAATGGTAAACGCCACAGCGTGGATGGCAGATTCTTGTGTTAAACTATTCCCAGATTATAAATTAGCGCGTATAGCACATGTAAAACTGTTTAAAGGAATTGTTTTTGATGGTACTGAAAAAGAAGTTTATTTTACAGAAATTAAAGAACAAAGTAAAACTGCAGACCATATTGTTTGTGATGTCACTGTGTATAGTAAAGGGGTGAAGCTACCTTTAAATCATTACCGTTCAACCATTACGCTTTCGCGAAAAAGAAGTGATAAACCCAAATTTCAAATCCCTACAATAAAAGAGAACAAAATAGATGGCGCTACTTTTTATAAAGACGGTTCTTTATTTCAAGGTCCTTTTTACCAAGGGATAGAAGCGGTTTTGTCGATAGACAAAGACCAAGTTTTACTAAAATGTAAAGCACCAGCAGTTTCTTTAGAAACACAAGGGCAGTTTCCTAGCACGAGTTTAAACGCATTTTTCTTAGATATACAATATCAAGGTATGATTCTATGGGTGCAAAAGTATCATAACGGTGCTAATAGTTTGCCTTTACAAACAATAGAAGGATTGGTTTATGGGGAAATTCCTGCAAATAAAAGTTTCTATGTACATATGAAAATACAAGAAAATACAGCCACAAAAATGATCGCAAACATTACCGTATATGATGAAAATGGAGATGTTTTTTTATTCACAGAAGGCGCTGGATTAACCGTTTCAAAAGGCTTAGCCTGGTAGTATGCTTAACGCCCCCAATCAACACTAAAGAATGAAAGAAAAAATAGCAATCATTGGCATGTCCTCTCTTTTTCCTGGCTCAAAAACGGTACAAGAGTTTTGGAATAACCTTATGGATAAAAAGGACTTGACTGGTATGGCAACAAAAGAGGATTTTGGTGCCGACCCCGAGCTCTTCTATAAAAAAGATAAAGGAACTATAGACCGCTGTTATTCCTTACGTGGAGGCTACATTCGTGATTATAATTTTAACAGCGCAGACTTCGGTTCTGAAGACTTAAATGACTTAGACCAAATGTATCAATGGGGATTGCAAGTAACGAAAGATGCTCTAATACATGGCGGTTACTGGAATAAACCTCAAGCTTTAGAGCACTGTGGCGTCATCTTTGGAAATTTATCTTTTCCAACAAAATCGTCCCATAAAATTATGGCACCCATTTATACAAAAACCCTTGAAAAAGGAATTAAAACCCTTTTAAAAGACGACAGTTTTGAAATTCCAGCAACAGCATATGAAATTCCAAAAAACAATCCTCTTGAAGGTGATGTCTCAGAATTGGTAAAAAATGTGATTGGTTTAAAAGGCACAAATTTCGACTTAGACGCCGCTTGTGCGTCTTCGCTCTACGCTATAAAAATGGCTTGTGATGAATTGTTAATCGGCAAAGCCGATATGATGTTGGCAGGAGCCGTTTGCTCATCAGACCAATTGTTTATCCACATGGGGTTTTCAATTTTGCATGCCTATGCAGGTCATGATCATAAGTACTCACCATTAGATAAGGACTCTGCTGGATTAGTGTCGTCCGAAGGCGCTGGGATGATCCTTATGAAGCGCTTATCGGATGCGGAAAAAGATGGCGATAATATCATCGGTGTTATTTCAGGAATTGGTTTATCTAATGACGGCGGTGGTAAATATTTATTAAGTCCCAATCCAAAGGGCCAAACATTAGCTTACGAAAGAGCGTATAACGGAACTATTTCTAAAGAAAACACCTCGTATATAGAATGCCACGCAACAGGCACACCTCTTGGCGACGTTACTGAAATCAATTCACTCGAAACTTTCTTTGGGGACAATCCAGAAAAATTGCGTTTAGGTTCTGTTAAATCAAATATTGGGCATATGCTCACGGCAGCAGGAATGCCTAGTTTGATGAAAGTATTACTTTCTATGGAGCATGATAAAATTCCACCTGGAATTAATTTATCTGCCGCGATTCAATCTAAAAAAGGCTGGTTTACACAAGATCAAATCATAGAAGAGCCTTTAAAATGGGAAACAAACGATAAGCAAGCAGCGGTAAATTCTTTTGGCTTTGGAGGTACCAATGCCCATTTGGTTGTGGAAAGCCATCATAAAGAAAAAAGTGAGAAACACGCAGACGTCAAACTTAAGCAAATGGCCATCACAAGTATGGAAGTTCATTTTGGTGATTGCGATAATCTAGATACTTTTTACCGATCTATTTTTCAAGGAACTCAGCATTTTTCTGAAATGCCAATTCATAGATGGAAGGGTTTTGAAAAAAACAAGGACTTATTATCCAGTTTTGGTTTGGATACAGAAAAGCTGCCTAGAGGTAACTTTATAGCTGATTTTGACATGGATTTAATGCGCTATAAAATCCAGCCTAACGAAGTTGGCACTATGGAGCCACAGCAAGCTTTAATCTTAAAGGTTGCTGACCAAGCCATTCAAAAATCAAGCTTAAAAAAAGGGGAAAACGTAGCGGTTTTAATTGCGATGAATCCCGAACTTGCAATACATCATTACCTAGCGCGTTGGGATAGCAAATGGCAATTAGATGAAGCATTAGAACGTGCCGGAATTGATTTAGAAGACACACAAAAAGCAATACTTTTAGGCGAATGTCGTAATATATTGTATAAGATAGAGAACGCACAGACCCCTAGTCAGCATACTAGTTTTGTTGGTAATATTATGTCGAGTCGTATTTCCGCTTTATGGGATTTTAACGGCCCCTCATTTACAATTACCAATGGAAATAACGGAACGACAAGAGCTTTAGAAGTCGCTCAGAATATGTTGTCTTTAGGCGAAGTTGATGCTGTTGTTGTGGGAGCAGTAGAGTTTTCGGGAGGTATGGAAGCCGTTCTTTTACGGAATCTGGTTGCCAGCGTAAACCAAAACAAACAACCAAGTTTGTCCTTTAATGTAGACGATTATGGTTGGTTGATTGGCGAAGGGGCATCGGTTATTGTTTTAAAGGCCAATGAAACGCTAACAGAAAAAGATGCTATTTATGCTACTATTGATGCTATCGGAGATTTATCAACAGATAAAAATATCGCCTTACAAGAATTAGTAGCTTCTGGATTTAAGCAAGAAGATGACTTAGAACAAGCCCAATTATTAGCGCAGAGATCGGATCATAAAATTGCATTAGGGTCTGTAAAAACGAATATCGGACATACGTTTGCGGCAGCGGGATTAGCTTCTGTTGTAAAAACAGCCCTTTGTTTGTATCATCAATTTATTCCGGGCATTCCAAATTGGAAATCTGTAAAAAACGATGCCTTAAAAAATAGCAATTACTATTTTCCAAGCCAATCAAGACCTTGGATTAATGAGACGGATTACCCGAGACAGGCACTTGTAAATTTAAGTCCACATTCTCGTGTAAAACTATCAGAAGTTTCACATCCTAAACATCCTAAAATTGATAATTTCTTAAAAAAGCATCTGTTTGTTTTAAAAGGAAATACGCAAAATGAGCTTAGAGAGAACCTCAGCCTAATTAGCAAAGATATTCTTGTTGATGACTTGAGATTTATAGCACAGGGGTGTTATGACAAAGCCGCCAAAACCAAAGCAATATATAGCATTGTTCTAGTTGCTTCTAGTCAGAAATCGCTATTACAAGATATCGGGTTTATAGAAAAACAATTAGCGGTAGCCTTTGATAAAAAGACAGATATCAAACTCCCTAGTGGTTCTTTCTTTAGTCCAAATCCAAGCGCAGCTAAAGGCGATTTAGCATTTGTATATCCAGGCTCCGCGACGAGTTATGAGGGATTAGGACACGATTTATTTCAGTTTTTCCCAAACCTTTTAAGCGATTTTGAAAACAAAATTCCAAACCTTATAGATTTCTTTGGCTTAGATTATTTATTTCCTAAAAAGCAAGACCGTGCAACAGCGTCTCCAAACATTCAGAATGATGCTATTTCTATGATGTCTGCAGGGGTGCTTTATTCAACCTTGTACACGCATATATTAAGAGCCTATTTTGGCGTAAAGCCAAAAGCAGCTATGGGCTATTCTATGGGGGAATGCAGCTCTATGTGGTATTCATTTGGCATTTGGAATCCCGGTGAGGGGACAAAAATATTCCGCAACTCTCCAATTTTTAAAAATAAATTTTCTGGCAATTTGGAATTATTAGCCGAAGAATGGAATATTAGTACAAAAGAAGCAAAAGCCAGATGGCAAAGCTGTATTTTATTAGAAACCAGAGAGAAGGTAGAAGCCCATATTTCTAAGTTTGATAAGGTCTTCATCACTTTTGTAAACTCTGAAAAGGAGTTGATAATTTCTGGTGATAAAAGTCAGTGTGAAATGTTAATTAAGGCCTTGAATTGTGCATCAGTACTCGTGCCTTTTCAAAATGTTATCCATAACGAGTTCTGTAAAAAGGAATACGATGGATTGATTGAAATGCATAATTTCCCATTAGAAAACCATCCAGAAGTTGACTTTTATTCTAGTTTAACGGGTGAAAAAATTCCTATGGAGTCGTTAAGAATAGCAGAGAATTCCACAAAAGTCTGCTATAAAACGGTAGACTTTCCCGCTTTTGCGAAAAAAATGTCAATAAACGGATTTAGTACGTTTATAGAACTCGGTCCGAATAGCACCTGCACCAATTGGCTTAAAGATACGCTGAACCAAGAGCAACATACTGCTTGTGCTATTGATAAAAAAGGCACGAGTTCTATTCAGTCTTTATACGAATGTTTGGCGCAATTAATTTCTAACGGAATTGATATTGATTTAAGTTTATTATACCCAAATACCAATCAGAAACAACCCAACAAACACTTTACTAAAAAGGTAAAAACCGGGGGGAATCCTGTGTATGACGTGTTATTATCTGAGGATATTCAGCGCCAGTTTGCTACCGTAAAAAGAAAAGAGAAATCACAAAACACAACAAAAAACAAAGGGGCAAGTCAGCCTATTACAACAAAACATACCTTAGAAAAAATAGTTAGTATGATAGATACTTCAATGCGCAAAAAAGATCCTAAAACGACTGCTAAAATTGCAGAAAACGGTTTAAAATTACAGGATTATAATGACCCAAATCACTTAAAGGATAAGAACGTCATTTACACGAAAGAAGATTTAATTGAATTTTCAGAAGGAAAAATCGGTAATGTGTTTGGTGCAGAATACAATGTTATTGACCAATACAAACGCAGGGTGATGTTGCCAATGGATCCTTATTTATTGGTGAGTAGAGTTACTGGTTTAGATGCTAAACTGGGCGAATACAAACCATCTACCATGCAAACCGAATACGACATTCCGTATAACTCAGGGTATGCAACCGATACACAAATTCCTTGGGCAGTGTCTGTAGAATCTGGACAATGTGATTTAATGTTGATTTCTTATTTGGGAATTGATTTAGAAAACAAAGGAGATTATGTGTATCGTTTATTGGATTGTACCTTAGAGTTTATTGACGATTTACCTTTTGAAGGGCAAACTTTGCGCTATGATATTTCTATCAATTCATTCGTTAGAAACGGACGTAATTTATTATTTTTCTTCAGCTACGAATGTTTTGTAGAAGACCGTATGGTTTTAAAAATGACCAATGGCGTCGCTGGTTTCTTTACTGATGAAGAATTGAGTAAAGGAAACGGAGTGGTCTATACAGACAGTGAAAAGAAAGTGTTAGCAGGTGTAGAAAAGAAAAATTTCATTCCTTTTTTAACCACAAAAAAGACTGCTTTTGATATTGAGGATTTAAGACATCTGATCAATGGAGATGCCCATAAATGTTTTGAAGATATTTCTTATTTCCCTAATGGAAAAAATAAATCGATACGATTAGCTCCAGAAAAAATGCTGATGTTAGATTGTATTATTAAGGCAGATGTCAATGGGGGTGATTATGGTTTGGGAGAAGTTATAGCAGAAAAAGACCTGAGTCCAGACGATTGGTATTTTCCTTGTCATTTTAGAGATGACCAAGTATTGGCAGGTTCTTTACAAGCAGAAGGTGGCGGAAATCTACTGCGTTTCTTTATGATGATGCTCGGTTTGCAGCGCCTTAAAAAAGATGCGCGTTTCCAACCCATTTATGGACTCCAACAGAAAGTAAGATGTAGAAAAGAAGTCACTCCTAACGATAAGATATTAACCTATCGCCTTGTCATTAAAGAAATAGGCTTATTGCCTGACCCTTATGTGATCGGTGATTTAGAAATTATTGTAGATGGTGTTATTACCGTTCATTTTGCCAATCTAGGATTACAATTAAGAGAAAAAGACAATCCAAAATACTTGGAGCAACCTAAAAAAGTGACCGAAAATGTTTTGTTAAATGAAACTGACATCGAAATATTTGCTTTGGGAAGATTAGCCGACTGTTTTGGGCCAGAGTATGCCGTTTATGACAATAGAGCCTTATCGCGTCAACCAAACACAGATTTACAAGTCGTAAGCCGTGTGATTAAAATTGACGGAGAGCGTTTTGATTTCTCGAAACCAACAAATATCTGGACAGAATACGACGTGCCTCAAGATGTTTGGTATTACAAACAAAATGCATCCATGACAATACCTTACGCGATATTGATGGAAATTGCACTACAACCTTGTGGACTATTGGGTGCTTATTTGGGAAGTACCTTATTATTTCCTGACAAAGATTTATACCTTAGAAACCTAGATGGTGACGGTGAATTATTAGAACTTCCTATAGGTACAGATTTTAGAGGAAAAGTGATTAAAAATAAATCAACCTTAACGTCTTCTACGTCATTAGGCGGTTATGTAATTCAGAAATATCTGTTTGAAGTCTCGGTTGATGAGCAGGTCTTCTATAAAGGATTTTCTTCATTTGGATTTTTCCCTAAGGAAGCCTTAGCGCAACAAGTAGGTTTAGATAAAGGAGAGGATATCCCAGCTTGGTATGTGCAAAACAACTTGACAACTAAAGATTATTTCCAAATAAAACTAGATTCTTTATACGCAAAAATGAAATTGTATAAAGAAAATGACAAAGCAAACGCCTTCCGTTTGGCAGAAGACCAGCTTAATTTACTAGACAGCGGTGTGCTTGTGAAAAATGGGGGTGAATTTAATAAAGGCTATATCCATTGTTCCAAAGCCATTCATACCTATGACTGGTTCTTTACCTGCCATTTTTATTCTGATCCCGTAATGCCAGGGTCTTTAGGTGTCGAAGCTATTTCGCAAGCCATGCAGTTATTTGCATTACAACAAGATTTAGGGAAAGATTTTAATAAACCACGATTTGTACAAGTTGTAAACAATAAAACCGAATGGAAATACCGTGGACAAATAAGAGTAAATGTAGAAAACATGCATTTAGAAGTCCATTTTAAAACTATAGAAAAACGAGGCGCTACTTTGGTTTTGATCGCTAATGCTTACCTCTGGAATGAAGGCACAAGAATTTACCAAGTCACAGATTTGGCATTGGGGATTCAAGAAGCATAACCAGAAGTGGGAACTAAAAAAAATTAGGATTATTTAAACGGGCAGTAGTGTTGTTTGTCTGGTTTTAGATTAATAAAATAAATTAAAATATTAAAAATGATTGACTTAAAATGGATAGGATCTCCCAGAGAGATTTCATTTGACATCACAGGAATGTTTGACAAACTAAAAAACACTGCCGTACCTTGTTATGTGGTGAAAGATTTGTCAGGTCGCATTGGAGTTACCAATACGGGAACCATTCAATCAGAAGGAAAGGGCTTATTTTTAAAAGCTATAGTGCCTGCATTTACGGCAGAAGATTTAGGGGACTCATCGTTTAAAGAAGACTACAAATTAAAATACGCCTATAAAGCAGGTGCCATGGCCAACGGAATTGCCTCTACAGATATGGTCATTGCTTTAGGAAAAAAACAAATGATTGGATCCTTTGGCGCTGCGGGGATGATTCCTTCGTGCGTTAAAGAAGCCATTGCCACGATTCAAAAAGCATTGCCGACTCAAGCTTATGCTTGCAACCTTATTCATAGTCCCATTGAAAAAGCCTTGGAAGAAGGTGCTGTTAACTTGTTTATAGAACATGGTGTAAAAGTGGTAGAAGCTTCCGCTTATATGAACCTGTCAGAGCAAATTGTAAAATACAGGGCTGTAGGATTGAGTTTAGATGCGCAAGGCGAAATTATCATTGCCAATAAAGTGATTGGTAAAATTTCTAGAAAAGAAGTGGCTGAACGTTTTATGTCGCCTGCACCCATACAATTTTTAGATAAATTATTGGCTGCTGGAAAAATTACGCAGCAACAGTATGAATTGGCTCAAAAAGTTCCCATGGCAGATGATATTACTGTGGAAGCAGATTCTGGTGGACATACAGATAACCGTCCTATGATCGTTGTCTTGCCTATCATTTTACAATTGAGAGACGAAATTCAGGAAAAATACCAATACAAAAAACAAATTAGAGTCGGTGCTGCTGGAGGAATAGGGACTCCCGCCTCTGCTTTAGCAGCTTTTGCTATGGGTGCAGCCTATGTGGTAACTGGTTCTATCAACCAAGCTTGTGTAGAATCGGGGACTTCAGAAGCGGTGAAGGACTTACTTGCCAAAGTAACCTCAACAGATATCACCATGGCTCCTGCTTCAGATATGTTTGAACTAGGCGTAGAACTGCAAGTCTTAAAACGAGGGACTTTATTTGGTGCCAGAGCAAAGAAATTATACGAAATCTATAACCGTTATCAGGGTATTGATGCCATTCCTAAAGACGAAAGACTAAAGTTAGAAACCACGACTTTTAAAATGCCTTTAGAAGAGGTGTGGAACCGATGTGTCAGTTTCTTTGAAGAACGAGATCCAGAGCAAATAAAAAATGCCCAAGGAAATCCAAAACGCAAAATGGCGTTAATTTTTCGTTGGTATTTAGGGCTGTCTTCTAATTGGGCCAATGCAGGTGATCCAGACCGAGTGATGGATTATCAAATTTGGTGTGGCCCTGCGATGGGCGCATTTAACGAATGGACTAAAAACTCCTATTTAAGCGAAGCAAAAAACAGAAAAGTAGCTGATGTAGCGACCCACTTGATGGAAGCTACTGCGTATTTACATAGGATCAATACCATCAAAAATCAAGGCGTAGATTTGCCGCTTGACTTGTTGCATCTCGGTATTGAAGATAAACATTTTGCAATGGTTTAGTTGATGTGCTGATTGATAGAAGACAGAATCTGTTGTAACAACAGATTCTGTCTATAAAAAACAAGAAAAGTAAATTTAGTTTCTCAATTTAGTCGTGGGTTATATCTGGACGAGGATAGCATTTCTTGCACAGCTGAATTTTCGATTTTAAAAGTTCAAGACCTTGTTTCATAGTGAAGAAAATGACTTCAAAAATAAAGTAGAACAAAAAGCTGGCTTTTATTTGGTATCGAAAGGATTAGCCATTCATGCTGCAGTTTTAGTAATTGTATTTGTGAGCGGAATTTATCATGCTAAAACAGAACGAAAAGGCGATAATGACTATGTATTGCCTACTGATTATGCATGGCGTAATCAGACTCATACTTCACTCTTTTTATACACTCTTAAAGGACTGAATTTTAAGTTAAGATGATAGAAAAGGTAAGAGCGATAGCACTGTGGGAAGTCTATGGAAATTGGGAATGCGTTGCTATTTATTGGTTGACTTTTCTCGTTGTATCATTTTGCTTTAATAACGAAACAAAAAAGGATAACGCTCTAGATATAATAAGTCAACACTTTTACTGATCTCTTAACTAAACATATGTATATGTCCAAATTCTTTAATATTTTTAATTTCACAGTCTTAAAACATCAATTACAGAAGTTTTATTTTAATAGAAATGTGCATTAAATGTCAATATAGATTTTTGAAGATATGTCGAAAAAGGGTATAGCAAGAGAGTAACTCGCAGCGTAATTTGACAACCTTTAATACCTCTTAAGTTTAGTTTATTACAGTTTTTTTTTAAAATGTTTTAAACTATAATATTGCGTCAAATGCTCCGAAAAGCCAAAGCATGAAGTTTTTACTGCAAGCTACTGCCTTTGGGTTGATGTTGTCAATTTTGGTCTGTTCGAGCTAGGTCGGAATAAATAGGATCAATAGGAAGTCCACAAGGGTGAGTTATCTCGCCATTATTATCAAAGATATATCTCCACGCATTTGACCAGATTGTAAACAATCCAAAGGGGAAGTTTGCCAAGGCAAACATCCGCATAGTTCGTTATGCAGATGATTTCCTATTGATGGGTAAATGGTATTTCGGCAAAGAGATACTGGGCTATATCACTAGTATAATGGATAATATGGGATTAACGTTAAATAAAGAAAAGACAAAACTTCTGCATAGTAGCAAGAGCAGTCTGTTCTTTTTGGGGTTTGAATTTAGAAGTATAAAGTCAAAATTTGGATGGAATGCCAAGAATTACACCAATGTACGACCCAGTATGAAGTCACGTTCCAAGCTGTTTTCAAAATTGCGAGAACTATTTGCAAATCGAAAACATTGGACAATTGAGTGGATAGTATGGAAGGTTAGTCAATTATTAAGAGGTTGACTAAATTACTTATCTATCAGTAAGGTTATACATATTTGGGAAACCATAAAAATCATTAAAAAGCACCTGGATTACAAATTATTTAAATGGATGAAGTGCAAAGGAAGGAAAGCGCATCGGAAGCAACGCCAGCGACCCTATAAGAATTTGGTTAAATTTTACAACCTATTTGACATAGAAAAGCATGCACGTTTGAAAACCCTTGCGAAAGCTCAATAAAGAAATCTATCGGTAAGCCCCCGACAAAGACGGTGCAGGCTGTGTGAGGGAAAATTTTCATACACGGCGGTGCACTGAGCCTGTCGAAGTGTTTGATGAAGGAGGCGCTGATTGTTTATTTATTTTGTTACTTTAAAGCGACAATTTTGGGTAAGCAATCAGGCTCTACTCTACTATAATATATGGTGTAATTGGAATATTAACATCTAAGTCAACAACCGATAGATGACCTGACAGATCATAACAGTAAAAGTCATTGGTGTCAGAATCATAAGCAATCTTCCATAAATCTCCATTGAAACTAGAAACTGTTTCTATATTACTAGAATCATCAAGGTTTAATCTATATAATTTATAGGTTCCGTAAACCTAGAATACTAATGTTTTAAATTAAAGAAGAGAAGAGTTATTTTCACTTTAGTTCTTTGTTGCAATAAGTTCTTTACTCGAAGCATCACCTTGAACGTAAATGACTACAGGTTTTTTAAAATTGGTATCATTCCGATAATAGATGTCTAAACTCAATAAATTTTCATCCGCGTCTGCAATCGATTTGTACTGCTCTATCGTCATCAACTGCTCAAAATTTGCTTGACTGTCCGTTAATCCATTGTCTTGATTTTCGCAACTAGCTAAGGCGAGAGCTATCAATATTAAATTTTTGAAATTCATTTTATTCTTTAAGACTTGACCTGTATAACAAGGTTTTTTTCATAATGTCAATAAGGTTTGCGCCAAAAATGAGCATTAGGGGCTCTTAGTGTTACTTTTAGCATAACAGAAAAATTCTATAAAAATGATCTTCAAAAGCTTAATGCAACAATAGCCTAAAGCGCTAATAGAAAGATAAATATTTTGGTTACACCGTTTAGTTTTTCATTATATTATTGTTTATTTAGTATTTAACGCCCGTCATGTGTTCTGATATATCCCAAAGTTTTCTTGCATTCGCTTCGTTTTGAGCCATTTTGCTGGGTTTCACAATTACAGGATATCCTCTAACTTCAAAAAAGTTTTTTGGTCCGAAGTAGTCGCCAGAAGTAGCATTTAAATCTGTGGCTGCTCGGAGTGAAGGCAATGTTCCCATTTCTACTTTTTGACCTATTATGGGAGACAATAGTTTCGCTATGCTTAAATGTCTACCCAAGTCCGTATTTGTCCCGCCAGGATGTGCAACAGTAAACATGGGTGCATTCGTATTACATTTATACTTCCTTGCGAGTTCATATGTGAAATATAAATTAGCCAATTTACTGTCTGAGTAAGCTTTAGTGGTGCTGTACTTTCTAGATTCCCAATTGATGTCATCAAAATTTATGTCTCCAGATTTGTGTGCCAAGCTGCTAGTTGCTACTACTCGTGAATCTTTAGTGTCCAATAAAAGCGGTATTAATAGACCTGTAAGTGCAAAATGACCAAAGTGATTTGTTCCCATCTGAATTTCGAAACCATCTTCTGTTTTAGAATAAGGACACATCATAATCCCCGCATTGTTGATTAAAACATCTAACTGATTATAATCATTAGTAAATTCTTTAGCAAAAGTTCGAACAGACTTTAAGTTGCCCAAATCAAGATGTCTAATTTCTAATTTTGCATTTGGAAAGTCTTCACGAATTTCCTTAACTACAACTTCTGCTTTTTGAGTGTTTCTAACAGCCAGTATTACTTTAGCGTTTTTACTAGCTAACACTTTAGTGGCTTGTTTACCTAAACCACTTGTAGCCCCAGTAATTACTATAACTTTATTGTTCTGATCTGGAATATCTTCGTTGGTCCAATTTGAATTTGTCATTTTTTGCGCTTGTTATAATTATGTCATATCATGAATTTACTTAAAAGTTTGTTTTTGTGTTTAACTATTTCTCAGAAGAATGGATACATTTCGCAAAAGTTTAGCTTTCTAGATTGTTGACAACGATAGAGCTATGTATAGTGGCCCTTCGGGGCATTATACATATTTATTGATAGTATAAATTTAGTGAATTTTTTGTCTTAAAAGTCTTAACATTAAAAACATGCTTTAATAAACGCTGAAATCTCGGAGGCAATTAATCCATCTCAAACCCCACTATTAGAGTTCGCCCTCAGTTCTTCGTTGCGTAAGGTTTTACGTTTTAAAAAAGGAGATCTTCATTATTTCAACTATATGCCTAACCAAACATTGAATTCACCAGTGTTATTTTGACTTGTCCTTACTATTTTACTCTTAGAGTTTAGATATATGGACACGGTGTTTTTAGTATACCTTTCTATCTTGTCAATAAATTTACGCTGCACACTTTCACTGCGATTAATTCTAAAAAACTTTTTAGGATCTAAAAAAAGTTCTATGTCTTTAAAAACGGTTTGAGGCATTATATGCCGCTTGTTCTTTTTATCAAACGCAAAAATGATTCCGTTGTCTGCTTGAAAACAAACGATATCTTCCACTTTTAAAAAGTAGATTTCCTTGTGTGTTTTTATGGCGAACTGCTCTTTGTATTCGATACTGTTTTCTTGACTGTCTCTTAGTAAACGATTTATTGTACCAATTAATTCATTATAGTTTACTGATGGACCCCCTTTTAATCGGATAAATTTATCCCAAGCGTTCGAAAATCGTTCAATCGAATAGGGTTTTAAAAGATAGTCTATTCCATTAGCTTCAAAGGCGTTCATTAAAAACTCATTATAGGCCGTGGCAAAAATGATTGGGCAATTTATTGATAGGTCTTTATAAAATTCAAAAACATTCCCATCTCTTAATTCTATGTCAGAAAAAATAAGATCGATCTCCTGCGTTTGCTTTAAAAAAGACTTTGCCTCTGCAACAGTTTCTAATTCACCTACAATTTTATAAGAATTACAAGTCTGCTTAATATATCTGTTAAGTTTTTTCCTAGCAGGAGCTTCATCTTCTATGATCAATATTTCATACATCTTCAGTCTTATTTATAAATGGCAACGTCACTTTAAAATGAGTGTCATTGTCTTCAATGACGATATTTTCATTTCCTAATAAAGCGAATTGAGTAGACAGATTTTTAAGTGCTCTGCCGCCAGTTGCTTTTTTATGCTGTTTTGTGATCTTATTATTAGTGACTTGAATATTTTCACTGATCGAAATATGAATATGCACAGGGTTTTCTATTAATCCTAAATTATGTTCAATAGCATTTTCCACTAATACCTGTAAACAAAAGGGAGGAACTAATGCCTCTGACTCTATATTTTCTGGATTGATTTCTAAGGAATAATAACCTGAATATTTTTCTTCCATTAACTTAAAATAACTTTTTGTAAACTGAATCTCTTCCTTTAAGGATACTAGTTTTTTTTCTGATGTGATTAAAGAATAACGGTATAGCTCTGAAAAATGATGCAGAAAATGACTTGCTTTGTCTTTATCTTCTTCAATAAGTTGATCTAGTGTATTGAGATTATTAAACAGAAAGTGCGGATTTAACTGTGCCTTTAGCTGCTGAATTTTACTCGATGCCAATGCTTTGTCATATGCATTCATTTCAAGTCTATAAGTATTGTTCTCCTTTGAATATAAATGGGCTAGATACAAACTGCCAAATAAAATAAAATAAATTCAATAATTTTGCCAATATTAACGATTATTAAAGTTTGATGATTAAAATTTTTAGACACCGTATCAAAGATTATTGCTATAATAATCCCTAGGATATTTGATGCACAAATGTATACTATGAATGCGATGCCAAAGTACTTTAAGTAACCTTTCAGGCTAAAAACTTTTTGCACATTCTTCTTGCGCATGTAGCTTATGATAACTTTTATGAAAATAAAAATAATAAAAGCGTCTAAAAACATTGAAATTGGTCCGTCTGGTAAAAAAACCACATCAAATTTTTGGCCTACGCTAATCCTTTTTTCTACGACAATTACATAGCTTACAAGAAAAATAAATAAGATAAAGTATGTATCGAGCTGTAAAAATTTTAAAAGCTTTTTCATTGGAATGAAAATTAAGAAACTTCCTTGAAACAAAGATGTTATGTTTCAAGGAAGTTTTAGATTCTTATAAAATTATTCTGGCCATGAGTTGGTGACGTTACCTTGGTCATCATACACTTCTAGTTTTACGTTATTGTCTTTATCAACATAGAAATTACCCTTCCTCTTTCCATCATTTCCAAATAGAAATAATCCATTATTTTGACCGCTCGTTTTTCCTAGCAGTATCCTTGGCGTCCCCCCTATAAGTCCTTGATCTGAATATTCTCTGTATTTTTGTCTTCTTAATTTTTTATCTTTAATACTTTCTATTTCTGCAAATATTTTATGTGTTTCCTCTATAGATACGTTTGCAGTACGGTCGCTAAACCTTAAAGAACTCGATACCGTTCTTTCGTCCCCTCTTGCTTCATCAGTTGTTATGAGTTGCATCACCTGGTCGCCGTCATATCGATCGTATGTTAATGAAAGTCCAGAACTATGCCCTTTTTCATTTTTGGCACCGTCATATATAAGTCCGCCACATTCAAGACCATCTTCATTAAAATACAACATTCCTGATCGTTTTTTTCTGTTTTTATTTATAGCTTTATCATTTATTATAGTTTCTCCATTTGGAAACTGTTCTACATTGGTAATTATCATTTTAACAGTACCGTCAGCTTCTACAATATTGATGCGCTCCACATCAATAGTTCCGAATTTTTGATTTTCATTCGTTTTAAAAGCAAACAATACTATTACTGCCATAATAGCTACTGTGCTGACTGCAAATGTTCTTAGTAATACTAATTCTCGATTTAATTTTTTCATGATCTCTATTTTTAATTATTTTATTATTTGAGACAATGGTAAAACTATAATCACAACTCGACAAGAACTATATAGGGAGTGCAGGAAAATATGAGTTGAAGCAAGGAATAAATAGGTTGAGTGGTTTTCTGAAAAATCTATTTAAATCATTAAGTGTAAAGTTTCACCACATGGTTAATGAAATTTCGAGGAACTGAATTTTAAATACGGGCATGAGAGTAATTGTTATGTGTTTGCTTAAAGTTAGTCACCTGGTTAAGCAACTGAATGAGTAAACAAATACTTACCAAAGAAAATTCCTAGGGAATTTTCCAGATCATCAATGTCCAGAGTAGTCAATTAAACAGCGTGTTGCCAGTGGTTTTTATTTAGAATATTCTTCCACTTTTAGATGTATTCCAATTCCTACATTATATTTTGCTCTTCTTTCATTCCATTCAACATTAACATTATTTCTCCAGATAAAAGGACCACTGAATAATTTGGAAGAAAATCTAATTCTTTTATTTTCTTCTTCAATATTTATATCATTTTCTAGATGAATACATTCTATAGATACTATAAAATCATTTTCAAAAGATAAATATTGATTTGAAACATCAATTTTAACCAGTCCCGTTTCACTGATTTCAACAATATTATCAACTTCATTTATTTTCATAAAATCTATTTGATCATCTTTAATCGTGTAAAAATTGATTCTAAAAGTTGCAGATTTATATCCTAGTTCAGCTATATTAAATTGTACATTTTTTATGTCGTAGGTTTTATTTTTTTTCACCTCAATTTTTTTACCGATTTCTGTGCCTAAACTTTTGGAAAGAAAATTGACTAGAATCATTTTTGTTTCAGTTTTAGATCCAACACTTTTTTCTTTAAATTTCTTTTTTTCATTAGAAACCATAACTTCCTCTAAACTCTCAACTTTAGAGATGAGTTGAATAGGATTTAGTTCTAATTGATTTTTGATTGTTTTTTTGTCAAAATTTAAATGTGAAAAAATTAAAGAATCATTCTCTTTTAGTAACGAGTTTTCAAAAGAAAATAGTCCTTTTATAGTGCTCACTGTTCCAATAGAAGTCCCTTTTATTGAGATGTTTACAAATGCTATTCCATTTCCAAATTCATCTACACATTTTCCCTTTAGTTGAGAATAAGAAGTTGAAACAAAAAACAAGCAAGCAAAAAGCAGTAATTTAGAATAGTATTTCATTTTTATAATAGTTTAGAATAATTCGAAAGAACTTAAAATTTGTTACAGTTCAGCAATCAGTTTCTAAAATTACTAGCGACGGGTATTATAAGGCCGTTAGAGCGGTAAAAAGCGATAAGTTTTTAATTTTACACTGAGCCAAAATAATGTACTTCGATTTTAATTTATTCATTCTTAAAAACCAAATAAAATAGATTTGGAAGTGCCTATAATTAGCAACAAACTTTCCTAAAGAACAGAACGCCCTATTTGCTGTGCGCAATTTTATATTCAGGTCCTCTAATTTTTTTTTCGTCTTATTAGAGTCTAAAACCACCTTTTTATAAGCTGAATGAATTTAAAATCCTTTTTGGATCTCATTCACTATAAAACATAATCTTAAAAGTCTTATTGCCTGTTTTTACTTTTGATTTTCTGCATGTTAACTACAACCAACCAAATTCCAACTAGTGTACCTGGAATTCCTATCAAAGGCTTCTCAAGTGCTAATATGACACCACTTATCAGTGTTATTATTCCAAATCCAATCCATATTTTTTCAGAACCATTGACCGTATTTCTCATATTATTCAGTATTAAAAGTTGAATTTATATTTATTAATTTGCTTTATTTTTACCTTTTACTAATTTGAAAAGCTGATTTTTCGTCTAGCCTACAACCTATTGATAGAATGAACTTTTTATTTTTTTCATTATCGTAAAAGTCTTAACATTAAAAACATGATTTAATAAACGGTGAAATCTCGGTAGTAATTAATTCATATCTCAAACCACAACATTAGATTACACTCTATTGTAAACGAATCTAAAAATCCTTTTTACTGTATCCACCCCACCAACCGCATATTGACCACCTGACTTTCTACCGCTAGCTTTGCCCTAAAATAATATTTATTATGAGCAAAGAGGAAGAAATGTACAACTTGGTAACGGAATATCAAATTAGCG
>Ga0307930_1000426_pt1 | contig 33641 bp, 37 predicted proteins | sample OrgLakmetageno46_FD_203161 | JGI IMG/M metagenome (GOLD analysis project Ga0307930, IMG submission 203161) | Saline water microbial communities from Organic Lake, Antarctica - #46 | ecosystem: Environmental > Aquatic > Non-marine Saline and Alkaline > Saline | place: Antarctica: Organic Lake...
TGAGGTGATTATTTACGCTACCCGACAGGGATTCGAACTCTACGAGTTCAGTAGACCTTTTGGACAGATTGGTGAGCAAAGCTCCCCAATCTGACTCAAAAGCTTTTCGAACCCCGCGCAACAGTCCCCCGGACTGTTGCTTGTCGGGTAGCTCGTGCACAGAAAAATCTCCCGAAGGAGATTTTTCTTACGAGCTACCCGACAGGGATTCGAACCCCGATTGACGGCACCAAAAACCGTAGTCCTACCATTAGACGATCGGGTAAGGTAGCTTTAGCTACTGTACCGAATCGTCTAATGGTGGGACGTAGTCCTACTTGAACAAACGAGGAAGCATATGAAAATTTATTTGCATAAGGCTTCCGAGTGCAGTTCAAGCAAGAAATCTACGATTTCTTTCCATGAGACGATTCCGGTAAGGTAGCTACTACAGTAGCGGTGAGGTATACCCCGTAGCTGCTGTAGTGGGCATTAGATTACCACAGAAGTGTGGCTAATTAAAGCGGTCTTTGTCACGTAATTCGACTTTGTCTATACTCTTCTGCAACGCTTGATCAAGGTCTATATCATGACTGTTTGCAAGGCATGCCAATGTGTACAAAATATCCCCAATCTCTTCTTCTATTTTCTGACCAGCTTCATCAGCTTTCTTTTTCTTCGGGCCATAGTCGTGGTTAATAAGCCTGGCCAACTCACCCACCTCTTCTACAAGCCTAGCGAGTATCTCATGTGGATTCCAGTACGGCCAGTCTTTTGCTTTGAACCACTTATCGACTTGCTTTTGGCCATTATTCATAATTATTTAGTATGAGTTTCGTATGAGGCTTTTACGAACGCGGTAAATAGTGGATGTGGCGCTAGTGGTCGCGCTTGTAACTCTGGATGGAATTGCACACCCATAAAGAATGGATGGTCTTCTTTTGATAGTTCAGCTATTTCCATCAGCTCGCCGTTGGGCGACACTCCACTGAAATCAAGCCCGGCGGCTACCAACTGCTCGATGTAGTCAGTGCTTACCTCGTAACGGTGACGGTGACGCTCGAGTACGCTATCTGACTTGTAGGCCTTTTGTGCTAGTGAACCTTTAGCTAGTTTGGCTTCATATTGCCCTAAGCGCATAGTACCACCCATCTTTTTTTCTTTGATTAAATCTTTTTGTGACTCCTGCACGGCGATTACAAGGTGATCCGCTTTAGGATTAATTTCTTCGGTGCTGGCATTTTTTAATTTGAGTACATTTTGGGCGTATTCAAGCACCATTAGCTGCATACCGTAGCAGATACCAAAGTAAGGAATACCTTGCTTGCGAGTGTACTCAATTACATTGAGCTTGCCCTGGATGCCAGTTTTCCCAAAGCCGCCGGGTACGAGTACGCCATCAAATTTCTTGAGTTCTTTGAGGTTCTTTTTGTCTTCAAAGTGACTGGCTCCCAGGTAGTGAATCTCTGGCGTGAGGTTAAGTCCATAGGCAGAATATTTGATTGCTTCAAGGACTGAGAGATACACGTCAGAGAGGATAAAATCACCAGAGCTAAAGTACTTGCCTACTACGGCAATCTTTACTGTGTCAGTACCACCCTTTGAACGTTTAACAAACTTCTTCCAGCCAGCTAGATCGGCTTTTGGTTTGCACTTGAGACCAAGCTGGGCACAGAGTCGCAGCGACACGTCTTCTTGCTCAAAATTAAGAGGGATGTCGTAGATACTTGTAACATCTGGAGCAGAGATGATATTTTCAACTTTTACTCCACAAAATCGAGCAAGCTTTTCTTTACGTTTTTGGTCTATTACTTCGGGTGAACGAGCAATGATCATGTCTGGCATTACGCCATTTGAGCCGAGTACTCGTACAGCGTGTTGGGTAGGCTTCGTCTTCATTTCTCCAACTGAACCAGGAACAGGTAAATAACTAACCATCGCGACCGCCACGTCATCAGGACATTCTTGCTTGAGCATGCGAATCGCTTCGATAAACAAAATGTTCTCGTACTCACCGACAGTCCCCCCTACTTCAATCTGGATCACATCTGCGTTGGCTTGTACGCCAGCTTTCTTGATGCGGCGAATGACTTCTTCTGGGATGTCGGGCACCACTTGCACATTTCGGCCACCGTACTCTAAGTTTCGCTCTTTATCAATCACTGACTGGTACACACTACCGGTTGTCATGTAGTTGATCGCTGGCAAATCGATATTGAGGAAGCGTTCGTAGTTCCCCATGTCCTGGTCGGTTTCAAGGCCGTCTTTCAAGACGAAACATTCTCCGTGTTCAGTTGGATTCATGGTTCCGGCGTCGATGTTGATGTACGGGTCAATCTTCATAGCGGTGACACTTAGACCGCGCGCTTGCAGACAAGTCGCAATCGATGAAGAAGCGACCCCCTTCCCAACTCCACTCATTACGCCCCCAACAATGAATATATATTTGGGATTCTTAGGGGACTTTTTAGTGGCTGTCTTCTTTGGTGCAGTTTTAGTCGTTGGTTTCTTGCGTGTAGCCATAATAAGTGAAGGTTAAGTTCGTAAGTAGCGAGCAATGGCGAGCGTACTCGAGACCAAACCGAGCGCGACTCCAATCCCGACAATTACACCGAATATTGTGCGGAAGTTTTCTAGGTAGTAATCAAGCAGGTTTATCTCAAAGAAGGCTTCTGTTTCTGGGCCGATCCAGATCAAGATCGGATAAAAGAGTGCCAAAGTAAGCAGTCCGGCGAGGAAACCATACATGATTCCTTGTAGCATAAATGGACCACGAATGAACATGTTGCTGGCACCAACCAAACGCATGATGGCAATTTCTTCTCTTGAAGTATAAATCGCTAAACGAATGGTATTGAAAGTAATAAGAGTGGCGGCAATCAGTAGAACTATCAATACAACGAAGCTTGATCGTTCAACTGCATTGATAATAGCTGTCAGCGTGTCGATTGAATCTTTGTTTCGATTGAAGTTGATCACATCTATAACTGGCGCTCCGACTTCTTCTTGGGCCTTTTGTTCATCCAGGTACTGGGCCACTCGCTCGTACTGTGACGTTTCTTTGGCCTGAATAGCGATGGTGGCTCCAAGCGGGTTTTCATTTAATTCTTCGAGTGCCTGCAGGGCGATTTCATTGTCTTGGTTGCGGGCCCGGTATTCCTCAAGGGCGTCTTCGCGGGAGGTGTAGGTGACCGCCGCTACGTCTGGTAGGGCTGCCACCGAGTCTCGAATCCGATCGATTTCATCAACTGATGCATCGGGCACAAAGTACACGTTGATATCGACTTTTGATTGGATGGTATTAAGTGACGTTGTCAGCAGCTGATCGACAAACATCGTCATACCAATCACAAACAAAGCCACCGTCATCACAAATACCGACGCCAGCGACACGTACGCATTGCGCCAAAACCCAACAAATCCCGCTCGTACTATTCGACGTAATCCAGTTAACATAAAAATTATAAGACGTATTTACCACTAGCATCATCCCGAATAATCCGACCTTCGTCCATGGTGATTACCCGACGCTCGATCTCGTCGATGACGCCTTTATTGTGGGTAGTCATGATCACGGTGGTTCCTAGGTCGTTAATCTTGCGCAAAATCTGCACAACTTCGTAGGTTGCAATGGGATCAAGGTTACCAGTTGGCTCATCGGCGATGATAATATCTGGCTGATTCACAATCGCTCGTGCAATCGCTACTCGCTGCTTTTCCCCGCCTGATAACTCGTGTGGGAAGTTGAATGCTTTGTCTTCGAGATCAACCAAGGCTAGTGCTTGGGGGACGTTTTCGGCAATTTCAGCGTCTGTTCGCCCATTAGCTTCCATGGCAAAGGCGACGTTTTCGTAGGCTGTTTTGTGTGGGAGGAGTTTGAAGTCTTGGAAGACAGTTCCAATCTTGCGGCGGAAGCTTGGGAGCTTTGACCTGGGAATGCGGTGAATATCGAGTGATTCGTAGAATACGCTGCCGGAGGAAGGTTTGTCTTCGGCGATGATCATTTTAAGCAGCGTGGTTTTACCAGCTCCTGAATGACCAACAATAGAGACAAATTCTTTTGGGTCTACTTGGAAAGTAATTTCCTCAAGACCAGACGCACGTCCATCGCTGTAGTGCTTTGAGACGTTATCAAAGTAAATCATACCGGACAGTATATCACGCTATTTAGCAGATACCGAAGCGTCAATAAACATCTGAATATCTCCGTTCAAAACTTTATCGACCTGACTCGTATCAGTGTTCGTGCGGTGATCTTTTACCATCTGGTACGGATGAAGAACGTACGAACGAATTTGGCTTCCCCACTCGATCTTGAGGCTTTTTTCAACTGATAATCCTTCCATCTCGCGCTTGCGCTGCAGCTCTTCAAAGGCAAAAATCTTACCGGCTAAAAGTGCCATTCCTTCTTCACGGTTTTGTAGTTGTGATCGCCCAGAAGAGATGTTTACAGAAATTTTAGTTGGCAGGTGCACAATCCGCACTGCAGTCTCTCGCTTGTTAACGTTTTGCCCGCCAGCCCCACCAGAACGGGCAAAGCTGATTTCCAGGTCATCTTCATCAAGTGCAAAGTCAGTCACATCTGCAACCCGTGGCGAAACCTCAACCAAGACAAACGAGGTTTGTCGTTTACCATTACTATTAAATGGTGAGATACGCACGAGCCGATGAACCCCTGATTCGTTTTGTAGCGTACCGTAGGCGTTTTTACCTTGCAGTTCAAACGTGATGTTGCGATAACCGTTTTGATCATTAGTGTTGCTGTCGAGCACGACGGCCGACCAACCCATATTTTCGCCATATTTTTGGTACATCTCTACCAGCATGCGAGCAAAGTCTTCCGCATCGTCACCGCCGGCTCCGGCGACAATCGTAATCACGGCATCATTTCGATCGTACTTTCCTTTACCTTCAGCTGCGTCTTTGAGTTCTTCTAGTTCTTTATACATAGCTTGCGCCGCCGCTGGATCATTCCAAAAATCTGGCCGCAGTTGAGCGGCTTCAATTTCAGCAATGCGTGTCTGTATTTCTGAGTTGTCTGACATGGGTTGAGTATACCAAAAAAGTAGACACCAGCGGAGCACTCCGCTGGTGTCTACTTTAGATTCTGCACTTAGTTAGTTGAGCCAACACACGGAATCGAACCGAGGACCTCATCCTTCGCTTACACCCGTATTTAGAAAACTAGATATTACGGGGCTAGACTGTATCTTGCACGGCCCACTATAGGTGACGTGCCCCCTTGTCAGTCGTTCGGGCCCTTACTTGGTGCAAGTGCCACGGTCTTGACCACTAGCTGGTTATTGACCGTTATTCAGGGTTCGTATACTACATTTCTGCGGTAGCAGGCAGGGGTTTGCGACCCACCATGGATGCGCTCTACCGACTGAGCTATGTTGGCATTTTCCCACTTTGCAATTCGGTAATTGCGTCAACGATAATATCACGAAGTTTGGTGTTTGAGAAATAAATTGTCAAGAAAACCGCTACTTACCTCTAAACAAAAGCAATTTACCTATAACCGCAACGGCTGCACCCCCGAGGTTAAAAATAAGGTCTAGTACCGTATTATGGTATCCACCAACACCAGTGTTCTGTAAATTTACTTCAGCTAGAAATTCAATAATCTCATTTATAATCCCAAACCCAGCGGCAGCAAAAATAGCAATCCCGGCCACGAGCGCTACATGCGTCTTGATCCCAATGATCGTACGCAGCAAATGTAGACACATCAGTCCCACCACACCGTATAATAAGGCGTGAATGACTTGATCGTATTTCAGAATATAAAAATCTGCTCCACCATCAAAAAAAGGAAAGATGCGGTACGCGTACAGGACCCCATCTGGAGTCAGAATACTGCCCCCTAACATATGCAACAGTCCCCAAATAGTTACCCCCAGGATAATCCCCGTCGAGAATCTAGTCCAACGCAAAGTTCCAAATAGAACCAATGTCACTAGTGCAATCGTTCCGGCATATGCTAAAAACTCATAATTGAGGTCTTGTAAGTAGTACCAACTAAACCCGACCACAATCAAGAGATTACTAGCTAAAAACAGCTGGTGCATTGTGGTGAGTTGCATACATAAAAGTATAGCACCAAGGATTGCCAAATTGTGGTAAAACCGCTATACTCTCGAGCACTTACTTTGTAAGTAGTCTGAATGCTTGCGGACTGAAAAGAAAAAAGTCTTTTTCTTTCGACCGCTTCATTCGGCGCCAAAATAGAAAAGTAAACCATGAGAAGCCTTCGAGCACTTGCGGACTGAAAAGAAAAAATCTTTTTCTTTCGACCGCTGCGTTCGGAGGAATAAAAGAAATGCCAGCATTTCTTTGACCTCCTCACTTGCGGTCGTAGCTCAGCTGGTTAGAGCGCCCGCCTGTCACGCGGGAGGTCGAGGGTTCGAGTCCCTTCGACCGCGCAGAAAAAAGCCCCTTAGGGGGCTTTTTTGCGGTCGATGCAGAAAGTGTGTGGGGCACACTTTCTGTGGGACTCGAAAAGCTTTTGCGGTAGTTTTGCCCTGAGGGCAAAACTGGCCAAAAGGTGTACTGAATCTGTAAGATTCGAGTCCCTTCGACCGCGCAAAGAAAATACCCCGTAAGGGGTATTTTTGCGGTCGAAGGGACTCGAAAGACGGAAGCCTTTGCCTGGGAGGCAAAATAGGCTGAGTCAGGGTCGTGAGCGAATAGTTTTAAAGAGTAAAGCGACTATAAAACTAACGACTCCTGACCGAGTCCCTTCGGCCAGGCAGTACGACAGAACGACTGATCAGATAATCAGTCGTTCTTTGGTTTACTCATTGCTAGAGATACTATTTAGAGCGGAACAAATCCTTTAAAGAAAACAGTAGCCACACAACATTGAGGACCACAAAAGGATAACTACTGATCCAATATGAATACCCGATTAGTATTAGACTGCCCACCGCATTGATCCGAACATAGATCTGGTCGCTAGCAGACCACCAACGGACGCGATTACCAACAAAACCTAACAGCACAAAGGCTGCTCCCAAAACCCCAACAATAGTGACCAGATCCAGCATTTGTGTCGACGGCAGGAATTGAACCTGCGACCTCAACTTTATGAGTGTTGCGCTCTAACCAACTGAGCTACGCCGACAAGTGAATGACACATAGAAAAGTTAACTTTTCTATTTTGGTCACGAGCGAAGTCGGCGCAAGAAACTATTTCAAAAAGTTTTTTGGAATAGTTTCTTTCATCCGACAAGGCTCTACTACCCTACCGATAGTGGCAATAGACTACTATATTCAGCCCGCAGAATCAACGCCTCCTCCACACAATGTCACCTCAGCCTCTTGCAGTTGCTGAGGACTTCCGATTGGAACCCACAAGGTTTGCTCAATCACCTTGACCGCATGGTCTTGGGCAAACGCTGTAAGCATGTCTGTCGCGTACAGTTCACCCATATCTGAAATCTCAACTACATAGTTAAATAAATTCTTATCAGCCACAAAACCTCCAGTGTTAACAAGATTAGAAATTGGAGATGCGGGTTTTTCTACGATCTTTTTTACATATCCGGCTTGATTTGTTTCGACTACACCAAATAGTTCAGGGGTATCTAAATTAACAACAAGTAACGAATTTCCCTCAACGACAGACTGTTCAAGGACGGCTGCACCGTGAATATCGTCACCATTAAGCACCAGAAATCTGTCGGTGATTAATTCTTTTGCACATAAAAGTGCGTCGCCAGTTCCACCGGCGGGGTTAATTTGCGTAACGTATTTTATGTCTTTTCCATTCCACATCGTTCCATACCGTTCCTTAATTTGTTCTTCTAAATAATTTGTGACCAAAATTATTTCAGTAATAACCTTTGGTAGAGCTTCTAGAATATGATCAAGTATTGGCTTGCCACACACTACTATGAGTGGTTTTGGTGTATGGGCTGTCAAAGGCATCATCCGACTACCCTTACCTGCTGCAAGAATTACACACTGCATAATTACACAATTGACACCTTTGAAGACAACAGCTCGTTTGCCCCTTCAACATCTGCCACACTAGCGATAGGAATCCAAACCCCTTGCTCGACAACCGCAATTGGAAAATCTTTTGCATACCGCTCAATCACCTCTGTCAGGTAATATTCACCCTTGATCGTTTTACTTTCCTGAGGTTCATAATCAAAAATATTTCGGTCGAGAACCATGGCGCCAGTACTGGCGCAATTTGAAGGTGCGTTATCTGGTTTTTCAATCATCTGTGAAATGGTGCCGTCTGGGTGACGAACGACAATTCCAAATTTTTCGGGATTTTCAACCTGAGCCACCAACATCGACCGACTAAATGACACTGCTCTAGCTAGATCATTCTTACCATGAATATCATCGGCGAACATAAATAAAAATCGCCCTTTGATCAAATCTTTACACAACCATAATGCCTTAGCAGTGCCATTTGCTTCCTCTTGGTGAACATATGTTACTTTTCGACCGTAAAATTCTTCTCCACAATGGCTACGAATCTGATCACCTAGATAGCCAGTGACAATAACGAGCTCAGTAACCGAGCTTGGAAGCGCTTGGGCTATGTGGTCAAGTAGTGCTTTGCCAGCAACTTGGACTAATGGTTTTGGGGTATGTTCGGTAAGGGGACGGAGGCGGGTTCCTTTCCCAGCCGCTAAGATAACACATTGCATATATACACCTTTATACCATTCTCAGTGCAAAAAGGTTATAACTACTGTGTATGCAGACATCTTTTAGTCAACGTGTGTATGATCTAGCGCTCAGTATTCCACCCGGCTACGTCACTACTTATGGTGGACTAGCTAAAGCGGCTGGCGGCGGGGCGATGGCTGCGCGCAGTGTCACAGGTATTCTTAGCAAAGCTCCCAATCAATCTAGTATCCCGTATCACCGGATTGTGTATGCTGGTGGCAAGGTCTGGCTGCCAGCTGGACGTGATGATGCCAGAAGAGCAATGTACGCCGCCGAAGACATCATCGTTGACGTAAAAGGAAAGATTCAAGACTTCGAAGAAATTGTATGGGAATTTAATTAAACTATATGTCACTACCAAACCGAACTGAAGCTAAACACTTGCTAGAACAATACGTCCAGGACGACTACCAGCGCTTTCACGCTCTGATGGTCGCTACAGCCATGGAAGGCTACGCCAAGAAATTAGACAAAGACCCAGAGTTGTGGTTCCTGACCGGCTACCTACACGATATCGACTACGATCAATATCCAACCGAACATCCCGGACCGTCACTGGAATGGTTCAAGGATTGGAACTACCCACCAGAGCTGATACAAGCCGTCCTAGCGCACGCCAACGGCTTTAATGGATACACAACCCCAGCTGCCAGCCAGCTTGATAAAGCTTTGATTGCCTGCGATGAAATTTGTGGCATTTTTTACGCGTACCAAAAGCTGAACCCTATACCCTTTAGTGATATGAAAGCCAAGTCAATCAAAAAACGTCTCAAAGAAGCACGCTTTGCTCCGGGTATTGACCGATCACATATCATGAACGGGGTTGAAGATTTCGGGATCACGATCGACGAACACGTCGATAATTTGATCACCTTTTTATCTGACCTTGACTCACCAGTCCTGCACTCTTAGTTTTAGGGGTAAGGTAGTAAGCTGTTGATAGCCATGTTCTGTAATCACAAATAAATCCTCCAGACGTACACCACCGATATGTTTGTAATATAACCCAGGCTCGATAGTGACCACATCACCGACCTGCAAGGTGTTACCACGATCACTTCCAAAAAATGGTTCTTAATGCACGTCCCGCCCTAACCCATGGCCAATACTGTGAACAAAACCTTCACTGAACTTAAATTCTGATCCCACACCAGTTGATTGATATCCTAAACTATTGAATTGATCAACCGCTGACTGATGAATCGCGTCACAGCTAACACCTGGTTGTAGTTGGGCCACACACTGTTTATGAACTTGTGTAACAGCATTATATATAGCCTGCAATTCTGATGCTGGCTCTCCTAAACAAACGGTGCGAGTCATGTCAGCAAAAAATCCAGTTTCTTTTGACTGAGGATAGATATCAATCACAATCGGCTCACCTTTTGAAATAGCTCCTTCTCCCATATAGTGTGGCTCGTGCGTTTTGATACCACTAGCGACAATGCGACTTTCAGGAGAATGACAATTATGACTTGTGAGAACTTCGTCCAGGACGGTTTTGGCTTGTTCTGAGGTTGGGGTCATATTTGACGCAAGGTATTTTACGACCGCTGTCATCGCCGCTTCTGCAGCAGCAACTGATTGTTGAATAGCTTGTACATCTGATGGAGTTTTAGGATAAGACACACTCGTAGTATAACAAAACCGACCATAGACTGGTCGGTTTTGTTGGTTGTTGCGGGGCCCGGAACGACATCAAGTTTCTAATTCGCTATGCTCATAAGAACTTGTTGGCTCGGCTCATCTGTAATTACTCTAGGAAATGAGTAATTACATGACTCCGCCCGTTCGATTCCGGCGAAAGCAAAACTATTTGCTTTCTGACCTCCGCAGCCATAGAACGAAAAAGACTGGCTGATGCCAGTCTTTTTCGTTCTTGTTGCGGGGCCCGGAATCGAACCGGGGTCTGGAGGTTATGAGCCTCCCGAGGTACCTCTCCTCTACCCCGCTATGTATTTATTTTTTACTTCCTTAGGAACGAAAGTGTTGCTTCTACTCATCTCTACGAGATCTGCACACCTTGTCGCTAGTCTTTTGTACCCTCAAGACTAGCTGGTAAGGTCTTGCGAAAGTTTCCCAAACTTTCTCACCTCGCTGTATTGTTCACTTAGTCACCAAAGCGACTAGTGGATGATACCATACACCATTTTCGATAGTCTGACAAACGACTATTGCACGCCAAACTCCCGGAACACATTCATATATCGTGCAATCGTATCTTCGGCGATGCGCTTAGTGAGTACGAAATCTGGCCCTTCGTGAGCAATTTTGTTTCGGACCCGGTGGGCGTCCCAGGCATCATCTATGCTGGCGACCTGGTTGGGTGTAATGCTGCGCAAGCGTTCACCGAGCGAATTACCAGCGTATCCTCGGTCTTTCAGAGTCTGATCAAGAATAATATCGGCCTCGATGATAGCCAGCTTCCAATCATTTGGGTTGTCTGAATCAATATGAGTTCGCACTGCTGCTAATCTACTTTCGCTACCAGTGCGGCGATGCGTGTCGTCCCACAGTGCCTCGCCATTGCGCAAGTCTTCGGAGATTAGCCCCTCGTAGTATTCCTTTCTAATAGTGGCGTAGATGTATAAAACAATAAAAATAATACTAATGAGGTAGGCAATAAAGCTATAGATTGACCAGAGGGCCGAAAGAATACCGCCAATTGCACCAGCACTAAACAACCACGCCCAAAACTCATTGCCGCCAAATATTGACGCCCATAAGTCAGAGAAGAAGTTGCTGCCATCAAACGAAGGAGCTGAGGCATTCGGTATGTCACCACTAGGTAAATCACCCTCAATTGGGGGCGGACGAGGAATCAGCTCTTGGCGTGGATCGTAGTTATTTTGCAGAAAGCGAGGAATCATAGATTTTCACCCCGGCATCAAACAATCGTTCGTCGCCGGCATGTGGTGCTATATATTGTACCCCAACTGGAAGCACACTTCCGTCTCGTTCTACAGTTCCCATCGGGAACGATATGGCTGGCACCCCGGTCAAGTTCACCGGTACCGTAAAGATATCTTGGCGATACATTGATAAAGGATCAGTTTGCTCGCCGATTTTAAACGCGGGGGTTGGCGCCGTTGGCATTACAATCATATCAACTTTTGTAAATGTATCGGTCAGTTCTTGGCGCATTTTGCGGCGGACAATTTCCGCTTTACCATAGTACGCATCATAGTAGCCAGAGGAGAGCACGTGTGTACCAAGCAAAATACGACGCTTGACCTCGGCACCAAACCCTTCGGCTCGAGATTTTTCGTAGACTTCTAACAAATCTTTTCCTTCAGCTGAATGTCCGTACCGAATACCGTCGTAGCGAGCTAAGTTGGATGAAACTTCGGCTGGCATAACGATATAGTACGCAGCCAGCCCTTGCTCGAACAAGGGTAATTCAATATCTACCACCTGGTGCCCAGCGGCTTTGAGCGCATCGATATGAGCCTCAAACGCAGCCAGCACGTCTGGGTCAACCCCATCAGCCATAAAACTACGTGGGACGCCAAAGGTATAGGTGGGCTTGGTTTCTACAGTTGGATACGTATCTTCGACAATGGTTGTGCCGTCCATGGCGTCTACTCCAGACATAACGTCGTGCAACAACTTGGCATCAGCTACGCTGTGCGCGAGCGGTCCAGCCTGATCAAGTGACGACCCCATCGCCATCAGTCCATACCGAGACACAGCACCATAGGTTGGCTTGTATCCTACCAATCCACAATAGCTGGCTGGCTGTCGGACGGATCCACCGGTGTCGGTACCAATTGAGGCTGGTACCATATTGGCTGCCACGGCCGCTGCTGAACCACCCGAAGAGCCGCCTGGTACACGAGTCAAATCATGCGGATTATAGGTTGGACCAAAGGCAGAGTTTTCGGTTGACCCACCCATCGCAAATTCATCCATGTTGGTAGACCCAATAAATATCGCCCCGGCTTCGCGCAGCCGCTCGATGATGGTTGCGTCATAGATGGCTGTGTACTGCTCAAGAATTTTTGATGCCCCGGTCGCGATATGGTCTTTAATTAAAATGTTGTTTTTGATTGCCAATGGCACACCAAGCAGTGGTTTATCTGCAATATCACCAGCAGCGTAGGCTTCGGTTGCGAGCGCTGCTGCTGCTAGCGCTTCGTCTTCATAGGTTGCTAAAAAAGCGTGCACCTCAGTATCTTTGGCTTTGATGGTGGCGAGGTAATCAGTAACAGCCTGCGTCGGCGTGTACGATCCATCGTTGAATCCAATAACGAGTTCCTTGATTGTCTTCATAGTTATTCTGTCTTAAGGATTTTTTTAACCGCCATGGACCGGCCTTGGGTTTTGGGCATTTCTCGCAAGATAGCTTCGGTAAACTGATCTGACTCGTTGGTGACCTCATCTGGTCGCAACACGTTGTACCTGGCACCAACTACAGGCGCAGTGTCGGCTTCATCGGCTGCAATGTCTGATACCGTACTGACGTAGTCCACTATTTGCGACAGGTCAGTTCCAAAGGTTTCTAATTCTTTGTCGGTCAGTTCAATGCGGGCCAGGCTGGCTAAATGAGTGATATCTTCTCGTTTCATGCCAGTAGCCTAGCATGATTTTGGGGTGGTCGCTAGATTCCAAGCAACGCAACAAACTGCTCCTCATCCAGCACCGTCACTCCAAGTTCATGAGCAGTATCAGCCTTACTACCAGGATCTGTACCAACCAGTACATAGCTGGTTTTTTTAGAGACACTGGAAGCCACCTTTCCACCAGCCTTGCGAATGGCATCTTTGGCTTCATCACGGGTAAACTGTTGCAGTGTGCCGGTCAGTACGAACGTCTCGCCGCTGAGCTTGGTGGCGTTTGAGCTGATGGTCGGGTTAGTAATAACCAGGTGAGCTGACAGCGCTACCAAAAAATCTCTATTTTTGGGCAGCGCAAACCACGCATCAACCGACTGCGCTACCGTTTCACCAATACCATATATTGCAGCAATGTCGTCCTTAGTGGCTGACTGTAGTTGCTCGAGTGACCCAAAGGTATCAGCCAGTAGCCGAGCGGTTTCTTCCCCTACTCCGTCGATAGACAGCCCAATCAAAAGTCGGTACAGCTCTACTTCACTAGCTGCCTGTATTGCTTTCACTACATTAGTAGCGGCCGTAGCCTGAAAGCTCTCGAGCGGCTCCAGCTGCTCTGAGGTAAGGGTAAACAGGTCAACCGCACTGGTAATCAAACCCACCTCCCACAACTGGTCGATAATCCGCGGACCGACACCATCAATATTTAAGGCTGATTTAGATACAAAATAATACAACTGCTGACGCCGCAGCTGATCAGAATCAAGCGAGACACAGCGGTGTGCAGCCTCTCCCGACACCCGTTCAATCGATCCGTCGCCACCACACCCAACTACTGTCTTGGGGAAAGAATAGCGAGAAGTCTTTTCTGGTCGTAAAGATTCAACTACCGACAATACTTCAGGGATAATATCTCCCGCCTTTTGAATAATGACGGTATCACCAATCCGAACATCAAGCTCAGCAATAAAATCTTCGTTATGCAGAGTTGCCCGACTAACTGTTGATCCGGCAATCAATACCGGTCGCAGTTCTGCAACTGGAGTGACCTTGCCCGTCCGCCCTACCTGCAGCGTGATAGCTTCTACAACCGTGGTCGACTGTTCGGCCGGTAATTTATACGCCATACCAAACCGCGGCCCTTTGGCGGTATACCCCAGTAACCGCTGTTGCGCCAAATCATTTACCTTAAGCACCACCCCATCGACTGCAAAGGCGAACGAATCACGCTCCAAGATAACCGTGTCATAAAATTGCTGTATGTCTGACAGCGAGTCACAAAGCATAGCATGAGAACTAGTTGGCAAGCCTAACTCGGTAAGTAACTGTAATTCCTCCCACTGGGTTTTTGGGTTGTGCACCTGACTACCTTTGCTGTCTAGCAGGTCGATATCATACACCGTGAGTGACAGCTTTCGCTTGGCCGCCACAACTGGATCAAGTTGTCGTAGGCCACCAGCGGCGGCGTTGCGAGGGTTAGCAAACAAGGGTTCATCATTGTTGGCGCGCTCTGTGTTGGCTGCTAGAAATTCCTTGGTACCAAGCCACACCTCGCCAACACAGATGAGGTCAACTGGTGCTGCCAGCACTGCAGGCAAACTGGCAATGGTAGCAGCGGTATGGGTGACGTCTTCACCAATCTGACCATTACCCCGAGTGCTGCAGCGCACCAGCTTTCCATCAACGTACTCAATGATCAGCTTGAGTCCGTCTATCTTGTGTTCTGCTACATACTGCACACCACTAGCGGTATGATCTGCCTCAGTCAGTAGCTTTTTCACCTTAGCATCCCAATCGGCCAACTCTTGGTGGGTGAAAATATTATCAAATGACCACTGCCGTACCCGGTGGGTTACTTTTGCAAAGGCGTCACTGGCGCGCGCACCATCAGCGACCCCACTAGAAACGGCCCCTTCAACAGCCAACTCCAACCCTTTGAGCTCCACCAGCAACGCATCGTAGGCTTCGTCACTGATTTCAGGAGCCTGTTCTTCGTGATATTTTTTGGCGTGGTAGGTGATTGTTTGTCGTAGTTTCTGTAGGCGTGTCTGGTCGTCAGTCATGGCTACAATTCTAGCAGAACATCACGCTGAACGGTACCAAAACTATTTTTCTGGGCACACCCACGGTTATAACCTTTGGCTGATATCACCGTACAAAATGAACCAGCCTGGCACTCAAGATCTTCTCCAGGTGGATAGCCTAATAGTGTAGATCTTATTACAGACTCAGCAACTGAAACGCCATCTCCAAATACACTTGTTACCACTACAAGCATATCAATTTCGCTACACCTGGTGAACTCGCCAGCAGTATTTGGCGCCCAAGAAAACTCAAACTGATACAGGAATGCATTACCATCGGCCGTATCATCTACTGCAACAGTTTCATCGCTGTAACTGCTAGCATTGACTGCAAAACAATTTAATACCCCTGCAATAGAATTACCTGGAGGAACTTCTGGCGAACTAAATTGATCCCCTTGAATAGCATCACTCTCTGCTCGCCGCCAGTACTGAGCACACTCTACCCCAGCGTTTGCGGCATGAAAGGCGATTTCTGAATCAGTTGAGTTGCTTGATAACCGTAGCTGTTTAATAGTAACGTCGAGTAGCGCCAAACCAACCGATACCACCACCGACACCACAATCAGTGATACTAGTAAAGCGAAGCCAGCTTGTGATGATTTGTTATCTGCCATATACATTGTATAGATATGTAGTTGCCGTAGTTGATTGTACGGCTACCTGATTACCAGTGCGCCAACTGACTACAGAAGTTACCAGTACATCCTTGCTAAGGGATACTTCTTCCATGGTAACCAACCGGGTAAAGTCAGTGATTTCTCCATCGTCATCATACGTATATTGAGACCGTTCGTTAGTGGCGGTAGTTAGGTATAACCGACAATCAGTCACGTCTGAGCAACTAATCACATCCACGTCCCCGTCTGAACCCTCTTCAATTTCTAGGCCGCAACCATCGTCAAAACAATCAGCAAATTGTCCACCGTTACTTGTAAATGCATCCCAGGCTACATCCGACCCTTCAGTATTTCCATCAGCAAAGCTGGCAAGTAAAAAATCATCCCGGCCTTTTTGTGCCAATTCTAAGCCTTCTTGGGCAAGGAAATATGCCATTACTTGCTGATTGGCAAAACTAGCACTGTTAGCCGAATTGGTAGCAATTGACATCGGACCCACAATGATAACCAGTAAAATTGCAATTGCCACCAGTGTCTCAACTAAACTAAATCCTTTTGTGTCACTTTGGTTGTAATTAAAATAAATCATAGGTCTAATCCTCGCTGCACGACAGTTGTTTGAATAGGGTATGTCTTTGGATTTACAGTGTCAGCCACCTGCGCTTCAATATAGATAGTAACAGTCGGTTGAGTCACTTGACTAACACTTGGCGCTGCTGACAACGGCTCAGCCCCGGTAACAAAGAAGTCAGCGTCTACAATCGCAACATTGTCTGAGGTAATTTTTTGCGCAGCACCATCCCCAACACGGCGATATAAGGCACCATCTTCTGTACTATTGTCCCCGTCAGGATCAATATCATGAAAATACACTATTCTTTGGTTTGCGCTCCCGGTGATACTGTCACCACTTTCTACAAAAGCAAGACCGTGGATTCGTCCGTTACCAGAGATAACACCTGACGGATTACGATTTCGGCCATTCACGCAGTCAACCTCAGTGTTGACAGAGATTGAGTCTAAATTTTGACCATCTCTAAATATGTTAGTACCTCCGTTACGATTAGATTCAGAACCACAAACATATGCACTTCCCGTCCTAATCTCGCGTGTCATACTATCAAGGGCGAATGAGAGGTTAGTAAGGACTGCTTGCTCATCTTGCAGCTGGCGATTAGACGCAATTAGTATCAAGAGCGCACCAACCGAAATTGTTATCACCACAGAAAAAAGTGCTAAAGAGACAATCATTTCTATTAGGGTAAACCCGGCTGTTGATGGTTTTGTACGCATAGGTCTATGGGCAGTTTTCTACTGCTATCTGGCCAGCAGTGGTAATTTCAATTATACGCCATTGATCACCGCAATTTCCTGCTGCAGATCCTTTGAGTCGAAGTTGAATCCGAGCAGCGGTAGCGGTACTTAGAGGTCCGCTCGCATTTGAAAACTCAGCATCATAGTTTGGTCGCTGAAAGACAATAGATAACTGACTTGGGTCAGTTGCGCCAACTACTTCGATGGTGCCAATTTCAAACCGTGGATCGATTGATCCAGATACACCAAACTCTTCCCCTGGATCATACCTATCATTATTGTCATCACTCCCGCCGACACTATCACGAAACAGTATATATTCGTTACTATCGGTAGTATCTACATACACACCAAGGGTCGAGCGGAACTCACCTGACCCAGCGCTAGTATCAATATTAACTGCACTGACTGCACTCAGCTGGATTTCTCGGATCGCCAACGCCATGTCAAAAGCTTCACTACGCAGTAGCACCGCACTATTAAATGAACTTTGGCGGGTCAGGGTGATGGTTAATACCAGCACAATAATACTAATGCTGACCAGCAACTCAATCATCGAAAACCCTGCCGTTGCCGGAGTAGCGGATCGTGACTTAAACAAAGCTAAAAAGTGAAAGCGCATCAAATTGCAAAAAATAAACAAGCGCAGCACCGAGGATCATAAACGGGGCAAAAGGGACTGCGCTCTTCATTGTAAGGGTTTGACTTGAAAGTTGTAAGCGTTTTTGTCCCCTTTCAAATCGGTGCCAACCAAGAATAAAAATACTGATGATGGCCCCAACCCAAAATGACCCCACTACAAATGAAAATACCCCCATCGGGCCGACCCATAGCCCAAGCGGAATAGCTAGTTTCACATCACCGAACCCGAGCCACGCCCCGCGGGAAACCGCCCATAGCGCAAAAAAGAACGCAGCTGCAGCCAAGGCTGCACCAACGGTCCACAACAACTCCACTGGTGATAAAGCCCCACTCCACCACTGCCACGAAAGCCAGCTGGTCATCAATATCATTAACGCAATACTAAATTCGTCTGGAATAATAAAGTGGTAGTAGTCATAGACGGTGATCAAGAGGAGTACTATCAACATTCCAAGCAGCCAGATAAATTCAATTAAGTCGCTCACTACGCTCGCCCCCAACACAAACAGCGCTCCTGTCAGCAACTCTACTATAAAATATCGCGCCGGAATCCGACACCCACACCCTCGACACCGTCCACGCAACCCCAGGTACGACAACAGCGGGAATAGCTCGTACCAGCATAGTGGCTTGGCACACGACAAACAATGCGAACTACCATTGAGCGATTTCCCAGTATGAAACCGATAGATATAGACATTGAGAAAACTACCAATAATCACCCCAAATAGAAGCACTACCAGATACAAACTCCAGGCTGGAAGCAGTAACTCTAAGGAAAAGGATTCGATCATATTTTATGGACAGGCTGTCTCGCCCGCAGTAAGAGAGTTGGGAATTTGTTTTTTGACACCATCGCCATCAACGCACCAAAATTGTCCGTTCTCAAGTGGTGCTGATACGGCAAACTCCTGAGCTGTACTGTTACAAATAGGCTCTTCACCAGAAATTACCCCAACTGAAGCGAGCAGCCGTGCAATAACTAGGTCTTGTGTCGCGCCGTTAGAACCGCACACGGCATCAAAATCATTCTTTGAAGTAAAGCTAATGAGTGACTGCTTACTAATCGAGTCAAGTTCGCTTTGGACTCGAGCGTCAGCTGATCCACCGCGGGCATCATTGACAGAACGCAATACAACCGTTGCTAGCACACCAATAATAGCGATCACAATGAGCAACTCGATTAGGGTAAGTCCAGATGTTAATTTCATGCTTCATTATTATAGCAAACAAAAAAGCGCCGGAGCGCTTTTTTGTTTGCTATAGGCTTCTCACTAGCTACATGATGTAGTATCTGCTCCCTTTGAAGCATCAATCTCACCAGAGAAACCAGTACTGTCAACACAGAAAAATACCGGGGCTTCTGTTGTAGACGATCGAAGTTCAAGCTCGACAGCGTATGCATCTTCTCCATCATCACAGTTTGTTGCAGCAGTACTACTAATCTGGTCTTGCGCTGCCTCCTCCAGAGTATTGACAGCAGGTTCGTCACACACAAGGTTATAACTGAAACTATTTGCTGAATAGAAAATTTCGGCTGCGTTTCGGATGTTGTTGAGTGATGTCTTGGCTGACGCATCGTTGGCGCCGTCTCGGGCATCGTTGAGTGACCCCAGTACCACTGCTGCCAGGATACCAATGATCGCGATTACTACGAGGAGCTCGATGAGCGTAAAACCTCGCTTCATTACATTTTTCATAATTATAGAACTAATTTTATAAGCTGCTTCAGACGTCAGCTGCACGTCTCAAACATATTTCTACGTTGTAGTAGATACTATCTATTATACGAAACCTGGCGCGCCTTTGGCGCGCCAGACTTCTAAAATGTGGATAACTCTAGATAGAGGAGGTCAAGTTGTAGATTGGCATCAATACCGACGCTAGCAACACTCCGACTCCAAGCCCTAGCATCACGATCATAATCGGCTCGATCAATCCGATCAGGGTATCTACCGCGTTGTTGACCTCACGTCGGTAGAAGTTCGCCAGGGTGGTTAGGATGTTAGCCAGGCTTCCCGTCTCTTCACCAACTTGGGCCATCTGAGCAAGCACTCCAGGAATTTCTGGATACTCTGATAACGTCTCGGCAAACGAACGGCCCCCCTTAACTTCAACTAAGGCAGTCTGGATGATTTCTCGGTAGACAGCGTTATCGACTACGTCGGCCGTCACCTCAAGAGCTTGTACAATTGAAATACCGCTCGAGAGCATAGTTGAAAGGTTGTCACAAATACGGGTCAACATCAATTTTTGTTGCAGGTCACCAAGCACCGGAACAGACAGGATGAAACTATCAATCGTGTACCGTCCAACTTCAGTTTTTGAATACCGCCAAAATCCAACCCCCGCCCCAGCAATGGCTATTGATATGAGACCAATATAGGCTGTTAAGAAATCAGAAATGCCAATTACTATCTTGGTATAAATTGGCAGCTCTTGACCTGAGTCTGTCAAAATATTCGCAATATTTGGAATCACCATAGTCATCATCAATACCATCACTATGATAAAGATGCCAATAACGAACGCCGGATATATCAGTGCACTCTTGGCTTTTGATTGAACTTCGTAGGCCCGGTCGAGGTAGTCAGCCAGGTAGTCAAACGATTTTTCAAGTGATCCAGTTTCTTCACCAGCCTTGACCAGGTTGACATAAAACGAAGAAAATATATCTGGATGAGCCGCCAACGCCCTCGAGATTGGTGATCCACCTTGCAAATCTTCTACAATCTGATTAAGCGCAAGCTGCAATTTCTTATTTTTAATTTCAGCTGACAGCAGTCGAAATATACGCAAGGGTGATACCTGGGCTTGAAAGAGTGTAGCAATCTGGCGAGACAGGATAACAATCTCTTTGTTAGAGACACGATTAAACAGTTCGAATTCGACATTAAGAAATCCTGTACTTTCTGTTTTTTCATCGATCGATATAATTGTATAGCCACGCTTTTGAACCGCTGTAATAGCCGCGTCGACCGATTGGGCTTCGACGGTACCCTCGCGTTGTATGTTTGCCTGATCGATTGCTTTGTAAGAAAATAACATAGATAGGAAATATTAAATCAGTCGTTCGAGTCCTTTTGGGTTCGTTGAATAAGTGAAGGCACTTTCAACAGTAATAATACCGTTTTGCACCAGACGAGCGAGCGAGCGATTCATATCAATCATCCCCTGCTCAAGTCCTGTTTCTATCACTGACGGAATCTCGTGTATCCGATTATCTCGGATCAAGTTACTGACTGCTGAGTTATTAATTAAGAGTTCGTAAGCTGGAACCAGCCCCCCTTCAATTCTTGGAATTAGTCGTTGCGAGAAAATACCTATCAGTGAGCTAGCCAGCTGAACTCTGATCTGATCCTGTTGATTGCCTGGGAACGAATCGACGATCCGGTTGATTGTCTGGGCTGCATCATTAGTGTGCAACGTCGAATACACCAAGTGACCTGTTTCAGCTGCTGTTACTGCTGCTTCGATCGTTTCTCGATTACGCATTTCTCCCACCAGAATAACATCGACATCTTGACGGAACGCGGCATTGAGAGCAGTTTGAAAGTCAGCTGTATCTATTCCGACTTCACGTTGGTCGATAAGGGCTTTTTCTTCCCGGTAGATATATTCAATTGGGTCTTCGATAGTTACAATGTGGTCAGCGCGATTTTTGTTGATAGTATTCACCATCGACGCCAGGGTGGTTGACTTACCCTGCCCCACTGGCCCCACGCATAAAAAGAATCCTTGACTACGGTTAGTGAAACTCTCTAGGATTGGAGGTAAACCTAGTTCATCATAGGTCATGATGACATTGGGAATTAATCTAAGTGCCACTGCCATTTCGCCACGTTGAAAAAATCCATTGCCACGAAATCGCACCCCTTCAGCGTTCTCAAAGGAAAAGTCAACTTCAGTAAATGTAATATACCGCTCGTACTGGTCTTTGCGCATCAATAGTTTGATAAACGCATTAACATCATGCTGATTAAGGATTGGTTTTTTAAGGAGCGGGATTAACGTACCCGACACCCGGACCATCGGATGTGAACCGACCGACAAGTGCAGATCAGAACCTTTTTCTTGCAAAATAAGGTCAATGATTACGTCGAGCTCTTTTTGATAGTCTGCTGTTGCCATAGGTTATGTTTTAGTATTACTTAGTAGTGCTGCTACTTGTGTGACCACATCACTCGGAATAGCTTCTGCCTTGATAATGTACCCTGCGGCGCCAGCAGCCTTTGCAGCGGCTATGTCTGATTCTTGCCCCTGATTTGAAAGCACAATGCAGCAAGCGTTCATGTCAGCGGCTAGGTTGTTAATTTCTTGAATAAGCTCTACTCCAGTCATTCCCGGCATAATCATATCAAGAAGAATCACATCAAAGTCTGGTGTTTGACTAATCAAGGTGAGTGCCTGATGTGCGGTCGCTGCTATATGCACATCATAATAACCTGACTCACCAAATTTGATGGCATACATATCACGTAAAAACGCATCATCATCAACGAGCAGGAGTTTCTTCATTACCTTCTATTATAGCCTTTTCTTCTACGGGTTCGCTTTGGTTATCGACAGTCATCGATTCAATCTCTTCGTCGATTAACCCGACTTGTGAGACAAATGTGATCATTTCCTCTTGAGGAATTTCATGTTTGAGAGCTTTCATCATCGCGTCTTCAGGCATGGTCATGAATCCACCTTTTCTCGCCTCATCATATATTTCTTCTTCAGAGGCGTTTTGGAGAATCAATTCTTGGATGGTCTCGGTAATTTCTAACACCTCAGTCACAGCGGTTCGCCCCCGGTATCCAGTAGAGCAGGTAGGGGTTGGTTCGGGATGTAACACTGTGGTAATTTCTGGAATTCTATGGTGGTACTTGGACGGCAATGTATTTTTTATATCAGCCACCCGAGCCTTCGTGCTCGCATCTACTGGTTCTTCGGTTCCTGTATTAGGGCAAAGTGTTTTGGCTAGGCGTTGCGCAATTGCCATTTTGAGCGTAGGAGCAATCAGGTAAGGATCAACTCCCATATCAATAAGACGCGGGATAACACCAATCGAGTTGTTCGTGTGAATGGTCGAAAGCACCAAGTGACCAGTGAGCGCAGCCTGAATCGCTAGCTGAGCGGTTTCTTTATCACGGATTTCTCCTACCATAATAATGTCGGGGTCTTGCCGAAGGGCTGCTCGCAGCCCTGTAGCAAACGTATAACCTATTTCTGGACGAACTTGTGACTGACTAACACCCTGCAGGTTGTACTCAATCGGGTCTTCAAGCGACATCACGTTTTCAGTCAAAGTATCGACTTCACCAATCATACCTCGCAGCGTGGTCGACTTACCAGAACCAGTCGGACCAGAAATAAGAATTATTCCGTATGGTTCCTTTACAATTCGCTTAATAATGTCGAGGTTATGCTGCGTCATCCCACTGTCTGCCAATGTAAGGACACCTTTTCCTGTATCTAGAATTCTCATCACTACTTTTTCTCCATGATTGGTTGGTAGGACCGAGACCCGAAAATCAATTTTACGGTCGTCAAACGTTGCAGAAAAGCGACCATCTTGAGGCTTTCGTCGTTCGTCTAGACGCATTGCGGAAAGAATTTTTACCCGAGCAACCACTGCCATGTGAACATTTTTAGGTAGCTCAAGGCTAGTTGCCAGCGTTCCATCGACTCTAAAGCGCACACCGACATTTTTTGGATTAGGTTCAATATGAATATCAGACGCACTGCCATCAACCGCGTACCGCAGAATTGTAGCTACAATTTTAGTCACCGGAGCATCCTCTTCGATATGATCCATTGATTCTCGGTCGCTAACAGATACCCCTTCTAGGCTAGCTGCAATCTCGGCATCAAGTTCAGTTTCAAGACTCTGAAGTGCATCTCCAACGTCACCTTCTAGGTTTTCATAGAACTTTAGACCCTTTTGGATGTCTGACATCAGCATGAATACCGTGTGGTAGGGCATATTATGCTTGGTACTGATGAAGTTTAGAGCTTCACGTGTTTTTAAGTTGTCCGGATCATTGACCCCAACGACTAGTACATCATTCTCTACTTGCAGCGGTACAACTTTGTAGTGTGCCGCTGACGAATCGGTAATGTACTTTAGTACATCTTGAGAAATTTTAAATCCGTCAGGCAGACTGAACGGATCCACCTCATAATACGTAGCAAAAAAATTGCGCACTTGATCAGCCGAGATACCAGCACTAAGCATCAATGACTCCAAACTTGCCCCGTTATCTGCCACCTCACGTTTAAAAACAGCGACTTGATCAGTCGTAACTAGCTGACTACTTGAAAGAGCTGCGAATATATCCATAGTTATTCCTGATCCGGTGTTGATGGATCGATACTTACAGGTGTCTCTACTAGGGGACGATCGGCCCCACTGACAGTAAATGGATTAGATCGACCAAATGGATACTCGCGTGGTTCCGGTGAAAAAGATTGGAGATTACGAAATTCATTTGACTGCAGAATATTCAGGTCAAGATTGATTGCATCTAACACCTCGCGATGACCCACAAACTCTTGTGTTCGAACTAACATCTGTTGGAGCTGTCTTTCTGATTCAGGCGTACGAAGTACTATGGCAGAGTCTTGAATCAGAAAATAGTACCCTGCAAAGGCAACGGTTATCACACCCAGTACGATCAGTAAGTTTTTAGCTGTATTACTCATAGACATATTAGTTATTGCTGACTAAAACTAGCTCATCAACGTACGTAACTAGTTGCATATTGGCTGACAGAAGTTCTGTTTCATCTGTAGTGATAGACAGCTCGTGCACCTCAAGCGGGTATTCGTTTTGTTCGAGCAATTGTAAGAACGCTTTTATCTCAGTATAGGTTCCCTGTATACCCACCGTAAATGAATGTGCAGTTGCGGGTTGGTCACCAAATGCAGACTGTGAACTAGTTTGTGAGAAGACTGCCTTTTCAGATTGCTTCAGGCCATCATACGACAACTCGGTATTAGTAACACCTGCTTGTTCAACAATAAAAGATACGTCACGCATGATAGCAATATCGTCCATTGTGCGAGGCATGTAGGTAGCTAGTCGTACTTTGTCAGCTCTAGAAATACTTTCGAAGGCGGCTAGCTGCACTGCTAACTGACTGTTGATTGACTCAATCTTTACTCGCTCGGCTGCGTAAGTAGCGATATCATCTTGCACAGTACCAATTTCATCTATAGTCGGTTGCACATAAAAATAACCAATACTTATTGCCATAGCTACCGCTAATACTTGTGAGAATAAACCGAGAGGATTCATAGAGTAATTTGATTATCAGCAGAGACGGGTGCACTTACAGAATCGGCCTGCACACCACTGTACGACAGCGACTCGATTGGCATCTGCAGCGATACTGTAAACGTTACCGGTTGACTCGCTAAGGAGACATCAATCGCCTGAGGCTCATCATCGGCTGATGTGGCTATTGACACATCATCAATAGCTACTTTGGTAAACAAATTCTGATCAGCACCTAGAAGGTTACGCTGGAACAGCGCAGCATCAAATGACTGAGCCGCTATTTCAGCGACTAGCAGTATATGTTCATCGCCAGAGCGTTCCATTGAAAGTGAAGTGATTTGCACTGGTTGCGCGATAGCCAACTCAATGGCGTCCAAGGCAGCTGCAACAGACGCAGTATTATTAATTCGGTCAGTAGCGCGCTGTAACGTGAGATCAAACTCCGACACAATACTAAGGTCACCAACACTAAATGTACCAATCTCTGCATTGAGTAAGCTGACCTCATTTTGTAGCAGCGACGTTGTGTAGTTTTTATATAGGTAGCTAGCCCCAGAAGCGAGTAATGAAGCAAACACTAAACTATACGCTACTAAAGAAAAAATGAATATTCGCTTGGCGGGCTTTCTGCGCTTAGCGCGGGCCGGACCCCGTTTTGGTATGAAAGAACTTTGTGATGAATTTGGCGGCATACTGTAATAGATTATACGTGTTTTGTCTGGTAGCTTGCACTACACATGTGGACAGTTATTCAAAATTCCGCAACGCGGCCCCAAGCGCAGGCACAAATGAAGGGCCGATCTGGAGCATGACGTCTTCCATAAACGCTGGGTAAGCTACGTTCTTAAATGGATCAATCAATTCGACCTGTATATCTAACCGATCTAGCAGCTGATTGGCTAAGCCAGGAAATAAACTTGCCCCACCACAAATCAGTACATAAGGAAATTCTGTATCTACTTTTGACTGGTAGTGATCAAGAACCTGTCTAAATTCTCGAAGTGATCGACCATAAGTAGTTTCGTATGCTTGTTTGACTGTAGCGTAGTGCTCACTATTGACTGTTGTTTGCTGCTTGATACGCTCGGCTGTAGCAAAATCAACATCCAAAGTATCGGCAATCACTTCAGTAACTTGTACTCCACCAACGTTAACTCGATGCATTCGTGTTAAAACACCATTGTGCGTCATGTACATCTTTGTTGAGGTCGCTCCAAAATCCATCACCACAGCATGTGTTTTCTTGTTAATAGTCCGATTGGTACTAAAACATTCGATTTCTGTCGGCGCTCCATTAAACCCAGCAAACTGCATCAATACATTGAATCGCCCAATGGCTGAATTTTGGATCGCTGCAATAAGCACGGAACGACCAGTCTGATCGTTGGATACCGCTTCTAGTTCTGCCCAGTCAAGCGTTACTTCGCTTAATGAAGCTGGAATAATCTTACGAGCCTCTATGCGCACCAAGGCCGACAAGTCGGCATCTGGCTCAGCCTCAAGCGTGGTGGTACTGATGAAACTAGCACTTAGCGGCATAGCAAAGACACCGTTACGGGACTTGACGGCCGATTCCCTAATGACGTCAACCAGGGCCTCTTGTTCTTGCTTGGGAGACAAATGTACGGCGGCGCCGAGCGGCTTGCCAGCGTAGGGGCCAAGCTGAATTTCTCCGTAGGTGACTAGGGTCACTACCCCGTTGCGCTCTTCTAGCTCAACGACCTTAATCGCAGACGTTCCAATATCAACTCCCAAGGCACTACTGGTGTCTTTTGGTGAAGCTGATTCTAAAATAGATGAAAAAAATCCCATAGCAACAATGACTATTAAAATAGTAGCACGAGACTGAGGCTGTATAATCAATACATGGTGAGAACTTGGCAAGCATTTTTAGAACTACTGTGGCCACACGAGGTTACCCCTACAGCAAAAACGGCTAACCTGACTGTTGGTTTTTTCAACGGGATACAGTACGTAGCCCCCTATCAAGATCCAACTATACAAACTTTAGTCAAACAGACTAAGTACCAAGCCGACCGTACTGCAGCTGCTCAACTCGCTGCATATCTCGACTGGTATGCCGCCAGAATCCAAACAGACTTCGTTATCATACCGATGCCCGTTAGCTACCAACGCTGGCGCTCACGCGGATATAATCATATTGAACTCATCTGTAAGCAGAGCCTATACCCGAGTAAAATGCGCACTGATGTACTCACAAAAAGTCGCCACACTGTCCAACAAACACAGGTAAACAGGAGTGAGCGCATCGAGCAGCAGCGCGGAACTTTTAGCTGTAACCCAATCTCGTGTCGAACCCTTCCCAGCACGGTCGTACTGCTAGACGATGTCGTCACGACCGGAGCAACTATGACTGCTGCCCGAGCGGCGATCCAACCACATTTGCCTCCACACACAAAACTTATTTGCCTGGCCTTGGCTCACTAAAAAACCACCAGCCGTGTTGTCTGCTAGCTTGTATTTTGGTTACCTGTTGCTAATGGTGACTGTGACCGTGACTATGGCCGTGACTGTGTTGTGATTGGTAATCTTTGAGATACCAGACAGCTAGACCGGTTACGATCGGAACAGTCATAATTAGTCCAATACTACCAACTACCGCCCGAATGATCTCGGTCGCAAATATTTCAGAATTTATCAGTGACCAAAATCCTACGGGGGCCAAATAGAAATACATCAACATTGGTAATGACGCTCCAGCATAAGCTAGCACCAGAGTGTTTACGAGTGCTCCCACGTGCTCCCGACCAACCCGCAACGCTCGCTTATATACATCTCGTGGCGACAGCTTGGAATTACTATTATAGAGCTCTACCACCACCGCCGCCTGGGTCACTGCGATATCGTCGAGCACACCAAGCACTCCAACAATAATTGCCCCGAGTAATAATCCAGTAAAATCAAGCAGACCGTCAGTATTGAAATTAAGGTATACCGACTCATCACTCGCAAAGCCAGACAGCTCAGTTGCACCCACTGCCATAATTGCCAAAATTCCCGTAAGACCGACCGCCAGCATGGTACCACCATAGGCCACCAACGATTCACGGTTGAATCCATGAGTAAAGAAAATCGCTCCAAACAAAATACCGGCTGCCACCAGGAAACTCAACATAAGTGGATTGTATCCAGCGAGCAACCCGGGCAGCAGTACGTAAAAGATAGCCAAAAAACTAACACCCAATGCGACCAGCGATCGTACCCCCTGCCAACCACCAAGCGCAATTACCGCAAAGGCAAAAAGAGCTACAAAAATCATCAGTGGTCCGCGACGGTCGATGTTGGTCACAGCATATGATTCACTACCATCAAGATAGACGTTGTAGTTAAAATAAAACCGATCACCTTGATCAAGCGCCAAGAAATCATTTTCAATCGTGATGATGTCACCATCAAACGGACCATCAAGCACCTCGACGTCGATCGTCTGTACCGGAGTCGCAGTTTGGGTTCCAGGGACAGTCCGCTCTTCACTACTAACCACCTCGATCACCTTACCGCGATAGGTGCCTTGTAATTCATTATGCACTTCCTGAGCCTGCAGCTGTGGTGTAAATACTATAGTGAACACTAGTAAGCACCACAAAAATGACAATAATTTCATGCTGCTAGTATATCAAATTCCTTAGTCATATGATCCTAGAGGCTGATAATACGTTTAGAAGAACGTCAGTAACCTAGACGAGTCAAGCAACAAGTACTTGAATTCTCAACATACCAGCAATGTACACATCTGTATGATTGATGCTGACCAACACTCAGGTCGTTAGTATTGCATAGGTGTACCTATAGAGATAACCAACCTGATTCACATTCAAAAAACTGCGACCTTGAGATCAGTATGTTGCTGCGCTTCATCCACTACCGCTCGCATCACAGCAATGACCTGCACTGGGTATTGCCCAACAGCGGTTTCGTTTGATAACATCGTTGCGCTCGCACCATCAAGCACCGCATGGGCGATGTCTGACACATCGGCTCGTGACGGTCGTTCGCTCGCAATCATGGAGGTCAACATTTCTGTCGCGACAATGGCTGGCTTGCCGGCGGCAACGCAGCGTTTGAGGATATCTTTTTTAACAAATGGCAGCGTTGCAAACGGAATCGCGTCACCAAGGTCACCCCGAGCCACCATCACCCCATCAGTCACTGCGATGATACTATCGAGGTTGGCTATTGCCTCTGGTCGTTCAATCTTGGCAATTATTTTTGCTTGTGAACCAGCGGCTGCTAGATGGGTACGCAGCTGCAGCACATCATCGGCGTCTTGTATAAATGAAAGCGCAACGTATTCAATTTCTAAGTCAGCCAAAGCATTAATGTCTGCAATATCCTTGGGAGTAATCACGGCAATATCAGTGTCGACAGTGTGCTCAGCGCCAGTCTGTACTCGCGGTCCAGACAGATCCTGGATGATAGGAATAGTGACACCAGCCTGACGAGCTGCTTCGCGCACATCAGCCACAAAGGTTCGATGTTCATCGTGTGTCCCCCAAGAAAAATTAAGCCGTGCGATCGACATCCCAGCTTCAATCATAGCAGCGATGACTTTCGGATCACTACACGCAGGACCAATGGTAGCGACAATCTGAGTTTTATTCATGGGTACTCATTATAGCTAATAATCGTTCATATTTCGCGGCTCGCTCGGGCATGGTGGGGGCGCCCGCTTTAAGTCCAAAGCATTTCGTTCCAAACGCTAGATCAGCAATGAAGTCATCCATTGTTTCCCCGCTTCGGTGACTGACGATACACCGTACGTTGTGTTCGTAGGCAAGTTGCATGGTAGCCAACGTATCACTCAAGGTTCCAATTTGATTTGGCTTAATAATTATTCCAGTAACAGCATCTTTTGTGATGGCTTTTTGTAAGGTGGCTTTGTTAGTGGTCGTGAGATCATCACCGATACACGTCACCAGCGGATTGGCAGCTTGGTACTTAGCAAAGGCGGCAAAGTCATGTTCGGCAAATGGGTCTTCTACCAGTAGTAGTTGGGGAAACTTTTTATGTAGTCCGCGATATACCGTTTGTAACTCGCCAGAGGTTAGCCGCTTGCCCGCCAATTCATACTCACCATTCTTATAGAACGAACTAGCTGCCATGTCGGACCCCCATCAAGATTGGAACATCAGTGTCGGTTTGTTCGATAGCGGCGGCTATGTATGCAAACGGTGCTTCGATAGTTTTACTCGAGATCACAAACCCGCCCTCATCACCGATAGTGATAACTTTCTTTTTAAAATCTTTTTGCAGCAATTGGTGCAATGTTGCCTGGACGGCGCGGGCGGCGGCGTGGGCCGCAGCCACGTCATCGGTATCAGGTATGATCTGATGTTCTTGGATTGCACTACCAACTGAGGCATGCTCACCACCATTGATGAGGTTTACAAATAACCGCGGTGCCTTGGCTTGTGCTTGATGACCGAATAAATCAGCGATGTACTGCCAGGTTTCCACCCCTTGCACTTTAGCAGCTGCTTTACACACTGCCACACTCACCCCAAGCGCGACATTACCACCAATCGAAGCTAGAGATGGGGTCTGCCCGAGTGACCGTAGTGCAGCATCAATAGTTGTTTGTTCGGTGACCGACATACCAAGCAGTGCAGGTCTGATGGTATTGGTAATAATAGTGACAGCGGCTCGGGCCGGAATCACCTGCACTTCACGGGTGCCAGTACTTGCACCACTAGGGACGCTGAATGTTCCGCTGTGCCCGCCCGTAGTGACCGTGACCGAAATGGTTTCTTTACCACGTGAATCGAGCACGACTTTGGCTGTAATATCAGTAATTTCTGAAGCATCCACGTGTACTTTTGGTGTCAACAGGAATAGCAGGTCGGACACATTGGAATCAAGTTGGCCGGTTTGTATATGTCCACCCACTGTTTCAAAAAACGGAAAAGAATTTAGGCCGCTTTGGTATTCATAGATGCTAAATGACATCTCGGCTGCCGTTGTGGTTGTATGAGTATCGACCAGCGCACCAGCTACCTCTGTGTTGTCATGCCCGTCTGAGGCGATCGATATAAAGACCTGTCCAGGTGCTAATGATTCGAGCATCGACAACGCCAAGTAGCCATTACGACCCCCTTTGCCGTCGCAACCCTCTGGCACGGTGACTTTAGTTTCGCCACCCATAGCTTGCATGCTGCCAGGTACGGCTTGTTTGGTCAGCATGGCGGCAGTTTCTTCTGGGGTAGCGTACTGAGTCGCCGAGACAATGTCGCCGCGATACCCGAGAGTCCGAGCTGACGCTTGCATGGCGCTGAGCGCTGTCATATTAGAAACAATCGGGATGTTGTGGACGCGCTTAAAGTACTCGAGGTTCTTTGGGGTTTCGTTGAGCATGAACTCCCCCAGATCATAGCGATCGATAATCGCCTGTGCATCATCGATAGTCGACTCATCAAAACAAGTCGGACCTGATGCCACTGCGGCCAGATCACCCCCCCCCCCGGTACGTCAGAAAAAATTAGACTAATAACCGTCGCTGGATAGAGGGCTTTAGCTAGTCCACCACCCTTTAGTTTTGAAATGTGTTTTCGGACGGTGTTTAATTCCTCAATCGTGCCACCACTTTGCAAGAACGCATTGAATAGTTTTTGTCCCTGATCACACTCACCCATAGTTGAACACAACAACGCCGACCCACCACCAGAAACAATCACAATAACAAGATCGTTTTCCTTGGCACTGCGTGCTACTTCTTCAATGTGTTTTGAGGCGGTGTAATTTTGGGCCGACGGAATCGGATGGGTCCCAGCATACGTGTCAATTGTCTGGCAGACTCGCTCGCTAAGGCCTACCACCGCACCATCTTTAATCCGATCTTTGAGGATCTGTTCAAGCGTATAGGCTGCCGTGCAGGCCACCTTCCCAAACCCAATCACGTAGGTGTGCTCGTAGCGTGATAGATCAAACCGCTGCCCCGCTACGCGCAAGATTGTCCCATCGAGCTCAATTGAATTCCGCAAAACCACCTCTGTATCAATCGCCTGCAGCCCCGCCTCAGCAATGGTCAATGCGTCTTGGCGCTGTTTATTAGTCGCAAGGGTGTCAAAATTCTTAATCAGTTTTTTATCCATAAGCTACGATATTTTGTGGGTCACCTGAAATAAAGGCTTGAATGTTTGCAATCGTGATATCGGTTATTTCTCGCTTGGCTTCGACGGTATTAAACGCAATGTGCGGTGTCACAATTACTTGTGGCATATCGATCAAGGCATGATCTGCCACCAAGGTTTCCCAGATAGCACTTGGTCCATCACCCGCAGCCAGCAAGTCAGCCTCTTCGCGCAGTTCGTGCTCACCTTCAAGCACGTCGAGCCCAGCACCAGCCAAGTGGCCCGATTGCAGAGCCCGCACCAAAGCCGGGGTATCAATAATTTCCCCTCGAGCGGTATTGATCAGGTACGCACCTGGTTTCATCAAATTGAACTTTTCTTCGTTTATCATGTGGTGGGTCGCCGGCATAGATGGCACATGCAGGGTCACTATATCTGCTTCTGCGAGCAGCTCATCGAGCGTAACGTAAGTCAGGTTATGTTCAGCGGCAAAGGCTTCATCTGGAAATGCGTCAAACATGACCACCTTCATCTCGATCCCTTTGGCGATTTGGCAGACACTTTTACCAATCACCCCCGTACCCACCACCCCAAGGGTTTTGCCGCACAGATCAAATCCTTCGTAGGCAGCAAATTGGACTGTCCCAGCGTGACGCTGCATATCAGTGTACGAACGAAAAGCATTCCGCGACAGTGCAAACATCAACGCAATTGCGTACTCGGCCACTGTCCGGGCGCCATAGTGTGGTACCCGTGAAATAGTAATGTTGCGACGTTCGGCTTCTGCCGTATCGATATGGTCAAAGCCGGCTGAGCGCGTAGCGATTAGCTGCAGATTTGGCAGCAGGTCAAACATGTCTTTGGTTACTTCATAGTCGACGAACACACTCAAGACATCAATCGTTGCTCGGACAGAGACGTCTACATCCTGAATACAGTCAGCCACGATCAGCTCGTGGCCAGGTAATGCCGCCTCTACGATAACTGGTTCTTTTTCATACGGCCGAATGTACAAGATTTTCATGCCTTTATTTTAACGTAGAGCCAGGTGTGTGGCTGGTAGTTATACCTATCGGTGGTGGCGTTCTGGCCTGAGTGAGATGATTGGAGATACACCAACGAGCAGTGTGACTTGGGAGAGAAATACCGTGACGGTCTTTTCAGCGACACACTCGACTCCACTAGCGTTGCGCTGAGTGCACACGCCAAACGCCCGTTGTGGTTGGGTTGGTGTTCTTTTCTGCTGAGAGGTTTCCAAGGTGTTAAGATATTACGTCGTAAATAATCACCTCAAACGCACACCTTCTTTTTCAAGAAACTCCCGGGGCGTTAAATAGTTGAGACGTTTGCGCGGGCGGTTATTTAGCTTGGTAACCGCCCGCTGCACGTCGCTATTTGATATC
>Ga0307930_1000427_pt1 | contig 33634 bp, 29 predicted proteins | sample OrgLakmetageno46_FD_203161 | JGI IMG/M metagenome (GOLD analysis project Ga0307930, IMG submission 203161) | Saline water microbial communities from Organic Lake, Antarctica - #46 | ecosystem: Environmental > Aquatic > Non-marine Saline and Alkaline > Saline | place: Antarctica: Organic Lake...
GGCCGCCGTCGGTCCCATCTCCTGAGTCATCACTATCGCTGCATTCTTTAGCTCCGTCAATGTGTGCTGTGTGTCAATCAATTTTAATCAGGTCGAGAGGAGAATGAGCACAATCTAAGGCAATACTCAGGATTCAATTTTGAGCACAAAATCCCTGCAATCATACACCACGCACCTGCAAGCTCTTGGTCAACATCTCCCATCGCAAACTCTATCTGGATCATTTGTTGTTTGGCGCCCTTCTCTGCTCCAACGTCCTCGCTGTCGCCATCACGCGAGCTATCGGAGTCGCTCCCCGCATCACCATCGGATGCCTGAAGTGTGTTTAGACATGGGTTATAATCGTATTAAAAGGCGAAATGTACACTGGGCTAAAATGAAACTCATTTGAAACGAACCTCGCCAGTGCAAGGTTCCAAGTATCCATCGATGTGATCGCTTTCGGAAACCCCACGGCCCATAAGCTCCCTATTGGACTCTGCTAAATGAGGCAAAAATGTGGCTAGCCGCTGCATCACAGACGACTGAGGCAAAGTTATCGTTTTGAGGCGCTTCGACATAATCCTTAGGCTATATTGATCGAAGCTATCAGGTTACTAGTAGCTTCAGATTTGAATGCTACAGTGGCTAGGAAATGCCTAGTACAGTTTTCTTGCATTCTTGCATTCTTGCAGTACTGCAGTACAGTAAATATTAGCGTAAAGAAAGATGTGATCGTACCCACTCTATCTATACAGCTCCTAAGAAATAGTCCTAATAATAAGCCATTCCTATTCTAAGATAAGCCATTCCTAGTCTTAATATCTGCTGGAATAATAGTAAGGCAATCAGTGAGGGCGAGTTATAAAGTAATCAAAGTCAGCTCAGTATTCGAACCACTCACGTTTCAGCGTCAAAGTCGCTATGACCTCAGTCAATGAATTATACCCGCGGGTTCAAAAGCTTAAATACGACCTCCAGCAGCAGTTAAAGGAGGTAATTATATGCTTCTATTTCTATCTATGCTTTCTTCGGCGATTGCGGACAAGCCACTGATTCACTATCTAGTAGATAGCCTACTTAACTACGCAGGGCCCTATCCAACTTGACTCATTCCGGACTGCTCTTAGCCTTGTGTGAATGTCGCTAGTTGTTCGTGCTTCCTGATCGTTAATGTCAACTATTCATTTCGGTAGGTGGAAGCAAAGCGCATGCCAGCGAGTGACATGCAACTCGGGCTAGACGCGTTGCACCAACAAGCAGTGCAGCTCGAATCCCTGGCAGAGAAAGAAGTTAACCGAAAAGCAGAATGGGCAGCAAAGTTACAGGTACAAAGTCTAATGGCAAATGCTCAGTTTTGTTGCTCGATATTGTCTCTTTTAGAAAAGGCCATCTAAAGCTTTGCGGTCTCACACCCTAACGGTTAGGCTCTCGGGTTTCAACTTTCATATGAGCGCCTGCTAAATTGATACATGTTTTCCCCTCCCTTTCTCCCAGGACATTCATGAAACCCACAACTGGCTCCTGACGCGGCTGCAGAGGTGGCGGCAGCACCACGACCGAGAGCGTGTGGAGGCTGCCGAGCGAGCAGAGCTGCTGGGCGACACCAAGTTGCCGGCTTCGGTGGTGGCGGCGTTAGACGAAGAGGGCCAAAGCTACGACCGGTCGAGCCGAAAAGTGGGGGGGCTGATGGACTCTGCGTACGGGGCCATGCACGAGCTCTCGGCGCAGCGCGAAATGCTCAAGGGCACCCAGCGCCGCGTGCTCGACATGCTGACCACGCTGGGCGTGAGCCGCAGCACCATTCGCGTCATTGAGCAACGCAACGTGGTGGACCGCGCAATGGTTTGGGGCGGCATGGGCATTACTACGGTGGCGTTGTACCTCCTCTGGCGATGGGTGCGATGACTGTCATTGAAGATTTCAATTATAGCCACCCTAGAACAGTGCATAAAGGACAAAAGCGAGTGTCAGTCCGCAATGGCTTGCAATCAACGATATCACGCGGATTTATTTGGCTTTTAGGCTGCTTCCAGTTTCCGGCGTTCGTTAGTTCCGTGTTCTGTTCTGTGTTCTATGTACTGCACTGGGAGATATAATTAGTCCGCCCCATGAACGTTATGTCGATCAGGTTCCTTTTTTTTCAGTTGGTTTGGGTTTGGCTTTCTCCGGCTTGCGTTGTTCTAAAGGATTTTAAGTCGTAGGGCTCTGAATTGTGCATGAAAGGCCGGGCTAAAAGCTACAAGCACAAGCCCACAAGTCCTTATCTCACGGATAAGACCTAAAGTAAAATTTGTCATAACCCTGCCCTGCTCGGTTACAGAAGTGGCCCATCGATAAATCCAGTAAGGGCGCTGCTTATCATTTGAATTTTTAATTGCGGTTCCGTCTCGTAGAAGGCAGGCCCAACTCCCGAATCTCATTTCTTTTCTAGCACAACAAGGGACCTGCGAAAATGGCCATCTAATGAACCGGTAACCCGGGCATCAAGGCGGCTCTTACGGCTTCCACGAAAGACTTGAGTCGCCACATGCAAGAGGCGCAATTGCGGTGGAATAGGTCGAATGAGCATTAAAGGGTCAGTGCTTCCCTGTGAAAACGGCACAGGCACAAACAGGACAAGCCGCCCACCGTGTTCTAGCTTTGACTCCGCCAAATCGAGGAGTGACTTGTAGATTTCATAAAGTTCACTAAACTCAAAACCCTCTCTGCCTGTAGAAGAAGGCTTTCGCTGTTCATTGAGATCTACAGGAGAGGCTTTTACGCCGTAGGGCGGATCAGTCACAATTGCATGCAGTGTTGGAAGTTGTAGCTCATGACGACGCCAATTCATTATGTTTTCTGTTGAGAGTTCAGGAGTAAACTGACTGAGTCCAAAGTGCACAAAATCTTCCTTGACTGCATTTGAGAGGTTCTTGTCTTTAACGAACGAGTCTGCGTCAAATCCATAGATGGTTCTTGTATTCGAGTTTGAGCTACTGTTTTGCTCTTTGTCTAGAAACTTTGAATCCATGAGGTGGGCTGCACAAAGAAGGAGCGCGCAACTGCCACAAAATGGGTCCAGTATGGACCCTTCACGTAGTTCAGTGTTGACCACACGGGCCAAATTCGCCATAACAAAAGCTAATTCAGGTTCCATGCTTGTCGACACATGAGCCTTGCGATGGCTGAGTGCCAAATGTGCTAAAATTCCTGCGTTAGGCCTCCGCCTTGTGACAGCCATTGAGCCATTTGGATCGGCCGCAGGGCCATAAGCGAGTCTAGGGCCGTAGACAGATAAAACATCTTGGCCTGAACGAAAGTTAAGATTAAACATCACGTTTTTGTCTAGGCCATCTGTTCTGTCAATGAGCCTGATATCACTACTAGACTCTCGAAGTGACATTGCTTTCGTAAAATCAACCAATGCTTGAGCTTTCAAGTCTGCACACGTGCCTATCTGCCCTTCAGGATCAAAAGATGAAATTCCCAAAGTTTGAAAGCTAGTATCGTTATTTGCCATGCACTCGTTTTCGAGAAATAATCGTAGATTGTGAGTTGATTCTGTCATCGAGGAGCCAACACTCCATGTTTCGTATACCGAGTGCGCCAGGATACTGGAGCGAACTGCATCCGAAGCGTCAGTGGCTCCAACTCCTTCAAGAATGAACCAGTTTGAAACTTCGTTGCCTCCTACTTGGAGGGCTCTAAATTTGGCTGACTTACAACGAGAAAGAAACTCCAAACGAGGCAAAGCGTAGGGCGTCACGCGTGAAAATCCGTCAGTGTGACGGCTCTCAGGCCGGAAGGCTATCAATAAGGACTTCAGCTTCGGGTATACTGGCGTTAGGCTCCACGATAGATTAAAGCCAAGAAGGATCAAAAGGGCGCGAGTACAGGACATAAGTCTACGTAATTGATTTCTTGATCTGAAGATGGGTTCGATTGTGTGGCCAGGTATGAGAATACTATCAGATTCATCAAATACAAGAAGATACTACGATCATTACTGATGTTAAGCTAGCTCAAAGTACATAAACGTATAGGGGTCAATAAATTTTTTACGCACGTGAGCTATTTGCAGCTTTAATGCGAAAGCCGAGCAATGCTAGCCTCGTCGTAGTAGGCGAAAATAGATTTGTAGGCCTACAAATCTACAAATACACGAAACAAACGCTCACGGCAGAAACTGCATCCGAAAAGCGCAACAAGCTCGTTTCGAGCGGTTGAGTGTCCAGGGGGATATTTTGTAATTGTTCTGACACGGAGATGTCAAATGACAGGCGCTAGGCCACAACAGCCCGGATTGGCCAGAACTAGTGGAATTCGGCGGCTTAGAGGCATACCAAGGCAAAACGGGAATATGTAGAAGATTAATATTACTGTAGAGGAAGTTCCGAGGAAGGGGCAGCTTGGCATTTGGCGAAGCTCTCATTTGTTCTTGAAAGCACTAAGAATTAAGATGTTATAATGCCACCGAAATGGGCCTCATGCAATTCGAAATTAACAGGCAGAAGAACATATCTCTACGAATACGATCTGCGATTCGAGTCGGGGTGAAGCTTCCTAGTCGCGGTTAGCCATCGCGAGTGCGGTAAATTTCAGGCCGCCTGCGCCCTGTAGGTACTTTTCTTTCTTTGCTGTCGCCGCCTTCTGCTTCGATGCCAATTCCGCATCCTTTTGCATGAAGTACGACTGTAAAAACAAACAAGCGAGGAACAATACAAGCAACCCGAGTAGGCATCTCATGATATACAGCATGATCGTCGGTATCACATTTAAATGTAGTGGTCCATATCTGATGGTAGCAGATGATGACCTCAAAAGGGTTCTCCTTAAGCAGTAACGACAGCCACATACCTCTTTTTGCATGCGGCTAGTCATTGTGCTTGGCTGCATCTTGGGCACATGGCCAGAGCTTCGGCTAGGAATCGCTTCGTTCAAGCCTTGCACCTGTAAAAAAAGACGAATTCAATCAGCGTCGCTATAGTACTCACACTTCGTACAAGTCATAACTTCTGGCCACTCGCTGACCAGCTATAACATCATTACCCTGACTGACCCATTCGTCTCTGACTTCACTGTCTTCAGCGTCAATTTCAAGCAGCAAGTCGCCCAACGTGCTCATCATATGGATCGTTGTTTCGCCTTTCGCGCCAGCGCTCGCAACGTCCGCCATTTCAATGTAACCTGAATTCTGCCCTGAACCAGCCGGCACAACAAGCCAATGCAACGCTGCGCTCTCGAGCTTCACGCTCAAAGTTTCTGTGCTACCCAAGTTCATCCCGAACGTGTGCTTCTTGCGTTTAAATTTCGCTCCATGAAGGAGCACTGCACGCCGCTCTCTCCTCTCCCGTGCCGCGGTCGTCTCGAGGCAGGGGCATACCGCTAATAGTCCGAGATCTTCCAACCATGGTGATATTTTTTCGAAAGTTGACGCCACAATTTCGGCCATCCTTCTTTCAGACAATGTTTAATGGTATTACAAATTACCTATTGTATTGCTCTGCACTAAGGTTAGCCTATGAGGTTTTACCCTTGCTTGTTCCGAGTCAGCACTACTAGTACAGATAGAGCCACAGTTATGCAGAATGTCTGATGTAGAGGAATAGTATTCAGCACCACTTTGCAGGGACGCCTGCTATCCTGAGTGATACAAGTCCACTGATGAAGAACCTGCTGTTAGCTTCACTGAACTTGCCTGATATGATTTCTTATAAGCTCTTCAGGCTCTAGCAGAGAGAAATGGCGCTCGAATACCTAGCTATTTAGAGAGGCCCAGCCCATCGCACTACTTCGCACTGTTCGCACTATATTGCTAGTACATTGCTACAGTACTGTATGTGTATGCTCCCTCCATGAAGTCAAAGCATTTTGGACACAGACGAGAAGGATGATGGGATGTTTCGATGCTTCGACCACATCAAGTGAAGCAAGAAACTCAGAAAGGAGAGCAGACGACGGTTAAACAAAATGGAAGGAAAAGAGGGCGACAGTAAAGAGGATCGGCAGGCTGCTGCGCCAGTCTCCTGGCCGCAGATTGATTTCCAAAAGGACGTGCGACTGGGGGCTAAAATCGGAGGTGGCGGGGTTGGTCTCATCTATGAGGCTACCTTCAAAGGACAAGCATGTGCACTGAAAACTCTCTTCGATCCAAAGGTTGGTCATTATACCTACAAATAATACCACTGCCTTTGCCGCCAAGATGTTGTCTAGCAATGGCGAATCTAACTTTGACTTTCATCAAATACGTCACCGCTCTTGTTCTAAGATTGATAAGTCACTCATGCAAGAGTTCACGGACGAGCTGCTTGTGATGGCCTCCCTCGATCATCCCAACGTCGTAGCTTTTTACGGCGCGTCGTTACAGCCGCCTCACTTGTGCCTTGCGATGGAGCTTTGCGACGGCAGTTTGTACGATTTATTGCATCGAGATCGAGCTAAACTCTCGACCTACGAGCGGCTGCAGGTGCGATTTACAGAGATGTGTCTGAGCTTATGCTTATTTTTTTCACTTGCGGTAGTGTCGCATGTGCCTTTTTTTTTCTGAGGAGTTACATTTCCTTTCTTTGAATTGTTTTAGGTTGCAGTGGACGTGGCCGCAGGAATGAAATACTTGCACCATGACCGCAAACCTGCTCTCGTACACCGGTTGAGACTCAATAATAATCATTAACATATGTACATGAGCTCCCGACCGTTTTTTAAAGGCAACTATACTTTAGAACATCTGTGACGAAGTCGGACCAGTTTCACACTCACTCTCCACAATTCTTGTTTGAATAGCGTCCACCTATCTTATAGCTGTTTCTGTACGTATATTGCTGTTATTTTCTTCCATTCTCAGTGACTTGAAGAGCCACAATTTGCTGATTCACCGGGGCATCGTGAAATTGTGTGACTTTGGCTTGTGCCGCAACACCAACGCGACAGCGGGCACGCCCGCATACATGGCCCCCGAGCTCTTTGAAGCAGTGCCGCGAGGTGGGCCCGCGGCTGACGTGTACGCGTTCGGCGTGCTCTTAGCCGAAGTGTTTACGGGGGAGGTACCATGGGTCGGCTACGACATCGAAGCTCTGCGACGGGCCGTGTCCCGTGGAGACCGGCCACGTTTGCCTTCAGGACTTGATGCGCCGCCTGAGTTGCGGCGCTTAGCTGAGCGATGCTGGCAGGAAAAGCCGAGTGAACGGCCGGATTTTGTGCAAGTGCTTTCGGAGTTAACGGCGCTGCTGGATGCGACCCCTCAGGTGTCGGAGCTAGAGTCCTTGGATGCGGGCGGCGGTGACGCCCTCGATGGCCTCATGGGAAATGGCAAGTGAGCATCACCCACTACTTTACATTCGGGTCAAGAGAAGGAAAAGGTATAGGTCATGTTTGCGTTCTCGAGGAGGGGTGTCGTTTCTTAAGGGCTTGCTCAAATTAGCTGAGGCTGTAGCTGTAGCTGCCCAGTCACTGTGGGGCTCAAATCTCAAATGAAGTAAGACTATACTGCAATTGGAGTGGAGAGCAGAAGGGGCTGAAACTGAAGTGCCTTCACCAGCTGATAGCACAGTATAATAGTATATTAAATAAAAACCGCACTAAGTTCAGGCAGGTAGATGGACGATTGACGGGGCTCTTATCTTTATCTCTAGTCTAAATCACAAAGGCAAGGGCATATGGCACATACACATATCGCGATGTGCACAAGTGCACTGGCACTGATCATTTTTAATTATTTTTAATTGTTATTGCTGTTGCTACGTGAAATTATTATAAGAGACGCTGCACCAATGACGCCGGGCAAAATCCCTTTGATATCCCAAGTTAAGACCTGCGAAATGAGCACGTTTTCCGTAGGTCTACCCTAGCAAGACCCTTTACTCCTCTGCTAGGCCGCATTGCCGGCGGATGGCATAAACATCAGCACGAGCGCGCGCATACACGGCTTTCAAGGCTGATTTTCTCGGAGCCTCATCGCTATCACCATTTGCAGCTGCCTGTGAAGAAGAGCTGCCTGCATCCTCCGTACTGTTATTGCCATTGTCATTACCATTGTCGTCTTCCCGCAGAGCAGCGCCTAAGCCCTCGTCCAAGTTCTCTAAAAAGGCGAACCCCACATCTTCAGCTGCGGCAACAGCAGCGTCCGAAGCAGCAGCAGTAGCAGAGCTGTCAACTTCTGCATGACCCCCGGAGCGGGCAGCAGTAGAAGCAGCCGCAGCAGCTGCCGCTTGTGACGCTGCCACGCGTGCCTTTGCTTCCTCCACTTCAGCTGGGTCATCATCGTTATTGCTCCAGGGCAGCCATTTTCCCACTGCAGCACCAAGCCAGCTGCTGCTAGTGGGGCTGCTTTCGTGTACTACAACTCCTCCTGAAGAGCCAACCTCAGAATCGGACTCTTCGCTGTCCCTTTTATTGCTAGTGTTCTGGTTGCCTTTCAGACTGAGTGCGTCAACGGATGCCATAGCCCGAGCAGCAGCTGCGTCCACTTCACGTTTCACGGTGAGTCGTAGACTCTGTAAGCTGGCGCATGCAGCGACATGCCCACCCGCAGCAACGACTGCAGCACATCGCTTCCCTGTACCCAAGCGGTGATGCGTAGCTCTCTTCCTGCTTCTCCTGCTAGTGGAGTGTACCTTGAGTGGAGGTGGTTGTGGTGCTTCTAAAACCTGAGACTCTTTTTGAAGCAGTGGTGCTGACGGCGGTGAAACTTTAGGAGAAGACGGCGATGGAGTATGTTCTTCAGAAAGTGATGCTGGTGTATTTGCGTCAGGCCCTGAGGCACCTTCCCTTGAATCGAGACCACTCCTAGTACTTACAGAGGCTCCTACTTCACTGCTGCCGTTGTTGTCAACCTCTGCTGCCAAGTGCTGGAGCTGTGGGAGAGGCGCTAGGCATCCAGCCACTGTCTCGGGCAGCCAAGATGAGAAGCCAGTGGAATTGTCTTTGTCTTCATCATCTTCTCCACTATTCTCTTCATTTTTCTTGTTGGAAAGGACACTGCCTGAACGCGCGCCTTTCTTCTCGCTGTCTTCTTCGTCGCCTTCGTCATTCTCATTGCTATCATCGCTGGTCAACGCCCACAGAGCACCAAGGCAAAGGCGGCTCACTTGGGGGCGGTCGCCGAAAGCCATCAGCGCTGCAACGAGCTTTCGATGGCCACCAGCCATCACGATCGAATCTCGCCGCCATTTAGCACCCAGGTCTCGTCCAACGGCTAAATTGAAGAGCGCGGCTGCGGCTTGAGCGCACACGGGGGCTGCTTCTTCCTCTAAGAAGTTTGAGCTGTGAACTCTTGCACCCACTTCTGTCATTGTTTGGGATAGCCCATCACCGTCGTAGTCATCTTGGTCGCTCCGCATGAGCGCATTCAAGACACCAATCACGGCCTCTACCGCCCCACTTTTCACGAGCAACGATCGGCTGCGGTCTGTAGTTGTGTCGGCACTCCCACTCGCGTTGCGCAGAAAGGCTAAGCCTGCGAGAGCCGTGGTGCGGTCTGTGGCGTGTGTGCGCAAGCATTTCACCGCTGCATCGTAGCCGCGAGCTTGGTACACTGCTTCTCGCGCATCGTCACCCTGTGTGCCGCCGTCGGTACACAGATTCGCCAGCGCTGCCAGGCATGCGCGCACGACCGAGACCTCTTGGGCGCTGGCTCCTCTGCTACTGTTGTCATCACTGCTGCTGCTGCTGTTGCCCTCGCTGCTGGTGCTAGCAAGGTCGCCTGTGTTTTCTCGATGGATGTCATGCGCCAGGAGAAGTTGAACGAGGGCTTGCGGCGCGCCTGCTTCAATGAGATCTATTTGCTGTGACGGGTCAGCTGCTAGAAGAGCCAAGCAATCAGCACCGAGAGCACCCACGGCTGTGCTGGCAACTTTCCCACTACTATCTAGCAGGGGGCTACTGCGCTCTTGTGGAACCGCAAAGGTACCTTTTTTGGTCGGCGATGGTGGATGCCAAAGTATGCGCACCAAAATATGAATGCCACCAGCCTGCACGAAACTTTCCCGACGCATTATGGCGTCTCGATCGTCGTGTAAACCACAGGGGGCAAGCAAATTTCGAAGCGTGCTCAAAGCAGCGACAGCTACTCCATCCCTAGAGGCAGCAGCCGTCGTAGTCGCTGCTGCACGATCAGAGGTCTGGGACATCTCACCAATTTGTGCAGCAGAGGCATCAGCAGTGTCTCCTCGGTTCGATTGATTCGGGCGATGATTGCTTGTACTCGAGGACTCCTCGTTCGAGTCAGGTAGTCCAAACTCTTCCAGAACATGGTGCAGCAAATACACAATCCCAGCATCGGCGGCCAGCACAGCCGCAGGGCGGTAATAACTCATTCGCACAGTTGCTGTGCCATCGCCTGGTTGATCTGAGTCGCTGCGCTTCTTGACCATCATAGCGCGCTTCTTATCTAGTGGTTCAGCTGCGTGTTGAGGCGACGGCGGTGCGCTCAAATGAGTCAGCAGCAAGCATGCCGCTTCCACCACTGCTGCTTCACCCCCAACTCCATCTCTTGAGGCGCCACTGCTGCCACCTACCTCGTTGTCGCGCCCTTGAGCGAGACAAGACACTAAAATGGCGGCGACCACGAGTGGCACTTTAGCTTCAAACATCGCTCGTCGGCAGAGGTCGCAGTCGCTACTGTCATCACTGCTGTCCTCATTACCATCACCCCCGCCGCTGCCACCGCCACCTGTGTGAGAACGTGGTGACGGCGCAGCCAGGCCCGCAAGCACCCGCAAAGCAGTGGCCACGTCAGCACTTCCGCCGGCTGAATTGCCTGCCTTGTGGTGATGACGGTGGTCTTGGCCACTGAAATCACTCCAGGTGCCTTTCTGTTGCCGTGCGTGCAATGCCCAGCTCAAGAATGCGGCTACTTGTGTGTGCAGCCCAGCGCCTATCAGCGCTCCTCGGTGCCGCCCGCGCCGCTGATCTGCACGCATTTGACTTGCTGTAGCTTGAGCGGTAGCGGTGTCGATGCTGGCTTGGTCTTTAGGTTTATTCGAGGTGTTAGATTCACCCACAAGAGCTAGCAGAGCCGACAAAGCTGGCACTACACAGCTAGCGTAAGATCCGTCAGGACTCTGACAATTGGTGTCCGTAGTAGGTGCTGCATCCACTAATCTCGCCTGCTTCATCGTTGAGCTTGTGCTGGCACCTGAAGAACTTCCTCTGCTCATATCATCGTCTTCTATACCACCGTCAGAGTCATCTGATTTCTCACTCCCACTGCTGCTTAAATCGCTGCCGTTGCCACTTTTGCCACCTCCCTGCATTGTACGCCATTGTTTGTCTTCAGCACGACGATTGGCGCGTGCGTTTGCAGCTCTAGCAGCCTTCTCCGAGACCTTGCGAGCTTGCGCTGCGTTTACAGCAGCAGCGGCCGCAGCAGACCCCAGCAATTCACCGAGAGCTTCAGCGGCACCCGAGCGCACGAGGTACGACGCTACTTTGCTGCTATAGTTGCTGCTATTATGGTCCAAAGATGGGCTTGCTGTCTGAGCCATTGCGTCAAGAAGCGCACATGCAGCAGCACAAACACTATTGCTGTTGCTACGAGTAGTGCTGTTGCCATCAATTGAATTACTGTTGTTGTTTCGCCCTGCTGCCGCTCCTTGCCGCTTTTCGTTACGCTTTGCATGGCGCGCTTTCTTCGGGGGAAGCGGCCCATAGGTGCGTAAAGTGTCCGCCGCCAAATCGACCACACACTCGCCTCGGGGATCATCGCTCGATTTTCCGCGTGAGATTGCAGCCATAGAAGCAAAATTTGAGGAGGCCAAGTGACTACTTTTACTTTTTGTGGACGAGGAGCCAAGAAGCCAGCGCAAGACCAAGGGTTGAGCGGCTATTAAACCTGACGTCACTAGCCGAGCCAGCAATCGAAAGCCAATTCGCAACACGCTAACATCCCGACGGTGTTTGGTCAGTGCAGCTGCTACCACTACAGGCACATCCAGCCGTAATAATAAGGCCAATACTGCAGCAGTCGCCTTCAGCGCGCGTGATCGTCGCCATGTTAGTCGTTGTCGTAGTAATGGCGAGTCAGCTTCCCTGCTGCTGCTGCTGCTGCTAATCGTTGGAGTGCTTTCTTTTGGAAGCTTCGCTTTGCCAGTGGTGGCTGAAGCATAAACGCAGCCACAAGCGAGTTGATCGATGAGAGGAAGGGCAGCAGCGCAGAGAAGAGCATCAGCATGGTGTGCAACCAGCGCAAGGCAGCACAACTTAAGCGTAGGCAGGTCGTACGCAGCAGCTGCTGCCAACAAATTCGTGTGCTCTATTTGATCGTTTTTGCTGCTATGATCACCGTTGTTGTTGCTAGTGCCGCTGCTAGATCCTTCGGGAAACGCGTTAGGTCTTGCCCAAGTTGGTGACGGGGACGCATCGGCAACTCGCTGTAAAAGCGACAGTGCATTGAAAGCAGTGGCAGCATCTGCAGACGCGTGTTGTCGAAGCACTTGATTTGCCAGTAATGCTGCTCGTGATAGAAGAGCTTGCTGCTGTTGCTGACGCTGTTGCTGCTGCTCTTGCATCTCTACGGGTGACGCCTGACCTGGTTCCAATACTTGTTGCTCAGCACTACTTTGGTTGCTCATGGTCTCACTTCCAACAGGAGTGACCCGGCACACTGCGCAGCCATCGAGTAAATGCGTGAGTAAAGCTAAAGCTCCGGAACTGCCATGTGCTAGTCCTGTAGCTAAGGCTGGAGCCTCATTACTTCCGCCACCGTCACGGCTGACTGCGAGGTCACGATCACGAATGGCAGCTGCTGCGCTGGCATCTGCGACAGCGTCCTCGGCAGCGACGAGCACAGGCGCCACCCAGCTTTCCCAGCATCCAGCGGAACCGAGTGCTTTTGCAGTATCACTCTCTAGCGCTGATACATTGCGCCAAGGTGGCAACCAAAAAGCATGAGCAGCGCGGATTGCGTCTAAAAGATCTTCCGAAAGTGGCTGTCCAGTGCCCCGCCATTGAGGCTGCAATGCTTGCAAGAGCAAAGGCACAAGGCGTCGCAATACCACGCACGCTACCAAATTTACTGGTGTTGTGGCCTTAGCAATAGACGATTTCGATGTTTTATCTCTGGCATCTAGAATCTTTTGATGTGGAGAACGCAGCGCAGCGTGCCAGCTTATGGCGAATGCGTTGCGGGTACTAAAGGCTAGGGGACTACTCGAAATGTTCGGGCCGCATTTGATGGCAGCTGCTGTTTCGTAGTAGTTCGGTGGAGACAAGGCCTCAAGCGCTCGTGCCACACGTTTGATGGCACGCTCGAGAGGAAGTGAGGGCAAATGCCGCGGTGATGCTGGGCCGCTGTGGTGTCCTGTTTTGGTGCTCTCGCTTGAATCTGTACATGATGCGCTGTATGGCTCACCTGCAACTTCAACTTCTACAACGGCACGCCGAAGTTCTGACACTTCGTCCTGCGTCTCTGCATCCAAGCTATCAAAAAGTTCTGCAGCCCTGTCAGGCCATGACGGTGCATCCCACTGCGCTGGATCACTGTCGATATCAGTAGAAAACCTTGTGCTGTTGAAAGAATTTTTACCGAGGTGTTCAGGTTCCAAATCATTCGACCAGGTGTCACAATCCCAAGATTCACTATCGCTACGAGCACTGTCGTTATCATCACTTGCCCAGGTGTCTTCGACTCCAGATCCCTTGTCATTTGAAGGCAAAGCAAAGGACACTGATTGTCTACTACGAATTCGAGTGGTGCTTTCCATTGCCCAGAAGGTCGCCCGAGCCGCCGAATCTTTACCCCCATATTCGTCTGATGTATTGCCAATTTGTACACCTAATTGCCGCCGATCCATCGTTATAGACGCTCCGGTGGAGTGAAATGCACTTCTTTTCTCAGTAGAGATATCATTTTCGTCACTGTTGAATTCGTTAACACAGACACTATCCTCGAGGTAAGGCCGTGTCTCGAGAGGAGTAGAATGATTACGCGACGCATTTTCCAATGTTTCTTTTGAAAAAGAGGTATCTGTATTCTTGTTATCAACTATTGATATTGTTTCCTCGGAGACTTCTCTTTGAGGAGCTTCACGTGTTCCCGGCTTCTTATCCAAACTGCTACTACGCTCAGATGCTGCAGAGTCGACCGGATTCTTCTCAATAGCACCTATTGTGTCCTCTTCGACCTGCACACAATTCATCTCATATGAAGATTCGATTGCAGTCTCTACCTGAAGATCTATATCAGATGAAGGTTCGATTGCAGCCTCTACCTGAAGATCTTCCATTGGACCATAATTGACATCCAAATTGTCATTGCGCTCGTATGCTATCATGTCGACTGGGTTCATCTCAAATTCGCTGGCATCTTCGCACGAAGCCTCATCTCGAGATTTCATAATGCGAGTATTGTTCGTGCTAGTGCTATTTGAAGTGACTGTGTCAGTGTCATGCACAAACTCGTTAGATTGAAGTGTGCATTTTCCAGTATTTGAGTCATCATCTAGAATGTCCAAAGAGGAAGTATCTTTCTGAGGCTCGAGGTCGAAGACCACTTCGACTTCAGAACCTACAATATCATTTCCATGAGGATTTGTTTGGCATGCATCGCCAGTGACTGGCCTTGACTTTGCCGCTGCAGCCGCAACATTGCCAACAAAGGTCATTATGCTTTGGATACCACCATCGGGTTCGGAACTGTTAGGTGTAGCGGCTATTTCAAAGGCGTCTCGGAGCCCCAAGCGATCTTCGAGCAGAAACACGTAAAAGTCGCCAGACTGAAGTGGCATGGAGGCGACGTATCCTCCGAGTGGAATGGTGAAATCGTTGTCTTCTGTGTGTAAGATTTCATCATCACTTTGACTCACTGAATGTGTAAATGATAGAAATGCCCCTCCGTCCCCATCTGGAAGGACTTCTGCTGTACAAGGTCCATTCCACACGGTAATCCCAGCTAGTCGATGATAAAGACCTGAGCTCATCATCGTGCATATATATATACAAGGTTTAACTTTTTATCCTATGTAAAGATTTAAGATACATGCGTCACGCTTGAATGGATACCATAAATGTAGCCGAGAAAGCCTATCAACCAATCTATGCAACTCCAACATTTCTTTCAAGCCTCTAGATTGATTTTGGCACTTCTTCTACAAAAGCTAAAACAGTCTGAATCCAATTGCTCGCAGTATATCGTGGTGCTGACTACGAGCTCTGTTCAATCACCAGGAAGCACTATAAGCTCTGTAATATGAGGAGACAGAAATCACTCGCACTGCTCATTAATTGCTATTTCCTAGCTATCTAGCCAGCTGCATACGTTACAGTAGCTACAACAATTGTGTCTATACCATTGTCTTAGCTTCTCGGTGCATACAGATAGTGCTAAGAAAGACAGCTACACAGCGTTAGTACAGCAGTTATAATAGCAACAACACATCAACATAACCTTTTATAAAACTACAGGGGCTAGCTAGTTTTGTTACCGGAAAATTTGAGGGCTAAGAGTTGGCTAAGAGGCAGAAATACACAGCAATGTAGCTCATACTGCGGACTGCAAATCAGCGACTAGAAGAGGACTGAGCCGTCTGAATCTCATCGACCAAGACAACGGAACTACACGCGCACCACCGTATGGAATGAACTGAATAATATTTACGAGCACTCAGTCCCGCCGACTTGCTCGGAGGAAAGACGCCAGTTGGAGCCTGATTTGGCCTTCTGGAGCAAATTTGCTAGCACATAAGCAGCGCAAGTACATGAAGTGCCTCGGTGACTAGTGTTTACTTGATTCTTTTTTTGTTATTGGGAGATTATTAACTATACTAGACTAGACTTAGGGGGGTGGGATGTTCTAAGACATGCTCCGAAGGGCCGGAATTAGAAGGCCAACAGGTATAGACGAAAAGCAAAACAGCGCAAACTAGACCTATGAAACTAATCAGGCGCACATGCCCAAATGGCCATGGAAGTGATGGTAGCGGTTCAATGTGGCTCGCTCCTACGCGCTCTGAGAGTGCAGCTCAAAAGAAGAGTTTCCGCCCGCAGAGGAGGGGACTACAACGAAGTCTATCAGCCGATCCAGAAGAAGAGTCGCCCATCCCCGAGCAATTGCGTGACCCCATTTGCGTGTAAGCTCCTGCATGAACAAGGCTATGGCCTCCGAAAATCCAATGCTGTAGGATGCCGTGTGTTTGCGAGCCATTTCCCGAGCGACGAGGTCCAAGATGAGACTGAGGTCAGAGGAAGCACCCCCGTATCGGCCAATGACTGGGGCAAGAACACGGCCGCTGTGACCGTTCTCATCAAGCTTGCTTCATTATCGAGTTCTCACAATCTCATTATTTGACCGATCTCACGCTAGTACCACAATCGCACGAAGAGTGTCTCATTATGCCTCATCGACATTGCGCCAGTCACTTGCCCGGATTCAACGGTTTTTGTAGCCGAGGTCGGGGGGCGGATCCAATTTGGGTGTGAGCGCGCGGTGTCCACCATATGGAATCGCTTGTTCTTGGTTGTGCTGTGTGTCTGTACGTCCACGCCCCACAAATGAAGAGAAGAAGGCGAATATAAGTTCCTGAATTCGAGTTACGGCACTTGGCCCGCGACTTTCACTTCCGGGTTGGGATCGGGATGAAAGTTTAAAGAACCCAATATTTTTTTGAAATATACAGAGCTGTTCTAAAGTGCGGGCTAGAGCTGGGATAGAGCTACATTAAAAAACATGCAATATAATCCTTTTCGACATAGGGGTAATTGAGCGCCATTACATTGCGCCTACGTGTCGCAATAACTCCGTGGGCCGTGGTTGTGCTGAACCAGCCAGAGGTGGTCGCGCGTAACTGTAAATGGCAGTGGCTTAGCCACATTTCCTTGCACATGGTCTTTCGCATTGGGCGCCTGACCAGTTTGCTTGAATTCCCATCGCAGATGAGTGGCATTCACGGCCTCGAGGTGCCCGTATCCGTAATCCGCTGTGCACACCGCCTGCGCATTTTGCCACGCAATATGGCTGGCAACATCGATACCACCGCATTGGATACGTGCCGAAACTTCTTGATCACCCGGTGAAGCAACCACGATAGTTGGCATATAGCGCGGATCTTCGTAAGTGTGGCCGTCTTCAGAGGCGCAGTCGTAATCAACGTCACGCGGAGGGGCAAGCAGGCGCAAACTCGAAGGACCGAGAAGGGGCAAAAACCGCTGGTAAATGTGAACGTGGCCAGTCAAATAGAGATCAACACCATAACGGCAAGCAAGATCATCAAAGCCAGTGAAATTCGTGTTGAGGGTGTCCGGTTCAGACTCAGTACCAAAGTTGTCCATGTACCAACCCTTGTGCCCCAGCATAACGACCCACGGTACTGTATCACGCAACAAATTAGCAGCTGCGAGGTCTTGCTCCAACCAATCCAGCTGTTGCTGGGCCGTGAAGGGGTACTTCGAATTCTTCGTTTGGTTTGGGAACTTGAACAGCTCAGTATCAATGACCACGTAATGAATCAAGCCCACAGTGTAAGAATAAAAGAAGTTGCCCCCGGGGCGACCATTGCTAGCGAATGAGTCAGCAAGCGCCCGGAACCGCTGGTTGTACTGCGTGAAATTATCGTGGCTCTCGTGATTGCCTGGAGCTACCATGTACGGAGCTGATTTCGCGAAGCCATCCGACACAGTGCGCAGGAATATGTTGCCGACTTCGCTGTTGTTGTCCATGAGATTGTATGCAATGTCTCCAGCGTGAACAAAGTAGTCCACGTTACCCTCTTGAAAGTCTTGGATAAGGTGGCCCATGGAGACGTCATTACGGAGGCCAAAGTCTGCGAAGACTGCAGCCCGTCCACCGCTTTTTGAAAATGGCATGGTCTTAAAGTTGGTCCACGCAGTAGAGTTGCCCGTGCCTTCATTGACACGATACTGGTAGTGTGACGCGGGGTTGAGCGACGTCAAAACACCACGGTGCAAGTAGCCAATGCTGTCCACGAACTCAGTTTGAGTTGTTGCAGTGGATGTTGCACCGCTATTACTTACGTCGTAATATTCCACTTCACAGGTTTCAGACGTTGATACGAATTCTATTGCAAAAGCAGTAGAATTTTCGGTAAACGAAAGATGGATCTGTTCGACACTGGCTGAAGCCACGGAGGCACAGAGAGCGGCTATGTAAGCAATGCATTGGTAGCGGTGGCCGAGTATCATGATAATGGGCTAAGGGTTAATCTCTACGAATGCTGGCCCCCTTCGCGTATTGTCCGTCTTGAGGGGCGTTAGATCTTAGGATCGCACCGGGTGCACAGGGCACAGAGTTCACGTCAAAAATACTCGGGAGATTCAGTCGTGTCATGGCACCTGCTGGCACTCGTCGTGTCGTTGTTCGGGGCTTTTCGTCATCAACCATGTGGTGTATTTATGTATATCATATTGGAGTAAGCTTACTCAAGCAAGCCAGCAATCCGGCCGTGGAGGGCGGCGCGCGCAGGGAGTGGGCAGTTTGGCTAGCGGTTTAGCCAGTAACCTAAGCTTACGAGAGTAGCCGCTAAGCTTGGCTAGCAACACATTGCTGCCGTTGCAATACACTTCCTTGCTCTTTCTGTGAGCTTTCAATTGTAATCTAGGAATCTTCTATATTTTTAAGGGATTACCTGGGGTGAAATTAGATGCTGTACCGAGGATAGCAACAGTAATCTCGGGATGACTTTCGCAATCATTATTTTGTAGTGGTGATAGAATAGACCAAGTTTTTTTTAGCAAGTGCTTTGTGCGTGTGCTTCATTCATTCGATGGCCAAATCCTCACGTTCTGCAAATTCGGCGTCGATCCGAGAGTGCTTGTGGATCCTTGTCGTCATTGTTCTCTGGTACGGGCTTTTGTAAATGACTAACGATGAAGTGATAAACAAACAGGTCTTCACTCTTCTCACCATGCTTTCGTTAGCTAGCTTTCTAAACTCGTAAACATACCATTCTGCAGGTACTCATCGCATTCAGCACATTGGAGGCTCGTGCAGGAGACTGAACAACACGAAATTGTGGTAAGCACTCGCTTATTGTAAGGGTGATCGTTCTTTTCGAACCATGCGAGGCTTTCTTGTATTTTACCGACGCCTGCTAGCTTGTAATAAATCATTGGAATTTGTACGTACCAAATGTTAAGTGTGTTTTTCTCGGGCATATTTTGCACATGTAGGTGCGGCAGTTGCATGCCCTCGTGGGTGCTACTCAGCGGCAAGCTGCCGAGTTAGTTGATCTCCATTGCAATGCCACCGCCCTTGCTACCAAGCTGCATTCGTCCTTGGAAGCGAAAGGCTCAACTGCTGCTCATTCAAGCTTGGCGTGTGAAGCCGATGTCTTGGCAGCAGCGCAGTGCGAAGAAGAGCTGCATGTGGCCCGGCAGGATTTGGCCAAGGAACCCGCAGCGGCCGGGCTCAACGGACGGCTTGGAGCATTAGAACAAAGAGCGGTAAGCATTGGTTAGCTTAGTTGGTTGACTTGTCTGAATAGGTTTTAAAAGGTGCCTACCTTTTGTTCTTTAAATATTATAGATAGAAGTGTACTGGCGTATAATTATGTTAAGTGGGGACCTCTCAGCCTTACCTCTACTTTTCTTGCCTTCGAACCTCTCTTCTTTACTCAAGCACAGTTCGTAGCTCATAACAAAGTCGTTTCTTTTTGGAATTACCCTGCAGGTCGGCGGTTTCTTAGCGCTAGAAGAGCGTGTTATGCACCCTTTTCAATCCGGAGATCGATTCAACCCACCTGAGCAAAGGAGCGAGAGCAGTCAAGTGTGGAGCCCACCGCCCAGAAATGAAGACACTGCTAGCAGCAGCAGCTTCCAACCACAACAACAAGGCGCTTCGGCTGCGGAATCGCAAGCAGTCGCTGCAGAAAAAGGTGGTAGTACCCGTAGCAATAGCGCACTCACACCACTGTCACAGGAAGCTTTACAGCTGCTAAACAGCCAATCAGAGGCGGCCGCACTGGCGTCGAAGGAATGGGTCCGACGGGACCGATCGCAAGTAGCAAATGGCGAGTGGCTGCTCATTGGCATTCCTACGGTAAAGAGAGGAGATGAAGTAGCAAGGGATGTTAGGACACAAGGTTGACGTTGAAAAGCAACAGTGAAGTATATTTTGAGAGCCTTACTTGCACGTCGTGCCTTGAAATGTTCCTTCTTGATGGTCTGGCTCAGAATGATATCATGGGGTGAAGTGTATAAGTCGAAAGTAGGATACGCTTGGGAGTCTTCCTAATGCCTCGTCTTACTGACCAGGTGCCGAGGGTGCACAACGAGGACCATCTGCACCGCGCTCTCGGTGCCATATTAGGGCAACTGCCGACCGATCCCCAGGACCCGTTTTATGGCCGCGTGAAAGCTCTTGTCATGAACGCAGCCCACGGCCCGCACCAAAGGTGTAAAACCGTACCCTTTTTTTTTGTTTTAGAGTCCCGGTCTCGCAAGCTTACATTCAACCATGTTTATTTTCTCAAGTTATTTTACGCATTCGCCGGATGTGGTGTGGTATTGCTTTTCGCCATCAATCGAGTGGCCATACAGAATCTTGTTTCCTTCAGTCAACTCATTTCCTTCTTTGTAATCACCCCTATTGCCCCACCACTCATGTAGGTTTGAAGAGGCCAAGTTGCGGTGGGGCGCCGGGAGCGGGTCTCCCCATGTGGCACATGTAGAGTTCTTCGAGGAGCCCAGCGTGACGGTGGACCCGGGTGGGCACAAGGAAGGAAGCGCGAATCGACCGGGGGACAAGGTTGAAAGTGTACTTCTTTGTCATCATTTGCGCCTCTTTTTTATACCTACTGATAGAGGATGGAGTGAAGTGATGTATATATATATAGGGTAGGTTTAAAAAATGCATTCGTTGCGACTGTGTAATGGTTGCATACACGCTCTTTTGTTGCGTGCGTTGTACATGTTTTTTTTATCGCCCACTACATGTGCGCGATCCCCTCTAGGTCCGTCGGCAAACCCGCAACGTGGCGTCGCTCCTCCGGCACGCGGCCTTTCGGGGCCAGTACTTCTTGTTCTTGGAAGACGACATGGTGCTTTGCCCGCAGGTGACGGATACAGGGAGGGGGGAAAGAGAGAGATGAGAGTTCACAAATGCGTGCAAGTGAAAGTTGAGCTGTCACTATTTCGGTGCTCCGAAACAGTAGACTTGTGTGCTGGCCTATATGAGTTACCAGTCAATAAGTCCCATTTCCAAGGTGTAGGTATCCACATTTGAAGATGTCTCCCGTACGCCCGTACCTCCTTTGAATTCATCGGTATCCTTTCTCTCCTTCCATGCAGTCGATTCGCGCCTCAGTGTACTTGTTGGACCGCGCCACGTCCTACGCGCCCTCCTGGTTGGCCGTGCGCGCGTCTTTTGGCCTCAACGGCATTTTCATGAAGGGCAAAGATTTGGACACTTTTGCCGACTACCTCGTGAAGCACCAGGTAATGGTGCATGTATGAATATATATTGAAGCATGAATACATCTTTTGGGGGTACCTGGGAGCTTGTCAATCTTGAAATGGCATTTTAATTGGGCCTTCTTAGCAGCCTTTCCCTTTTCATAGTTCCGTCTTTTGTACATTGTTGTTATTTGTTTCTGCTTTTATGGGACGGGAAACAGGCCCGGCGCCCTCCCGACCATTTGGTGGTGGAGTACTTCGCGGGAGAAATCGCCGAATCGCGGACTATCAAAGCGGGGCGGCCCCACTTCGGGTTCCGGTACAACTTGTGCGACCACCTGGGGAAACACTCCACGCTGCGGGGCCAAGCTGCGAAACAAATGCCGGTCTGCTTCGAGGAGCTCGTCTTTCCGGCGGTGTTCAACGTAAGGGCCCTAGCGAATACCCCTACAAAAATAATCTTGATGGAAGAGTAGAGATGGTTTTCGAGTTTCTTCAACTTTGGGCTGTATTTATACTGCTATACACCTCACACTTATTTCTTTCGTTCTCCATTTGACTCAACAACTAGGTTGAGTCATTTAAACCGAAGGAGTGCCCGCGCGATGACCTCTGGCCTTGTCCTTCAGAACCCTCGGAGCCACGCTTACAGGGTCTGCCCGAGGCTGTGTTACCGCCGAACCACCCTTCTCACAGGATAAAATTGAAACGGCATTGAGATGAAGATTAAGGGGAAATTCTTTGACTTGGTTCTTGTATAGAACTTCAGTTTATAGCTCCTTGAGACTCACCTTTTGAAATAGAACAGCCCAATTCTAATTCATTCATAAGCCAAAATGCACCTAATGTTGGAGAAGATAAATTAACCGGCTATGCAGCGGTTCTCCCATCGCCGGCAAAAAAGAGACAGCCCGCACGCCAATTCCCATAAATCTGTTCAGTTAAGCACCTAGTTCCCTTGATTCACTCGGGCCAACCAGACGCGCCTTGTTGCGCGGCCAGATGCGGGTGAAATCGTTACCTGTCTGGATGTGTCCTTCTCGCACGTATTTGGCTATGCAGTGCGAGAAGTCTTCGGCAGAGAATGCACATGAAATGCGTACGACAAATCCTTCAGGATTGTGATTTCCGCATTTACTTGGCTTCGTTATACTCTCCTCTACAAGCGCTTGAAGTCCTCTGCTAGAAGATAGCCGACCTTTGAAGAGCACTGGCACAGTTGGAAGGTCCAATGAATCAGCAATGCGCTCAACTTCAGCCCAATCCAGCCATTGCCCTTGACGCCGTACGCCAAACACATAAAAGTAGCTCGTCAAATTCGAGTACTCAATTGAATGTGTTGCTGTCATGTTTTCTCCAAAGATTTCGAGGGCATCATCGTTTGAAGTTGCTTCCAACACGTGACGCATGCTCTTGATGGTGCCAAACCAGGGGTGCGTGGCTTGATGGCTGTGCGATCGGGCGTATACTCTCCCTCGCATGATGCAACAGTTTCCACCGTCCAGTTTTTCTGTTATTATAATATCTTCAGTGAAGAGCCGGCCTGACGCAGCGGCGCTTGTGGAAAGGACTGTGTCGTCATCCTGCTTGCCTGGGCTAAAAGGGAGGTGAGGAGTAGAAGGGTACTTTCCACCGAGTTGAACTGTTTCGCTGGCTACCATATCTATTGTCGCCATAATACCAATAGAATTCGTTCTTGAATATGGGTTAAGGGCTGCTGTAGCTTAGAGATTCGCTCGACAAGTTTTAATAAGTTATAGCTATGTCGCAAAGTTCAGGATGTCAGATTTCAGCTTTCTCGTCATCGCCATCTCTCGGAAATTTCTTGCACCGTTCTTTTTTTTTCTGTTTTCGTCTTCACGGCGGAAGCAACAGACCACTAAACACAGAAGGACAGACGACAAAAGGGCTCCAGCTCCAGGTTCCAGAGGATATTCTTAAAGCTGCACATCGACTCCTGGGTGAATCGCCAATTATAGCTGCGACTTAGACTTCGAACGTAGAACGGCGAATAGGAACCGATAAAGGGAGGCGGTTGGCGATTGGGCTGTAACGACTGCGAAACGTAAAACAGGCCCATATCTAGATACTAGATACAAAGAAAAGAAGCGAGTCTCTTGAATTGCCTTCTCCATTCCCCTCTTCTTATTTTCATAACTCATACGATTCCGATGCAGGACGCGCAACAAATATGAAGGGCTAAAGAGGTGCAGTTGAGATCTATAGTCAAGCTCTATCGACAGTTGCTTGCTCGCTTGATAGTGGCTGATGACGACACTTTACACGCCGAGGCAGCAACGGTAGAATCTCACAGGGAATCCGACCCCAGGAACTCTTATTGGTGCCTCTGGGCTGTGTGGTGTATGAGAGTCATATGTTTCCGAATCAGAAGGCCACATCGCTCAAATCCCTTGGCCTCTGGGCTGGTGGTCGCCGAATACCACCAGTAAGAAAGTCATGTTGTCGCCGCCAATGCCCTGCGTAGTCTTCGGGTCCTCTGCAAGGCACACGTCGCAGGCTTCGGCCGAAATCTGTTGTTGCAGAAAGAAAAGGCCATGAGAAGTAGAGAAACCGAAAGAAATCGAGGCGCAAAGAGGAGGGAAGTAGAAATATAAAAGCAGCGCATCAAAGAATGGAGAAACAGTTAAAACACGAAGTCACTCCTCAAAAACGCACCTCACACTCACTCTCCCTGGCACACTTTCCCTTGTTATCACCTCCAGAGGGGTCTTTCCTTTCGCGAGTCGGCTCTTCACGAAGTCCACACAGTCGTCGTTGCTGAAACAGTCCCAGATGCCGTCGCATGCTAACACCATGAACTCGTCCGTGGCCTTGTAATAGATGAGATAAGGAGACCGTTACAAGAAAATATCAGCAGGATTCTATGGTGTGAGAGAATTTACGAGTATAAAAGCCAGCTGCTTTTCAAAAAAAAGTCTAGCTCTGATGAGCTGCGTTTTGCGCCCTTCTTCAGGCGCAACTTCCATTCAAGCTCCTAATTTTGCGCAGGAGTTGGACCACTCTAACTCTTGACTGCACACTCACCGGATCAATGTCAAAGGTGAGGATGTCCGGCTCGGCCGTGATCATTTGCGCGGAAGGCGGGGCTTCTTTGGCCTGCTTGTACTTAAGGTCCCCCAGGCTCCGGCTCAGGTTCAAGTTTCCGTTCACCCGTCCTGCGCCGTTCACGAAGCCGCCCACTGCTTCAATGCGGCTCCGCTCGCGGTCCTGCCAGATTCAGGGGGTGGTGGTGGTGGGAGTATATGGGTGAAGGTGGAGGTAACTTATGAGGTATTGAAAAGTGTATCCATTGACTGACTGCACCTATGAAAATATATCTTGAAGACAAGACAATCCTCATTTTTTTACGAATTGAACTACGCGCATCTCGCGTGCTAGGTCATTATGTTTCACTACCTGCGAAGGCTTGTGGTCTTCGGACAGGGCGGTCGCTATACCGTTGCGGCACAGCACTCCTCGCGAGTCGCCTGCATTCGCCACCACGAGTTTGTGGCCCACTAGCACCTGATGGCGATTTAGAAAAAAAGGCATCATCATTCAGATCTCGTGTTTTTCAAGGTAGGAAGGGGTAGAAAAAGTAAGGAGAGAGAATTGATGCCCGACGAGTACCTCAAGCTCGTGCATGTGTATGCCTAGTCTAGAAGTTGAAAATAAAGGAATGAGGAAATTGTGGGGCTGATAAGGAAGAGCTTTAAAAAAACACCGACAGTTAAATCCTTACCGCCACCACTGAGGTGCAGCCCGCAGTCACGTGCACATTCGGCAGTTCGCAGGTCGTAGGCACGATGGCCCTGCTGGGACCAGCGCTGCTGCCAGTGCTGCCAGCGCCAGTGTCCTGAAGACTGCCGCCACCGCCACCGCCACTGGCTCCATCTCCTTTCACCAGGCTAGCAACGGCGCGGGGAGATAGTCCACTGCTGCTGCTGTCGTCGTCGTCGTTGCTCGGGTCCGGCATTGGACCTTTTGCAGCCTGTGAGAAAAACATCAAAGAAACGAGCGAGCGTAAAGCAGCGTCAGGTACCAGAAAACGAGCTAATGCTCATGAGTGCGTAATCTAAATTAATTTACTGGGGAGGACTTGAAATAAATCCTTTCCTTGAGTGACAGAACATCACTTTATTCGATATTCGTCTTACTTTGGCCTTCATGAGCATTTTGAACAGGTCCATCACTTCGCCCTTGCTCAGCTTATCTTCTCCATCGCCACCGGCCTCATCTTCGTCATCGTCTTTGTCTTCTTCCGCACTGGCTTTGGCACCTGCCTTGTACGAATTCAGCTCAGCCAAATTGGCCTTGTCCCAAAGCCTGAGAGGACGGTAGGATAGGATAGAGAAGGGTAGGTAGGGTATGTGATTTCTTCGATGACGACTCCTCGATTGTATTAGCCACATTTGCATAACCTCGCCACCTCCGAACGCACACACGCCATCACTAGCATCACTGAAAAGCATAAATAATAATCTATTGAGAACTCATATTTTTGCTTACAATTCGTCCATGCGGTGAAACACTTTCACGAGAGCAGCGCCCATGTCGCCATTTTGGTACTCTTCCAGTGCTTCCAGCTCTTTGCACATGTGCACCTTCACGAATTTCGCCACTGTACAAAACACCCAAAACAACAAATTTGGTTCATGTGGATATTTCGAAGTCTAGCTAGTCGGGGATTGATATAGGAAGAGATTGGACTAGCGCACACAACATTCTAAGTGAGAAAATATGGAAGTCTGCACGGTATTTTTGTAGCTTTGCCAAAGACTAGCCAAGATTGGATTAGAAACCACCTTCCTGCCCGCCGTGACCGTCCCATACGCCAAACATGGCAACATTTGTGTCGCTAGATATCGTTTGCGGCGGCTCCAGCTTGACAGCGATGTGCTCATCTTCCATACCTCGACGCCAGCCCTGAGAGGGTTTAGAATCAATTAGTTTAAATCCATCGAATATCATCGCATAGAGTCTCTCCGCTAGTGCAAGTACATTCTTTGGTGAACTTCATTTGTCGTTAATGCAGCGAGTGAACTAATATCAAGCTAGGGACTTCGAAGGGAATAAGTTGATGTAACGATATGAACTCGATTCGAACTGTTTGAGCCCACCTGCATAGCACTGGCTGCAAAGTGTAGGTTGCCCGGCAGCGAGCCTTCTTCCTGTTCTTTGTCAGTAACAGGGGCTGACAAGTAAGCCCCCATATCTTTCTCGTATGATAGGCCTCTGTTTCGAGGAAAAGTAGCCCGTTTGCGAAATGAATGCGTTCGGCACGAACGAGAAGGATCGGCAGATCAGCTACTGTGGATGTCAGTGTTGTAAATTATTATTCAAGCAGGAGAAGGAGAAGAACAAGGAGGAAGGTGGAGACACGTCACGTAGATTACAGGGGTGCAAACTCTCCTTATTTGTAACTGTACTAACCGTACTGTAAGTAGTAGGCCAGACTCTGGGCACCGTGGCCACTTGGGCGCATTCGTGCTTGATAAGCTCTTCTTCTTATTAGAGCTATATTTCTTTGTAATTCTACCTGCTGGCCCTCCTTAATCAAGTGCCTCGTGGCTTATGTCAAAAACTTATAATCACGAGTCCACTGAGAATTCCATGGTTCTTGTTGTGTTCATGTTTAATATGGTATAGGTAAATAGGAAGACTAGGGCGAGAATTCACAAGACCCCAATGATAGAGCTGCACCGCTCGATTACTTACTCCCACTTATACTTGGAATCTCAAGCAGTTGAAATGTACTCGGTTATCGTTACCGCTGGGTTTCGTTGCGTTACACTACCGCAGTGATCTTGAAGTCACATACCTGATTCGTTTCCAACGAATATCATTTTTGCTATTTTCCCCTTGTTCGCTCTTTATCTTCATGTCTTTAATTAACCTAGGTATCAAATCAGAGCGAATTAGTTGAATATCCCAGTTTCAATAATGCAGTTCTTTGAAGCCAAGGCTTGAATTTGAAGACTTTTTATTTAAAAAAAAAAGAAAGAAATGTCTCTCCAAATTGAAGATTGATCTATATTGTTGTCCTCGTGTATACAGAAACGCAGGAACGGAATAATATGAAGAGGATTGCGTCCAACAAATGTGATCTATAGAAACAGTATAATACTGCATTTATCCCTCGTTTTCCAACTTCAGACAGACAGCTATTCATTTTTATATTTGAATTACGGATGGGCAATTTTTACATTGCTTGCACGTTTGAACGTCCTCATTGCCAAGTATATTTGTAGAGATCAAAAGATGCAATTATGGCGGCAAGTGCAGTGGTGATGCCGTCATCATTATTGGGAATTTGTTTGCAAGAATTTGTGAAATGATGCCTTTGAGAAGGGCCAGTCTCGCGCATCTCTCACTCTCACAAAAGCTGCTCGACAAATTGACATGTGTATCGTCAAGAATTTAGAATTTAGAATTCGATATGGAGAGGTCTACTTACATCAAATCCAACCAACGTGCACCACAATTCTAAATCATTAAATTCGAAGGAACAGAGTCAGGACTATGCTAGGAATTAGACTTCGACCGCTGCAAAGGCCATATCTTTCTAGTACGCGCGGCCTTGCACGCGCAATCTCTTATCGTTACGACCCTTCTGCGAATGCGAGAGCGTTTTCAAGTAATAAACTTGATGATTTCGTCCAGGCACCTCCGGATGGAACAGTTCAAGCAATTCATGGAAGCTCCTCCAAGATGAACATGTTACGTGAGAACATTGATGACTTTGAGAGAGAAACTATTCTCGCAGATCACTCATGGCGGCAGCAAAATCGAATTTGGACGAATGATGAGATTGCCGTCATAATGGCAGAAAAAAATAAGAAACTTCACATACCTGTGACTTTTTCAGACAAAGTAATGCGTGGAATTATGCAAACTTTGTACCGGGGCTTCAATTTTATCACAGGCTACCGTGAGGAGAATCCTCCCACCAAGTCTATTGAATGGCGCTTGATTGTGTTAGAGTCCTTCGCTGGGGTTCCAGGCTTTCTGGCAGCTGCATTCAGACATTTTTACTCGCTCCGAACTATGCAGCGGGATCATGGAGCAATATTCACTCTCTTGGAAGAGGCTGAAAACGAAAGGATGCACTTGCTTGTTTGCATGAAAATGTTCGAAGCCAATTTACTTACCCGTGCAATGGTTATAACAGCTCAAGTAACGATGACTCCCTTCTTAATGGCCGTTTGGATGATCAAGCCGGGCGCCTTGCACCGGTTCGTTGCGTATTTGGAAGAGACTGCAGTCCATACGTATTTCAATATCATAAAGCAGTGCGATACACCGGGCACTCACTTGAACAAAGACTGGGCAAAGCTTCCTGCTCCAGACATCGCCAAAGCATACTGGCGACTACAACCAGACGCAACATGGCGGGAGACTCTTGGTCATATCCTGGCTGACGAGGCTCATCACCGCGATGTCAATCATGCCTTTGCAAGCCTTGGCCCTGGGGTCGAGAACCCGTTCATTCATGTCCATCAACGAAATTTCGATGCAGCTTTGATTCGGAGGTCCTCTCAGCTCGCTACTTCAGCAGATCCGAAGACGAGTGAAGAACATGCAAGAGACGAAGACGCACAATTCTACGGCGACGTATCGCCATACAGGCGAAGCGAAGTAAAGACTGCTGCTGTGAAGTGAAAGTATCTAACTTCATTCGACATCTTAGTTACGAGTGTAGCGAGAACTGCAATTGATCTTCTTATCTAGCTCTACTCTCTAATCATATTGAGTTTTAAGTTACTCTTAAATGATAGATTAATGATTAAAAATTTAGAATACAATCCCGCCATCAGTATGTTCCTCATGAACATGACATGGTGATTTTCCCCATACTATACTTATGGAACTAAAAGGCAGCCCCCCTCCGGTTCTCGCTGCAATGAAATCCGCGAGCACTAGGCGTTATCATTCACGTAGTCGATACGTGAATATGGATCTAAACAAGAGTACAAGACCTACTCCTCAATTTTACTGATGGATATATATGAATCCTAAGTAATCTAAGTTCCCATGCCGTTTGGAATGCCGCATTTCTAATCATGTTATCTGGCGGGGAATATCTAGATCTCCCCTAAAACCACACATAAACCAGAAAGCCAAAAAGCCAGAATTTTTTTTTTTAATATCCACGATTTCCGCTCTATAATTATCTGGTTATCTAGGCTCCTCTGGTATTATAATCGTTATGCCGGGCGTGGCCATATTATTCAAGGAGATGGACAGTGCACTTCCACATATATGTATTTCAATTGCCCCCTTAACACGGGCTTTTGTCATAATCGTGACGCCAGCAGTCAGAGAGCTGAATCAAGGAGATTGTGCTATATTACCCTACAGTCACCGGGATGGTTCGCGTCGCCACCATGGCGGTCTACAATGCACGTCGCGCCCAGCGAAGGCAATGCGCGCGGCTTGAAGTGCAATTGTAGCGTCAGTACTGGCTTCCACTACACTTTCATCATTATCACAGGCAATAGCTTCATTACTCTTGAGGCTTTCTAAACGCCGCGCTGTCAAAAACGCAGCAAGAGTGCGAGGCTGCTGCAAAGTCTGTGTTACATCACTACTTTTCATTGTCGCTGAGGCTGATGCATCGACTACAGGGGCTGTCTCTGCGGCGTGAAGGGCAGCATGCGCAGCTGATAACCATGCATTACAATCGTCTAGGTCTACGGCGGCACTGTCAAGGGTCATGCCTCGCTGTGGAGCATATGCTGTGTCCCCATACAGGGGTGCACCCATGGCCGCAAATTGCGCGCGCACCTGTTTTGATACCGTACACATTAGGGACCACCGAATACATGTTGATACAAAACAATGATGGCAACGACTTCATTAATCAAGAAGAAATGAAGTAGACTAGCGAAGGAATAAAGCAGAAGGATGGACATACATGACGTAACCTCTAGTAGTACCTGGTGTGTGCGACCAGTCAACAATCGCACGCGAGTTTCGAACAGTTTCTCGCCAGTGGCAGACGACGTCCCATCCTCAAGCCCATCCGATGAGAAACTACTGCTCGAGCCAAAATTGAATGGTTCACACGAGAGCACTTCAAGTGTGCAGGGTTTCCAGGAGAGGCCTAGCGGCGCCGGACAAGGTGCCAGAGAAAGGTCATCTTTGGGTTTACCTTTGCCTTTGCTTGCTTTCTTTCTGTTAGGCGAAGGCGATGATGTCAACGGTGATGCCTGCGCTGAAACTGGTGGTGGAGCAGTCTTGCGCAAAAGCCTTGGCCCAGGGCCTACCACCTGATCGTAGCTCATATCGTCACTCGACGAAGATGAAGGTCCAGGCGAAAGCATCCAATGCCTCTTCAAGCCCTGTCCTAAGCGCTGTCCACGGGACAAGCACACGTATTCTTTGGTCACTTTTCGGCTAGACAGCCACTGCTTGAATTGTGCTTGCGCCTTGCGGTTTCGCGCCAGTACTGTGCACCCTTCTGTGTTTGTATCCAAACGGTGCACTAAGAGTAGCTCCAGTGGTCGCACTGTCTCTTCGGATACCAGCTTCTTCTTCGAGCTTTTGGGAGCAAGCAGCGGTGCCAGAGCTCGCAGTGTGCAAGCGGGAAGCGACTCTGCCAGATTAGCATTGTCTGGCTGGCAAGGTAGTTTCGGTGGTTTGTCAACAACAACGTAGGCTGAGTCGGTGTGCAGTAGCCGCGACCGCCAATCGCCAACGTAGCATCCCAAGAACCGCCGAGGTGTGCCGTAGACTCGCAGCGCCGTTCCTGATGCTAGCACGGCTCCCGAAGACGAATCGAAGCGAACGCGTCGCCACTTGCCTGCCCCATCCTTAGTGGAATTATTTGGATTTATAGAATTGCCCTGGCTTTTAACAATCGAGGAGCGGTTCTCGTAGGACCAGACGGCTCCAATGCTTAGCAAGTCCCTTGCTCGTGAAAGGTTTGAGCTATCCTTCAGGCAGAGAGCTACTGCGGCACAAATGTCAAGCGGCTCTGCTTGCGGTTTAAGATACGAGACAAAAGTAGATGTAGGCATTTCATCAGCATCCACCTCGTTCGGAATTCCAAGTGGGTCGCCTAAGTGCGGGAAACGGGCCCGTGCAGTCTCAGCTGTCTCGCGCGCTTCCTTGTCTGATATACTACTGCGTAAAGGCCATGAACTCAGAGCTTGATGTCGCGCTGGCATGTAGGCATTCCAAAAATGATGTGTCGTTTTGAAACATTGTGCTTGGCGCAACAAAAATACGTGAATGAAGGCGAGGCTGAGGAACATGATATTCGAGAGGTTGCCAACAGTTGTGAGGCTCGTAAGTACTTGAGTATTGTTTCTACAGATCAGCAATGTTCACATGCATATCCGTGCAACATGGTTGCATACTAAATCTAATATCGAGCATCTGTAAGTATGAACTGCAGTCATGATGAGGGTGCTGTTCAGTCTTCTACAAACGCCAAGCAGAGCGTAGCGGCATCAAAGATCAAGCATCGAGCATCAAGCATCAAGCATCAAGCATCAAAAACATCAATGACAACGCCCCTACGGGGCAAGGACATCAACTCTATGCCCCTGCGGGGTCACTATGCCCTTGCGGGGTAGCTGTAGGTGTCCTCGGTGGCTGCACCTGCACCTGTACCAAGATCCTGCTTGAGAATCATGTTGATGAATGCCTTATTGCCTGTTGTGCTTTAAAGCAGAGATATGCCTCATTGTCTTCAAATAAGGACAACAGTCATGCCTGTGGAGCTGGCTACTTTTTTCTGTTAGGATTCGCCTGTTGCACAGTTATAGTTGTAGTACTGTAGTTGGCAGTTGCCTTTTTGTTTTTTGTTTATTATTAGTTCGAACTCGGAGATATAAACACCATGTATCGAAAGGCAGGAATTTTAAGCTAAAAGATGCCCACATTCCCAGCCCCCTCGACGATAGTACGGTTTTAGTGTTCAAACGGGGACAGGGCGCAAATTAGTCACTAGTCACTAGGTTTTTGTTTTTGTGCGAATTGGACAACGAACTAACGAACAATTCCCTCAGGAAGTTCCAAATCCAACGCATATATATATTTACATAGATAATAAGTGAGAGGTGCCAAATGGTGTATGGACATGCACCAAGGCGCAAATATTTACAAAGCATTTAATGTGATCTCAATGCGACCATCCGCCATCGATGTCTTCAGGGCGCGGTCCACTCGTGGGTTCTTGCGTTGCGTCAGCGCCCTTTGCCGCTGTGGCTTCGCTTTCCGTAGCGGCACTGGCAGTGAACGCTCGCTTGAGTGCACTGCGCCGCACTTGTGCCAGAGTTTCCGCGCTGCTAGTCGCCAAATCCTGGGACAGGGTGCGAGCAGCTTCCGCGCGCAAAGCTAAAAGGCGTTGGGCCATCAAGTTTGGGTCAACGGCGAGCACGCTGCCGCTCAAGGCGTCACCGTTGCCACTGCTCGTGCTGCCGTTGGCACTGCTAGTACCACTCTTGTCGCTGGCGCTGGCCAGTACAGGGGGCTTGAGTCGCAGCGCAGCCAGGAGGGCGCCTCCAGTGGGGTGCATGACGGCGGCTTCAGCCAGGGGCACGGAGGCTGCAGTAGCCGCTACCCTTGCATCGCCTTTGCCATGGCTAGGTTCCGCCGCTAGGACTGGCGTCAGAGCAAAGCCATTGCCCATCAATACAGGGGTCCACTCCGCAAACAAGCGCTGCACCCACTCCATTTGAGCTTTCTTCACCACTTTATTATCGTTGTTTGCTTCTTTGAGTTCCAAAATCAAGTAACGCAAAGCACGAAGAGTAGCAGCGCGCTCGAGAAGCTCGTAGTTCAACCTTTTCCATCATGTGCATGGGAAGGGTGAGTATGAGTGGTAAAAGTACGCGTGGGACACACCACAAGTACCAAACTGCATCAAAAAGTTGCGTCAAGCGAGTTCAAGGGGCAGTGCGTACTTCATGATCGTGCGTTGCACGGAGTGAGATATAGGCAAGCTACGTATGATTGGTTGCCAATACTTTTATTTGACGTATAATATATGCTGCACCTGCGCAAAGGCGTCGAATCTGGCGGCCACCCTCGGACCACTCCATCCACGCGCACGCTTTCTTCTTGCTGACCTCGGCCTCCTCCAGCTGCTTTGGGTGGGATTTCTACCGCTCTTCCCTGGGCTCTAATGATAGGCTTAAGATCTTCAGAGTTGCTACTGCTGCTGCTATTGATACCTTTCTTGGAAGCAATGTTTAAGCCTTGGCCTGAGCTTGAGGTACTATCATCTGAGTCATTCCCTGTGTCGACTCCTAAACGTGGCAGCACACTCGAAGAGGGTGGCTTGCGGGGTTGCTTTAGAGCAGCCAATTCCTCTTCGTCG
>Ga0307930_1000430_pt1 | contig 33611 bp, 27 predicted proteins | sample OrgLakmetageno46_FD_203161 | JGI IMG/M metagenome (GOLD analysis project Ga0307930, IMG submission 203161) | Saline water microbial communities from Organic Lake, Antarctica - #46 | ecosystem: Environmental > Aquatic > Non-marine Saline and Alkaline > Saline | place: Antarctica: Organic Lake...
AGATGAGCGCTTCAGCGGGTAGAGTATAAGCATATTCAGAAAGGCTCCTTCATAATACGGTGCTTTTAAAGGCTGCATGACTTTGAGTTTGCTCGTCTTTCTCATTCTTGTATTTTTTTAACGTCGCACACTTTCCTTCTTATTGCTCTTCAATACGATATTATGAATAAAGGCTCGACACGCCGTTTCAGTTTGTGCTGTTGTCGGGTCCCGTGGAACGCGAGCAACATTTTCAAGCGCTCAAGCAGGCCCATGGAAGCCTCTTTTCCTGGCACGGCAGCAGCAGTGGCAATTGGCACGTCATTTTGCGTACCTCGCTAAAGAACATGTCTAACACGAAGTACATGTCGGCAGGTGCCGCTTACGGCAATGGCATCTACTTTTCAGATAAACTCCAGGCATGAATTGGCGTGATGTTTTCATTCATAATGCATGGCGCATGCGCTTTCTATATCATATCCGATTTTGAAGCGAACTTGTTTGACATTTGTGCCCGGATAAAGTCATGCTTACGAACCAATAATTTTGCCATGCGATATCTAATTGCCTCTTTTGAAACTCGCCTTCGTTGTATACTGCGTTCTCTGTTTTGCGATTGTGCACCATGATATCTCTCTCTAATTCTTTTCTCTACTATGATTTCTTTCAGGTGAGTCTTCAATACTGCGGAATGGGTCGTCCGAATGGCATTGGTGGCAATGGCGATCCCATCAAAACACATTGGCCAAAGAGTGCTTTTGGCGACAAGCTTACTTGCCTAGCACTCTGTGAAATCGTCGACAAAAAGGACGACTTCACGACCTACCCCGGCAAGGGAGCTTGCAACTCGAATGGTCAGAGTGGGCGTGTTTACGACGAAGGCATTTACGTGGTGCCGCGCGAAGACTTGGTGCGAGAAATAGATCATTAAAAATGTGAATTTGTTGATGAACTGTGATTAGGTAGCTTCTTAATCTTTGTGTTGTTATGTGTGATTTGCGCGCCAAAGCTCTCGTAAGGTTGCGATGAATGTGCTCACTCACTCTGCAACGTTACAGGTGACGACGCGCTTCTTTATTGTGAACCCTAAGGCTGCACATGGAAGTGCACAGGATCTCGTTCGCGATGCTATTGGAACTGGGAAGTTGGGCTTCCTTAAGAACTGAGCACTATGCGAGGCATTCGTCTCTTTACCCTGGCGACTATCGAGTCAACAATTGCATTATCATTCGTACAGGCCAAATCTTTTCTCAGCTCCCTACCTGCGGCTGTCTGTGGATTTATGAAGTAGTAGGTCTTTATTCGAAATGTTTTCTTCGCCGCTAATTGTTCGCCAAGTGCCCTCTCTTTATTGCTGAATATCTAATTTCTGAGGGAAACGGGAAGCCCGAGATAAAGGTTGGAGTTTCCATATCTTTACAACATTTGTTCTATATGGAGTTCCGGCCTACTGTAGTTAAATGTTAATGCTGAATGATGGAGTGGGAATGATATCGAATATTCAACATTCAATGAATTAATGATATACGTATGGTGGTTTGACGCAGACACTGCTGGCCCGAAGGACCGGGATGGGGGATTGTTGTGATTGGAGGGCCAACAGCAGGTAGAAACACAAGCACAAGCACGATGCAACAACAAGAAGGGCAATGCGCTAGAACATCTCACCTAAACCTACTTCCCCGGTAGACCTATGTTCCCATTTAGATACTGGACACTGGGGGATATTAATGGAAGATCGTTGTGGTCTTCAGCGGACCTCTGGAAGATCTTCGGCGAACCTCTGGGTTTCAAGTTAAGGGTTGTAAATGAAAAGTAGAAAGAAGTGCATATCCGAGCTGCAGATCTACTTGCTGTTCTTCGCATCATGGGCCTCCAGGATATCATTGAGCCGCTCGAGTATTACGAGCACCGAAGGTTGCGCCAGCAAGCGCCCTGAGTCAAGCAGAGACACGCCTGCCGTCGCCAGCCAATTCGCATAATGGAACGCAAAGCTTACTGGGTCCGCCTGTAGCTGTGCTGCCAGAGCTGTCGCGGCCTCGTCTACCGTGCGGTGCATCCCGCGGCCAACGACGTTACAGTAAGCGCGTGCGAGCGGGAGGAGAGGCAAAGCGCGCTCAATTTTGGCCATGAGAAGGGCTGTCTTCGTTGCTGAGGCAAGCTCCTCAGCGGTTGGCTCACTGTTGTCACCCCTATCAGCGATGCCACTGTTGGAGGAGCTCCGGAAAATTTCTTCCGGTAGCGCAGTCGCGTTGCAATAATTCAGCCCAAAGCGACCTGAGCCGGGATCAGACTGGATCGAATTGGGCTCAATAGCGCACCGTTGAATTCCACGCACGATTATGTTGGAGCAGCCCTGGTCGTCCATGCTGTCTACCGCCACCACACGTGCCAAGCAACCAACTTCACCGGACAATTGTGGGTGCACAAGCATGAACGGACGCTGATTCTCGAGGCACTCCTTGATTAAGAGCCGATACCGTGGCTCAAACACCCGCAGAGGCATGTTCACCGTTGGGAAAAGCATCACTGGAGTTAGAAAGACGGGCACGCTTGCAACTTCATTTGGTGACAGGGAATAATTGCTGTCCGAACTATCATTTGAAGAATCGTCATCAAGTCTTTTTGAGGTCGGTACGAAGAGCTCAGTCTCGAGCTCAGGCGACATCCAAAAGCCCGAACGGTGCGTCCAAGATAGCAAGCGCACCGCTACATCTGCCATTTCGGGTGCAGTGACCTTGGCGCCCACCCCACCGCACGCCACGCCAACGGCAGTGTTCGCAAGCACCGGCAGCTGGCTTGACGTGGCGTCCATTTCCCAGTCACCGCCGCCGACGAAGGTGCGCCCGCCACTGGCTCCGCTGCCGCCAGTTCTACTGCTGCCTTCAACTTTCGCAGGCGGGTTGAAGTAAGAGGCCACCTGCAAGACTTGAGGCATTGCAGTGCCGAGTCGGTCAGCCAATCTTTCAAGGCTGAAGTCATTCGTGGGGGCCAGAAGAACAACAGCGGCTGGCTCGTCATTTTTGACGAGTTCCATAAGAGAGCCGTCGTTTTTGAAATCTGGAAGAGCCGGTCTGGCACGCCCCGCGTCAGCAGACACAAAGGGGCATATGACCTTAGGACGGCCGCTCTCAAACCAGAGGACTTTGCAACCTACGGCGCTTAGAGTAGGGCTGTCCGTATTGGACTCGCTCAGACGCTGAGGGAATTCCAGAGAACTCCTGTCTCCGCCAGCTCCCAGTACCACGGCACCGTCCTGCATAGCACCAACTACTGCAGGCGGAATGTCTACAAATTCAGAAGCTAGAGTGGCCTCGTGGCCAGCAGCGACGCAAAACACAACGTCAGGTGAACGGCTGGGACTATTGACGCCTGCCGAAACTAGGGCTGAATTGTACGCGTCACCAAATGCCGCCGTGAAGTCCGTGTGGTGTGAGACGGCTTCGGACATGAGGTCGCGCGCTGGCAAGGACAGCGGCAGAGCACCACGAGCCCGCAACTTGGCCCATGCTCGTGCACTGACTCGGAACATGGATTTTGGGCAGGTTATAGTTGTTTATCTTAAAGCCAACTCTAGACGGTTCCTAATTCCTAATTATTTTCCTACTTCTTGGTAGCTTATCCGACGTCTGAGTAACACTACGTAGTGCGTTGAATTATTGGTTAGGAAGAAGGCAGTGCTCTTTAAAAGATATACCGCGTCTTATGAAGATCAGGAAAGCAGTTGCTAGCTTTAACCTCCGTGTCTTCTAAGGGCTAGAAGGTAAAAAGGCAAAAATGTTACACGCCTAGCCTCGTGCCGTCGCTCGGGCCTCGTTCGTGCGCGACGAGTGCTGACGAACGAATGTTGACGACCTGATCGATGTGTGCAATCGTACGTTTAGGGTAAATTATAAGTGGGAGCGACGAGACAACAGGCTCTGGCTCTGGTGCTCTGGTCGTGTAGAGCTGAAAAGAAGGCTAGTGGCGAAGAATTGTTGTAGGCTAACGAGGTAGTCTAGCGTCCGTGGTGCAGCCCGGAATAACTCAAATGTCGCGGAACGACGAGTTGCTTAGTGTTGTTCAGCGCTACCTTGACAGCGGCGCAAACGACGATGACGACGAAGAGGAGCTTGATGGCATGGCGGACTACAAATTTGAAGGGCGACCAGAGCGCAACTTATTCAAAATGTCAGAAGTAGTGCCCGCCGCCGCACCTCAATGGCCAGCAGGCAGTGCTCTACCCCTTGCGACGACCTTAGCCTATGGGCCGGAAGGTGTTCGACGTGACGACGGTTTTGGCCAAGGCGGCAACTTTAATGCGCTCGCGACCGCGCCACAGCCATCTTTTGCTCCACCCTTGGCTGCGGCGGCTGCTGCTGTGTGCCTGGTGCTAGAGGTGGACATTTCTGAAACTGTATGGCCCAACGCTCCGACTCAGTTGGACCTGGCCGACGTGCTCGGAGGTGGGGCATCGAAGGCGACAGCGTGTACGGTAGGTCAGCTCAAACAATACATTGCTGCACACGCGCTTCGAGCTCAGCAGCAAGCATGGGAGCAGGAGTCGCAAACGCTGCCCCGCGGGTCCGCTCGAGTAGCACCCGCACCGGAGTTGTCTCAGGCTGCGCTGGCAGCAGCCCTGGTGATGGAGCCGTTGGTGCGCGACGCAAACGGCGACGACGGAGCGGCGAGTGGTTGTTTGCACGACCACGTGACCCTGTGGGAAGCGCCCTCGAGGAGCAGCAGCCGCATCAACCAAGCTAGCAGCAGCAGCAGCAGCGAACGAGACCCTTCAACCGGCCTGTGGCGTGGGGTCGTGGCCGTGCGGTCGCGCGCTGAGTCGTCGGCGGAAGGGCAGGCCCGTCGCTTCGAGCGGTTTGCCAACCGGCGCGCGTTCAGCGGGGGAGGAGGAGGGGGTTCGGGCGCTGGTTTCAGCGGTGCTAGTGGCGACCGCGAGGAAGTTGAGCGCCCCGAAGAGACTTTTCACGACGCTTTAGAGAGGTTTGACCATGCTCTGCTGGAGTTGAACAACGTTGCCGCCACTGCGGTTGGGAGCGTGGATCAGGAAAGCGGCCAACAGGCAGCGGTGGCCAATTTTCTGGAAGAATGCTTGGCCGAGTGCAAGACCCGATTCGAGCTCGTGGACCGTGAATTGCCTGCCGGCGCCAGTGCTGCAGCTGCCCTGGCTTCGCATGCCTGTGGCGCCACGGCAACGAGCGGCAGCAGCAGCAGCAGCGGGTGGGGCGACAGGGGGACTGGCGCGGATGAAAAAGTGAGCAAGTTGGCTGGTGCGCTCGCAGACGAGTACGCCACCTGGCAGCTGCTGGCACTCTTGCACTACCACAAGCTTCTCCTGCGCAACGACGACGACAACGACGACGGCTGTAGTGTTGAAGATGACGTCAGCAGAAACGACGGCAGCGACCCGACGGCAGCGCTGTGGCTCACGGACAAGGAAGTGGTGCGGCAAGTGACGACCCTGGAAGACGACGACGACGACATTGCGCGGGCCTGGCCGCAGCTCCCGCGCCGCGCGTACCCTTGCGACTCTGCGCTGCTGCGCTGCTGCGTGGCGCGGCGGTGGCTGGAGGGGACTTTTGCGGCCACCGCGGACTTTTACGGGTGGAGCAAGCAGCCGTTCAGCGTGCACCAAGCCAGCCAGTGGACCCGCACCCAGCGAGCTTTGCAGGACAGCGCGCAGGCCTCGTCGTCGTCGTCGTTATCGGCGTGGGCGGGGGCAGGAGCTGGAGCCGGAGCAGCCGCAAGTGGCGTGCAAGTAGACGCGCTCGATCCCGATGCCCCGTTGCGCGGTCTTGGTGGTGGCAGTGGCAGCGGGTGGCGCGCCTTGGCCTCGGGGGACGCCTCGGAGGAGCGCGACCTGTGCTTGGACGTGTGGCGGCTGGTGCGCTCGGGCGACCTACAGGCCGCGGTGCAAACCTGCGCGAGCCGGGGCAGTGCCTGGCGCGCTGCCCTGTTGAGCGGTGGGGAGCTCTACGGGAGCGCCCCCCTCGGCGGTGTAGCTGGCGGTGGCGGCGCCCAAGAAGGTTCCGGTGATGAAAGCAGCCTGGAAGGCGCCTACCGGCAATTGTTTGAACTGGGCCTCTTGCGAGAGGGTGCAGCAGCGGCCGCGCTGGTGGAGGAGTTTAGCGGCAGCAGTGCAGCCGACGATTGGGGCATGACGGCGAGCGCAGGCTGGGCCTCGGAGGGCAACTCTCGCCGCGCGCTCTGGATGCGCACTTGCTGGGCCCTCGGTCGAAGCTTCGCGGAGGCCGCAGCCGCCACCGCTGCTTCAGCTCCTGCCGCTACCATTGGCAGCAGCAGCAGCAGCGGTAGTGGTGCTAGTGGTGGAATTGGGAGCAACTCCGCCGACGCAGCAGTCGCCACGGTAGAAGGAGCCACGCTGTCAGCGCTGTGCGGCGACGTGAGCGGTGTGCTGGCGAGCCCTCTGGTGTCAGACTCACCGCGGGCTTGGGAGAACCGACTCTGGGCGCTGTTCAAAGCGATGGAGTGCGCGGGTCTGCAGGCGCACTTGTCAAAGCACCACGGCGCACAGCGCGAGCTGGGGGGCAGTCACTTGTGGCCTTGCGTCGACAGCGACCTGGCGGCTGATCTCGACGGCGACGAAAGCGGAGACTGGGCGCGTGCCCTCGACGCTACAGGCAACGCCAGCAGTGGTGGTAGCGCTGTGGCAGCGAGCCCATTCGGCATGAGTGGTGGCGGTGCGGGTGGAGGCAACGCAGCCGGGAATTGGTTTGGGAGCCCAGGCGGTGGTAGTGTAGCGTTTGGCGCTTCAACCTCGTCGTCGTCTTCTGAGGAGAAGAGTAGCGGTGGGAGAAGCTTGCAAGCCAACAACAACAACGACGAGGCAATGCATTTGAGCCTCGTGCAGCGCTCCCTCACTGCAGCGGCAGGAGCTGCCCGGAATGGTCCTACAGGTGCAGCAGCACCTGCGACGGCGTCATCGGCTGCCCCCTCGACGGTGCTCACGCCTGCTCAAGTCTTTGGTGCAGTGGGGTGGCACGCGTCATCAGACAAAAGCGGTGCTGCTATGGGAGGCAACCGCAACCATGGCGTGAATGTGCACCGGCAGGCTCAGGCAGCGGCGCTCATGGGCGCGCGCGCGCTCGCTGCTCTTCTGCTGCCTTCTTCAAGTGCATCTTCGTCTGCTGCGGCACCAGAGTTGGCGCCACCACCACCGCCAGCAGCAGCGTCCTTCACCTTCGGTGCCCCACCCCCGGCGGCTCCAGCAGCGGCGTCGGCTGCTGTCGGTGCTGGCGGTGCTGGTATCGAGGCGTTCGCGGGCGCGCTAGCAGTGTCCGAGACCTCCCCACCGTACGACAAGCGCTTCGGAGCTCACCTCGCCATCGCGCTCCGCATGCTCGGGTTTTGCGCCGGCAACGCCGCGGCCGAAGACAGGGTGGACGCCCTGGTGGAGCTGTACGTGCAGCACTTGGTGCGCCTGGGGCGGCCCCGGCTGGTGGCGCTGTACTGCAAGCACATCCACCAGCGCCGCCGCCGCGTCGACAATTACGTCAAGCTCTTGGCCACAGTCAAAGAACGCTCGGCGCGAGAGCTGTGCGTGCAACTGGCCAAGCAATGGTTTCCCGATGACCTGGCGGACGTGACCCGGAAAGCGGTGGAGCTGGCGCGGCAACAGGGCACGGGCGAAGGCGGCCTCCAAGGAGAAGAAAAAGAAGAAAAGGGAGAATCAGGAGGTTCTTCGTTTGGGTTTGGTGGCCCTTCAGGAGGTGGCAGTGGCGGCGGCGGCGCCCTGGCGCTGCAAGCGAACAGCGCAGCCAATGCTGAAGGGCTGGCGTTGGGCGTGGGTAGTTTGCAGCTCGTGGAGTACGGCGGCCTGAGCAGCGGCCTCGTTAGCGCCAGTGGGTCAAGCAGCGGCGGCGGAGGCGGCGGCGGTGGTGGCGGTCTTTCCGCAGGAGACTTGGCGAAGATCAAAGCCATCGAGTGGCTGTGCATTGACGACACCCACAAGGCCGAAGCTGTGGCCCAAGCCAACGAGCTGTTGCGCGACTTTTTCCTGGGGCCCAAGGCCACTGCAGCACTGGCCTCGAGCACTTCCACGGCTGCAGCGAGCAGCTCATCTTCGCCTTCTTCTTCGTCGTGGGCGTGGCGTTGCGACGCGGCTGAAATTTTGCTTGCGAGCCGCGGCCTCGGCGACGACGACGTGCCCCGGGCGTTCCCCACCCAAGTGCTGGCCGCGCTGGAATCAGCGCTCGTGGCGGAAGAAGAAGGCGGCGGCAGCGGTGGTGGCAGCAATGGTCGCGCTGCTGCGGAGTGGGCGCGCGTGCTGAAGGAACACCAAGGGTGGCGGGTGCTGCTGCGGGCGGTGCAAGCGGTCAACGAATGGCGCGCCGCCATGGCCGCTGCCTCGACTCCTCCTCAAGCCGCTGCTTCTTCGTCCGAACTTCAAGTTTCATCCCAGCAGCAGCAGCCGTCGTCCACTCTTCAAGCAGCTTCGTGGGGCTCGCCTGGCCTACAGCGGCGCGGCGGCGCGTCCGCGATGGACGTCGAAGAGCGGCGCTACGCAGCCCAGCGGGACGGGGTGCGGCACGCGCAGGCCACCGACGCCTGGCTCAACGATGCGTTGGCCACCCTCCTACAGGGGGCCATGCCGCGCGCCACCCAGGCGCTCGAAGCGGTGCTCGACTTTCAACCCACGCCGCGCTGCTACAGCGTGACCAGCACTAGCGGTGACGGCGGCAGCGCCAGTGGTGGTGCTGGAGACGGCGGCGATGCTGACGCGGACGTGTACCGGATGGTGGACAGCTTGACCCGTTGTGAGGTACACCCAGCGGGGTGGATGCTCTTTGAGAAGGATTATTTGGCTCCTGGTGACGCCAGCAGCGCCGACAAGCGTACCTTAGCGGAAGCAGAGGCCTCGAACGCATCTACGTTCGGTGCCAGCGGCTCGGCGTTCAGCGGCGGCGCATCCTCTTCGGAGCTCGGTGGCGGTGGTGGCAGCGCGGCGGCTGCGGAACGGGCGCGGCGCGTGGCGTCGGCGCAGCGGCAAGCCGCCGACTCGCGGGCGTCCATGGCCATTCGCCGCGCGGTGCTCCCCGTTTGCCTCATGCTCCTCCACGAAGTGCACCACGCCACGGCAGCTTGGCTTCTCGGGGCCGCGAAGACGTCCGCAGCCGCCAGTGCCTACGCCGGCAGCAGTGGCAGCAGCAGCAGCGGTGGCGGGCAAGTCGAAGGGTTGCAGCGTTTGGCAGCAACGGAGTTCCGGCGCGCGCTCCAAGTCGCGGATTTGGCAGCCGCTCGACAGCATGCGCTCTATGCGTGCCTCGATGGGGATGCACTCCGAAAGCTTCTTGCGGCTTGCCACACGTCTTCGATGGAACTTCTCGACCTCACGGGTGGTCTTGAGATGGAGTAAAACGCTGCCATAGGAATTTAGGAATGGGGGCTTTGTTGGAGTGGGCATGGGGCTATGGGCTATGAAGTTACTTCCTTCAGCATAATCAGTAATTACCGGATCTTTTGCTTTTGCTGAGTCGAAGTGGGTAAAAACCCAGAAAACCCGCGGTTTTCTTGGTTACTGAGTACTTAGCGCCCAATTTAAGGTCAACCTTTATCTCTTTTGGCTTGTTCGGTACCTTACAAATGCGGATATCCACAAGGAGTCAAGAATCCAAGAACTTGCACTTGCCAGGTCTCATTTGTCATCAGCGTTGCTGTTTGCTGTTGCTCTATTGCTATTGCCAACACACAACTCAAAAAGTCAAATCTCAATCGTTAAGTCACTGGATTTTGAGACAGCCCCCGAGGGGGTGGAATTAGAAGGCCGGCAGGTAGAGATAAAAAGCAAAGCAGTGCAAACTAAATCTAAGAAGCTAATCAGGCGAACATGCCCTCTGGATTTTAGTGCCAAAACCCCGTAGGGGCATACTGTTAGAGGATTTACCCCGTAGGGGCATAGATTAATGTTGTCATCGTATTTTCGGACATCACTCTTCGCTCTTCGCACAACTTGGATAAAAAAATGTCAACAACGGCATGATTTCATAGTGGCTCAGCAACGATTGCGAATTAGCGACCTATGTGAAGCCGAGTGGCTCTTTAGTTTTGAAGGGATGAGCGCTTTTGTTTTTTCTTCGAATATATCTACGCCGCTAGTATTCTTACTCTAGCTAGTGTACACCATCAATTTTTTGTACTCACGCATGAGGCCTTCACGATGGTTACTAGCGGCACTTATTCCTCATGCTGCGGCTGAATTGACGTATTCCGTCCGCCAGCTGCTTCAACTTGGACGTTATAACGAGGCCGACTCTGTTGCGCGATCCGAGCTGCAAAACATCGAGGAGAAGGCTACAACGCCATATGATGAACATGAGCGCAATCCATTCTTTCTGTCGGAAGATGCTGCGCGAAAGTCAGATGCTGCCTTGGCAGCATGGTTGGTGAGCGGCGGCCGGGGAAATGCTCCTGAGCAAGCTCTAGAGGTGTTTACCTCCCTGGCACAGAACGAGGCATTACCTAAAGATGTGCGCCAGGCACTTTGCCGCAACGCAGCCTTTGTGGAGGGCACCCGGCCTGCTGCCTTCGAAGAAAGTGACACCACCAAGGACGGTTCTAAGCCACGGCTGTCTTACAATCGCGCGTATCAGTGGTTTGAAGCCGCACTCGACCTGGGAAAATCCATGCTCGAAGAAAACATTTTGTACCGCTCGTTCGTGGCAACGCCGCCGGAGCTGATTCCTCTCACGCAGTTCGATTTGGACCTCAACGCTGCCGTCTGCACCAAGCCAGGTTTTGCTCCTCCGCCCCATGAACCTTTCGTGTGCGGCGATCGAAACACCGTAGGTGCTCCTAGCGTCAACGGCGGCTGGGCTCCTGCTGCAGCTGCTGCTTCCGCTCAACGCCGCTCGGCCGCCTCTGGTGCTGCTACGCATTCGGATGATTCCCTAGTGTCTACCGAGACTGTTGTGGCTGGTCCTACGGGTGCTACTTCGTCATCGGTGGTATCATCCGCAAGTGACTTGTACCTGGATCTCGTAGTGAGATCGCTGACCGACTACTTGGGTGCAGACTTAACGCCGGGATGGAAGGACATTGTTCTGGAAGAAACCGCTGGCTCGGCCGAGGGCGCCGTGGATAGTTCGGGCGCCGACGGGACGGCATGGGACTTGCCTCTGGGCCACAGCTACGGAGGCTTTGCTTTAAGTGGGGCTTTGAACACAGCGGACTACCCGCGCGCGTTCACCAGCTTGTCCGTTGGGCACTTGCACCACTTGCTGTTCTGCATTGACCACGTGTTAAGCCGAGGCATCGAAGGCGACTTCATTGAAGCGGGGGTGTTCCGCGGAGGAGCAACCATCTTGATGCGCGCCGCGCTCGCAGCACGAGAAGCCGAAAGTCCAGCGCCCAACTATTCCACCACGCACGGCGCGCCAAGGCGCGTGTTTGTGGCCGACTCGTTCGAAGGCATTCCACCGTCCCGGCGCGCCGTGGGTGGGGGCATCGAAAAAGAAGACTGCGACGCGTGGACCGAGCGCTACGCGGTGTCGCTGGCGGAGGTGCGGGCCAACTTCCGCCGGTTTGGCCTCCTGGACGAGCGCGTGACGTTCTTGCCCGGCTTCTTCAACGTGTCCCTGCCGCCCGTCTTTGGGGGCCCCAACGCCTTTGCCCCGCCGCAGCAGCCGCCTCCCAAGCTCAGCATCGTGCGCATTGACGCCGACGCTTACGACGGCGTGCGCGACGCCCTGGAGGCCCTGTACCCTCGTTTGGCCGTTGGCGGCGTGCTGATCATCGACGACTGGCACTTGGTGGGGGCCGCGGCGGCTGCGCACGAGTACCGCGCGGCGCACCACATTCGAGCGCCGGTGCTGATGGTCCCGCAGGACTACGTGTACGCGTGCAGCTCCGGCGGGCAGCGAGTTGCGCCCTTTGCTGGGGGCTCGGACGCAGGTGCTGCCGCGGGGCCCGAGGGCGTCAAGCACTGCGAGCACCCCAAGACGAGTTTGTTCGTTCACAACAAGCACCTCGCCCTTTCCATACTGCCCCACGTAGCTTACTGGTTCAAGGAGTGAAGCCTTCTAGTGTAAACGTGTCAACACAAAGAAGAAGGAGCTGCTTGGGTCTCGCGCCTTGTCCTGTCCCTTAGAGCAACAACACTAAGCACTGAGCTCCTTAGGTCCTCAAATTTACTTGCAATAATTTACCGGGTGACGTGACGTGCTTCGTGCTGTGCGTTCCTTGATATCTGATTTGAGATTTGGTATTATAGAATTATAGAGGCCCCCCAGGGGCCGGAACAGAGAAAACTAGTCATAGACAGTAGACAGAGCGCGCTAACAAATGAAACGGGGTGGTTTTCTGGTCTTGCCCTGTGCCCTGCGCGTAGCATTGAACTTTTTAAAAGTAACTACTGCCCCGTTTCTAAAAATTTCGATAAAGATAAAAGCCATCTAAAATATATTCGTGCTTATACTTTAGTTGTATTTGCTACTGTCATGTCCTTGAATATTTAATCCTTACATATGACAGCGCTTGCTCAAATGAATTATAGTCACCTGGTTTTCTGCTTGGGTGTTTCTCAGTGCTATGAACAAGAGCACGCGGCGATGAGCTAGCTCAGCACGCTTTTTTCTGGCTCGCCCGCAATCCCAGCGAGTGGATTTGTGCCAGCCGCTTTCCCAGGGCCGTAGCCCTCACCGCCCCCTTCGAACCTTGCACCCCATCCGAGATCGCTCGAACCCCGAGCAGGACCCGTATTGAAGTCCGATGCCCGCTGCTGCTGCGGCCCTCCTCCTTCGTCATGCTCATCAAGGTTTGGTTGGGAGTCGGGTTCTAAGCGTGATTGAGGGTAAGATTTCCACGGGTAACTGCGTGGGTCTTGTTCTGGTCTCTGCTCGGGCTCAAACATTCTGCCTCCATGGTCACTCCGGCTGCTACTGTTGGCACGGCCCACTGAAAATGTGTCTGGCTTCACGCCATGGTCACTGGTTTGAATGAGCTCGTCGACGTCGACTTTATCGTAGCGGTCGTCGTCGTAATCGTCGTCGCCCTCTTCTGAGGCCAGAAGCATGCCGTCTGAAGTCCGCAACGAGCTGATCAATGACGCGCCTGCCGGTGCTGCTGCTACAACAGGGCCTCGACTACTGGCGGCTGCAACTGCAACAGCTACGGCCTCCTTGTGAGCAGCCGTCGCCGCTGCGCCACGCCACAACAACGCCCCGAAAGCAACCGCAATGAGCGCGGCACCTGCGAGCGGCTGAGCCGACGTCAGAGAGTGGCAGGTTGAGCTTTGAAAACCACCAGCGCGGGCACAGTCGGCAACCACGGCCAGAGGAATCCCCAGCAACTGGCACCACAAAAGCGTAGAGTAACCAAGAGAGGAGAGCATGAATACAGAAGGAAATAGAGCATTCAAGTGCGAAAAGGTAGATATCAAGTAAGCTAACCAGAGAGTTGGGATTGAGCTCGGAGTGCACTAGTCTAGAGACCTAAACCTGAGCTGAAAAGGCTAACCCTAACATAGAGGCAGTACGGCAGCGGTGGAAGTACGAACCGTGCCGATGGACGCAAAGAGAGGGTACGTCTTGGCGACGCCCAAATTCACAGCCACGTTAAACGCTGCCGACGCACACGACTGCCCTCCGGCCAACCACCACGCCTTGGCGTGTTCTTGCGGGGGCCAGGGCACTGCCCCTAAGGGGGATTCTGCTTCGTGCAAAGCCAGCACGGGGAGCCAGGCAGTCAAGAGGCACAGGCCACCCAAGCGGGCGAGAAAGTGGCCCACTTGCGCCGGGGTCACGCCGTTGTGGTACCGGCGAAAGAAGAGCACTTTGTACAGGGCTGCAAGGAGTGCGGAAGAAAGGGCTAACAAGCAACCAGCGGCACCAATCGATAGGGTGCTGCTACTGCTGCTGGTCGCATCGTCGTTTAAACTACTATCTGCAGCTGTAGAGGCGTCACCATCGTCGTCAGCGTCATCATCTTTACTCGCTTTGGCAGAGAGTGCAGTGAGTGCGACACCGCCAGCTGCCAGAGCTGCAGCAGCAAGACCAAGATTGTCGATTTTTTCGCTGAGGGCGACGATGCTAAGACCATACACGAAAACAGGGTTGGTGCTGAACACGGCTGTGACCTACAAATGGGCAGATTCATGAATGTCAGTACCAGCTCTTAACATTGTCGTCCAAAAAATACTGCAAAACACACGCGCACAATGAAACTTGAACGAACCGTTGAAGGCGAATCAATGGTGAGCGCAGCTAAGAAACTCAAATTGGCTCCCATCCATAATACTAGAAAGCCAGCTGGGCCAATGGAGGCTAGAAAACCACCGCGGCCGCCATTCCCTGGTGTCGACCTCGCCAATGGTACTAAGCGGGCCCTCCGCACTTCCGGCACTAGCCCAAGCAAGCTGAGCAGGGAGGTACTAGCGTATAGAAGTACGCACGAACCGAACCCACTGTCCTGAGCAGCGCTTGCGAGTTCCGTTGTGAGCACCCAGCTGCTGGCCACACTGGCAGTGACGAGCGCCAAGACGGCCATTGACGGCGGCGGAGTAGAAAGCTTCGCCTTTACCTCGCCAGCAGGATCCAATGCCTGCAACTTAGGCCGCGATCTTGCACGCCAGTACGCATCGTTCTCTTGCGCGTATGAATCGTCGGCCCTCAGTAACCCAACCCGATGGGATGCATCCACTTCATGCTGGTTCAGAGACATTCTTGAGTCACCTTTGGGACATAAAAGTCCAGTGATTGTTCGAAGAGCTATACAACTTTGAAGAGGAGTAAAGAATAATTTGACAATCTTCTGACGTGCATGGTGGAATAGGCAGTGTGCTTATGAGGGTTGATGGCTTTCATCGAATATCTTATGACTTCCGACAAGTAAGTAAGTCATCAGATGTTCTGGCTCGCGTTCTGCATCTTTTTATCTGGAACCGACGCTTTCAGTTCACTTTTTGCTACATTAAGTAGCAAATAGCTCTACAACTCTACAACACAACATTAGCACCTATTGAGTGAAATTGTGAGCGTAGCAATAGAAGAAGCGAGTCTCAAGGCCCATAAACGTTTGAATCAATGAGTCTAGTAGCTAGAATGTCAATGTTCTAAGTTAGTAGCAAGTGCAAGGTTACGTTGTCACTTGCTCCCGAATAAGGCTCTGGCACTCTGTCGCTGTCGCACCGTTCACCAGACAATAGTGCTTGTGTATCGTGCTTACTTGTTGAAACCGCCACCTTATATCCAGATTCACTGTGTGAGAGGCTAGCGGAGCTTTCAAGTTCGTCATACATATCCTTGAGGCCAAACTCACTGGCCGAGCATTATTCCATAATAGTTTCAGCTTGCCTTCTGATTTCTACTCACAATATCCACCATCGCAGTATCTAGAGCCTGTTGAATATTCTATTAACATGTGGAATAGTGCGTGGTCTGGCCTGCGGCGAAACGCGTATGGTGCTAGACGTGTGTTGCAGTGTACCGGGAAGGCAACGATGAGCAGCAGCACAATCCCCGTGGTTGACATCGCACCGCTCATGGATTCTAGCCCGGCTGGCAGAGGTGCGCGGCAAGCTACAGGTGCCGAACTGATGCGTGCTGCATCTTCTGTAGGCTTTTTTTACATCAAAGGCCACGGCGTAAGCGAGGCCGTGCTCGATGGGGCTCGTAAGCACACGCATAAGCTTTTTACCCAACTTCCGCCCGAAGCTCTTGACGCGCTACACGTGCGGCACACGCATTCCAAAGCCCGCGGCTACCAGCACGTCGGCGAGAACGTTACGCAAGGCCGTCGCGACCAACATGAAGGCTTCGACCTTTATCGCGACGACCCTATTGTAGCGGCAGATGCCACAAGGACGCGTCATGGGTTGCAAGGTGTGAACCCGTGGCCTGATGAAGCACTGCCCGAGTTTCGGCCTTTCTTTGAAAAGGAGTACTCCACTGCGATGCTGGCACTAGGAGAACGGCTTTGCCGAGGCTTAGCACTTGGCCTCGGGCTCTCCAATGAACACTATTTTGAACCTTTCTTCGACCAATCGTACTGGTCAATGCGGCTCATCCGTTATCCGCAAGGTCAGCAACCCTCAGCTGACGAAACGGAAGAGTTGCTTGGGTGCGGCAGGCACTCTGATTACGGCTGCTGGACCATTGTAAACCAAGATTCAGACCCATTACACGAGGGTTGCCTCGAAGCTGAAACGGTGGGGGGAAACTGGCTACCTGTGCCCCATCGGCCCGGCTGCCTCCCGGTGCGACTCAATCTCTGGATATTTGATCATAGCTTCTACTTCTTTACGTGCATAGCATTCTTGTCATGTCAAGTTTATTATTACTCTGCGGCGCTTGTAGGAGTGGGCCCTGCAAAGTGTTTTCTCGTGTTCACCTTTTTATCGTTCCATTTTCATGGCCATCTACCCGTGCCTTGATTCTTCAGGTCAATGTTGGAGACATGCTTGCTCATTGGACCGGTGGGCTCTTGCGCGCTACCCCCCACCGCGTCAAACCGCCACCCCTCGGTGCCTCTGCACGCATTTCTGTGCCCTTTTTCTACGAGCCCAACTTTGACGCGCTCATTCGTCCCTTACCAGTCATGAAAACACTCTCAAGCAGTCAGGCTAATGCGAGAGTAAGTATGGCTTACGCTAGCACGAACTCTAACATTCGTTCCGGCAACGACTCTTCGGTGAAGTACGGAGATCATCTCTTGAATAAAGTCACGACAAATTTTGATTTCAACAATTAAGGAGTTAACTCCCAGAAATTGAGAGCTTCCAAGAAAAGAAATTCTCGGCGCTTGAGATTTGCCTCTGCCTCTTTGTTTTTGTGGCGAAATGGCCTTCTTCTTTTTGCTCCTCTTTCTCTAGTTCGATGTTCATTTATGTACGTGCTTATAGCTTCCTGGTGCCGATTCCTTGTCGACTTGTCGATTGTCCGGAAAGAATGGCCTTTCTGCCAATACTTAACTGGCTCTGGTTTCGATTCGAAGTCGAGCCCATAAAAATCCGAATGGTATAGCAGCCAATTCTACGGCTGGAATAACTGATTAGCAATAGTGAAAATAGTTGCATCGTTATATCCATCTGACTGCAGCGGCGCGGGTCCGCCGAACCGCGATCAACGTAGTTGATGTCAGTGACAACGTTTCAGAACATACGTAGCCAAGACGTACAGAACATGCACGGTACATATGTAACGCCATCCAGATAAAAATATGATATGGCAGAGTCACAAAGTCACAGAATTTCTTGGTAGACAAATTCTGGTCATGTCAGTACTAAATATGGTTTGTTAACTACGTTGATCTATTTGGATCTCGCCTTGGGCCTTCACGCAACCCCATAGCTGAACAGTCCTATATGTGAACTGCAGCTACGCTTGTGGTTCGTTCATGATGGTGGTTGTCATTTTTTTAAAGACCTGGGCCCCGAGTTGCGGAATGGGAGGGCCAGCGGGCCAGCAACGGGTGGTATAAGGGTTTCGATTTGCGTAATGGTTTGGTGTTTAGCGTTTAAATCACTACCCAGCTGTAGAGGGGAATGGTTGTCCACAGATGACTTGGGGCAGGACGTTGGAGAACGCGCTCAAAAGTAAAGGCATTTCGAAAGATTTCGATGAGTGGATCGCCCCAGGACAGGTCGAGGTGGAGACAGCTGTCTCACTCCATTCCCAAACCTCCTGATGCCTGATGGCTGAAGAACACCTCGAGAGTAAATGATTAATGATTACAATTGCATTACGGAAAAGGACACTCAGCCCAGTCAGACTTGTTCTGAGGGCTACATTTTTGAGACAGGCCCCGAAGGGCCGGAATTAGAAGACTAACAGGTAGAGAAGAAAAGCAAAGCAGCGCAAACTAAACCTAAGAAGCTAATCTGGCGCATATGCCCGAGTGGCCATGGAAGTGATGGTAGCGGTCCAAAGTGGCATTTTTGAGACAGGCCCCGAAGGGCCGGAATTAGAAGACTAACAGGTAGAGAAGAAAAGCAAAGCAGCGCAAACTAAAACTAAGAAGCTAATCAGGCGCACATGCCCGAGTGGCCATGGAAGTGATGATAGCGGTCCAAAGTGGCACGCTCCTCCATGCTCTGAGAGTGCCGCTCAAAAGAAGAGTTTCCGCCCGCAGAGGAGGGGACTACAACGAAGTCCCTCAGGCGATCCAGAAGAAGAGTCATTTTTGAGACAGGCCCCGAAGGGCCGGAATTTTTGAGACAGGCCCCGAAGGGCCGGAATTAGAATTTTCTGTTGCTATATGCCACAGTGGTGTTTCTTTGTATTTTTGAGACAGGCCCCGAAGGGCCGGAATTAGAAGACTAACAGGTAGAGAAGAAAAGCAAAGCAGCGCAAACTAGACCTAAGAAGCTAATCAGGCGCACATGCCCGAGTGGCCATGGAAGTGAATTTGGGGAGTATTAACTAGACTAGACTAGACCTTAGTTTTTCTATCCTGAGGTTAGGCCGGCATTTCGTCGTTCGAAATGGTCTCTTTGCTTTTTTTTCTTTTTTCTTTTTTTAACCTTTAGCTTTAGCACGGGCACGCTGTACTCTCGCTTCACTCAATAAAGGCGGTTGTTCTACTATAGGTTCGACTGCCGGCTTCGCCGGCATAGGTTATTTACTGTGCGCTGCGCTGTTCTTGCCGGCTTCGCCGGCATAGTAGTTTCTGTACTGCGCTGCGCTGTTCTACCGGCTTCGCCGATACTGTACGTACTGCTGTACTGTACTGTACTGTACTGTACTGCTTTCCTGTACTGTACTGCTGTTCTGTATTGTAATGTACTGTACTTACTGTACTGTACTGTTCTGTTGTGCAGAAGTTTTTGTTCTGTAAAAATTTCTGAACTGCAACTGTGCAGTCGGTAGAAATGTTCCGTTCTGTTCTGTGTATGTTCTGTGTTCTGAAATGTCACGTGACGGGTGGAACTATAAAGGTGTGGAGGTACTAATATGTACTACGTACCTATAGTAGTTAAAATATGCGCACTTAAAACTACGGCACTGTACAGGTTTCTAGCTGGAAAAGATATAATCGCCAAATAAGTAAAACAAGTGCGATCACTTTTTACTTTTTACCGATCGAAGCGTCTCCTCCAAAATTTGTTTTGAGACTTGCTCGCGTCATCCTTTCGAAACCGACCCAAACAAAACGCACCAGTAGGACTTCTCTGACCGCCTCACCATGGCTGAGCCCATGTACATCACGGGTTACTCCCTGCGAGCTCCTTCTTCCAATGACCCGAAGGAGTTCTACGCAAACTTGTCGGAGTCGAAGGACATGACGACACCTACGCGCCGTTACCCTGAGGGGTACTTGGGTTTGCCGCCACGATCAGGAACGCTGCCGGAAATCGACAAGTTCGACCAAGACTTCTTCCACTTCTCCACTAAGCAAACGGAGAAAATGGACGTGGCCATTCGTTTGTTGCTCGAAGTGACGCACGAAGCGCTGCTCGACGCGCAGCTTCCAGTGGAGTCCCTCCGGGGTTCTCGGACCGGTGTTTACGTCGGCCACTGCTTCAGTGACTTTCTGAACCGCTCGACCAACGACCCATCTCTTACTGGTTACGAGCTTGTCAACGGCGCTCACACCATGGCAGCCAACAAGATTTCTTACTTCTACGACTTCAAGGGCCCCAGGTACTTTGTTGTGACGAGCGTCGGTTAACGCCCTCAATTGCATATGTTTGTGATTGTCATTGCTTAACCCCCCTTCTATGGCATGGTGGGACTTTTGGAAAGAGTTTCGCTCACGAATTAGCTTGAGCTCTCCTGTTTTTATATTCTTCATATCCTGCACTCTCTGCTCTTTTTTTTTTTCTTGGTTTTTACTTCCATACTATCTCGTGTGGAACATGCTTGCTACTACTTTTTTAGCATGGCCATCGACACTGCTTGCTCCTCGTCGCTCGTGGCTCTGCACATGGCGCAAGCCGACCTGAAGGCAGGGCTCATTGACCGCGCCGTGGTGTCGGGCCTGTCCTTGACCCTGGACCCGCGGAAGAACGCCATTTTCAACGCGTTCACCATGCTGTCGCCCACGGGCGAGTGCTACTCCTTCGACGAGCGCGCCAACGGCTATTGCCGCTCCGAGGGCGTGGTCACGGTGGTGCTGGAAGCGGCGCGCGTCTGCAACCCGTGCCGCGCCCTCGCCAAGCTGCACGGCACCTCGGTGAACTCGGACGGCTACAAGGAGAAGGGCATCACTTTCCCGTCGGGCCAAGACCAGTGCGCCAACGCGCGCATTGCCTTTGCGTCGGCCGGCGTGGACCCGGCCAGCATCAAGTTCGTGGAAGCGCACGGCACCGGCACCGTGGCGGGCGACAAGCAAGAGCTCGACGGCTTGAGCCGCGTGTTCTACGGGGACGCCGCCACCGGGCCCGAACCGGGTGGGCAAGGCGACGAAGCCGCGGGCCTGCGCGAAGGGGGCCGGGCCTTCTCGGCGATCCCGCTGGGGAGCGTCAAGTCGGCCATGGGCCACGCAGAAGGGGCCTCGGGCCTCATGTCGGTGGCCAAGTGCTTGTGCATGCTTGAGCGCAAGGTGCTGCTCCCCAACCAGCGCTACGCCACCACCAAGCACGCGCCCATTTTGGACGGGCGCTTCCGGGTGGTGACCAGCTTGGAGCCGTGGGAGCCGGGCAACGTGTGCATTTCCAACTACGGGTTTGGCGGCACCAACGCGTTTGCGGTGCTAGGCCCCGCGATAGACGCGACTACCACCAGCAGCATTCCGCAGCTGCAGCCGCCTCTGCTCGCGGGCCTGCCGCCGCAAGCGGCGCTGCGCTTCTCGAACGCGCCCGGCCCGGACGCGACGGGCGGCAAACCCGCCAACAAGTGGTTCGCGAACCAGGTGGCGTTGGGCAACGACAAGCCGTTCAAGTGCCGCGGCGGCAAGAAGGTGAAGCCCATGGCGAAAGTGGCCTTCGTGTACGGGGGGCAAGGCTCGCAGTGGCCGTGCATGGGCCAAAAGCTGTACCGGGAGTCGCCAGCCTTCAAGGCCTGCGTGGATCGCCTTGGGACGCACCTCAAGGAAGTAGATGCCTCTCTCGACTTGGGTGCGCTCTTTGAAGCCGGTGACAAGTGGATGGACAAGCAGTACACGGTGCTGGGCATCACCGCCTACCAGGTATGGGAAGAAAGAAATGTGTTTTGAAAGCACAGTGGCGCGCGCATTCTCTCGTTTTCTACAACTCTTATGGTTGTATGTGCTGTTGTGCGAGAGATCGAAAAGACCCAAGGGATAGGAGAACTGCGAATGATCTTATGCTTGCATTTACATCTTAAAGGAGAATGACCTCTTCCTTTAGTGTGTTTGTGGTTTTTACGAATGCTATCTTTGCTTTCTTGCTGATTCACATCCACCAGGTGGCGGCCACTCAAATTCTCGCGTCGGTTGGCGTGGTTCCCGACTACTACATGGGCCATTCTCTGGGCGAGACTGCGGCGGGCCACGCGCGCGGCCTGCAGTCGGAGAAGGAAACCATCCTCATTGCGTACGTGCGGGCCAAGCTGTCGGGCGGGATCAAGGCTGGTGGGGCCATTCTCAAGACCCCCCAAGACCGCAGCCAAGAGCCGAACTTTCCCTCGCAGCTGTGCGTGTCCAAGGGCAACTTTTACTACGAGTTCGCGTCCCCCCAAGCCGCCACTGCCGCTGCCGGCCCCAGCGACCAAGTCTTCGACCTCAACGGCCAAATGGTGGCAGTGGGCTTGCCGGCCGCCGAAATTCAGGCGGCCATTGTGGAGCTCAACCTCAAGGAAACCTGCGTGGCGTGCTTCAACGGCCCTGCGGGCCAGACGGTGTCGGGCGCCGCAGTGGAAGTAGCCTTGCTCAAGGCCAAGCTGGCCTCGGTGCACGGCGAGTCGCTGTTTTGGCGCGAAGTGGACACGGACGGGGTGGCGTACCACGCGCCGCACCTCAACTGCTACTTCGACTACCTCACGGGGGAGTTTGAGCGCATTCTCGGCGACGGGTCGGCCTCGGCTGGGGCCAAAGCCCGCCCTCTGGACCAAGGGTGGTGCACCACCTCCACCCCCATGCCCGCGTACAACTCCGAAGACTTCTTGACCCACCAGAAGCCCATGCTCGACGCCGAGTTCCACGCGCGGAACATCGTGTCGCCCGTGTACTTCCAGCAGGCGATTGAGTCCTTGCCCCCCGGCACCCTCGTGGTGGAGGTGGGCTCGTCGCAGAGTCTGTTGGGGCAAGTGAAGCGGGTTCGCGCGGACATTGGCTTGACGGGCCTGGTCAAGCGCCTCGAGCCCACCACGGAGACGCTGCTGGTGCACCCGCTCCTCGCCAAAGCCGCGCTGTGGGAAGCGGGTTACTCGCCGGCCACCACCGTGGCTGCCGCCGCCTCCGCAGCCGCCGCGTCTTCGGCGATCAAGGGCAAGAATGACGCGCCGCAACCGCTGGTGGCGTACGCGGGGGCGGAACTCGGCGACGACCCGCTCATTCCGGCGCCCATCAAGAAGTCCCACTCGTTCGAGAAGGCCAAGCCGCCCGCGGTCCCGCCGGCTCCCGGCGCCTTCCCAACGGCCCTGGTGGAGCTGCCGCGCCCCCCTTTCGAGGAGCGGTGGCCCGCAGGCCTGTGGGAGCACGACCGCGAGCAGCGGGTGTTCACGCACCTCGACTTCGAGCTCAAGATCCCCAACGAGGGCGGCGACGACGCAGAGGGTATGGGGGGCGCCACCGCAGTGGCCTACGACCTGGCGGGCGCGGACGCATTCCTGATGGATCACCGGGTCAACGGCCGGGCTTTGTTCCCGGCCACCGGCCATTTGTACACCATGTGGCACGCCAAGGGCCTCGCCCAAGGCCTCAAGCTCCGGGACTTTGAAGTGTTGACCGCCGTGGTGCTGGACCCCGCGAATGCCCCCACCTTGACCTTTGGCGTAGCCGAAATGGGCAACACCTTGGCGGTGCTGTACCAGGGTGCTGTCGTGGCGCGGGCCACTTTTGAGGTGCTCGGAGAAGCCACCCCGGAGAATGCTGCGTGCGCCCCGCGGCCAGAACTCGAGCTGGAGGGCAGCAGTGACACGGTGGAAGGACGCCTGTGGGTGCCCCGCGGCCAGCTCTACAACCACTTCAAGCGGTACGTCGGGGGTTTGATGTCCTGTTGTTGTTGTTGTTGTTGTTCTCGCTTAGTTGTTGTTGTTTTCTTTCAAACGGTCATGAGGCTATTCTATTGAAGCTCCCACCTAATGTAATTTGACTGTGTGCCTGCCTTTGTCAGGTATGGTTACGAATACCAAGAAGAGTTTCAGCTGGTGACTCGCCGCACCGTCCCTGCGCGCAACCCCGGCGGCATCGGCTGCGGCGAACTGCGGGGGGCTTGCCACGTGATCCCTTACTTGGACAACTTCCTGCAGCTGTTTCTGGAAGACTTGAGCATGCTCAACTTGCCGACTTTGATTCGCGAAGCCGAGCTCTTGCCGGGGGCCTGCGACGAAGCCCTCAGGGGCAGCCGGGTCAAGGTGGAAACGGGCTGCGGCACTCTGGAGTCCCCCAACGTGCGGATGCGCGGCTTGCACACCATGCCGGCGGCGGGACCGGTGCACCCCCCCCTGCTCCACCGCGCCCACACTTTCGTGCCGCTGGGCGAGCAGCTCCGGGACGACCCCCCAACGGCGGCGGCCTTCGACGCGACGCGGCGCTACACGGCTTGCGCCATCACCGCGCACTTGAAGACCCAGCCGGAGGTGCTCGCCGAAAAGCCCTGGCTGGCCAACGTGCTCAAGCACGCGTCGCAGTGGGTGGAGGCCCAGGCCAAGACGGCACCCGGTGCCCCCGCAGTGCCTTCCGTGAACCAAGCCCTCTACCAGTCCTCGCTCCACTACCGCATGCACGTGGACTTGTACCAAGACCTGCCCAAGCTCCTCGACAACACTTTTTTGACCCTGAGCCTGCACCCGGAGCACGACGCCCTGTACGAGAAGAATGCGGTGATGGCCTCTACCGACGCGGAGCTCGCGGAGCTGGTGGGGATCGTCCGGAAAGAGTGGCACGGCGTAGACCTGGACGTGTGGGAAGGCGGCAGCGGGTCCTGCGGGTTTACCCGCCGCGTGGTGCCCCTGGTGGAGGGCCAGCTGGCGCAGTACACGTGCTCGGACATTTCCGCGATTCGGCTCGGCACTCTGGCGGGCCACCCGTCCATCAAGAGCGCGAAGCACGACTTGAACTTCCCCATCGAAGGCGCTACAGGGAAGCACCACTTGGTGCTCGCCAACAACGCCATTCACACGGCGGGCAACGTGAAGAAGACCCTGGCGTACTTCCGGGACGCGCTCACCGAGGGGGGCTTCGTGCTTTTGGAAGAGCAAATCACCGACGCGTGCCTGTACCTGTGGGGCTTGGACGACTTCATTTGGACCACGGTGGACGAAGACCTGGACCCGCGCAGCTACGGCCTCTGGATGGCGTGGAGCGAGTGGCTGGCCACCATTCAGGCCACCCAAGGGCTCGAGCTCCTGGCGTGGCACCGCAGCGACTACCACGTGACCATGCTCTTGCGCAAGACTTCGAGCCCCAAGCCCGCCGCGCCCGTGCAGGCGTCGTGGAGTGACGTGGCGGCCCTCAACGCAGCGGCAGCCTCGAACGGCGACAGCCAAGGGGCCCCAACTCAAGTGCTCCGGGGCGCAGGTGCGGACGGCTTGGTGAAGACTTTGCGCTTGGAAGAGGGCAACTACGCCCTGCAAGCGCTGGTGGATTTGGATGGGTCCGCGGCGCAGGCCAACCTCAGCGGCGAGAGCTTGGCCCTGCCCCTCAACTTCACCCACGTGCAGGGGGGGAAAGCGGGGTCCCTGGTGGTGGTGCCCGCGGCGGCGTGGCAAGCGGGTCAGGCCCACAAGGCCGCGGTGGCGCAAGCTCGCGCGGACGTGACGGCGAAGCCAGCTGCAGCCGCCGCGACGAGCGCGGTGGCGGCAGGCGGCAACGTGCAACTGCACATCATGCGCCCTGGAGACTTGTCCACGCTGGCGTGGATTGAGGCCCCCGCCACGCCGGAGTACCAAGTCTCGGTGGCGTACTCGTCGCTCAACTTCAAGGACATCATGTACGCGTTCGGGAAGCTGCGCCTGGAGAAGCCCTCGTTTGGGCTCGAGTTTTCGGGCACCGTGGGCCCGGACCAGTCCCCCGTCATGGGGATCGGCACTTCGTCGTGCATTGCGCTCAAGACCATGCCTACCCTGTGCTGGCCGGTGCCCGACGGGATGTCCCTGGAAGCGGCGGCTACGGTGCCAGTGGTGTACGCGACGGCGTTGTTTTCGCTGTTCGAGAAGGCCCGCCTCGAGAAGGGCCACACCGCGCTCATTCACGCGGGCACGGGAGGCGTTGGGCACGCGGCCATTTACTTGTGCCAAGCCCGCGGCATTGAAGTGTTTGCCACCTGCGGGGACGCCAAGCGCCAGTACCTCAAGGACACCTTCGGCCTCGACGACGCGCACATCGGCAACTCGCGCGACACTTCGTTCCGGGAAGTGGTGTACCGCGGCACCAACGGGGAAGGCGTGGACTGCGTGCTCAACTCGCTGTCGGGGAGCCTCTTGGACGCGTCGCTGCAGTGCGTGAAAGCCTACGGCCACTTCTGTGAGATTGGCAAGTATGACTTACAAAACAACACCCCGGTCGGTTTGAAGGCGTTCGAAGCCAACGTGTCCTACCACGCGATTGACTTGGCGGCCATGTTTACTCACCCCCGCCTCAGCCTGGTGCTCCAGAAGCTCTTGGCCGACGCGCTGGCTGCGGGGGAGGTGACCCCCCTGCCGGCAGCGGTCTACGAGGCTTCGCAAGTGGAGGCGGCGCTGCGGTTCATGAGCGCGGGAAAACACCGGGGCAAAGTGCTGGTGCGCATGAGCGGCTTCAACCCTACCACGGCTGTTACCGCAGCGCCCGTGGAAGCCTTTGCTGCATCATCGTCGTCGTCGTCGCTTGAGGCTGCTGCCGCTGCCGCGCCCGAAGTCCTGCCTCGGTTCAACACGACCGGCACCCATCTCATCACTGGCGGCACCGGGGGCTTTGGGATGGAGCTCGCGGGGTGGCTGATGACCCACGGCGCCAAGAAAGTGGTGGTGACCAGCCGCTCGGGCTTGACCTCAGGGTGGCAGCGGTACCGGGCCGACGCCCTCGAGGCACAGTTTGGCGCGGGTTGCCTGGAGTTGAGCTCGCTGGACGTGGTGAACCCACAGCAATGCGGTGAGCTGCTCACCTTGTGCGACGGCACTGGGGACAAGAAGGGTGAGCTGAAAGGGGTGTGGCACGTGGCCATGGTCCTGCAAGACGTGCTGTTCAAGAACATGACGCCCGAGAAATGGAACACCTGCAACGCCGTCAAGGTGAACGGCCTGGAGAATTTGGACGCCAGCTGCCGCCAGTTGCTGCCCTCTAGCCAGTTGGATTGCTTCGTTGCGTTCTCGTCGGTCTCGAGCTTGTTTGGCAACGTAGGGCAAGCCAATTACGCCTACGCCAACGCGGCCTGCGAAACCGTGGTGCTTCAGCGCAACGCCGCAGGTTTGAAGGGGGTGGCGGTGCAGTGGGGCATGATCGACAACGTGGGGTTCTTCGGGTCCCACGACGCGAAAGTGCTGGAGACCTTTTTGGGGTTCCAAAACATCGACGCGTCCATGGCCAGCTTGCACGAGTTGTTGCCCATGGGCGGCGTAGTGACCTCGTACCGCTTGGCGGCAACGGCCAAGGGCGGCAACGATGACGGCGCGGCGTTTGAGCTCTCGGTGCCCACCATCCAGGCCAAGTTTGCCGAGATTTTGGGAGGCAAAGCAGGCGACTACGACCCGGAAGCTGCGCTCAACGACTACGGTTTGGACTCGCTGTCGTCGATTGAAGTGGTGAACTGGATGAACCGGCACACCACGAGCTCGGTGAACCCGTCCTTCATGACCGCCGACATGACCATCAACAAGATGCACGCTTTCATGGCAGCCAACTCCAAGTCCGAATGAAAACATTTTGAGGCTTGTTGAAATCGAAAAAATACCGGGGCTCTGTGAAGAAAAGATTCCCCACCTCCCTTCTTTATGTGTTCTCCCCGTGGGTTTCCTCATCGGGTTTTGTGGTGTGACTGAGACTGATACCAAGAAGAAATGTGTGAAGTCTATATGTTAAATGAAAAATGAAAATTATTGCGGTGCGCCCGGTATCCCGGTACGAGAAAGAGAACTAAGCACAACCTACCGTGGTATTGGTATCCTCAGTCCTTAATAATTAATAACCGATTATCCGATTATCCATTATAAAAACGCAATTCGGAGTTACATTTGCACAAAGACTTCATAAATTCCATAGCAAGAACTCAAATGTAAGGATCGCTCGTGTATCTCCCTCTGACAACTGATCTGTGATCTGGCCAGCAATCCTCGCTCTAGCTCTTTCCTGTGTACCTGTGTACGTGGAGTTATAGAAATAAAGCTGATCAAGCTATTCTATTTGAATCAGAATTATGCCTACTCGCTAGCATTCAAAGATTTCAATCCTTGCACGAAAGCAGATATCTGGTACGTGAAAAAGCCAAAGAGCATCGGCAAAATGTCTAGAATTTCTTTGTTTTTGCCGCCCAGCAAAATCAAAAAGAAGACGAGAGCAAAGCGGCCTTGTGATGCGCCTCCTCCTCCTGACGGATCCCCAAAACTCGCTGCGTACTGGGACAAAAGTATAACATAGCCCGTGCCAATAGCAGCACCTACGGCGTAGGACAGGGCCGTTGTCATGCTCCCAACGCCCCAAGCGAAGCAGATGCCTAGTAGCGACAGAAACACCGAGTCACCAATCAGCGTGTAACTTTCTTCGCGAAACTTTTCTTGGACCTGAGCCTTGTCTTCGGCAGTAGGAGCGTACATGGCAGTGTTAAGGCGTTTAGCTGCAAATACGCCTTCTCGAAGCGCGTCTTTCTCTTCTTGTGCTAACCCTGTGCATACAGTTGAAGAAGAGGACTCGATTTATGAGCAGCAGCCGCGACTTAAGTGCAAGGAGATGTATTCCATGTAACTTACTTTGCGCTTCTTTGAGCTTGTCGAACTTCTCTTCAAGATTCTCATTATCAACCGCATGCAACCGAAAGCGTGCGCCTGCAGTTGTCCGATGTCCTACCGAGCGCAGTGGAGGAGTCAAGCTTGATGCTAAGGGCAAGGCAAAGATGCACCATGCTAGGAACATCCGGGATGATGGCATGATAGCTTAACTCTAGGCCAATGTTGTTGGAGCTAAGACTTCGCTGAATAATATATATTGTAAGGCTTCTAGTATTGATAAAATGCAAGGCAAAACATCAGGCTAGGAGTCAACGAGCCTCTGCGCGAATGCGACATAATCAATGGAAAGCTAAAAAAAGCTCGAAAATCAGGAGTACACTAATATGGCAGAGGACAGAAGATCGTCAAGATGGTATTAAATTTTTCTACTACGGCTGGCTGGCCATGCAGTAACAGTTTTCATCAGAAGGAGTTAGTTGTAAGTTAGCCGTCCCTTCATCATACATACAATGGACTGGGCTGCTGTGAGCAATTTCGGAGCCAAAGCTGCCGCGACATTGTCTGAAGCGAGTAAGCTTGCTGAACTGAAGTTGGGCGAAGCGGGAAAACTCGCGGAAGACAAGCTCGAAGAGGCCAAGCTTCGCGCGCAGCCGCCGATCACTGTGGGCCAGTATCGGCTGGTGAAACTCAAGAAGCTTGCAGACGGCGGCTTCAGTGAAGTCTTCTTGGCGCGCGACGCCGATGGCGAAGACTTGTTCGCGCTGAAGCGCATGGTGTGCCAGACGGCGGCGGCTAAGGCTGACGCGAAGTCGGAGCTCAAGCTGCTCAAGGCCTTTGGCGCACACCCTAACCTGATCGCAGTGCTCGGCGCCTCGGCCCGCGCTATGACAGTGCCCGGGCAGCGGGTTGAATCCATGGAAATTCACTTTTTGTTCCCACTGTACCGCGACGGCTCGCTCTTTGACATCATGTGGGCTGCTTTAGAAAAGAAACGCAGTGGCGGCAACGGCACCAGGAGCGGTAGCCAAGGTTTTGGTAGCGACGGCGGAGCATGGCCTTTCCCCGAGCCTTTTCTCTTGCAGGTAGCCAGCGGCGTGGCTAAAGGCTTGAAGGCCATGCACGACAAAGGCTACGCGCACTTGGACATGAAGCCCCACAACGTGATGCTTGCCAACGACGGCACCCCCATCATCATGGACTTGGGGTCCGCCGCGCCGCACCGGCGGGACATTGCCACGCGGCAAGACGCGCACAAGGCCGAAGACGAAGCGTCTACCAAGTGCAGCGCGCCTTACCGGTGCCCCGAGCTGACGGAAGTGCGGCACCCGGCAGCCCTAGATTTCACGGCCGCGGATTCATGGTCCCTGGGCTGCACCCTGTTCGCCATGGCCTTTGACGCCTGGTCGCCCTTTGAGTCCGAAGTCGAAGGCGTGAAACGGCTCGCGATTTTGAACGGCAAGTACAGCTTTCCATCGCAGCGCCGCAACGCACTGGGGTGTGTGTATTCCGAGGGGTTTTGTGACCTCCTGCGCAGTCTCTTGAACCTAGATCCCTTGGCGAGGCCCAACATGGGAGAACTGCGCCGCTTTCTCGCCATTCTAGCCAAGCACGAGCCATTGCCTCCGCCGCAGCCCAGGGGCTCTGGAGCAGCCTCGGGAGCAGGTGCTGCTGCTGGAGGAGAGAATTCGGGCAAGGGCGCTCTGAAGCAGTATTTGGATAAACAGGCGCAGAGTCCACCGTCTCAATCCATAGCACCGCCACGAACAGCAGCACCCGCTGCTGCCGCTGCACGGCCTCCTACGCCGCCGCCGGCTGCCGCTCCTGCTGCACCGCCGCCCAACCTCCTTGACTTTTTCGATGACCCCGCACCTCCCCACAGTAGCAACAACAATAGCAGCAGCAGGGGAGACTTTGCCGGCAGTGCTTTCGATACGCCCGCGTTCTCGGCACCAGCACCAGCACCGCCGCCGCAGCCGCCGTCGTTTGACGCTTTTGGCTCAGCCCCAGCCGGCGGCGCGCCTACAGGAGCTGCAGTAGCAAGCGACGATGACTTTGGAGACTTTGGAGACTTCGTGGGTGCGTCAGGGCCTAGTAGTGCACCCGCCACTAGCAGCAGTAGCAGCACTGGTGGTGGGGACTTTGGTCAGTTCAATGGATTTCATCCAGCTCAGCAGCAGCAAGTGCCGCAGCAGCCACAACAGCCGTCGCAAGCGTTTCAGCAGCAGCAACCAATGTACTCGCAGCAAAGCTTGCAATATGCACCAAATATGCAGCAGCAACAGCAGCCAGCAATGATGATGGGAATGAACCCTAGCCCACAGCACCAACAGCAGCAGCCTATGATGTCAATGGGAATGAATTCTAGTCCGCTTGCTTCATATCCGTTGGGAGATCCTTTTGCGTCTGCGGCTGCACCTCCTGCTGCACCCACTGCGCAAGCACCGGCTCCAGCGGCAAAGAAAAGCGGTGGATTAGACGCATTGAATCCTTTCGAGGGTCTATGAATAAGAAGCATTCGGTTGAATCATGGATCGCTAGAGCACGTTCAGATGTGCGCGTTGTAGTATTTTTTTGACAATTTATAAGTGGGATTTTCCTGTGGTTTTGTGATTTACGAAGAAATGAGGTCAGATCTACCTGCTCTCGCCCTATAGGTGCCATTTGAAATTCTCTTAGTCTAGTCTAGTCTAGTCTAGTTAATACTCCCCAAAATACAAAGAAACACCACTGTGGCATATAGCAACAGAAAAATGTAACCTTCAGAGCAAGTCTGACTGGGCGGAGTGCCCTTTTGCGTAATGTAATTGCAATCATTTTCTCTCGAGGTGTCCTTCAGCCGCTAGGCATCAGGAGGTGTGGGAATGGAGTGTGGAGTGAGTCAGCTGTCTTCACTTCCACTTCGACCTGCGACCTGTCCTTGGCAATGGCGATCCACTCATCGAAATCTTTCGAAATGCCCTTACTTTTGAGCGCGTTACGGTACTAAATTTGATTATTAATTGTATTTCGATTCAATTAAAATTTTCGATGCGCCGGGCGTTCTAGGCTTACTCAGTTCAAGTGCAATCGGAAGGAGAAGGAATAATAAAAAATTTTAGACTCCATTCCAGAAATACCTACTAGTTACCTAGTTCTTTTCGTGCTATTTATCAATTATGTAACCCCCAAGACCCAAGACCAAGATCTTCAAAATTCAACCCGCGCGAACGGTTTTACTCGACTCCTTTGCTTCGAAGCCGTTGCGCAATTTCTTCGCCAATCCACCCTGCCAGCACGTGGTGCTGATTGCGGGCAGCCTCTGCCGCGGGCGACGTGTGGTCGAGCCCCTGAGGGCGCCGAAGCTCGCGAGTCGTGAGTTTCTTTGCGAGCAGCACCGCGTTGCTGATCCGGCCGCAGCGGCAGGCGTGCCAAAAGGCCGAGCAATGGTGGCGGTCGGTGGCCGTTGCGTCCGCGCCCCCGTGCAGCAAAAATTTCACCATGGAAGCCTGTATTATTTTTACGCGTTAAGAAATGTTGACATTGGACGGGGAAAATGAAAAAGGTTCGAAAAAAGTTGAACGTAGCGAGAAACTATTGCTTACAAAAAACTTAACTTTAAAAACATTTAGAAACAGGTTGTCGCACTCGAGTCTCTTTACTATATACAGTACTAGCTGCCACCGCTGCACCTTTTCTTGCCGTGCCGCTACATGTAAAAGGGTTTCTCGCGTGGTAGGGTGGCGGTCCTCCATAGGGTTCGGCCTTTTCTCGGTGCCGGGGACTTCCGCCCCTTCGTTGAGCACTTCGTCGTCGGCAAACTCCTGAGCTTCGTACCTAAATAGGGCCACAAAACAAATACATAAGCATCACACATACGTGAAGTAAGAGAACGTGCTCGTCTAAAGCACGATGGGTGACTCCATTCTTAAATGGATTTTTGTAACAGTAGTAGCGACAAGAGAGTAGACGAACATTAACCTTAGCCACTAAAAAGACACACGCACCATTCGCGCACCAGTCGCTTCAAGAGGTTTAGGTCGCCTTCTTCGGCTGCGCGGAAGGGCCGCCCGTAGTGCCTAGTAAGAAACCAATACGAGCAGTGGTGAGAGGAGATTCAACGGTGCACATTTCTTCAGCATTTCGAATTTCAATAGCGAAAACAATGGAAACGACCGATGGTGCTTCAGGTGAAATAGGAACAGCACGAATGTGCGCACGAGTTCCTTACTTGAACGGCCAAGGGTCAGGGTGGCCAGAGTCGTTTTCACCCGACGGCGCCGGCGGCATGGGGGCGGGATAAATGTGGCACGGGTCGTCGCGGGGGGGCTCTCTGCCCAAATCCGTCCCTAGAAAGTCCTCGGGTTGGTCGCGCCGAAACTTGACGCACTCGCCGTGCACCGCACAGTTTAGCGTGTGGTGCCTGTGTAGCCACGAAAAGGACATTCCAAAGAGGGGTTGCAGCACCAAAAAGAGACAGTGATGTTGTTACAAAGCCGACAAAAAAAGGCAATCACAGGCTTACACAGAGACGAGAGAATGAGAATTACAAAAATAGGACGTGAATCACATCCGGCACCACCAACGCCCGGTAGTGCTTTCTGTAGTAGCTTCGCTTGCATGTCGTTTTACAATCAATGACAATCACCGCCCACGGATTGCATCACAAATTACTTGATGAGGCGAATAACGTGCGATAGGCCGCGGTTTTTGGCCGACTCGAGCGCGGACACGCCCCCATTGTCTGGGTGTTCTGGGTTCGTGTAGCCCGCATCGTCTGGGTGTTCTGGGTTCGTGTAGCCCGGGCAAGGTCGGCCCGGCTCTCCGTTAAGCGGCGGTTTACAAGGAAACCCACGCACGCATAGGTCGGCCTTGCATGACCGCGCTAGGCAAATAAAGTAGAGATAGCCCATTGCACCGCCAAAAAGTATCGGTATACAACGAGAGAAAACAGAAGAAGCAAAAGTCAGTGTTGCAGCTAGGATTGAGGAGTTTTATGTATACTTAAGTGACCAGGTGAAAATGAAACGGAAGCCAGGAGAGTAAAATGCGATAAGATAAAATTTGCGAGTGCGAGCGTGAATTAACTAAATAAATTTCCCATATTTTAGTTGAGACTGCAGTCAAACACCATTTGTGTTATCATGATAATCCACGAGCAGTGTCGGCTACGCACAAATACAAGTGGAATCCTTACAAAAAGACAAGCAACGAATTTCCATAAAAGTTGTACCACGGAGGTGGGGGTTAGCGCCGCTGTGCAACAAGATGGCAACAGTGTCAGAATGGCCCCAAGACGCGGCAATGAAGATGGGCGTGGCGAGGTCCCGCTCCCGCCGCTGATTGATCCACGTGCTCTCTGCTAATGGATTCGATATCATGGTCTCGGTGACATGTTCGTGTAGACCTTTTTCGCACATCCGACATAGCTCCTCGAATGTCTCAGCCGCTGATATGTCCTCTTCTTCCTCAAATGTGGGTGCCAGAGAGTCAGACATGGAAAACTATTCAGCTACCAGCTACTGTTCACAACGTAAGACTTCTTGAACTTTACTATACGCAAACTACTCCACCTAGCTTGTTTAGTTACTAGATAAGATAGATAAGGGCCAGAGTTGAAACACGTCGGTAATGAAACAACAGAAACGAAACACGATTTTCGCCGGCGTTTCGTTTCTCGAAACAGACCGGCGCATTTCCCTGGGCGTTTCATGTTTTGAGAAA
>Ga0307930_1000442_pt1 | contig 33067 bp, 38 predicted proteins | sample OrgLakmetageno46_FD_203161 | JGI IMG/M metagenome (GOLD analysis project Ga0307930, IMG submission 203161) | Saline water microbial communities from Organic Lake, Antarctica - #46 | ecosystem: Environmental > Aquatic > Non-marine Saline and Alkaline > Saline | place: Antarctica: Organic Lake...
TTGGCCTTCTGGAGCGAATTCGCTAGCGCATTTGCAGCTCAAGTGCATTCTATATGTGCCTCTGTGACTGCTGTGTGCTTGTCTTTCTTTGTTTTTGGGAGAGTATTAACTAGACTAGACTAGACAGAAGCCAAAAGGACACTCAGCCCAGTCAGACTTGTTCTGAAGGTTACATTTTTCTGTTGCTATTTGCCACAGTGGTGTTTCTTTGTATTTTTGGGGAGTATTAACTAGACTAGACTAGAAGCCAAAAACCATAACTCTTGACGGGCCTCCCGGTGTAGGGCGTGCTCTTTAAGCCAGCTAAACGGAAAGAGCAAGTTGGCTTTTACATGGGACTGCGTCCTCCGGAAACTCGCAAGTCCGTGAACCAGCACATCATCATCAAAGGCGTTATCAGAGGTAAAGTAGACTTGCATGCCAGCAACCAGCAACTCACTGAACTCTAAATACGCCACTGGTGGAGGCACATCTCTCAACCACAACACGACCCTGGGCAACGCTGAAGTGGGCTTACACGACGCCGGTGTTCCTTTCAAGTCCACCGGATCTACTAACGGACAAGGCACCAAGAACACCTTCCGGCGAAAACTTCCTGAAAACCCGAGCGGCTCTTCACTCGATAATCAAACAAAATCATACCAGATCTTGTGATAAGAGCCTCCTATTTATCAGGTAGCAATGGTGTCGATTGTGACTCAGACGGTTCAGACCACATTGTGGACTTCAAGACTCTACAAGGCCTTTCGCACTTTGACAATACCTCTACTATTCCCGGGGCCACTCTGGAGAAAAGGCAAAAAGCTGTCAACGAAGAGTACCACGATCGCACTAAGAAGCTCGACCTCGAGCTGCATGGCACGCAGGAAGATCAGAGAGGCCCAATTGAGAGCGAACTTAATCAGTACTGCCACAACGGTCGTGTTCTTGCCCCAGTCATTGGCCGATACGGGGGTACGGGGGTGCTTCCTCTGACCTCAGCCTCGTTTTGGACCTCGTCGCTCGGGAATTGGCTCGCAAACACACGGCATTCTACAACATTGGCTTTTCGGAAGCCAAAGCCTTGTTCAGACAGAAGCTTACACGCAGATGGGGTCACGCAATTGCTCGGGGATGGGCGACTCTTCTTCTGGATCGCCTGAGGGACTTCGTTGTAGTCCCCTCCTCTGCGGGCGGAAACTCTTCTTTTGAATAAAAAAGCAATAACTGCAAACAGAAGCCGGTGGTCCGTGGTTCACTGGCCTCTGGGCTGTACTGAAAAATACAACTGCGAATTAAGATTGAGCCAGGAACTTCGGTATTTTTTTAGTCTTATACTTTATACTTTTACATATATCTACCAGATTTAAATGGTTCCGAGAGAGCGAGGAGCTTTAAGCTTAAGCTCACGGTTTGCATTTTACAATGGGATCACTTGCATTTTAAATTTAACATTACTTCGCGTATACACGTGTTCCGAGGGCGTTGGCGCGTAGGCGCTTGCATGGGGCATATATGTGAATTGTGTTATGTGAATATTCTAAGAGAGGGGAGTTCAGTAATCTATGCCACTAAATCCTGGATTCTTTTGAAATTTGGGTTATAACGGCGCAATTATCTCAGCTCTCAGCTCTAAGGTAACCTCCAAGGTGAGAAAAACCTTTTTGCCATTTCCCTACAAACATTTCCTCATGCATTATGCATGTGTACCTAATGAGTGAGACTGGAGCATATCGGATGTAATAAGCAGCGCGAACTTAAAAAGGGCTGCTGATACCTCGAACCTCGAAACAAATCGGACCAGCGGTGCATACTGGATCTCGAATTTTTATAACCTGCACCAGGCTCCTCTTCTTCTTCTGCATTGAAATCTGAAACGAGTGGATTAGTCATTTGAGTCTCGCTTTTCATTCCTACTGCATCTTTCCGTGATTTCCATATTCCAAGCACTATGAGACTCATACAAACAACGAAAGCAGCGACGCCGATACCAATGCCGACAATAGCTCCAGTACTTATTGGTAATGCACCTTTTTGAGAATTTGGCAATTCAGTCGATAACGGGGTTGGTTTTGCGCTTGGCTCGGACGAGGGCATGCCAAGAAGAGAAGTGACTAGCATTGTGGGTTCTATAGTTGGGTTTAGAGTCGAAGGCATTACCTGTCCTACTGAAGGAATCCAAGTCGGATACTTCAACAGAGTTGGTAATGGTACTGCGGTAGGCTCTAGAGTCGGCATTATCGAGAGATGATTGAACGGCATTAACGTGGGAAACGAAGATGGAAGCGATATAGGTCTTGATGACAAAGGGTGATGACTGAACGGAGAAGGTGTTGGTACTGCTGCGATAGGCTCTAGGGACGGCACCATCGTGGGATATCTGCTCGGCATCAATGTCACAGAACAGAGCTATGAGGAGGCAGCCCAATGGTACAGAAAGGCGGCTGACCAAGGGTTAGCTAACGCGCAGTGCAAGTTGGGAATGATGTTTTCGCAAGGCTGTGGAGTGGCGCAGAGCGAACTGGAGGCGGCCCGATGGTTTAAAATGGCAGCCGAGCAATGTGACGCTGAAGCGCAGTTGAACTTGGGGTTGTTGTTTGAGGAAGATCACGCGGTAGAGGCAGCCCACTGGTCCACTGGTACAGTGGGAAATGAAGATAGAAGCTTTGTAGGTTGCTGTGAAGACATAGGGTGCTGACTAGGGGGTAAAGTCTGCCTTGAAGACGGATGAGCCGTCAGTGACTGTATTGACGGCTGAGAGGTTGGCTTAGGTGTAGGAATATAGACAAGATTAAAACTGGGTGAAATTGCCATTAGATCGAAGTCAACGCATTTGAGTTCTAAGAAATAAGATTTAGCGACGATAAGGTCTCCATACGGGAGCTTAGTGCTTGGGTTCTTTGTCTCGCATGGCATCCAACTAAACGACACATTCAGAACATTGTCGTAAAGATACTGGAGCTGACTGATATTTGATACATCATTAATGCTCTGCCTTTGGGTCCAGATTCACCTTTTTGCAACTTGATAGCTCAGAAGAATCTGTTGTCCAGCTTATTTGTAAGCTTTCGTCATACACATAATCACCACTTTCAGGACTATAAAAGGAAAGAGAGAAAGTGGAGATCGGAGACAAAGCCCACAACAGGATTCCAAGAGCAGCGCTGCAAATTGTGCTAGACATCAATGATGGTGAAGATATCAATGGATCAATGGACTGCAGCGAAAGATGTCGCCACAAGAAAATCTCGAGAGATTTTACGCCTTGTCAATATGCACTTCTTCATCTTTCGATAACAAAGGGTGTCGTCTGCAAAACCCTTGTCCAGCCTTCGTTAATCAGGGGCCATGCATGATTCTGACATTCTGACTGAAGACGAGTACTAACACCAATGAAGTCATGCAATAATTTTACAATTGATTTGCGAGTACACAATTGGTGCATGTATGGAGGAGCGTAATTTTGAATAGATTTGTGAGCACATGATTGGTGCATACACAGTACCTGTACATGCAGCAAGACATCAGGCTGTCATCAGGACTGCAGACATCAGACATACTAGTATACATTACATTTTCATGTGTGACCGGGAAAGGTGCAGTGTCCGTAGCTTCAGTATGGCAATGAGGGCCAACAACCCCCGGCCAGGGCTTGGAATGGCATGCATTGGGCGGTTGGGAGCGCTGCTGGCGTGCGGCTTATCTCAACATCTGACTCGCTTTCCGCAGCTCCGCATTCTCCTTCTACTGAATGCTGACTGAATGCCCAGATAACTAAGCCTAAATAGCAAAGCATGATCTGAGTTCAACAGAGCCAGCAAAGATATCACATAGGTTAGGCTTCGTAGTTCGTAGAAGTCCGACGCGACTGCGAGTGTCCTCTTTCGTTATTTTATTTTTCTTCTACGTGTCTGCGTTTTGAACTCTCATGAATGTGGTTGTGGTTGAGCTGCGTATCGCGGTATCACATATCATACATTTTTTGTACTCATGTATAGCTTACGGTGCCGTGGAAAAGTGGTGTAGGCTATAGGCATTAACATTGACATTTCAGTGAGATGGGACTTTTAATTAACAGAAAAATGGCCATTTAGTGTCGATATTTCGTGATTCCGAATGGCATAAATATCTTACGGGATTTAGTTTTAGTTTTTCTTAGCAGATAAGGCATATGTATGATATATGCGAGAAAAAGAGCAACCAGATAACACATTTTCAAGCACCGTTGTCATCATCATCGTCCTCATCGTCGTCGTCATCAAAGTCACCGTCGAAGCTTTGCCCCACGCCACTCCCAAGCGACTTCAAAGAAGTCGTCGACGACGACGACGTCATGGCTTTGGCGTTGGCCACGTTCGGGTTGACTTGGCACTGCACCCCGACATAATTGACGATTTCCCCGTACTCGTTCCGCAGCGCCGCGCAGTGCACCTGGTTCCAAAACGTGGTGCCGTCCTTGCGGTAATTGAGCAGCAGCACGCTCACATCGACTCCTTCCGAAATGGCTTTGCGCATTTTCGCCACTTCCTCCACGTCGGTTTCGGGCCCTTGAATGAAACGGCAATTCCGCCCGAGCACCTAGGGAAATGCACGACGCGCACAAATGATGAGGGTAGACAATAAGGCGGAAATTGAACCTAGCGAAAAAGAAAACGAGTACCAATTGAAGGCAAAACATCAAGGAGGTGAGCAATGGCCGTGGCTACTGCAACAACAATTTCACACACACGTGCAGCTACTTCTCGCCAGTTCAACCGCGATCTCTCCTTTTCATCATCTCCCATCTCTACTCTTTCTTCATCTAAAATTTGTTTCACATTACCCCCTTTACCTGGTCCAGCGAGTAGCCCGTCAGGTCCAAGAATCCTTGCGTGGCGTAAACAATGGGGTTATCCACCATGTGCGGGTCGGTGATCACGAAGTTCTGCTTCCCCTGCTGTAAGGCGCGCACGAACGCGAAATCGGGGTCCTCGAGCACCTGGCACAGATTACAGAGAGCAGACGGAGTGAAATGAGAAAAAAGGAGGAAGGTTCAGAAGAGAGAGAAATAACACGCGCGCGCACTCTTCGGCTTTAGTTACACTCTCCAACATATTTCACGAGATTAGCTGCTAGCAGCAGTGCGCATCGCTGCTAGCAGCAGCAGATTAAGTACAGACATGCACTCCGTCCACTCCTACGAATCATCTCCTCCTCTTGCCATTCCTACGCGAACTCACCGTGGACCCTCCCCCCGCCAACGCTTTGGTATGGCTCTCAGTGCCGGGCTCCGCGAGCAAGTCTTCGATCGACGACATCTGCGGCGCTTGCCCTCCCACCGCGGCGTCGTGCTGCTCGTACAGGGCCGAAAACTGCGCGGGGCCGAACATTTCCGTGGCGTGGCCCTGTGTTTGGGAGGGATGGGAGAAAAGGGAGGGGAAGGAGGAGGGCGATGAAGAAAGAAAAGAAAAACAGGAAGAACGGGAATTTTCGAGTGAAATATGATGACATCCGCTGAGATCGTGCATGCACTGCTACTGCAGAAATCACTGTGCAGATTTCTTCTCCTCTTCTCCCTTTAGTGCTCCACGACACTCAGTTTCATTCGAGCACGAGGTTGAAAACCAAAGAAAGCAACGAAGAACCAAGCAACTCAGAAATAAAAATAGAAAACAAAAAAATGTTCCACTCTCCCCTGCCCTTTTTCACCTTCAGCGTGCGGTTCTCTGACTGGAGGCTTTTGATGCAGTTTTGGAGTGCGTCAATCAGCAGCTTCTTCCGCGCCCGCGAGCACCGCGCGTGCCGTCGGTTCCGCTCCCGCCGGTCCGCCCGCTGCTGCTCTGGTGTCTTCTTCACCCTCGGCGCGCGCTTTGCTTTGACACCGGTGGCTCCTCCCGCAGCTTTCGGCGGCGGTTGCTGCTGCCGCTGCTGCCCCGTCAGACCACTTGGCATCATCGAAGGCGGGTTGCCTCTCTCACTTGCCCGCCCTGTTGTTGCTTCTGTACCCGAAGAAGAGGCCACGTTGTGGGCTTGATCTGAGGCTGTGGCTGGCCGTTTGTTCGCCGCAGCAGCTGCAGCACGCGGTGTGGCCTGACGTCCGCGCTTCAGCGGTGGAGTGTTCGACTGCTGGTTGGCAGTGGAGTTGGCACCACCAGCAGCGCCGGTGTTGCTGTTGTTATTGTAGTGGTAAGAGCCCTGCTGTGCCGCCATGGCCGAACCAGGGACACCATGGTGCGGCAGCAAACCCGGCTGAGCGGGGGGCAGTTGCGGTACTGCTTTCAAATCGTGCTGCCTCCCCTGTGGATGGTCCCAAGCGCGACCTTGCCCTTTTTCCACCGAGTACTCCTCGAACTGCCCCGAGTCAGCGCCATTGCCAGAAGGGGCCGACATCGAGCCAGACGGCGCTGACATGGCAGAATTGCCACTCCCAACCATTTCGGAGTAGTTTCCAGCGCTGCCCCGTCCGTTCATGTCTCCAAACAGGGCGCCTGTAAGCATCGTCTCATCGAGGTCCTCCATGGTATCAAATTGGGGAAATGCAGGCGTCGCCAAGCCAAACGATGGCACCTGATAATGACGTGTTAAGATAGAAGAAGCGATAAATGCGGATGCTGCGGCTGAGCTGCTTAGTGCTTAACTTGAAGTTGAATGAGGCAAGGATAATTCGGAGAGAAGTGAGTAATGGTGCAACTGAAGCTGAATTACAAGTTAACTGTGTTCGTCCACACCTGAATATTGTGCGAATTCATAGCTAAGATAGAAAAATTATGAGCGCTCTCTAGATGCTGCCCGGCTCGCTTTCACGAAGCTCTCTCCCAGAGCGTCAACGGCCTTTAGCAGCCCCCGGCAAGCTCAAGGCTTCAAGCATCAGAATTGGGATGCCAAAGGTCAACAAAGTCAGGGATCCGTTGGACTTCAGTATCTACGAGGTTTTAAAAGTCTCCCTCCCCTGTAACAAGGAAGGACGAAAGCCGCAGTGCGGCAGTGAAGACGTGAAGACTGACAAGACAGACGACAGACGAGACGACGACAGCAGCACAGCAGCACGCAGCACAGCAGCACAAGTGCTTAGAGCCAAGAGCGGCCTGTCGACGGTCGGCGTGTCCTACATCGTCTACAACCTAAAGCTAGTTTTCTTTGTGGGTTGCTTGCGAGGGCCTTCTTGTTATCAAATCATTCATAGGCTTTCGTTCATATAGCTAGCATCATTTGAAGATGAGTGCGTCATCAAGTGATGTGCGGTGCTTGAGCCACGTGGTCAAGCTCGGGCTCGCGCTTGTGCTAGCAGGGTGGATTGGCGGCGCGTGGTATTTACATGTGCACCATGGCAATGGCACTCTGGGAGCTGGCTCGCCGCAACACGCCACTTTTCTAGAACACGAGGCTGTGGAAGCTCTGCGCAGTGAAGCGCTCAATCACCACGCTGCTGCTGCTGCTGCTGCTGCTGCTGCTTCCGAGGCCCACGCTCATGTGCTAGTAGGCTCTACGCGCCCGCCACAAGGGGAACCTCTCCGGGAAGATTCTCGGGAGCTGAACAAAGCACCCTCAGAAAGCTCCAAGAAGAAAGCCGCAAGTAGTGGAGCAGCCGCTGCAGTCACTGGAGTTGCTAAAGGAGCACTCTCAGCAGTAGGTCAGACAAAAGCTGGGAAGGCTGCTGCTGGAGCTGCACAAGAACTTAAGAAGAGGGAAGCAGACAAGGCAGAGCACAAGAAGAAGCTTGACGCTGCTGTACGAGCACTCAACCATGACCTCCTTGAGGAAGCATCTGTTGAGACCAATGATGAACTCCCGAAAAACAAAGCGCCAATCGGCAACTATTCGAGCACAGCTGGGCCGCCTACGATCTTTTTGTCGATTGCAGCCTACCGAGAGCAACGAGGGCCCCGCACTATTTTGGGCGCGTTCGAGAAAGCCAAGTACCCTGACCGCATATACGTTGGTCTCTACCAGCAGTGGGACAGCAAGAGCGACCCCGACGGCACTGATTTCAGCAAAGCGTGCGCTGAAAACCCCCATCACCCTTTGTGCTCCCGCATGGACCACGTCAGCAAAGTGGAGCTCGAGTGGCAAAAGAGCGAAGGGCCCTGTGTAGCCCGCGCGAACGCAGAGCAAATGTTTGGCGGCCAGGATTTCGCGATGCAGATCGACAGCCACAGCACTTTCGTGCAGGACTGGGACGAAATGATGATCCGAATGTGGGCTCAAACCGGGAACGAGTACGCGGTCCTGTCAGGTTACCCGCGCTCCGAGGGGGAAATGGGCCGTTCGGAATATAGAAATATTCCTATGATTTGCACAGCTCAGATGCTAGACTGGTAAGGCTTTCACACATCTCAAATGAGATGTCCTGTTCTTTGTGTCGAGTACTGTGAGTTGATGTTGACCTAGTCATACGAATGCAAAATGAATTGCGGCTTCACTTCAATCTACTGACCTGGGCCATAATTATGAGCACTCATTTTGGTTGGTTCACAGGTCGGTGCGTGACATGCTAAAGAATTCACCGGGGTTCAGTGCTATGCGGCCACATCCAGTGCGCACCCCGTACTTCGGAGCAGGCTTAGTCTTTGCCCGAGGCCACCGCTTACGAAACGTGCCCTATGACCCTCACTTGCATTACTTGTTTGACGGGGAAGAATTCGACATGGCGATGCGCCTTTTCACGCATGGTTACGACATCTACGCCCCCAATGAAACGCCACTGTACCATTTCTACTCGTCACCGGCAATGAACAAACAAATGGGCATTCAAAAGTTTTGGGACTATCAATGGGGCAAGCGGTTTCCGATTATGTTCAAATCCACGCGGCGAATACGGCACAAAATGGGCTTGCCAGAAATCTTAAACCAGGACCCAAAAATCAACGACACGGATTTAACGGACTTTCAAAAATACGCGCCTGGCCACAAACGAACCGTGCAGCAGTATTTAGACTACGCGGGGATTGATTACGTGCACAAGAAAGTCAAAGGGGCCTGCAAAGAAGTGCGCAACAAGCTTGCACATGTACCCTGGGCAAACCCAGCAGAGGACCCCATTCGAGCCAAGGTGCGAAGTGCCCTTCATTCGAAAGTCGTATTTCCCGACCAATTGAAACATTGGAGACATTGGAGTGTAGCCTAATATTCTTGTTCGTTGTCCTGACATCATTTTTCTTATTTTATCATAATGACAATCCAAGCATATCCTCCCTTTTCACCATGTTTTGTATTATTTTGGAATGACTGTCCTGTCGTGACTATCATTTTTCCACTCTTCTCTTCTTCTTATCTTTTTGGACTCTTCCTGGAATCACTTGTCCAGGAAAAGGTGCGATAAAGCAGCTGGCTTGCTCTAATTTGGCGATATAGGAAACCTCCAGATAGCTTAAAGGAAAGTAAAATTTGACTGGCTATTTCTTTAGGTTTCTTAATCGGTTACTTCAATGTGTCGCTTTGGGCGGACGCGGAATTGGCATGGCGCATTTCTGTAGATGTGCTTCATCGCTGCTCCCTCCCTCCCCGTCTAAAACGAAAATTGATTCCTCATCGATCATGATCATTGAATGTTACCAGATAATAACACACCCACCTTGTGGGAAATATTCATAAAAATAAAATCCCGGGATTTCGAAGAAGGTTGAATGAAAAGGAAGCTACTGAACAGTAGTGCAGTGCTATGACTAGGATTTATGTATGGATAATGGTTTAAGTAATCACCGGGTACTGGCACCTTTTTACGCAACAAAGGCGCTCGGTCTAAACAGACTTGATATTAGAGTTAAATCCCGAAATTCCATTTTTTTTATTTACTCGGGGATATCCCCTTATGAAGTAGCTCCCTTCTAAAGGCCCTTGTGCCTTCAGGCGCGTCTCAACTCATAGCAGCGGCCTATTCAGCTGCAGCAGATTGAATCACAGCCTTCTGGCGAAGCACGTCCTCAATCGCTGCCATCGCTGCCTGTTTGCTGTAGTCCGTGTTGTGAGCCTTCACGGCATGCTTCTTCATCGCTTCAAGCCTTAACCGCAGTGCTACTCCACACCCTGCCCCCGCCACCTGCCGCCGGTGTTTGCCTCTGCTGAGCTGTGACAGCGACACCAAGGCATTAACCGCATAGTGGTGGGCCAATCGGCCGTCTAAAGGTCGCGCTGTCGTTGTCGAAGAGCTTTTACCAATACTGCTGCTACTGCTGTTGTTGTTATGGTATCCCCCGTGAGGCCAGCGCCGAGTGACAAGTGCGAGAGCTTCAATAGCGCCACTGCGGCTCAGCTTAGGCGCATCAAACTCTGCTTCGTGAGAGTGCACTTCCAAAGTGAAAGGCTCAGCGCCGATCGCCCGGCAGAGGAAAGCGCACCCACCCTCGTCTATCATGAGCTGCGAGGAAGTGCGACTTGCGGAGAGAACCGCATCGGCAACAGCTGCTGCTTCAGACGCTGCGTCCTCCTCTCCTGCCTTTGCCCATCCCTCCCCCCACTCTAATGCTCCCTCCTCTTTGTCACCCGGTGCTTGCAGCGGCGACGCAAGTGGGAGATTGTCCGATAACGGTGGCGTGGCCACAAGTGAAGGAAGCTGCGGTGTGGCTGGCTTTGTTTCAGGTTCCTCCATCGTCATCAAGAATGGCTCTTGAACTCCACTGCCCGCGCCACCACTACTGATATCAACCTCCTTGACCTCAATGTCAACTCTGTTGCCCTCCTTGTCCTTATTCTTGCTACTTTTCTTCTTGACCCCGGGAGACACTATATTGAGCCCCAGCAAACGATTCAGCACCTCGTTGTCTTTCTGTAGCTTCGCCTTCTTCTTTGCCTGTTGAGTCTTCGAGGAAGAGGAAGAAGAAGAGCTTGCTGTTTTGGGGTAATACTTTCCGAAAGGGGCCTCAGCCCGCTGCACCTCTTTCAACCACACAGCCTTGGACTCTTTCCCGTAAACGATCGCATTCCCCAGACCTCGATCAAGAGCTTGCACAGAGTCTGCTACTAGCACCACATGCCCTAAGCGATTGAAAGGAGGTGGTCTCAGAGGCCCACCGCAATCGCGGTGCACCGATGACGTCAGCACGTGGTAGGACGCTTCTTCATGCGCGGCGGCTCGTGCGGCAGACCACAGGGAGGAGGCCGACATTGGCCGAAGCAAATTTCTAGCACTCGTGATAGACGGCGACAGCATCGGAGACGCTAAATACGAGGCACCACCTTCTGTTTTCCCTCCTTCTGCTTCTGCGTCAACTACAGTCCGTGCTTCATCTTTAAGATCGCTACCACTGAAGCCGCGATGTTTGCCTCGCTTCAAAGCATGCTGGGAGAGGTCAATGGCGGTGTTTTGCTGCGCGTTGTTGTGATTCGGTCCTCGAAGTAATTCGCAACATCGCCGGAACATTTCTTCCGTCGCGACAATATGATCCGCGAGGCACTCATGCGAAGGACCTTTGTGCTTCTTCTTTTTCTTCTTTTTCTTGCTAGTGCCGTCACCATCGTCTTCGTCCTCGTCGTCCTCATTCGGTTCGGCAGAGGCACCCGCAGCTCCTCCTGGAGTGTAATTTTGAACCCGGTGAGGTTGGCTCAGAGGGGTGTGAATCAAATCGGCGAAGAGCTTCAACAACTCCGAGGTAGCCTGAGGCTGCAGCATCAGCAAGGACGTCAAGTCGCCCTTCAAGAAATGGTTCACGCAGCATTGCAACAGCACCGGTGCCGCAGCGAGGTGCACATCCAGCGATGAAACCCGCAGCGCGGTGTTGGGCCTCGTCAACAGTGACCCACCCGAAGTGCGAGGATGCTTTAAGGCTTCGTGCGCGGCTACCGAAGGCACGGTATAGAAACTCTGCAGTGCGGTGGAGTACGCTCGTCTCTGCATCGCCTCCATAGATTCCGGAGATAAATCTACAAGATTCAGCCAAGGTTCTTCGACTGGGTGACCGTCAATCATCCCTCGACCACTGTATTTGCCGCTGGTACTGCGCGTGATAGTGTACTCCCACGAGAGTGCTCTCAAGAGCACAAAGTACGACGACGGCAGTGCATCGGGCGAGGCGGCTTCACCCAGGCATGCAATCGCGCTGGTGTATTCTCCGGGAGCTATATTAGGGTCCGTGAGGCAGGCGGCTACAGGGTGGGGTGCCAACAAAAGCACGTCCTCTAGGAGCCTTGCGCCACCATCTTGCAGCCCGGAAGTGCCGTCACGCAACAGCGCCAAACAGGCACCAATCATGGGGGCATCCCTGAGAGGAGGCCAACACACATTTCGACTGCCAAAGGGGGGCCACAGGACCGGCAAAGCGCTTTCGTTGTTGCTGTTGCTGTTGCTATTGTTGTTGCTAGCAGCGGCTGCAGCTCCTACATGAGTGCCTCCTTTTCCTAGCCATAGTGACACGTCACTTGGAGCAGTCTCTGAGAAGTTATTCGCACGAGAAACAGCGGGCAGGAGAGGTCCTGGCGCTCGTTGCGGTGGCGATAGTGATGCAGACGACGCTTGTGCTGGTGCTGCTGCTGGTGCCGCCGCTGCTGCACTGCTAGTCGCTAGCTCTTTCACTTCCTCTGTTTTCGGTGCATCCTTATCGCCACCTTCCGCTCCAACAGCAGCTGTGGATGTTTTGCTCTCCTCGCTTCCGTCAGGTTGGGCTTCGCTGTCTGCAACTCCTACTGTTGTTTCTCCTCCTGATGCAGCTGCTGCCTCCGTCTTGCGTCGTTGCCGCGATGACGACGACGACGATGACCATAAATTTACGGGCAATTGCACGGCGAGGTGGCGCAGCAAGAGGACATGGTGAGACACCACCGCGGTGGCGCAGGCACCACACGCGCGCGCGGCGTCTGCCTGTAGGAAAAAAAAGATATATCAGGGATTAGTCAAATAGGCGAGAACATACAGTGGAAATCGAAGTTGATCGGAAGACAGAACCAGAGAAAAAATACGAGAAAACGAGAACGAGTGTGCGTATGGAGAGCGCTCTCGAACAATTTGGAAACGAAGCCATAGTTATATTTCCAAAAGGAGGGCAAAACCAAGAAACTCACCTCAGCCGCGGCTGCAACAAATGCTTGATGCCAGTATGCTATAGCTTTGGTTTCCTCTGGGGTCAATGATGCTGAGGCATCAGCGGCTGTGGTCCCAACAGGAACGACAGCAGCAGCCTTGTTATTGTTGTGGTTATTTTGCTCAGAGAGCAAAGGAGTCCCCGGCCGACTCCCATCTCCAAAACGAACTTGCTGTGGCGTGCCAGGCCGGCTCCGCCTGTTGTTTCTAGTGCTCAAATTCGACGCTTCTCTGCCGGGGCTCCCTAATTGTGCTGCTTGCTGACTGTTAGTGGCGTTGCGTTGACTACCATCGGCTGTTCCTGGCCTGGAGGAGTGTCTCGATCCAGCCGGTGAATTTTCATTCGTACCACTGTTGTTGTCGAGATTGTCGTCGTCGTCGTGAATCCGCATGTAACCCCCGGAGGGGGGAATAGCATCCAAGACTAACACTTCAGCAGCCATCATGCTGCGATTGTCGCTGCCACTGCTACTACTGTTACCACTGTTACCTCCGCCATTACCAGCGCCTTTCTTCTTTTTTCCACTCGCAGAGCTTGGAGCTTCCCCAAAATAAGTTTGCCGTTTTGGTGGGATCCAGTTAGCGCCCTTGAGACGCAATTGTGCTCCTCTTCGGATCGCTTGCTCCATTGCTTGCGCTCTCGCTGACGCCATCCGCGCCTGCCGTTGCGCGTCTCCACACAGCTCCACCACCTTGATGATGAGGACCATATTAGGGAAGGAAAAGAGAAAAAAAAGAGACTTATGCACAACGCAAACATTGATGGGCGCATAAAGCGCGCAACCTCGTCGATACCTTGTACCAGGGTGGATGCACGCATGTAATATTTCAACGATATCGACAGCCTTACCATAGCAACGGTACTGAGCACGTAGGCAAGGTTCGCCGAAGCTTTCTGAAAAGTCGGTGGGGCCTCTGCTACGTGTGGAGGGCTCACTGCTGCAACTTGTGCTTTCTGCTGCGCCTTTTTTACTCCTACTCCTTTTCCGTCACTTCCTGCAGGCACGCTGCCCTGCAAATCCGCAACCGACGACGGGCGGTCTTTTCTGGAAAATGAAGTAATTCCAACCATGGGAGGAGCGCGACCAGCGAGGCGAGCAGATGCGTCGAAGAGGGCGTCGATGGTGGTGTGAGAAACACTCGCAGGTGTAAGATCGCGGTCTCCGAGCAACATTTGAACGTAACGGCGCATCACCAGCTCATTGGGCCAATTATTCCCATTTACGCCATTTCCTTCGTCTGGATTTGCACCACCGAGACAACTGTCGTGGCCTGAGTTACTGCCCTTGCTGCTGCTCTTGTTGTTGTCGTTACTGGAAGGGTCCCTAATGCTGGTTTCTACGAGGAGGTGGCAAGCAGTCTGCAAGCTGCGCAAGCAGAGGCCGAGGTCTTCCCACCATTCCACTTTCTCTGGGCGATGCCAGCCACTGCTACAAAACTTACCCTTGCTACTCGTACTGTTGCTGCTACTGCTGTCATTTGGATGAAAAACATTCGATGCTTTTTTTGCTTCATCAGCAGAAGCCAAGCCTGAACGTTTTTCGAGCCGATGCAATGCTTCTGCCACAGCAAATGCTGCTTCTTCTCGAATTTCGATTCGAAGCATCTCGTCATCGTCAACCTGGTCGCTACTTGTTGCTATTTCACTGCGTCTGGTCGCGTCACGGAGAGACTCTTCTTCGGAACCCGCAGTTTGGACGTCAGTCTTGGACACAAGCTTCGCACAGAAACGACGCACGAGTAAAGCTGGTAAGTCCGTCAGGGCTGCTGCAGCAGCATGCACTATCAACAAGCGGCATTGTCCTGGAGCTCGACTAGACCGTTCTTCCGTCTCTTCTTGGCCTATTTCGTTTCCAGCGCCTGACTCAGCATTTATTGAAGTAGCCGCCGCAGTTTTCTTCTTGGGGATCAACATGTCTAAGATCGAGTGGCACCAGAGTAAAGCCCTTGCCCGATCTAGGGGTTGCACCAAACACGGTGACGTCATCAACGCAATCAAGGTATCGAGCAAGCAGGTGGTCCGGGCAACGGAACGACCGCGTCCCTGTATTGTATCAGGGCTATTGCCTTCCGCACAACTGCCACTGGGAATGTTCTTGCCATCGTGACTTTTGCTATCCTCTCCTCCTGCAGTTTTGTTGTGATTGAGCATTTGTTGCCTTCTCTTGCCCAAGGCAGCACTCAGCACAGATACGCGCTGCTGCGCTCGCTTCCATCTGCTTCCTGCACTAGTAACACCACTGCCTGCTGCTGCTGCGGCTGGAGATCCACCCCCGCGAGCAGTGCCAAAAGGGTTGATCGACGGGCTTCGCTTCCTGCCCTGTGCTTTGATGAAGGCTTTGGCACCAATGATATCACTGCCGGCTGCCACTAAATCGTTCAAAAGCTCGGCTTCGGAGGCTTCATTCAATTCATCATGAGAACCAGCGTTGATGCCCGAGTTGCTCCAATCTGTACCTGGATCTCCTTCATCTTCTTGTGCTAATGATGCCTCCGTTTGACTGTGAGCAGGTTGACTGGTATGTAGGTCGCTTTTGTTAGCATTGTCACTTTCTGTTGCGATACCACTGAGAAGGTCTTCAGAATGCAGCGCAGGCTGAGCTTTGTGAGCAACACCGTTGTCGTCTTTGTCAATAGCTGACAGATCATTCGTTGGCGCCTAACAATGGTTGAGCGTCACGCAAGTAACAAGAAAGATATTAAAGCACCAAACGCGAATTGAGAGAAGAAGTCTCATGCATCGATCGTTTCATAGAAGCACACGTATACTATATGCTCTGTATACGATTTTCAATACCGTGGTAGGAGGGGTGCCGATAGGAGTGGCAAGGCTCCATGGCGACGCTTTGGGAGTAGGAGGCATCGAGGCAGTGACAGGCGGAAAGCCCGCACTGTTCGTAGGACGACGCCCACTACCGAAGATATTGGTCATCGAGAAAGATGAAGATGCCTTCTCCTGATTCGTAGAGCTTGCGTTGCTGCTGCTGGAAGCAAAGGCGTCTAGAACCGAACTGGTAGTTTTCGAAGCTACAGGATTGGCAGTAGAAGGTCGAGAGGATTGGGGAGTTGCATTGATAGGGGTATTGGGGTCTGGTTTCGCGCATCGGTCTACCAAGGTGCGAACCACCGACGAGAGAAGCACGTGAGGTGCAGTGGAGGAAGGCAGCGGCGGTAATTGCTCGTGATCGTGCGCACTCAAGGTTAAGGACCTAGCGTAGCATATATAGGAAACGAAGAGGAATGTGGGCCTCGAGGGTTCAAGCAGATATATCTTGATGGCAAAAAATAAAGCAAAATTTCATTTGTTGCATGGCCAGATATAGCATTGAGGAAATTCATCCCTGATCTATTTCGTTCAAAATTGCCCATTCATTCTCATCTTACCACACGTGAAGGGCCGCGGCTGTGCGTCGCCCTAGAGCAGTCTTTGAGAGCCATAGCTCTTCTCGCGCGATTCGAGCTTGTTCATTGGCCATCACGCATTGTCGTATCGCTTCGTCGCACACTGCTCCACTTGCCCACGTTGCACTGTGCAATACATTATTGTTAACATGGGCGGAAGAAGAGGACTGTCCACCTACTTCTCCTGAAGGTGGACCATTTTGAGATGCTTCTCGTAGCATGCCAAACACACGCGACAACGCACTTGCTGTGGTATTAGCTTGATCATCGACACCACCATCATCTCCTCTACCCATTTGATCGGCATGCATTGCGGCACTAGGTGGTGAAGAAGAAAGATCACAGTCTTTGAAATCCAACAACGGCAGCACGACGGGTGGCAAAGGTGCTGCGGATAACTGTGAACAACACAACAAAGAATGAAAACAGGGAGGAAACCGCATTGAAAATAAACCTATGCAAAAGTCACCTATTTGTAAGATCAATTTGCGCAATTAATACTTTATGGCGCACGAATGATCTCAATGTCGTTCAAAGTACGTCCCAATCAAGAAAGAAAAATAGATAAGGATGGATAGCGATTGGTATTAACGAAGGAAGCGAATACAGGGGTCAAACACTTCAATTACCAGGAGCCAATCATCGATGTCGAAAGCTTCCAGATGCACCACTGGTGCCATTGCGGCTACTTTTTCCTCGTACCCCTGGTCACAAAAAATTATACGGTAAGTAGAACAGAAAAAGAGGATTACGTCCGGTGGAATGTAGAGAGAAAGAGGTAGGAAAGCTCCCCTCGGTTCAAATATATATAGAACGAGATCTCAGATTATACTATAAAAGGATTTAAGGTGCGATAAGAAGAGAATTCATCCACCACACCTGCAGCACTGCCACTAAACTTTCGTCCGAGTTCAGAAGCACGCAGCCCTGAGCAGTGGCGTCCTGAAAGCAAGCCGCCTCCTTCGGAGTTCGGCCATTTTGACCAATGAACGGGCCCTCGTACAGGTGAGTGACGTCATCGGCCAAAATGTCCGACAGCACTGGGGCCAAGAAGTCAGGCTCCCGCCACTCGCACCCAAACGCAACGATGGTTTCCTCCAACTCATGCCGTTGATTTGGGTCCACCACCCCCTGTATCGCGATCACCGGTGGTGACACGTTGTCAATCTCGTAGTTGTGCTTCATTACCTGACGAAGTGTTAACAAAGCAAACAAGAAATGAAACACGCATAAAAAGATTGGGCTTGGAAAGAACATACATCTTGTCCTAAAACCTCCATAAATCTATTTTCATTCATACTATACACGTGTACACTGTCACAGTACCTGCTGCAGCAACGTCACCGCGTCCTCATCAATGCCGCGCTCTGGCTCCCCTAGCAAGGACAACAAAGTCTGCAACAGAGGCCCCAATTTTCGCATGTCCTGCATCGCGTTACTCTCACGCGCTGACAACAACAGACCCGTCGCAGGTGGCACCTCTGCGGATTCCATTCCTCCCGGTAAAGTAGCCTCTCCACCGCCAAGATCTGTGGCATTCTCCGGCGATGAGGAGGAGTCAGCAGAGGCTGAGGCTGCTCCTACGATTGCGCTCGACTTCTCGTTGTCATTTTGGCCATCCCCCCAATTGGTGTAAGTTTCAGGCTTAGCTTTGTCCATGACCAGGCGAATGAACAGGGTGGCTGGAGTGGGACGCGAGTCGTACGCCGTGATGCGAACCTTTCGTTCGTGAAAGAGTATCAAAGATCAAGCTCAAAGGTCATAAACTACGACAACGACTGCGCATCATGTATATAATTAAGATTCATTGTGCTCCCAAGAGTACATTATGACAACCGTCATGTATCGAATAAAGAAGGGGCACGCAAGTACAAGCAACAAGAACCGCGAGCATAACACTGCCGATGACGTTTCGGTTACAACCCTTCAACACACAGACAATTTCAATCGCCCAAAATAATAAACTTTATGCACTAACCAGCAGTTCTAAAAGCGCGTCCACCATGCGAAGCTCTGATTGGCTGAGGCTGGGCGGCTCGTAATTCCCCGTGATAGCGGGTTGCGCGAGGTCCACTAGTAAGGTACGGTAGGCTGCTAGGGCCGTGGGCGTGGCTAATTCCTTGGCACACCGGATCGTCGCACGCCTTTTCGCAGCAGCTTCTGCTTTGAGGGAGACATTGGGCACCTGTGGGATTGTTTGCGAAAAAGAAATTATGAGAGGAAGAAGATATATTAAGGATACAAGTAGAAAATAGCACACGTTAAGACCACGAAAATGCTGCAGCAAACAGTAGTTTACACGCACATAGGTCTGTGTTTAGGAGCAGGGAAAAAAACCACGTACTTTTTCATCGGTTCCAAGGAAAGGAATCGCGAGGAGCCCTAAGAAATACAAAACGTTCACACGCGCATTGGCTGTGACCACTACACGAGGCTGCAGCAATGATATTGCTTCCGGAACCAGCTTGAGCAACAGAGGTCGGTTGGGCGGCACTGCGGCTAGATGTAAGAGTGCTCTCGCTGCGATTTCCTGCAATGAACGAGCAAGAATACCATGAATATTGAGTTTTCAACGAAGAGCACTTCTTTGAAACAATTCAACTGCCATTATAACTATATTTGCACCCCCATGTTCCCCCCAATGCTTCATCCCTCGTTACCATCCCCAAGTAAATTCTACAACACAAGGGCAGTCGTATACCTGAATGCGAAGGTCATTGTCGGAAAATTCACCGGTAAAAGCACTGAGCAAAGGCACAGCGCCGCCCTCCAGGGCCAAATACCTAATGTAGTAAGACAAGAATAGAATAATCACAAACATGGGCCGTACAAATGGCAGCAAGAGAGCGAGTGCGAGGGTGTGACTGTCTTTGACACTCTTATTGAAGACAGAAGGGAACAAATTGATCGTACCCATGTTCGTTGATACTCCACTCTACTGAAAAAGATCCTGTATATACTTCACAACATCGCATTTCTCAACACACCATAACAAGCCCACCCACCTACCCACCTGGCGTGGCGCTGAGCGTAGCCTCCGTTCGCATCTCCCGGCTCTGTAAGCAGCGCCAACAACTTGATTGAACCTCGAAAATCGTCGGTGTTTACTTCGCTGGAGACTCGCGAGGCGCCTTCATCCATGCACACCCCTACATGTACCTCCCCCTTCTCGACCTGTCAAATGTGAATGGTCATATTGAATCGAAAGAAGATAACAAAGACAAAGCACAAACACCAAATGAAAAAAGAATCGATGAGCAATCACGAACACCTATTTTGTAATGAGATTTCATTTCCCCATCCATCCACAGACCTTGAGTCGCTCTCCAAGACTGCCATCTTCCTCGTTGGTTGCCCTATACTTGGTTTTCAGCATCAAGGGCAGCACCATAAATTGCATGTGAGCATCGACATCCGCCCATCGAAGAATGAGAGTAGCAGTGCCGAGTGGATCGTTTCGCCCGACCTGATAGATACAAGGAAGATACAGAGGACAGAGACAGCAGGAAGAAAATTGGAAGAGAAAGATGATGTTTTGCAAACGTACGTTGCTTAGCGTACAAATGAAACAAAGATACTCCAACAACCATTTCAATAAAATCAGAAGGGCTATTTAAGATTTATCATTAACATCGATCAATTGTGAGATCAGGGTTCAATCAATGAGAGTACCTCGTCATAATCGTTAAGCGCAATATTTATTTCAATATTGTCAGGATAACGATCATCATAATTGTCACCGTCGTTCGAAACACTTCCCTTGGAGGCCACATCATCATCATTAACTTTGTCATTTTGTCTCTGCTGCAGCTTTTTGAGCGCATTCGACCATGAAGGCGGCATGAGAAAAGTGCACCATTCGTTGAAATTGGGGTCTAAACTGTCGTCAATCACGCGCGTGCGGTGCAGTTCGATGCTTTTCCCAGAAGAAGATCCGAGATCTCTGGTAGTCAGAACAGCATACGGGTCGGATTTGCCTTTCTTGTCTGCATTTAATACCCCCCTTGCACACCCCACCCATATTCGCAAGTAACTTTCTTCTGCAACCACTTTTGCATTGTGCTCCATTTTGGCCCACCTACGTACACCAAAGCACAACGGGTGATAATCATTGTTGCTAAGTCAACCTGCAATAATTCAATCTCATCACTCAAAGTTTCAAATGAGGTTTAAGAAGATACAGTAGCTCACATACAAAAACACGACAAAGAAATGACAATGAAGGCTCCCTTCCTCAAAGTAACAAACGTACATTTCTCGCGTGTGAGCTCGATGAAACTGGTTCATGAGTTTTGCTCGCTGAGCGAACGAATCTACTTCTTTCTGCTGATTCAACTTCTCCTTCCCACCACCTCTGCTACTTCCCCTTTTTTTTTTTTCGTTGTTCTTTGCGGTGTCACTCTCTACATCGGCTGTCGCCTGCACTTCCTCTGCTCGATCTGCTGCGGCTTCTTCCTCTGGCGTCATTTCTACAAAGGTGTCATCTGATTTCCCACTCGCTTTCCAGTCGAGACGAGCGGCTTTTTCTTTGGCCCACCGAGCTTCACGGAGCTCCTGTCTGCGTTGGTTCACTTTTAACCTCAAGGCACCTTTCTCGGCGTCCGCTGCGTCTTTGTTGGTCTTTTCCTCTCTCAAAGCTGCTGCGACACGGGCAGATTTCTTTCTCGCGTACAATTGAATGATGGTTGCCGCGAGACTTTCTTCGGCAATCAAGGATCGCAGCACTGCTTCTGCAGTTTGGCATTTGCCGAGGTCCTGCCGAAAGTCTGGAGCTAGCGAACAGAGCAAGTACAGGGATGCCCGGCTAGCAACAGTGTGCGAACGAAGAGGGCACCGCACTGCTCTTTCCACTAAAGCTGGAATGCTGTTCCGCACTAAGGCTTTGACTTTGGGAAACCGACGCGTCAACTGTAAGAGGCAAGCAAGAGCTGCTCCATGGTTCGGGAAGAAAAACCGCCCAGGAGGCACGGCCACACAGTCGACTCTCAACGGACCACCCGCAGGTTGAACGTCAGCCCAGGATGGTAGCATTGGTGTTGGCACAGCTCTGTCTTCGTTGCTTAAACCATCACCGGAATTATTTGAACCATCATTATCGCTACTGCTATTATCACCTCCTCCTGCTGCTGCTGCCGCTTCTGCTGTCGCTGCAGCAATGATGGCTGCCTCTCTGCTGTCTGCAGGTATTGTTGCCTTTTTACCCGGCAAGAGTAGACCCAAAGCATCGGCAGCATGGTGCGCTTGTCGTGCAGATACTTTGTTACTATTTCCTGCTGACTTCAATGACGTTACAGAGGAGTGCTGTAAACTGCCTAACGACGGCTCTCCCGACGACAATCCTCCATCAAACGAGGAGTCTCCACTGCGAGAAGGAGGATGACTACTGTAACTCCTGTTGGAGCTCCGACTGTAACTACCGCGGCTCTGACTTCCGCGGCTGTGGCCTTCATCACCAGTAGATGGCGGAATAAGTCCAGCGGTATCATCGACCTCTGCAATCAGCCTTGAGGCTAAGCGAGATCGGCGAGCAGAGATATCGGCCAATCGCCACAGCTCGTCTACATGTTCCACCTGGATGATATATTGTAGTGAAGTCATCTCAATGATCAGTACTTGGTAAAGTGTAAGTATTTATAAAACAAACAAATTGTTTTCACTTCATTTTTATCTTATTGATAGGAAGCAAACAGTTGGGGCGTCTTACAGGGGGTGCAGCTCCGCCGATAATGTCCAAAGAACTCCAATCCAGAGGTAGGAATGCGCCAGTACTACTTCGGTCAACAGCAGCTTTGACTTTGGGTGAATGCGGTGGGCTCTTAGGCTTGCTTCCTACAGGCGCCTAGAAAGACGTAACAAAACAGCGCACAGCGAACAAAAGAGTGACGCAGATAGACGGAACGCAATTAGTCTACAAAGTGCATGAGTCTAAAATAGTGCAGCACTCAATCAGCATTCTTCACGGTCAAGCTATGCTCATATCTCACCTCGTGCAAATCAGCCCAGTCCGCTCGCCACACCAATGGCACTTCTGGCTCCACTTCCTTTGAGTCGACCGACGATGCTTCAGCAGCATTTGCAAAATTCACGCTCTTGTTGCGTTTCCTTTCTTTGCTGTTCGGTCGCGGTCTCACAGGACTAGGTGGCAGTGACGGCGCACCTCGCTGGCCCCGAGCTGAGCGATGCATAAACAAATCATCCTTCGTGACCGGCCTGAGCAGAAATTAGAAACAGGTCCCAAGAGGAACAAGCGTGCCCATGTGAACAAGAAACTTGAAAGCGAGCACATATTTAGAGAAGGAGAAGGACACGAAGAAGAAGGAAACACGAACATTATGGATCCTGATCTGTTACCGGCTTGCGAAGTGAAGTCGCCCTGGATAGAAACCCGTGGAATCTACGGGTGGTCGCTCGAGCATCGCGAGCAACTTCGTAGCAAACTCGGACACGGCAACTGATTGTGCACCCACACCATGAACAACATTTGTGAGATTATCATGAACGAGAGAGGGATACAGGATGCCATTGGCAATAGGTGCGAAACACAACAGATGAATGTGATGGTGGTAGTACTATTCCTAGCTAGCCCTAATCATAATCCTGATAAAAAGATGAACGTCATTCAGCTCAAATGAGTACCATATGGCCAATGGTCCAAATCTTCCGCTCCAATGAGGCCATGAGAGAGGCGACGCTTGCTCGCAGCATCTTTCCCGCGAGATTTGCAGTGACGGCAACACAGAGGTGAGGATGCCGCTGGCCGGTGCGTTGAGAAAGGTAAACCTACACCCCAGGCCTCAGCAGGCCGCGGCACCATCTCAGCGACTGCGAACTCTTGCCCGCAGAAACAGCACCACCCATTGGTGTCGGCCACCTGTCAATCGAAAGGCCACGTGAGAACGGTGGACGGCACAATTATACAGTTGTGTTCGAAACACCCTCGCGAGCGATCGAAGCATTCGGTTGGCCAGTGGAAGAGCTACTAGCATCGAAATATGACCTGGGCTCGCTGCCGTATTATGTCTTTCATCGAGTTTGCTCCGTGCATGGCAATCAGGTTTGGACTAGCCCTACTGCGTTGTTACTGAAGACGTCGACATGGTCAAGCACGGAGCGGAGCAAAATGGAATGAAGGAAGCGTTATGATCTAATATCATATTTCCTCAACGAACGTTGCCGTGAAATGAAAAAATTAGGAGGCACGAAGGAACGATACGGCTGGCTAATAACGGCACTTCCACAGCGTCTCCGAGGGGCGCATTAACAGCGTAGATGAATTCTAGTAGAAGCAAGATGAGCAACGCAAAGGCTGGGCGTATTCCTAGGACTGGAAGTAGTAGTAACAGTAGCATTAGCAGCTCTAGTAGCAAAACCCCCGATGATGGCCGGCCTGGATGGATGAAAGCAGCAGCCGAGCGTTTAGCTGCAGAAGAAGCGCAAGAAGCCGAAGCAAAGCGCAAAAAGGACGCAGCCAAATTAGAGGCCAAGTTGGCGCGCGAGCTTCGCTCAGCAGTAGCTGCAGCTGATGCATCGGCCGCAGCCTCGGAGAAGCTTGTTGTCGTGCCTGATGACGCGGAAAGAATTACGACGTCCTCCAAAAAGTCCGGCACGGGCGCCGTGCACTCCCTTCAGACCGGCGACTCGCTCGCTTATTCTTGGTCTGCAGCCGATGACGCATCCTTTGGGGATCTGCACGATGCTGATGCAATTACGGAGGGAAGAGCTACGCCAAGAAACAACGGTTCACCCGGTAATAGATCTTCGTTGGGCCAAGACCTTGGTCAAGGGTCACTATCATCGCAAAAATCCATCGATCGCGTGGCACTCTTCACGGAGTCTCTTCAGGCTGCGCGGCGGGCGCAAGATTCCACTGCCGCCACGGAAAGCAAAGATGAAGTTATGCCAGGCAACAGTGCAGAAAAGGCTGTCACACCAGAGGATATGACACAAAGCAACGCTGCGATCAGCGCCCAAGTCGAGTGGGAAGCAGGCTCGGAAGCACGAAGCGCAGCCTTCACCGCCCAAATTGAGGCAGCCAAGAAGCGGATGCGCGCCAGCTGCGAGCGCGCGGCGGAGAGACGAGACAAGCAAGTCGCTGAAGCCACTGCAGGAGTCACCACTTTTTTCCTCACCAACGACAGTGGCAATGGAAGCGGCGACGCTGGCAGTGGGTCAGACAGCGACAGCAATGAAAATTCAGAAAGATTCATGCGGCCTGCCTTGCAGACAAAGACAAAGCCATTCAAGGACACAAACGCTCGTACATGGTCATCCAAGAGCGCCATCAATCAAAAGCAGGCCACATCAAGCGGTGAGGTTCCCTTTGAAGAGCTGAGTGCGGCTTTCTTCCGCGATTTGGACCAATTGGCTTCATCGGTGACCGAGGCCCGCGAAAGCCATAGACAGACGCTGCTGGACTACAGGGCTTCTCAGGCGCCTAGATGAGCGCCTTTTGTGCGCAGTTTCCATCAAAGCCCCGTCTCATTTGATGATTTTAATTTTAATTTTTTATTGCGATGGACTTATTCAAGATTTCATATTCATATTTATACCTCCCGGGATAGAAATGGATTTCAATCAAAGAAGGACTAAAAGTAGTTAGCTCAGTTACCTCTCTTATAAGGCAGAGCGGCGACTAAACGCTAAACGACTAAACAAGCGCCATATAGCGCATAGGACATTCCCATCTCTCGGCAACACCCTCTTGATTGTTCATTAACGAAAATGGGTGTAAACATTTACTACATGTCCATGTGCTCGTGCACTTCTTTGAACCAATCTTTGCCCTGTTCTTGCTGCTCACGCCACTTCACCAAGCCGCCTGTTGTCTTGCGCTTGATTCGGTACGCTACTGACGCAAAGACGATGAACAAACCAAAGAACCCTTGAGAGCTCACCTGATGTACAGAGGAGCAACAAGTGGAGGGGGGGGGGGCGGGGGGGGGCGTCAGTTGCATTGATAAATAAAAATCATCCAAGTTGATAAAAAGAATGTGTAAAGTAAAACGTTAAAAGGAACACGGATTTTAATCTTAGAATGTTCAGATCAGTAGACTTGAAAGATAATGTCGCATATCATATACCAAGTGTACCTTATGGTGATAGATGAGGCACGAGAAGAGGATAGACAAAATGATGCGTGTGTTCATGACGATGGCAAAGACCACGGCCCCAAAACTTCGAATGGTTTGAAAAATGAATATTTGGCCAATCGTGTTGCACACCGAAAACACCACCACATGCATGTGCACTTCCGGGTGGCGCGCCTTGACGATAAATGATCCATGGTAGACAAAAAGAGAAAGAAGTAGCAGTAAAAAGTAAGAAAGAATAAGTATTACACATACCCTAGGTAATCAGAAGAAAAGAAGGGAAACAGTTTTCGAAAAAGCTCGCACAAAATCAAGTCTTCATCATATTTCAATCATCATATTTACCAGAAACTCGATGAAAGGGCCCATTTCTTTGGTGTGAATCAGGGTGATTCCGCTGAACACCAATGAGAACGCGTTCACCATGAGCATCATCACTGCCGGGCTCAGATCTTCGTTGCGGTGAAACATGCGCGACTGCCATTGCCCAGTGAACGAGTCGAAGCACAGGAAGAGAAAGAGCAACACCAGGCCGCATAAGGTGCCACCCCAAGTCTCCGGTAAACCTGCAGAGGTTAAGCCGAAGTCCATGGGCTCCGTGGACACCATGAAAATGGAAATACCGAACCTGGGAGGCAATTGGTTGTATTGAAAGGCAGCAACACAAAGACATTCTACATGAGAGAAGACGAACAGCTATCACTATGAAGGGTCTTGCACTGCCACGCAATTTGTGCCGGACTTCACTCGAAAAACACCCAAGACAAAGGGGGTATAGTAATTGCTTGGTGAACTCTCTCACCCAATCATGATGGCGACGGCGTAGTCGTAGGAAGGGTAGGCCTTGTTGCCGATGACTTTGCCCATCAGCATCACTGGCACCATTTTGAAGCACTTGAACAGCGTTTGCGTAGGAAAACTCACGTACCTACATGTTCACAGATTCGAGATGACGATTTTGGTTTATTATGGTGCAGGCAAAAAGCTAGCAAGAGAGAGAGAGAGAGAAAGGCAAGAGCAAAGTAGCGGCTAATTGCAACGACTAAAGCTATTAGTACAGGCGGCCGTCCTACACGCTGAAGAATTCCTACTCCTCTCCTTCCATTCCTTACTTGAGCGCCTCGTATTGGCACCACGACGAGAGCATGTTGGAGACGCTGGGAAAGGAGAACTCGTAAAAGACGGCCTTGGTGGGTGGGGGGGAAGTGAGGTAATAGAGCAGCGCGGAGATGATGAAGCCTCCCAAACGGTTTAAAAACACCAGGCCGTAGCTGCAGGGAAGAGAGAAGGAGGAGGAGGTGGTATATACAACAGAAGTAGAAAAGAAAGAAAAAAAAAAAAACATACACAAGAAGGAGTTTTAAAAAAATGTATCAAAAGTGAAGACGAAGACTCGCCCGATCATAGCACTAGAGGCTAAATTTGCAACGTCAGCAGAGCAAAGCGATGAGGAAACGAGGGTAGGAATGAAATGGCTATTGATTAAAAAAAGAAAACCTGGAGGTGAAGAATTCGCCGTCGTTGTAGGGCTGAGTGAGCATTCTCTCCTGTAAGATGCCGCAAATCACGAACGACACGTTGAGGCCAATGGTGCAAGTGAGCAGCCGCTGCAGGACTTGCTTCTTGGTGAAGTGCTCCTGGTTGTAGGTCTTGAAGTCGAGCACCTTCGATAAACCACCACCCCGCGTCAACGAGCGAAACAAACACACACACGCGACAGGCAGCAATGCACACATTCAAAGACAAGTATTAGAGAGACAAACGCGCCCACAAGAAGAAGGAGTGGGTCACTATAAGAAACCAAAGCCCTAAGGTGACTTCTTGCACTTCAAAGGGACATGTGTGCTTCTATACCGACGAGAGGAAAGCATCGCTCGACTCGCTCCGCTCGAGCCTCGACGGCTGCAAGGGCTCCGAAAAGAGCGCAGTGTCTAACGGCAGGCCTCCATCTGAGGAGTCTCCACTGCGACGCTGTTGCTTTAAGCTCGCGCTCTCGTGCTGCTCCCCGTACTCCTAATGGAAAGTAATGGTTGTCACGTGAGCAGACTACATGGAAAATACAAGTAGCTGCGAGAAGCTCAAACATTGTCAGACACGAGTAATGGCGACTAGAACCTTTGTGTTTTGAATAGCAGGCATGGAGAGCGTAACAAACACCCAAGCTAAACATGACGAATGTAATCCCTAGCTAGCGTCCACATGTGTGCGGACTATAATAAAGCTGCAAACACTACAAGCATATGGTAACGCACTCACCGCAGCCGTAGCCTCGTCTTCGTCATCCAAGAGGTGAGGGGCGGTTGAATGCTCTGGCATTGTGTGCGGAAAGTATATGCGCTGCAGTAGGATGGTTAAAATCACCTTGGAAAAGCAAAAGAAGAAGAAGAAAGACGATGGGTGGCATCAATCGAAGGAGAACGGAATAACATCTCGTAGTAGCACTAAGAATAAAAGCATCGGCCGATCATGATAGCTTTTGCTACTGTATTGTGTGTGTCAGAGCATTTTAAGGCAAAAACAAAATAGAAGAGGTTAAGCCAGTGTGCGCACCAAGGCGATGTATAAGAGGAAGTTGGTGGCCAGAACGAAGAGCTCCGAGCCCAAGTCTTCATGGCGTAAGCTGGTGATGTGCGAAATTGTCATTTGAACCTCCGAATTTCGAGGTGAACTATCCCCCGCCATGATGGCGTTTGCAAAATTACTTTGAAAAGTCTAATCTGAAGCGTCTTCTCTCCTATTTTATAAAGTATGCAGGCAGGACGGGAAGGGTTGTAAGTTGTAAGTGTAGGCATATAGTACTTCTAGCGGAGGATAGCGCCACAATCTAGGGAGCTAGACGTTGTAATTATAAAGCCAATAGTGTTGCTAGTCATATGGATGACCTCAGAGAAAGCTGCCCTTAGTGCAGCTCACTGACTGCTGCCACAGGAGGCGAAGCGGACTCCTATGAATACGCTTTACGCTTTGCTCAAAAGAAACACGCACCCCCAAAATCCCAAATAAATGCAGCCGCAGTACTTGCCATACTATATTAGTGAACGCAGCGTCTCGCTCTGCTCCACCCACTTTTGTTGCTCGTCATCAAAAATGGCGGAACCAGCTCACAAATCAAAGTTCATCGAACTTCGCGACGCCATTAGCTCTCAGAATTATAGCAAAGCCCTCGCTCACTCTGCTACGCTTTTGAAGGTAATTAGAGTTTACACCTTTCTGTTTTTCAATATCCCTTGTAGGTTTATCATGGTTGTGCATGCATTGTCGAGTAATAACACGCGGTATCTCTCCTTTTTGTTGCGATGTTGCCTCGCTCTTAGCACCTGCCCCATGACGAGGATGTGGTCAAAAGCCACGTGTTAGCCAATCTCCACCTCGGTAAATTTGCGGACGCTCTACAATGCTGCCGCACCAATAGCGGCGGTGGAAACTCACTTCTTACCTTCGAGCGAGCCTACGCTCTGTACGAGCTAGGGAAACTTCCTGAGGCTCTGACGGCTTGCAAAAGCAGCAGCAACAGCCCCAGCCAGAGTTCAGCCAGCCATAGTTTGAAAGCGCTAGAGGCACAGGTGCTGTACCGCCTTCAGCGGAGCAGCGAGGCCGCCGACGTGTACCTGGCTCTGCTCGAGGGCATCGATGGCTTGGAAAAAGAAGACCCTGCCCTCTCGCAAGGATCAGAGCTATTGGCCAATACAATGGCAGCCTTCGCTGCGGCAAGTCGAGGCAAAGGCGGTCTGAAGGCATCGGTGACGCATGGTGTAGAAGAGTTGGTGCAGGATGACGACGACGACGACGACGAGAAGAAGTCGCATGAAATAGCGTACAACGCCGCTTGTATGCACTTAGCTGCTGGGAAGCACGAAGCTGCAATTGCGATGCTAGAAGTCGCTGCCAAACGTTGCCGCGCCCAGCAACTTGAAGAGAGCCTCGCCTCCTCTTCTGAACTTGCATCTTCTCCACCACCTGCTGCACAACTGAGTGACGAAGAGTGTGCCATTGCAAGCCAGCTAGCATATGCGCGTCTTCTTACCAGTGCTCCAGGCTCTCGTGGAGCAGCTCAGGCGATGCTTCATTGCATGCAGGTGCTCAAGGTGAAAGGTGGAGGCGATCTTGGGGCGTGGGCAGCGGCGGCCAACAATCTAGCCGTGGTACAAGCGCGAATCATCAAGTTTACTTTTTGAAATGGATTTACAGTTCACTCTAGAGACCTATTTCTTTGTTGTTCGCACCTCGCTTTCATCCTTCCTTTTTCTCTTTTTCTATCACAGCGCTTTTTTAATCTCCTCCCCCTCTCAAATGGGTGCGTGCCTGTTTTCACAGGTGCGGCGCGACCGGGAGCCAGCCGACTCACTGCACCGGCTGCGGGAAGCTCGCGCTCCTAGCAGCACCAAGACCACAAGCAAAGTAACGCCCAAGCAGGTGTTTTCGAGCAAAGTCAACGAGGGCCTCTTGTTGTTGCAGCTGGGAAGTGAAGCCCACCTCAAGGAGTGCCGAGTTCTCGCGGATGAGTTAGTCCAAGACTACCCTCGTAGTGCCAAGCCCACTTTGCTTCTCCTTTCCCTCAATCTCCGAGACCACCGCTACGTAAGTGGCGGCAGTGGTGAGGGCAAGAGAACATCCAGTGCTGCTGCTGAGTTAGAGCCGAAGTGGCGGCAAGTGGTGAACCGTGCTGAAGCGCTGTCTAAGGAGTTGAGCCAATCAGCGACTGCCTCGGCCTCGGCCTCCTGCGATTATGATGACGTCAGCATGGCCCCTGCCGAAGCGCAACTTTTTGCCATGCAGGTGATGTGAACAAAGGGATCATAGAGGTTGAGGTTTTCGTGGAAAATATACATTTTACTTCGTTTTTAGCGACAGAGAGGCTTCGTATAATAGCATTACATTCCCTTGAACAATCTTTTGCATCATTTTGCTTTCTATGTTGTTTCTTTTAACGGTTGTGCTCCTGCTTCGATAATCATATAGGTTTTGTTGCAAAAGCACATGTACCAAGAAGCTACTGAGAAGCTGGCCGCCTGTCCCTGTGGGGTGCCGTCTTCTCCTGGGGGTGCTGCGCTCATAGCCGACCTCGAAGACCGATTCGGTGGTAGTGGGGACACCAAATCAGATGCGGACAAGTGAGAATGACAACACCTATTCAATGGTCTGCACTCTTTGCCCTTTTCTTCTTCGCCTGATTTTCCTACTTGATCTCCTTCCTCACCCCCCCCCCCTTCCCCCCTCTAAGGGCGGTTGAAGCTGCGCTCGGATCAGGAGACGCCAAAAGCAATAGCAACCCAACCTCCTCAGCAGCTGCTCAAAACTCCACTGCATTATTGGGCGCTGCCTCGCGCGCTTATGACCGCGGAAAACATGCAACCGCTGCGGCCCTGTATCAGGAGGTTAGTATTTACAGCAGCTGGCTTTTTAATGTCTTTTTCTACATATACAGTATCTTCGTGAAGATAAATGGGCTTGAAATGTCTTGAGATTTGAATCAGACTTTCGTGCACTTTGCATGCAAGCACTTACATGTGCTTACATGACTCCTTCACTCGTATCTAAACACGCCTGAGTGTGTCTTGTTCCTTGCTTCAGGCCTTAGACGTTGACGACGGGTCGTTGAGTGGCGAAGCAAGAGTGGCAGTTATGGCGAAGCTCGTGCTCGCTTGGTCCTGGCTCGATCCCTCGAAAGCAGAGGAATTGGCCCAAGGCTTGCCTAGCGGAGTCGACGACGACGCTAGCGAGAACAACAACCTTGACGCCGAGGAGCTTGAACGCACTGCTGAGGTTCGTGTGGGTATACGCTATTGGTTGAGTTGTAGAAGTCGATGTTGCAATCACTTAATGGCGCTCAGGACGCCCAAAAAAGAGCCTTTCATCATCATTATCATCATCATAATTTTCTTCTTCTTCTTCTTCTTCTTCTTCACTTCCCTCTCTCATCAGGTGCCTCGCTCAAATCGCTTGCGCCGACTGCTGCTGGACCGAAATGCACCGCGTGCTGAGGCCACGACTACTAGTAGCTCGAATGCAGGAGCTGAAAACACAGCTGCAGCAACAGCATCTTCATCTTCCACCACCAAGTTCGCTACGAGCAAGCACCCCCAGCGCCAAGCGGCTTATGTGGCAGCGCTCGTGGCGCAGGTTCGAAACCTCATCGGAATATTAGTTCCTCACTGGGTGTAATAGCGTATGCCTCCTTTTCCTCCTCTTATCAGTTATTACTAATGAGTTTTAATGACGTCGTGTTTTTTCATTGTCTCTCTTCTGGTATACTTATGTCATGTCTTAATTTTTTATCTCCACTCTCGCTAAAACGCACCTCAATACTAAACTCATCTCAATCTTCTTCATTGTTTCATATTAGGGTAAGCTCGACCCGTTGCGCCCCTCGCAGCCTGACCCGGAGCGGTGGGTGCCCAAAAAGCTTCGCGCGTCGAACCTCCGCAAGCTCAAGCGAGCCGCCGCCAAGGGCGCTGGCAAGATCAGCGGGGCACAAGGGGTGGGAGCTGATGGGAAGGAAGCTGCCAAGTTGGATGCCTTCGCGAGGGCCCAACAGAAGAAAGCGGATGCTGAAGCAGCAGAAGCTAAAGCGAAAGCAGCGGCGGAAAGCGGGAAGCGGGGGCCGTACCGCCGCCTCAAGTAATCCAAGGAGGGGCATCTCAGTGTTTCCACTTTAGAGGGGGATGGAAGTATTGTGCTTCCTGCCCTCTACACACAATCCTCTTTACTATTTGGACTTGCGCGCAACGCACGCGCGTACACTTCTGCCCGCAGCATCGGCTTCTGTGTCATTTGGGTTTGTATTACGTATTAGTTTGAGTTCGGGTTCATACTAATAGAAGTACATGCCAGCATGTCTGCATGTCAAGACAAGCCGAGAGGTTTGGTTGCGAGTTGCGAGGACTGAATTAGTTCTAGACGTAGAAATATGTTTTGGACTAATTTAGATATAGACCAGGAAGCGAGCTCGCTCTGCGAAGTGGAAGTGAAATAAGGAATAGTATAGTTCCGTGGATTTAAGTCCTTTGTCCCTTGCGCTATTCGTTATCGCAATTGCGATAGCGAATAGCGCATTTGGATTCATCTCTCTGATGTATGACGCCCGGCGTCCCTATTTCTATTTCCAGTTTAATTGGCCTTTGACCTACATGACAATGCTGCACTCATGCTTATACTGAGCGAAAAATATCAGCTACCCGCCATCATTCGCGCAACTTCGTTGCCTGTTGCCTGTTGTCTATGAGTTCGTGGGTTGTCTTATTTTCTGATTATGTTCGATTAGATTTGAGTATTATTGCCAATTGCAAAGAAGCATCAGCAAATAGCACAGAGCTGCGTATTCGTGAAGCCTCCAGAGAAAGTCAGACTGGGCTGTGTGTCTGATTAGATTAGATTAGATTATACTCTCCAATTGCAAAGAAACAACAACAAATAGCATAAAGCTGCGTTTTGATGAATCCTCCAAAACAAGTCTGACTGGGCTGAATGTCCTTTTGCGTAATGCAATGTTCATCTTTACTCCCATGAACCCTGTAGGATCAATTCTCGGAAGGAGGCATAGGTTTCGAGTACGTCCGCGATCTCCACTCCAACCTATCCTCTGCTATGGCACGCCATTCCTTGAAGTTAA
>Ga0307930_1000446_pt1 | contig 32978 bp, 32 predicted proteins | sample OrgLakmetageno46_FD_203161 | JGI IMG/M metagenome (GOLD analysis project Ga0307930, IMG submission 203161) | Saline water microbial communities from Organic Lake, Antarctica - #46 | ecosystem: Environmental > Aquatic > Non-marine Saline and Alkaline > Saline | place: Antarctica: Organic Lake...
TATATAGGCGTATATTTGGTGACGTGTTTGTGATGACGTCAGCAGAAAAGTCGATACGTCGCGACGTATTTGCCTTATATTCTGGAGAAAATACGTCAGATGTTTTATTGTAGGGACTACTCACGCCACGATCCACGATTCCATTCTTTTTTCATGCGCCCCCAAAGAGGATGAATAGTTTGTGACACGCAACAAAAAAAAGAGAAGAAGCAAAATGAGCTTATCATACAGTATGGAATTGGTGAATTGGTATGGAAGCTCTACTATACTCTGGAGCTCCCTAACTACTGAGCTTAGCTACTAGACCGCTGTGCAGAACGCTTTATCAGAATTATCATCTGTGTCAAAGGCCACGAAATTGGAGGCATTCAGAAAAAGACACTCGATCTACACCCTCGCTTCCGCCAATCTTCATTTACCTGTCACTGACACCCCTCCGGCAGCTACGTAGATACACCACTAGAGCACGATCTGGCAGAGTATATTACAAATAGCGAGCTCAGCAATGCCACCGTTTAAACACCATGGAAAGACGAAGAAGGGGTGCGGAATTGTTCGAATTATCGTCACAGTGCTAGCCCTCATCCCTGCGTCTCTCATTCTGGGAGCCTACTACAATGGCACTGACCTCGTTGATGAGCAAGATCCGATCTTGACTGCTTCTCAGCAGGCCGCTGTCGCGAAGCTTAAAGCACGGCGAGCAGTTGAGGCAGATTTTTCTGCAGCAGCTAAGTCATCAAGCGGGGTGCCACTGGTGGGGTCGGCGTGGGATCATGCCCTTGCCGAAACCATAAAGAAGACACAGGTGGTATCAGAAGGTGGGCCAGCGACAATGAATGCCTTGGACAAGCAACCATCAGCGCAGGGTAAGCGAACCTTGAGAGACTCCCCTGGCGCAACAAAAACGAATACGGTCAATTCAATTGATAGCGAAAGGGCTGTAGCTGCAAACACCGAGAAGGCTGAACGCGAACACCATTCTAGAGCCCAGCACAGACCTCCGTTGAAACGGGCTACGTCAACGCTGCACGGAGCACCTGACGTGTTTCCATTTGAGCATCCACACGGTTTCTCGAGTAAAGATGGGTCTCCCAGCGCCGACGATGATGATGATAACAAAGATTCAGAATTTGAAGGCGAATCTGGGCAAGAACACTGGGAAAAGAAGCGCAAGTTCATCGGGTCGGAGCCGATCAATGGAAACTGGCTGCTGGATTGCCCACCAACACCACCATCAGGCTACCCGCAAGCGTGGCCCATCATGGATATTGTCAACAATTGGAGTCCTGATAACCCGGCAATTCCACCAAAGCATTACCACGGGTTGTGCCGCTTTGACTACCGCCGAGACCTGGATAAGGCTATGGCGTACCGTGCTGCTGAAGTGCCCTTTGTCGTGTACAACGTGCCCGCAGCTGAAAAGGTGGTGAAAGACTGGGCCCAGCCCGGCTACCTTGAAAAGCTCTTGGGCGACGAGAAGTACCGCACAGAAGTGAGCCACAACAACCACTTCATGTACTTCAGCGGTGGCCGGGGGGCGGGATCTTCCGGTAAAAAAGCATGGCGTCCTCCTACGGGCATCGAGCAAATGTCGTTCAATGACTTCAAAAACAAAGCTCTCGAGTGCGAAAGGCGTAATTGCACCACTGAAGAGCAACACTTTTACTTCCGGGTGACAGCACCGCGCAAAGATCATGTCATCTTCAAAGGTAAGGCTTTGTGGCGTTTGTAGAATCATGAAGTTGAGAAAGTCTTAGTAATTCAATCTGAGACTCAATGCCTGACCATATTTTTTTCTGCAACACTACAGAATTGCCCTTCTTCAAGCCTAAGACTTCGATATTCATCAAAGAACCTAGTGGGCAGCGGGGTATCCATTGCCGGTTTGGGATGTCTGCCGTGATTGCCGAGAACCATTACGACGGGAGCCGCAACGTAATTGGTCTCTTCGGCGGTCGAAGGCGCTACATTCTGACGCACCCGAACCAGTGCGAATACATGTGCGTGACGAGCGACGCATTCTCCTTTACCACGAAAACTATTGATATGTTTACGTTATGACCTTGCAAATGCTTACATCTTTGTCTCATAGGTACCTCTTGCCAATGGGCCATCCTTCGGGGCGGCACAGTGGCGACGCGTGCAACTTCGACCCCGCCTGCAAAGACGCCGCCAACAGCGTCGACTGGTCGAACCCTGACCTGGAGAAATGGCCCAAGTTCGCCAAGATGCAGGCCAACGAAGTGATTCTGTCGCCCGGCGACTTCTTGTACCTGCCTACGCACTGGTTCCACTACATCATCTCGCTCGGCCTCAACTACCAGTGCAACACCCGGTCGGGGCGCAACGACCAGTATGTGAAAGATATTTCGAGGTGCGGCTTCAAGTAATGTACGCCCATTGAGCGCGTCTTCACAAATTACAAATCGTGTTGCTCTGAGATTCTTCATTCGCCGTAAGATTTTGGAAGAGGTTCAGTGTTATTGTTGAGGAACTTTTATGTATGTTGTGCATATAACGTTTGGCAAGAGCCCCATAGAGGTGGAGATAGCTTAGAGGTGGAATAGGTCTGAAAATAGCCTCGGTGTTGAAGCATTCAAGAGCCTTCCAACCACTTATATCTAGAAACCTAATACTTTAATTCGCTTTCGGTGTGGCGGCGTGGCGGCCCGTCGCGGGCGAAATTGTGCTGATTGAATCTCGGGCTACTGAAGACTGAACACTATACACTCTATTCTATATACTGTACAATCCCTTGTGTGCTTGTGTGGTGTATGGCTGTATGGCAATGACATCAGCAGCTGGTAAATAATAATTAATTGGCGCTGCAATTGCCACTGGTCTTGTATACCACGTATGGCCGTCGTAGCAACAACAAATTTGTGCGCTGCGAGCTAGGGCCTCCCTGCCCTCCACAGCCTCCACCCTGCGTTTCAATAAAATTGCATTAACTGCTGCCATATGGGCAGTTATCTACATAGAAAAAAACTATCTAGTGTTCTGCTTTGCTATCCACTGCCAATTCTGGCAGCGCTAATGTAATCGCAGTAACGCTGCCTTTCATATTTTTATGACAAGTGTTTCGCAAATCCGCTGCTCACGTGCATTGTCTCTTCCAAGGATGGTAGGTCCGCCGGCTGAAGGCGTGTGAATTCGTGCGGCGCGTTGCTTTTCAGGTCACTGTTCATAACTACTTCTTCGCTCTTTGCCTCCTCAGTACTATCCTCGCTGCTGCTGAGTTGGTCGCTAGCAGCACCTCCCTCGCACCAATCTTCTGTAATCGCCACTTCACAGCCACGGCCGAGCGCCACGCGTGCGCACTTTCCCACGAGGGTAGGCGAAGAAGACGACGAAGAAGAGGAGGACGATGTCTCATTGTTGTTTGAACCGTCCTGCGCTAGGTCCTTGTTGCTCGACTTGAGCGTTGGTGCAGACGCATCGAGTGCGGCGTGCGCATTGGCAGCTGCGGTAAGACGGCCAGGCCGGTGGACTTCGTCGTAAGCGCTTACAAGACCTCGTAACACCACCTGCGCACAATATTCATTGGAAACTTGAGGAATGGGTTCATCACACACAGGCATCCAACCAAGGCCACAACGACTGCACATGACTATACTCGTGGGCGCATGCGTGGCTGTGTGTGCGTGCATCCATACACATATATACTTGATACATCTTTTGCCCAATCCTCATTCGTACCACGCCTGAAACGATACTATATTCGTGTGCATTCTAGGACTCAACACCTACCCGGTACACCGTTGCCCAGTCCTTCGTTTTCGGCTGGTCCATGAGGGCGTCCAGCGCAAAGTTGGCTTGGGGCCACAGGGTGCAGTCGCGGGCCGCTTCCCACGCCGCCGCGCCCCCGGGAGCAATCTGGGCCTCGTGGTGCTGCGCCAACAAATGGCCCCATGAGACCGAAGACCGCGGCGGCAAAAAGGGTAAAGGGTACGTTGCTGGAGTAGCGTCAGGTGCAGTTCCTGTTGTAGGAGAAGAAGAGCTGCCCATTCCGTTCCCAAGCAATTCTTCTTCAAATGCTGAGGGTGCGCCTCCTGCTCCTGCTCCTCCTGTTGCTGAAGACAAGGAAGCGTCAGCAGCAGTGGTGGAGCCACTCTTCGAACTGGGCCCTTCTACGAAGTGCTCCACGTATTTCTTTTCCAAATGAATGGCCGAATTCAACATGTTTTCCAGCTTGGTTTGGCCGTTGGTTTCGGTCGAATGCGCTCGGAACGGCTGCGTCGACTCACTTTCACTGCCACTGCCACTCTTGTCACTACTCTTGCTGTCGCTCGCACCACTGTCGCTACCGCTGCCACTGCCACTGCCGCTGCTGTTTTTGTTTTTATCAAGCATCTCACCAGGGCCTGACTCAATGAATCGCAAGGGGGCGCCAGAGGTTGCGGACCGTCCGTGCGACCCTTGAGAGCCCACCACAAAGAGCCTGCTCGCACCGTCACCACTACCATCACCGCTGCTGCCGTTGCCTGCACCACCATCATCATCGTTACCGCTCGTCAGCGCAGTTGGCAACGGCGGTGCCAAAGGTCCCGCGGGAAGCCCGATAGCCACCAGCCCAGGGTACTGCTTGCTGGCTAACAAGCGCATGAGATTGTCGGCAAGGGCGGCTCCACTCTTTGCATCGAGGCTGTGGAATAGAAGAAGGAGGAGGAAGAGAGATGCTCAGAACGATTTGTGTTTTTATGGTTGAAACGCTGGGCGCATAAATCGGTGAAAAATCAACTCCTAGCAACGAGTTAGGTTTGTAGTCAGTGTGTACACCAGGACTAGATTTCATATGAAGATTTCATATGCACTGTGCGCCAATGTGTGGGCGTATTGTCGATGACTAAGAATTCATCCATTGTCATCATCGGTTTAACGATAAACGCTCACCTAGAAGTAGCAAATCCATAGCCGCCGACGAGGCCACCCACGCGCGCTTCTTCCAACAAGCCCGCTGCTTCCACTAGCTCGCTTTCGAGGTCGCGGTAGTCGGCGCTCTCCCCTTCGCCTTCTGAGAAGTTGAAAAGGGCGTGAGGCAAGTCGATGAGCACCACATCGAGAGCGTCTTGTTGGTGGTACCTAGTGCATAGAGCAAGTGCAGAAAGAGAGGCCAGGTCGAATGGCTCGTAACCAGTCAGTAAGTAAAGCAAAAAAACTTCATAATTTTATCTACAAGCTACCCTTCGAGCAGCAGCACATGCATGAACTTCATGAACATTTGATTATGCGCGTGCGTGCAAGTGCGATTGTGTGGTACGCACTCGAGCAGCTGCCGCAGCTCCGTTTCCAGCCCCCAGTCACTCGCGCTGGCGTTGCCACCCATGGCGCTCATCGCTGAAGAAGGAGACGCGACTACTGGTGGGGCGTCCGCAGCAGCCGGGAGAGCACAGCGACCCACCAAGACAACTTCCGCTCGTGTAGGGCCGCGGTTTGACCCGTTACTGCTGCTTGCGTCAGCTCCGCCGATATATCCCCTGCTCGCTTCCTGGCCACCCTGCAGAGCATTACTCATTGCCAACAAATCTGAGTCAGCGGCATCTCCGGCTCCGGCTGCATGCATAGAGTTGTTATTGCCGCCATCTTGACTCATAACGCGGTCGAGCACGCCAGCTTGCCAGGAACCATACCTGTACACGAAAATGCAGCACCATGAGAGGATCTGCGGTTTTGCAGATGATGTTGTAACCTCCTAACACCCCTAGCTAGCTTAGTAGCTTGGGTCATCGAGCAACAACGAAACATGCAGGAGAGTAGAGGACGTTGGAAGCAGGCAGCCATCATGCATTCAATCTCTACGTACAGAAACTGCTCGCCGTAAGGGTCGCCCAAGCTGAGAAGCCTTGGGTCATTGGCCGCCAGTGGGGCGTCTAGTTCCACCCAGTTGCACCCCGCCTCTAGCGCTGCTCGCAAGTTCGCTGCCCGCTCTGACGCGGCGCCTAGTGGTGGGCTGCCAAACCCAATCCTACCTATTACGAGCTCTTCGGTGTGTTCGCCACCGTTGCGGTGAGGGTTGGTGGGGAGCCGAAGAGTCGTTGTGAGTGGCCAGCCGAAATACTCTACGCGCCGCCGCGTAGCAGCAGGGTTTGCGAAGTTAGATGACAGTGCTCGCGCAGCCAACATAACAGTGCGCGCCCGTGTTGACGGCACAAAACAGCGGACACCTAGCCGAGACGTTTGAATCATCTGTCCGCAAAAATTCATTGCTCAATAAAGTCAGATGGTCCGTGCATAGTTTCAAGCTGTGGATCCCGCCTGGCAAGCTACAGTAGTACTACTTAAAAGAGCAGGAGGCAAGGATGAATGCAACGAGTTACTCAAAAAGCTAATGATACAAAAATAGTGCACCCACGTGGCACCTACTAGATACCTTCGTCAACACGCGCTTAACTCAAGAAGAACACCTGTTTATACTTTTGTCTGAAGTCTCAACAACTTGATGGCCTGATGAGCGGACGGACGGCTGACGAGCTTATGAATGTAATTTTAAGGAGGTGCGTGCTGCGGATGAGTGTGTAGTGTAGTTAGTGCGTACGTATGTGTACATCGACGACAGAAAGAACAAGAAGAGAACAGGAGTCTTTGAGAAGATGACGTGGGTGGATGACTGCCAGGGCGTTTGACCAATGAAAGATGAACGTGTTTTCATTTCCCACAGAATTATTTCAGCTCAGAGATCTTTCTAGAAATTTCTTAGGACAAAACAACACGTGGTCAGAACAATAATTTTTTTTTTTACAGCACCGGCAGACTGCTCACGACCCAGTCGAACGATTCGACCGAACAAAAAGACAGCAAGGTGCGCTGTGCATATGTCTCATTTCTGGAAGGGAACAACGAAGAATACTTGAAGGGAGTGTTGGCCCTCGCACGCTCTTTGACGAAGCATGGCTGTCGCCACTCTTTGATCGTGGGCTGCGCGCCGACTGTTCCGACCACGGCTATCGAACTTCTTCAGCAAGAATCCAACGTTGAAGTCCGAGAGCTTGAATGGTTGGAGCTTCCCGAAGCAATTGCCTCGTCTGGTGCATACGCGAACCCGCGAAACTTCAACTTTGGGCGTGGGACGACATCGAGAAGGCGGTGTATCTTGACGCCGACACGCTTGCTCTTCAGAACATCGATGACATGTTTTTGGCGCCAGCGTTTTTAGCCGTGCTCGACAACATGTCCGCGGACGAGGACTTCACTCCAGAGCGTTTCGAAACGCCAAACGTGCGCGCACGAAGTGCTGGAAAGCTCAAGAAGCGCGCCTACTTCAACGCGGGTGTCTTTATCTTTGAGCCCTCAAAAAGTGAACTCGATGAAATGCGTGCAGCGCTTGCCCATTGGACGCCTTCCCGATTTGCCGAGCAGGACTTCCTCAACCACTGGTAAAACTATTCTTGGCACCATCTGATGTACCATCAATCCTATAATTATAATGAATGTATTATCGCCGTATACATCATGTCAGGTACGAAGGTGAGTGGAACGCGTTGCCAATCTCCTACAACTGGGGCAAGCCAAGCTTCTGGCTCACGCCTGATCTAGTGTGCCATACGCAGCCATCAAGGTCGTGCACTTCAGCGGAAAGTCGAAGCCATGGTTGCGGGAGAAAGATGGCGCGTGGCCTTCAACAATTCTTGATAGCTGCTCGCCACGTGAACGCGAGTTGCTCCTCGAGAACAAGAAAGACGAAGGCTTGTGTGCTGCCATGGACGCCTGGCATGATGCCTTTGCTGCTGTTTCCACTGAAGCCGCAAAGAAAGCGCTGCAGGTGCGCCGGATTCCATCTCTCGCGAAAGTATCCATTGAGAGTCTCGACGACGGTGCATTCACTTTCCCGCAATGGAAGGATTTCTTCGTGAAGGGCGATCTCCTCGAAAAGAGCCCTTTGGTGCGGACGTCTTCGGCTCCAGCGGCAATCGAAGTGCCAATCATGCAACCAAGTGTGCTGTACGTGGTCCACCGTTACTACCCTTATCCTGGCGGCTCGGAGTACTACGTGCACTGGCTGGCCTCTGAAAGTGCCGCTCGCGGGTGGCGCGTGACGGTTTTTGCAGAAACGCACCAAGGCGACGTCGGGAACATCAAAGTCACGGACAATGCAGCAATTCTAGCCGAGAAATTTGACGCTGTGATCATTCATGGTGCAGATTGTTCTTCGCAGGATGTGGCTCTGCACGCCTTGGCTAAAGGAAAAGTTCCTGGGCCTGTGCTGTACCTCATCATCAAGCCATCTACGAGCCCAGCAGCGCTTGCAGGCTTGCGCTGCGCTTCACTTGTCGGCTGCGCAACATCCCTGGACCGAGCGCACGCGAAGAAACATGGAGCTGGAGACCGTATTGTGGAGGTTGTGCATGGGATTCCTGTTGAAGCTGACGATCTGTCGATGCGAGTGGCTTCTCATGAAGAAGAACGTGGGCTCGTCAAATTGGAGAAGCCAAAGGGTGCGCGCATCTTTGTGAGTGCTGGTGGTTTTGGTCGGCACAAGCGCATGCTTGAGCTTGCTCAAGCCTTTGAAGTTGCTCGGCGCCCCGGTGATCGCTTGCTTCTCTTTGGTTACCAAACACCAGCAGACGATGAATACTTGGGCAGGTGTCGCAGCATTGAGGGCGTCGAAGTTATCGTGGGCGCCGAGCGCCACGCGTTGCTCCGTGCCTTGAAGATGGCTGACCGCTACATCATGCACTCCGAGTGGGAAGGTTTCGGCTTGGTGTTGCTTGAAGCAATGTCGGCGGGATGTGAATGGCTTGCATTTAAAGGAGCAGGGGCTGCTCCTGACCTGGCAGCGCTTGGCCTCGGTACTGCATACGCGGACGAACGTGAGCTTGTTAAGCTACTGCAGACGGCTGAGTCTCCTTCGCCTGAGCGCAGGTCTCTGCTTAAATACGCTGCCAAGATGCGATTCGGAACCAAGAACGCTGTCGATGACATTCAACGTGCTCTCGCCACACAGCTCCCCATTAGCATGCAAGCATGCTTCAAGCCTGCGCCAGCACCTCAACCTCCTTTAGCGCTTCCCAGTTCTCGTGGACCTAAGAAGAACGTTCGCGCATGTTACTCGACCCTGCTTGCTGGAAAAGGCGACTACTACCTCGGCGTCATGGCTCTCAAGATTTCGATGGACAAGGCGGGATGCCAACTTCCACTTGTTGTCGCTGTGACGGCTGATGTTTCAAAGGAGCACCGCAACGCCCTTGTCAAGTGCGGTTGCATCCTGCGCGACATTGACATGATTCGCGCCGATGCTAAAATTGGACCTCTACAGTACAGTCGCACTTCAGCATTTGCTACTGCAAGTTTCAGATGTGGGCATGGCACGACGCCTACGACACCGTCATCTATGTTGATTCGGACATGTGCGTGACTCGCAACCTTGATCACCTTGCTCAACTTCCATTGGAGAATGAGCCAGGCTCGCTGCACATTGCCGCAGGCAGTGCGTGACCTTGGCGATGCTTCGTCTCGTACGGGAATCTCCGATCGTACGGGCCGCGTCTATTTCAATGCAGGATTCATGGTGTTCAGCCCGTCATAGGACACCTACGCGCATCTGATTGACAAGTTGACGCTTGTTCCTCAAATGTCACTTCCGTACGCTGAGCAAGATCTGCTGAATTTCAGCGTGAATGCGACTTTCACTGAGCTGCCATTGGAGTACAACGCTTTGGTTGAGCTTTTGGACGAGGTGCATTACAAGCAAGAACTTGAACTCTCAGCACCTTCTGGTACGCTTCCAGCAGTCTTCCACTACTGTGGACCCAAACCTTGGCGGACGGCTCCACTGTCTCCAACCAGCGTCTCACTCATCGATCCTCAGGCGCCCCAAAACAAGCGCACGATTGCAAGCAAGATTTGGTGGGACTTGTGCGGCAACGACGTCATGAGCAAAGTTGCCAAGTCTAGCTCGATCACGAAAGAAGATCCTTCTGAAGAGACCAAAGCAAACCCTCCAAGTCCATAGGCGCTCAAAAGCGAGAGCTAAAACAAATCAAGTCGAGACCAAGGTCAAGGACAAAAGAGCAAACGGAAGAGCAAGCAAGAAACAATTGAGTGCTATAGCTACAGAAAGCGCGTGCTCGAAGCAATGCAGGGATTGGTGTTTCTGCTTTTTATAAAAGGTACTTAATGCTATAAATTCTACAATTGTGGCAAATATCTTGATTAAGCAAATGCGTTAGTCATTCAGTACATCAAAGCAAAAACAAAAATTATAGTGGAATAGGAATCAAAGAAGCCAAAGGCTTTAAACAACAGCTCTTAAAAATATTGATAAACGCAGAAGATAGCAATTCTCGCCGCGATCGGCCTCGAAATGCATCTATACACGGGGGTGTGCAACACGGGGTGGGCTTCTCATACAGTTCGGAATAGGTTAGTCCTGTTTATGCGCATTCAATCAAGGGCAAGCCCTGCGAATCTATTTGCTTACGAGCCACGTTTCGCGTGCTCAAGATTTATAACTATCGTAAGCGGCCTCTTTATCGTAGGCCGCTGTTTCGCGTTTTTCTGATTATTGCTTCACATTTCCGAGGCAGGCCCCGAAGGGCCGGAATTAGAAGGCCAACAGTGTGAATGCTCGCGAGAGCATTAGAGTTACAGGGGGAAATATAGACTGGATTTATCCAGGGAGAAATGAACTGACTTCTTACACCATTGATTAGACAAACTTACTGCCCCAGAGTAGTAGCGGGATTAGCAGGGTTTAGCTATAAAGACATTCATAAACAGAAAGAGATAATAATAAACCACGGCTAAGTTATGATTTTATGATTATGAGACAGGCCCCGAAGGGCCGGAATTAAAGGGCTAACAGGTAGAGATGAAAAGCATTACGTTTCTCGTAAAGCTACGTTACACAGCAAGTTTAATTGAAGCAAGTCGCATTCGAAAGCGAGGGGATCCAGGTAAAATGGCTGGTTTGCCCCGCCAGTGCCGTCGTGTCCTAAGGAACCGATTGTTCCATCCGCGGTATAGTAAGAAGAAGCCCTTAAAGCCGAAGAAAAAAGGGAGGTGGCCACTTTTCTGCTTCTTTTTTTGAGACAGGCCCCGTGGGGCCGGAATTAAAAGGCTGACAGGTAGAGATAAGGAGCAAAGCAGTACAAAATAAATATAGGAAGCTAATCAAGCGCACATGCCCGAGTGGCTATGGAAGTGATGGTTCTTTATCCGTTATTGCGCTATCTCCCGCGATCTGCGATGTAGTATGTTACTGTAAGTACTGTTGTAGAGCTCTGGCGAGTACAGTACGTAAGTTACGTAATAAGTATACGTGGTCTAATAACGGCGCGGCCTGGCCTCCTGGTCTTTCAGAAAAAAAATTCACTAGTATGGTATAAAAAGGAAAAAGAGGGAAAAACCACACTCAGTAAATCCGAGAGAAAAACTGTGCTGCTACTAGCTAGCTTTATCCCGGGTTGAATGGGGGTTCCGGTAATTGCACGATCGCCGGTTTAGCTTGGGGTCGTAGTAGTAGAATCGAGGGTAAGGTGACGCCTTGGCATAGAAGGTCTTTCAGATAAGTAGAAGCTACACAGGCTGCAGCGCAAAATAGAGTGCACAAGAGCACTGCCATCAGTTATCTGCCATCAGACCTAGCTAGCGTCGCCTGATCGAGCTGCAGTCTTCTCAATCACTGCTACAACTTAACAGTGGAACCTTTAGAAGTCGTTGTAACTTACGTCTTAGTAGCTTCCAGTTAAGTAGACCGCACTTACATACCGTAAGAGTATTATTGTACTTTGCTACTTACTGTACGTACTTCTTTGGTACGTAACGATTACACTATTGAACGCTAAGGATCAATAGTGAAAGTGAAATAGGCTTTTTATTGATTCTTCCTTGTGTCTTTCGTCCCCAGGCTGATCACTATGCTACTAGGTAGCATTCGACGCACCATTCCACTTTCATCTCGGGGACAAGGTCAATGGCGCAAAAATGGCAGCCAGCCGTATTCAATTGAAAAAGCTCAGGACTTCGACCTCGACACCTTTTCGGGTGGGACTGTTCGAGCGATAAGCGAGCACGAAAAAGAAGTGATTGAGGATCGACAGCTTCGATTCAAATCGAACGCATTTATTGGGGTACCTGCCGTGTCGAAATGCAGGCATGGTTTTCCCCAGGCTGTTTTATCAAATCCTGTTGGGCATAGCACGAGTACCGGCTGGAAACCTGTGTCAGGAATTTGCCGGCTTACTTGCCCCCATCTAGTCAAAGCTCTGGACGAATACGAAGCAGAAGGAGCAGTAGCCGCGTACAACCAACGTCTTCAAAGTGGCGATGCTACCAGCGAAGGCCGCACCTGGCCTGCAGCTGTAGCTGGTTCAAATCAAGCTCATCGAGTATTGCGACGAGCGCTCATGTTGGATTCAGACGTTGGTCGTGTGGAGGAAGTATTTGGGGCGGAAGGCAAAGATGCGTTCTTGCAGTCGGGAGTGGCCGGGATGAGCCCGACCAAGCTTGATGACGTCAAGTGCTTGCACGCTCAACTGGGTGATTACTTGTTGCGCGGTGACAATGTCATAGGCGAAGCTATTGTCAGTGATTTAGCACAGCGAGGTGTAGGTTTAGACGGAATCGACGAATGCTTGCAGCAATGCGATGTCACGAAGCCTGAAATGGAGGGCGGCTGGCGCTACATGTCGGTCAAAAACGGTTCGAAGCTTCGCGTTCGGAACCAGCGCCGCTCCGCAGCAAAAGCGAAAAAGGCTTTTTGAATACTTGCGTGCAATATAAATCTCCCACACAAGACAAAACCACAGCTCGCTCTCATTGAGTGCACTTTGTAAGCGTAGTTTTTATAACTTCAACAGGTGCTGTCGTTTTGGGCACTTGGGGCCGATTCTGGGTTAGAAATTCCGCGCAAATCACGCGCAATTCACGCGGAAAGTGAATTTTCGAGGATACCGAAGTGATTCACGTTCGCACTTTGAAATTCCATAGACGTAAGAATTCGGCGCGTGAATCAGGCGTGAGTGGACGTGAAACGCAACCTTGGGCCGATTTCGATTTCGCATATCGGCCATATCGCATTTTGCCATGCGCAATTCCTACCAGGGCTGAGATTCCCGTTTCCGCGGGTTTTCCGCGGGATTTCCGTGCCAAGGCCATAAAAGCACTGCTAAATTCCCGTCGCGGAAATCACGTCTGATTGGTAAAAAATTCCCTTTCCGCGGGAATTCCGCGGAATTTCCCGCGGGAAACCAAACCTAGATTCCTACTCCAGTCCCTAGATTGCTCTATAGACCTACCGGGCGCTATACGCAAAGGGCCAAGCGAAACGTAAGCCAGGCCCCAAAGATACCTAGATCGAATCAAGGAATCTATAATAGATAACGGGATAGATATGATAGAAAAAATACTGCAACTGAGAACTACTAAAACCAGAACAGTGGGAGGTTCAAAGTAATATAAGAAGGACTGGTGACAAGGCAAGTGCCTATGGAGTTTAGAGTTGATCTTAGGTCAAGACTAAAGTGGAAGTGTATCAATCTCATAGCTTCTTAATTCGTAACCCAGCAGATGGAATTGAAAGCAGATAATTATTCGGCATGGAGCGTACTGTGGTGCTCGAATTGGCTGCCATAATTCAGCGCCTCGCTTAAACCTGAATTGCGCTTCGCAGTTTGAAGTGGGGTGCAGAGAAGTAGCTATGACTGCACTGGTTTGAGCTATGGTGGCAATTTAAGCACTTCGCCGCCATCCATTATATTGCTTCTGCATCGAATCATGCTGCGTGCGTACTTCGAAGGCTTGCTACTGGCTCAGAAAAGTACAAAATGCGTTGGTGCATTTCCTTGGAAGAAGCAATCCGACAATAGTGCATGAGACCAGACGCGCACTAGCGTCTATAGTTCCTCCAAAGGGCAAGTTGATTCTTGTATGTCAAACTGCGAGCATTCTCGGTGAAAACGGGCTTTTGCTGCTTCATAAATCGCCGTGTCTGCAGCGTCGAAATGCTGAGGCCCCAGCAATTTCGGAGAGTACGCTAGGGCTATGGCTGAGGCATTCTTAGCTGTTTCTGGGCCTCTGGCTGCGGTGGTATCGCTTCCATCTATGGCCGAGGCATGTTCGTGCAGTGGCATTCCTGGCCTTAACCTACCCAGCTGCTTCGGTGCTACAAAGCGGCGACCAGTTGAAATATAATTGAAGAGGCAGATTGAGGTACGCCATTCTTCCTGGAGGCCCACAAAACGAAATATTTCCAGCCGCTCTTTAGCCGCATTGACTTCAGCATGCGTGTGTGGCGGCATTCCTGGTCCTCGCGCCATGCATCCTTCACCCAAGATCATGTTGGTCTGGCAGCCCTTAAACTTTGAAATCAAAGCCTCTGGTGCACCTTCGCGAATTTGATTCCGCACAGGGACGTACACATTTGGTAACCATCCCCAGTCCCTAGTGCAGCAAGTCTTTTCTTTCTTGATCCAGTAAAAAGAACTCAGCAGGCGTTGGTCGGGGTTACGAAAGAGCCCTACAACAGCACGTAACTGGCTCTCGTCTTGAACAACGCTTAAAGCCTGGTGTTGCTGGCTCAGATCACGCGTGGGGTGCGTTGGGTAAGATGCAACTGACGTTCCAAACGAAGTGCCGCATTTCGGTATATGTAACCAAAATAACGGCGGAGTATCGGAGGTATTTGCTTCCTTTGCGCGAGCTGCAGCTCCATAAGAAAATTTTCCCACAGTTCGAGAAGATGCGACTCTGCGACTCTGACGCAGCTCATAGGGAGGCGTTGTTGTCTCTGGGTTGCTCTGACTCATAAATGGGCTTTGTCTTGGCCAAGAAAAGTTCATCGTATGGTCATTACTTGAAGTCAACGACGAAGCATAATGCTTTGACGATGCACCCCAATCCAATGGTTTCGAGTGTGTGCTAAGCACAAAACATAGGAATGTGAATGGAAACCTACCTTGATGCATAGCTCATACTGTAGCTCAAAGAATTTGCTCACGCACGCAACTGAAATACAGATAAATCAACGTTCTGTAAATTCGCAGGAGCTTGGCCTAACAAAATGTTAAAACTTAATGTCACCGACTTTTACTCTTCTACAGATCTGCGCGCCTATTTCGCATGACCACTTGCTATTCTGCTCCCCGTTTCCGCTCTACTGAGGCTACGTTCAGAGGTTAAAAGGTAGTGGCTAGTGTCTCAGTACTAAAGCTACCTCTACTGCTGCATTTATGAAGTTCGCGCCTTGTTAGCACCAACTATGGACCTATAGGCCTCTTAAGTGTCTAAGTAATGCAACAGTTGAGCGTAGCGTGCGTGCGTAGTAGGCAGGGCTGGCATAAACAGGAACAGGAGTTTTTTACAAATCGAAAAAAACATGTTCGTAACACCTGTTTTTTACCTGGGTGCTGTAAAAACAGGTAGACTACGGCACAACAGCACAGCAGTTACAGGCTTGTTAACCTCTTCTCAAGAGGGCTATCGGGACCAATTGATCTTATTGACTCCTTGGCGGATGGGGGGTGTTTAAAACACCTGTTTTCTTCCAGATCGTTCCAAACAGTGTTACAAACAGTGTTACAAACACTGTTTTTTATCTGGGTTGAAATGTTTATGCCAGCCCTGGTACTGTAGTAGGGTTCGTAAAAATAAGTAACAGTTTTTACCCAAATAAGTAGATAATTAAGTAAATACGGTATATACGGTGATTTATACCGTATATTAGGGCGAGAAAGTATCATTATTAGAATTCCGTTTTTTAAGTCCCATTTATCGGAAAAAGTGGAAAAATCTCGTACTTATTTACCTATAATATAACCTATTTGGCATAAAAAAATTGCATATGTAAGTAACACTTATTTTTATCAATCTTGGTGCGTAGCGTGCGTAGTGTGCGTAGAGGTGTAGACGCAAAAGTATGGAAAGTATGTGTATTTTTTTTCCGTATTTTTTATTGGAGGATGCAAGGCATGCTGGCATACTAGCTAGTACAAATGGACTGCAGGTAGTTTCGGGTGTTAAGAGGTTGTCACGTTTAGAAAGTAAGGGTTAAATTTAGGTCATTTTCGTTAAGAGAACAAGGGTTTCATCTATATGTAGACACCGTCGCTGCTCATCTCGGTGCATATCCCTCTTGAAATCCAATAAGAAAACGAGGGTTCGAGGCGAAGAAATAAGGGATAAGCTAAGAGAACAAGGGATGAAGCGAAATTCCCCCGCCCTTATTACCCGGAACTACCTTTAGTAGATGGTCTGGCATCTGGCATCTTCTTCCTTCTGGTGTTTCTGGCTTCTGGCATGCTTGCTGTTGTCTGTCTTGTTGTGCTGGCATGAAGAGTTGTTTTCGCGCCTCCCCCGAGGGGAGGACTGGTGTTAGTAGCTATACAGGGGAAGGGCGCCATTTAGGCGGCATCATAGGAATCCCCTGGCCCGGCTCGGAAGCCGGGCTCGGGCATGAGTTGTTTTCGCGCCTCCCCCGAGGGGAGGACTGGTGTTAGTAGCTATACAGGGGAAGGGCGCCATTTAGGCGGCATCATAGGAATTTTAGTTGATGTTGATGGCTGATGGCTGATAGTTGAACGCGACACTTTCATCATTCCAGCACTTCCTATTCTTTTTACACAAGTTGCTCTCTTGCTCTCCTATCTCATCATTTCAAGGAACTACTCGCAGCATTCGTTGCTAGGATTGTCACATTTAAAGTATTTCAAGGATGCAGCTTGGACATCGTAGATATCTCTTGGCGAAAGTCATTTTGCCTGTACTATTCGGAGCTACTTTTGCAGCCAGCGCAGCAGGATCTTCGAGGCAGGCAGTCATTGAAGGTCGCTTGAGTTACCTAAAAGCTAAAAAGGCAGAACTAGAAGCCTGCGCACCTCAGCCTCCAGATTTAGATCGAGCTGCACGAGTAGTCTTGCCGGGAGCTCAAAAGCCAGCAGAGTATGAAGCCCCTGTGGATGAATCAGTGCGATCTGCTCCAGGCACCGATGATATGTCGCCGCCAGAGGTCGAAGCCGCGGTCGATTATAGCAGCAGTATCGAGAGCAGCGGTGAACTTGGCCAAGAGGAACAAGAAAGCTCTGCAGAACTAGAGGACATCGACCTGTTGACACCCGCGGGCGAGCTAGCCCTCGTGATGCGAGTACGAGCAGACCGCGCTGCGCGAGCCGCAGTGACACGACGCTTCAGCAGCCGTGCCGAGCGCGAAGTTCAGAAACTAGCGCGAGAGGTGTGCGTGTGCTTGCCTGAGCAAATCATATTCACTGTAATTAAGTACTTCTGAATTTGTGGTCAATCCCCTTTCGTTGCCTTGCTTGAATTTGCATTTGACGTAAAGCATTTCCGCTTGCATCCATCACACTAAACTTCCTTCTTAATGACTGCTAACCATAATTTTCGTACTCCTTAACAATCAGCGAGTTTACGAGTCGATGCTCGTGTCGGTGCGGTTCCCAGACGGAAGCCGCGTCGAAGGCCGTTTCCACCCAAGCGAAGACGTGTCCGCGCTTTACCTCTTCGTGAAAGACTACCTGTCGCCGGAGATTCTCAAGCACCCTGGCCTTCGCCTCCTCTTTGCTGCGCCGATCAAAAAGGTTTTGGTGGGTGGCAGCACGCTGGCAGCGGCAGGGCTGCAGGCCCCAGGGTCAGTGGTGCATTTGGGCCTCGCTGAGGGCGCGGCCGCGTTTCCACTGGGGGTCTCTTTCTTGAGCGATGCAGCTAGGGAACTCGCCTCTGAAGCGAGTGCAGTGCCGCCTACGCCCAAGGGCACACCACTGGTTTAAAACATGCGCGGCGTCAAAAAGCGATCTCCCCTGTTGCCTCGAACTGCACATGCCTCACGGAATTCATCTGTAACATTTTATTCGAAGCAGCGATTCCCCTCTGTTTTCTGCTTTGGGTCTAAATGGGAACTACGAACGGCCCTAGGATAGAGCTGATAGTGCTTAAGTGGAGCATTATGGCCGATGAATTCCAAAGAGGGCATTGCGGAATCCGATGGTATTTTCGAAAGTCTAAATTTTTGTCCATTGCGTGTTACGTGAAAAAAGAAAATCCTCAGACGAGTGCCTGGTGGCTGAAGGACACCTCGAGAGTAAATGGTTACAATTGCATTACGCAAAAGGACACTCAGACCAATGAGACTTGTTCTGATAGTTAGATTTTTCTGTTGATATATCCCAAGGTGGTGTTTCTTCGTATTTGGGGAGTATTAACAGGACTAGACTAGTAAAGCTCCGAGTGCGAGAAACACAAAGACTTTCAAAGACAGGAATCGGACACGAATGACCACCCCAATTCGTAACATTATTTCTATTGAGATTCAGTTCCTGAAGTGCCAAATGAAAGCCTTATCATGCGCACAAGCCACCACCTTCACCTTCATGCATGGCTGCATGGCTGTATTTCATGATTTCTTGATTTCATGGCTACTCAGCCACTCAAGTGTATGCTGTCTACCCCCTGTAAAAAGATATTGAGAACCCAGACAATGACAATACACTCATTTTCCGTATAGCCTTGTAATCTAAGCGTCCTTCTAGCGTTGTAAAAGCGATGTTGTACAGCACTGCTTCAAGGAAGCTACAGGTATGCTGCACAGCAGCGGCAGTCGGGATAGGTGCTTATAGATTATTCTTACCGAGCCTAGACTGCGGATTTACCTTCGATGATCATCTCGGGGTCGTCAACAATGCTGATGTAGACACCAGTCGGTGCGTCACGGACAGCTCAATTATATTCAATACAAGTATCAGCGTACTTTCGGCGTTGAGCTTAGATGCACTTTTTAAGACTAAAATGTTTTATGAGATAAGCACGTTCGAGGCCGAGATCCAGCAAGATGTAATCTGTAATAGATTGCATGTTTGAGTTTGAATATCAATTTTGGCTTTCCTTGTTGTATTCTGTCAGCACCGCGGCGGCTGATTCGTGGTCCCGTGATATATGGGGCAAATCACTCTTGGCTCACGATTCCCACAAGTCGTGGCGGCCGCTGCTGGTGTTTACGTTTCGCCTGAGCCACGCTGCTGCAGAAGGCTTTGATGCTGCTGCTTTTCACCTACCTAGTAAGACATTTCTAGAGCGAGTGCAAACATTTATAGTTTGTTATTCTCTAGACAAGTCACTCCCTTTCTTTTTTTCTTTGCCCTCTGCCTGCCTTCACGCGTGCTTCCTGCGTGATGCATATATTTCATAGGTTTATGGCTCCATTCATGCGTGAGCGCACTGCTAGTGCCCCTTGCCATGGTTGTCCTCAAGTGCGACCTCGAAACCGCTGCTTTCGTCGCTGCGACTTTTGCTGTGCACCCGGTGGGCTACCACACCTACCGAACTTACATATTCCATGCACCTTCTCTCGCTTAGTGTAATTTCAGCAGGATACTTCTTCTCACTTCTCTCTTTATTTACTACTACTCTACAGTGATACGACAGTGATTCGACTCTATCTTTCAGCCTTCCGCCCTAATGTAGATGCACAATAATGCTTCATTTGAATGTTTGTATACCTCTTTTGTTCGTCATAGGTGCATGTTGAGGGTGTGACGTCAGTGGTAAATCGCGCCGAGCCGCTCGCCACGCTCTTTGCGATTCTCGCTAGATTTGCGTTTGAATTCCTTGTTCAGGGCTTCAACAATTCTTCAGCTTCCTTGGATGTCGATGATGGTGCAGAAAAAGAAGACGAGATTACACAAGAGACCAACGATTTGGTTCAGGAACCCTCGAAGCCGTACGTAGTTGAGACGGACGCAACCGCCAGTGCTGTGAGCTCTGCTCCACAACTGCCGTTGTCAAAGGCGCAGCCTTCCCCGTCACTGCTAAGATCGTCACCGCAACTGCAACCGGCCTCAGATGATGCTTCTCCTCCAGCTATCTTTGTTGCGGGATTATCTTGGGAGACCACAGCAGCAGAACTGGAGGCACTGTGCGTGCAAGTCCTTTCTCGAGAAATAAATAGAAGTAGCGACGACAGTGGCTATGCTAGAAGTCCAAGCAACGATTTGGTAGCTCATGATGGTGTGTCCGTGGATGTGGAATTTCTAACGAATCGTTCCAAAAAGTCTGGAAGCCGAAAACACCGATCGCTGGGCTGTGCCGTGGTGCGACTGCACTTATCCGATACACCTGAGTTGGTATTGGAAGCGATGATGAGGAGGACAACTTCCAAAGAAGCAGCAGCAGATGCTGCTACTGCTGGGTTCGATATGGGGGCAGGTGAGGCGAGTGAAATGGTTCCTTCATTACTTGACGAGCGCAGCTTGACTGCACGCTGGGCTGCTGCGGTCCTTAACGGCTCTTTGCTCAACGGCCGCGAATTGGCGGTCCGCGAAGAGCGAGTCGACCGGCGCACCACGGGCTTTCAGGCCGACCGAGCTACCCGAGCCGCCGACGACGCGTTGCTTGGTTTGTTGGCAAATGACATTGACAATGATAGTACGACGAGCGACAACCTATTGTGGAATGGTGGTGATGTCGATAGCAGCACCTTGGGTGATAAAACTTGTAACGATGCACATGCTGGCCAAAATGAAGGCCCTGGCGATGGTTTAGATGGCAAAAGTATCAGCGACGTGTTCATAGACAAGAATTCTGCGTCATTAGATAATCCTGCATTGATGAGCCCTTTGCTGCATGACGATGCTCCAGTTCCCACTCCCGTTCCGACCCCAGTTCTCGCGATGTTCCGGCGTAGTTCTAGGACGGTGGCACAAATGTGCTTTTTTGTTTGGAACGTCGGTTGCCTCCTGGTTTGCTTAACGCTCTCAGTGCTAAGCAAAGAAACAGGCCTTACCGTGGGCGCCATACTGGTCGTTGTTGATCTGCTCCGCGACCCACTGCCTGTGCCTTCTTCACAAGCGCCTCCTCCATTGTCTGTTTCAAGCACGCATGAAGAACACTCGGGTCAAGTGCGAACAGAACCACAGGGTACCATAGCTGAGAGGGATATAGACAAGGCCACGCATGCTAACGACAACTCTGTAGCAGCTGCTGCTGCGCACAAAGTGGCAGTCGTGCGATGGCACTGGATCTGCGTGGGTCTGCGAGCTAGCTTGCTGGCACTCTTTGTGGCCGTATACCTCTTTACTCGCACTCACGTGATGACTCCAGGAGGCCTTCTGGAATTGCCTAGCCCAGAAGGAGGGCCTCCTGATAGTAGCAGTCGTGGGAGTTATATCAATAGTGGCAATGAGAGCAGCAACCCTGCACCTCAATGGCGTATAGCGTGGGAGCGCGCAGCCTGGGGCTCGATTTCATTGGAAACTTCTGGCCTGATTCGGAAAGCAGAAAACCCGTACAGCTTGCTGCCTCCTCGAAGCCTTGCCAGGTTCCTTGATTTTGTATGCCTGCTTTCCTACACTCTCTTTCATTCTGATTACCATTATGTTTCTGCGAAGTATTCGATTCCATATTTGTATTTAGAACCGTGGATGTTGCATCAATGCCTCAGTCTTCTACTGATTTACGGTCTAATTTTGGTTTTACTTCCACTTTTTTCCCCCTTTTTTGGCCGCCGCTAGCATCTTGTCCCTTGGGCATTTGCATTTTCGCTACGCTTGGCTGCTCGTCTTCCCGCGCACCTTAAGTGCTGAGTACAGCTTCGATTGTATTCCCAAGGTAAGCCCGTCGTTCGTGCATGTGTGCGAACTTCGTTTTGCCCGGTACTTCTCCAAATGTATTTCATTTGTATTGTGCTCGCTAACAAGCATCGCACGAATCTCTGTTCTACACGGACGCACTCGTGTGGCCAACAGGTGTCGAGCATCTGGGACGAGCGCAACTTTGGCACGTTCGCTGCTTACGGCACTCTCGTAGCGCTGTGGCTGTATGCCTTGTGGAAGCCCCGCGCCCGCCGAAGTTTGAGCGAAGCGCTCACCTGGGGCTGCCTGCCCTTTGTGCCTGCGTCGGGGGTGCTCGCGCGCCTCGGCACGCTCCTAGCCGAACGCCTGCTGTACCTTCCCTCCATAGGATACTGCTTGCTGCTCGGATGGCTGATCAACGCGACCGAAGAGATAACTGTTATACCAGAAGACACTAGTGCCACACCAGGCAGTGCTTCTTCAAATGAAAACACGACGGCTGCTTCTCCTACTGGCAATGGTACTCCAGTCAAGCTTTCACCTCCACGAGATACATCACAGAATCGCAGACACAATAGCAACAACACCAGCAGCAAAGATCATGTCAAGAAAAGGCGCCTTGTCGCTGTGCGTGCTCTCGCGTGGGTGGGCGTGGGTTTACTAGCCCAACGCACCCGGCAGCGGATCCCGGATTGGGCCACGGATTGGACGCTGTTTCACGCGGCTCAAGAAGCATGCCCCACCAGTGCCAAGACGAGGCACCAGGTCAGACGATTGGTGTTTTGCATTTGTGTTAAAATGTACTGGAATTTTGATTTATGGTATCTTCTCGCTTCACCAGGCACCTTCTCTTTTGCATTCACAGTTTCGCAGTTCTTCTATGATCTTTCAAAAGATATCGCGCCATCCGTCAGCTTGCGCACATTCTCTCTCCTTTGTCTCTTCCTATTTTTACTTTCCTGCTCGCTCTATTTTATGCTGGCTTTCTTAATTAGATCGGGCAATTGTGGCTCAACCAGCGCAAGGACACTGCCGTAGCGCTGTCGCATTTTGAAGCGGCCTTCGCCCTTGATCCAGACTTTTGTGACTCGGAATACTCGATTAGCCTCGCTCGAATGCAGCTCGGTACGTTGTAAAAGCACTTACAAATCATGCGAAAATTTCGCGTATGTACTTAGTGCACATATCTCGATAAATCTGGAATTTGCTCGCCGACTTATTTTAAGTTGATGTCTTCTGATTTCAGCTCGCTTGTTGGCTGTTTCTCCAGTAATTGTCGTGTACTTTTTAAACGATTCTTTGATGTGTGCAGTTTGCTTCTGTATTTGCGTACTGTACCTCTTTTTGTATATCAGGGGACTTCAGTCCATCAACTATGGCAATGTTGCGGCGCTCGTTGCATTGCGTGTACGTGGCCAGCAGCGCTTTTGTAAACATTCAACACGTGTGGCGATTCCTCCTCAACCAACCAAGCGGCCGAAACAACGGTGATGTGGTTTATACACAGCAAATTGTACTATTATTATAGTGTGGTTTATACATCGCAAATTGTACCATTATTATAGTGTGGTTTATACATTGCAAATTGTACCATTCTTGAAATCGTCCGAACGAAAACCCATCTGTTATGGTCTTCATCTGAACTGCTTTCTCTTCGTGCTTACCATTTCGTTGCTTTTTGCGCGCATTCTTCTTGAATTGTTTGTTCTTGTTGTGGGTTGGTCAGGCACCCTGCTAGAGGAGATTGGGGACACACTTGCTGAAGTTGTCGAAGGCGCAGAAGCACAGTCACAAGATTTTGACCATGATGCCAGTCTTGCTAACCATAATAATGCGACTGCTAGTGCTGCATCTAAAGGATTGTTGTCATCTTGGTGGCAGTTGGCTAGTAAATGGGTGAAGGGTGACAATAACAATGATGGCGCCAAGGCAGGCGGTGTAGACTTTTCAGGCTTCTCAAGCGTTGACTTAGACCAAGTTAGCGATAGCAGTAGCAATGGTGGCGAAAGTAGTAGTAGTGATAGTGATGACAGCAGTGGCGATAGTGGAAGCGCTAACGGTGGAGTGCTGATGTCGGCGTTAGAGAATTTGCAAGCGGCAGGAATCGCGCACTTAAACGCGCAAAAGCCGTTCGATGCCGCGAGAGCTTTAGCACATGGCCTAGTGTTGGCACAAGAGCACGGCGGTGGTGATTTGGCAAAAGTGAAGACCTCTCATCGAGCCCGGAAAGAGGTGCCTACGGCAGACTACCAGTGCCGCTTCCGCTATTGGCTAGCACGGGCGCAGGTAGACTTGGCAGGTGCAGCAGCAGCTTCGAATGGTGCTGCCGCGGCAGTGGGCGGTACGGGTACAGAGTCAAGTGATGGGTCTGAAAAGTCGTCTAAGGGGCAAAATGCTTCAAAGAAAAGGAAGGCGAAGAAGGCGGAAACGGACTCCAAAATGGCTGTTGCTACTGATGCAGCAGGTGCAGCATCCACGCCTCCTCCGATCACAGCAGCGACGCGCGAAGCTGTGAAGCTGGCTTTAGCAGAAGCACTCAAACACTTGAACGTAGCAGCCAACCCAAAGCGTTGTGACGCTGTGAAGATTGCGACGCCCTCAGCAGCAGTGCGTGAACAAGTGCGCAGCCTGGCGCGCAATTTTTCATGAGGTGAACATCTGCACAGCGCGAGATTTCTTTTTCGACGAGGAATTAAAATTAAACTGATTTATTTGCACATGCCCACTTTGTTCTATCCTGCCTTCAAGGCACCTGGTAATGTGTGCTGGGGTTGTATGCCACCGGCCTAAAGTGGCCTATAAAAGAGGGGACAAATATTTTTTTCGTGGCTAGGAACGTGGACAAAATTTGAGGATAAAATATGGGCATGAAAACGTTACAAGTTGCGTTACTGATATCGGATATTGCTACTAGTCTAGTCTAGTCTAGTTAATACTCTCCCAAAAACAAAGAAAGGCAAGTACACGGCAGTCACAGAGGCACATAAAGAATGCACTTGAGCTGCAAATGCGCTAGCGAATTCGCTCCAGAAGACCAATTAAGGCTCCAACTGGCGCCTGGAAATGTAAAATCAATTCTGATTCTATTTCGGTGCTTTATTGCGAGAGATTTCGAGTCGAACTCAAATGAACGCAAATTAATAATGGCCCAATATAATTCTTCTATCTCAGGAACTGCATGGTGGTCGAGTTAGGAATGCGCCATATGGAACGTGCAGTCTAACGGAACCAAGTGGCAAGTGGGATCTACGGGTTTAGCGCTCTCAACTCTTAACACGTGAGATATGCCCCGAGGTGCACGGGACCCTGAGTCCGCGTTTGAGCCCAACGAGCGCGATATAGCGAACATATATATGAGATGCAGCCAAAGTTGTACTAATAATGTGTAATGAGGCATTCAAGCATACTCTAGTAGTGCGTGCCACTGCCGAGGCTCCTGTATCCAACCAACTTACTACCAGAAATCCGAGGGCTCCAAGCCCCATGTTGCAAGAACAAATGCTAATACAATTGCAATGATTTGTATCAATCTTGGCCCAGTGGTCTTGGGGGAAGCAAGAGCGTCGTCTATCGGTCGCTTTCTGTACCGCTTTGAGTTGTGCTCCCAGAGTGAAACAGGTGGCGGCGAAGTTCCATTGCCATAGTCTCTTCGATAATACAAGTGGTCCTCGTCGTTTTTTACCCCTAGACATAGTCGCTGGCGCGCGATTGTTAATCCATGGCGGTGGCGCATCGGTTCTATCAGTTTCGGGGCAACAATCAAAGATTGCACATGGTGAACAGAGAGCAAGATTATCGCTGTTCTAATGGCAAAGCCCATTTAAACTATAGAAATAGATGACGGCTAGAGATCACGGACGCTAAAAGCAATAATACTTCTGATTAATTATACTGTTGCTGCTAATCTTTCAAAATCCTACAAGTGTGTATAGATCTGTGAGGAGCTCATTATGTCATAAGCCACCAGGCATCAGCAAATCCATCAGCACAACATCTGTCACAGTTCGGTCAGTTCAGAAGAAAGTTCTTTTTGTTGCCAGACGACACCAGACGACAACACGACAACTCAACAACGAAGTCTCGTCTTCCTTCTTCAGCAGCAAAAAGATCCCCGTCTACCCGGCCCGTCTGTCTGTAGAGCTCTCGATGCTCTCATCCTATACTTAGCCTGCGGTCACCCTGAACAAGAAGCACGGGAATCATGACTAGGGGCAAGTGAATGTAGATACCTCAAGTAGCGCGGGTTCACTTCTCAGAAGATGCTAGTTCGCAGACTTATCTTGAAACGATTTTGAAGGCATGCGACTAAAACTAGCAGCAGACGGGGACACAATAGTGCTCGAAAGCGAGCTGAAGTCTGTGACGGCAGGCGCTTCTCTAATTTTGCTGAGTGTGGCTGTCTTCCTGGTGCTCGACTGGACTCATCCGTTCTCTAGCCTAGAATGCGTGCGCCACGAATGGAACAGTGGAGGCTATAAGGTCAGCTCGAAAACTCTGCACCCATTATATGAGCTGTATTTACTACGTATTGATTAGCTTGGAAGGTCTGATTGCCCTCATCCTGCTTCTTAGTACGCACATGTATGCCAAGGCAATCACATATCGATGCTATGACTAGTGTTTTTGTTTGGACAGTCACCTCTCTGCTGGCTGCACAGGAAAAATGGGAAGACAACGATTGTGAACTATTGGTGCGACGAAGGTGGAGCACCGGTGATTGGCGCGGTAGTAACAGCGAAGCTTCATCACCTCGCAGTCGAGCAGTTGACACAGGAGCGGCAGTTCTGCCTACGGATGCTTTGACCGCAACCGCAGTGGCCACCCCGAGGGCTACGCTGCGCGCCGCTGCCCTGAGGGTTCTGGGTGTGCAGGAGCACTTATACTCGTTTGAAATCAAGAGTGTGAGCAGCCTTACTCCAAGGAAGCTTTCGGCACCAGCTGCCATGACGACAATGACGACGATGCCGACGTCTGGAGGTGGGCCATCGGAGTCGATTCCCTCGGCGCTTCGAGCGGGAGGCACTACAACCAGTGCAGTGCCCGAGCCGCGCCATTCTCACAGCAGCGCGCTAATTCGGCAGCGCCAACACCATGAGAGGATGCAGCAACATCCACCGTCAGCACCTGAAGTGTGGGTGCCTATGGTGCTGCGCGATCAGGTCCGAGTGCGCCGACTGATTGCTTTTGATAAATACGCTGGGGCTCTGTTTTTAGTCAGATCAATTCGCTAGGTTCGCTACCCTATCTTTCACTCTTTTCCATTCCTATGCCTGCCTGATATTGACTTGGTAGCCTCATGTGTGAGCCGGTCTTAATTTTCATTCTTGTCCTGCTTCCACCTTCAATCATCTCCATAGCTCGGGCGCAACTACACGTTCTTCACTTTTGGCGACGGGGAGCAAGCCGTGGCATCTCAGTTGCACCGCGCCGTCACCACCTACTTGGCCGCCGCGGCCGACCATTCCGGCGGCAATGACGCGCTCGCGGTGCACCTGAGCTTGGCGTATCCCGATGGGTGGAGCTGGGAAGAAGCGGCGGCGCTGATTGGCTGCTTGCTTTTCGTGCTGCTGGCCTGGTTCGTGTTTGCTTTGTTTTCTTCGGGAGCTTATTTTATTTTTTTATTGCCAAACCGGTGTGTAAATCTTCTCCTTTGAAGGAGGCAATATTAAGTTGTTGTTGTTTATTCACTGGTGCTGCGCGCTATTATTATTTTTTCTTTTTTTCCCCTCTATTCTACGCCCTCTCGCTTCTTTGTCAGGTACCCCAGCCGTGAGACGGTGCGGTTTTCGGGCCGCGGGAATGTTGTGGAAATCAAGCACGCTACATGTATTTGGCTGCCGTGGCTGCACCTTGCTGTGACTCTAGATGCGGTGAATATCAAGGCACAGTCGTGCGTGCAATGGTTTGCTTATCTTGCCACTTGTTGGATTCAAGTGGCTCCCTTGGTACTCGTGTGGCTTGAGTCTTGTGTTCCCCTATTTGTCCTACATGCCAGGTCTCTCACCTGGAACTCGTCCAAGAGTTGTCGTTTGCCCTAGCCCCTAGCACGAGCCGCGGTCTCGTACAACATACGGTTTCCACCCTCAAACTGTACCTGCGGGCGTCCGCCTTACCGCAGCTCACTTTAGCAAAGCTTCGAGCTCGCAGCCGCCACGGACGGCCATTGTTGCCGTCGCTGCGCCGCTGCTGCTCTGCGGTGTCCTCGTGGGGCAGGGGTTGGCGATCGGCGGATCTAGGCACAGGCATCGATAGAAGAGCTAGCTACAGTGACGATGGAGAAGATAGTCGAAAAGGTGGAGGAGGGGGGCGGTTAGTCGATGTTACCCTGGGTCTTGGATTGCGAGATGCAGACCCAGCTCTGTTCAAACGCGCCGTGGAAGCAGTGTCCGCGCTCCTCTTAGATCAGGTGAGGCAAAGTCAAAAAGGAGCGTTTGATTTTATTTTTTTGTGTTGTGTAGAGGCTTCAATTGTGCTTTGGAAATTTGTATCTATATAACTTTGTCTCCGTTGCTTTTTCTGTTGCTATTTGATACTTGATCATGTTAGCGAAGCGACCGGCTCCCATCGATTGGCAGTAGTAGCAGCAGCAGCCGAAGCAGCACTGGCAACGATGTCAACGATGCTTGTCACCAAAGCAGCAGCAGCAGCAGCGGTGTTGGGAAGCGAAGTATTAACCACGGCAGCAGCGACTTTCTCTTTGGAGCAGCTGCAGCACCCTTTGGTCTGACTAGTCGTAACAACAGCGGCATTCTCAGCAGTGGCAGTGAGAGTGGCCACGGTTGCAGCAGCAGCAGCGGCAGCAGTGAGAGTAACCTTGCCAGTACAAATGGTTCCTTCAGTGTCAGCGAGGCCACTGGCGAGGGTTTTCAGGACCCTCAACACCAATGTAGTACTCCTGGAAGCAACGAAATGGATGGGCGGTGCGTTGTGTGCCTACAGGCCCGCGCGCGAGTTGCTTTTTTCCCTTGCCGCCACATGAAAGTGTGCAAAGTATGCGCAGACGAGTGTGACACGTGCCCTATCTGCAGAGCTGAGATCAAGGAAAGGCACGTGATTTTCTTATGATTTCTCTTGAGCTAGCAAAAAGTCTTTTAGTCCTCGTGTGCTCTTTTTTGTGTAGATTTGTGATAACGCAAAACGCAAATGAATATGGTTTATTGCTATATAGCGCGCTGTTGTACTTCATTGAAATTAAAATTTACCATTGTGAAATAACGTGTACTTTTCTGAGCCCCCGGGGAAACCCGGAAGATTATCCGTGCTTTTTACTGCGTTGCGAGCCCGCCCTTGAGGGAGGTGAGTTGGGACGAATGGTAAGATTGTGAGGACCTGGCGCCATCTGCATAAACAGTAGGACTAGGTGCCATAAAGGCGCCATGAGGTAGAGGCCAGGCGAAATCATCAGCTTTTATTTTCCCATTTGCACAAGTGCATTCAAGTCACAAGAGAAAGAGAAGAGAGAAGTTACGAGCTGACGATTCAAAGCGGAGAATATATCCTTCGTTACTATACAACGATTCATCAGTTCATCGCTTCACACTTCATCACTATATACTTCAATCCTCTAGGTACTGCGACAAAAAAAACGGGCGCATTGTCCTTAGATACTTAGGCAAAAATGCTGCGATGTAAAGGCTTTTCTGTTGGCGTTGCCATAAATACATCACCAAATGTGCGCTTATGTACAGCAAATGCCATATACGTTTTCGGGTGATTGGGGTTCGTGATGATTTGAAAATGAGAGCTCAAATTGGGTAATTTCTCTAAGTGCACGGTGCTCGCCTCAGTGTAATTATACGTTGGATTCCAATAAGAAACCAAGGGCTCAATGCATATTTCTGTCCTCATTGACGTAATCATTGACATATTTGGGTCATTGAACTTTCGTATTGCTGATATCCTGCTTCCTTCATCCTTCATCTCTTTATCCGCTCCTACTGTACCGTTTCTGCTTGCTCAATGCTCGATATCCTGCGTGCTGCCTCCTGCTGCGTCTTAGTCACCAACCTCTAAAATGTCTTCTATCCTGCGTGCTGCCTCCTGCTGCGTCTTAGTCACCCACCTCTAAAATGTCTTCGAAGAAATCCAAAGCGGCGAACAAGAAGAAAAACTCCTCTGCAGACACCAAGGTCTGCTCGAACTGTTTTGAGACAGGCCCCGAAGGGCCGGAATTAGAAAACTAACAGGTAGAGAAGAAAAGCAAAGCAGCGAACTGTTTTGTACCCGAAGGCAGTGCCCCCTGTTTACTACATAATACTGCTGACTGCATTGAAGGCTGATTTGTTGAGGTGATTGCCTTTGTGGTGGTTCTTATCTTTCCCTCAAATTTTACTGCCAACGTAATGTATACGATTAAGAGAGCAGGCAGTAAGTTCTTTCGACGCGGGCCCCGATGGGCCGGAATTAAAGGCTTAACATGCAGAAAAGGAATATGTTTTCTTTCCGCACAAACGACACGGCTGGTGTGGCACTCGGCATGCACCTACTTGCAGTAAGTTGCTTCCAAATGAGATCCTTTCTGTGGTATAAGCAATGCGTGAGTATGATACAATGCGCTTACTCCGCGTTAACTACCTTACTTTCTGAGGAGTACTGTACTCCGTACGTACTCCATACTTTGGCCTTGGCCTGTATTTCGTTTGAAATGGACCAAATTTCGATTCGTATTTCGCTCCAAAAAGACCCAAATTTTGTTATTAATTTCGTAAATTTTGCGGCATCTAGAAACGTAGAGCTGTGTATGGCAAATAGAAAAATGGCTTCCATATAGAGAATTTGTATGAGTTAGGGCGCTAAATGGGTGGCTGTGGAGTAGAACCGGAACGGCCAGTGGCACGTGACCAACCCCCCGTAAGAAAATTTCGACCCCCCCGTAAGAAAATTTCGCGCGGTGAAGCCACATTTCGCGTGAATTTCTTTCGGGTGCCCAGAACGAAATAAATTTCGCTCGATTAGGCACTATATTTCGCATATTTCGTAAAACATTCTTTTCCTCGAAATACCCCCCAAATTTATTCGCGAAACAATTCGCGAAATACAGGCCAAGGCCAATCCATACTTCGTGAAAATTATTGACGAATTCATCAATGTATTGTTGAATCATTTGAGTGGCGTATATTCTTAAGTATACAGTATAGAGCGCCGCACGAGCTCGAGCTTGGTTGAGCTGCCTAGCTAGCTAGCTGTCTATCAAGTAATCGAGCTGCTTGGCGGCTACTTCACCGTTTAGCGTTTCTTGTCCTTATTAGCTGCTTATAGCTTAATATTTACAGTGCACAACACGTTACAGAAGCTCATCATTAGTTTCTGCCCCGATTGCTTCTTGCGAGAGTTCGTCTACCGGAGCTTGCGAAGTACTGTCGTGGCTTCTTAGCTACTTGCCGCTATACATCCGGCTGTATAGATCGTGCTGCAGCGTGCGAATCCAGTGTAGCTGACCTGTTTTAATTGTTGAGCTAATAATTTAATACAGATCTTTCGGATCTTTAAATCTGTACCTACGCTGTCATAGTGGCTAGGAATCTGCCGATAACGCGCTTTCCAAAGGGAGTGAATACATACTGGCAATGCGCATTTAGCTCGATGAGCTCCTTCTTATAATTGTGTACTGGAGGCTTGCTTCTGTTGATATTTGGAGATGGCCGAAAGCTTTGGGGTCCCCGTGGTGGGCATCGGTGACGAGCTCCCAAACTATGCTGGGGACACCCTTTCTGGCAAAGTGGAAATGCACGACTGGATTGACGAGGGCCAAACTTTCCAGCCCGGTGAAGAAATCTTCAGCGTCATCTTGACCTTTCCCTCGCTCAAAAACCCAGTGGTGCTCTCGGAGTTGGCGTGGCTAGGCTCCCCCGAGACGCAGCGAGAGCTGGCGGGCCGAAAAATGCGCGTGCTGTGCGTGGTGTCCGCGTCCAAGTTGGACCTCAAGAGCTTCATGGGAGACTGCGCCACGCTGGTGGAAGTCGAAGGCTGGAATTTGGACAGCAAAATACCGCTACTAATCGACGACGCCGGCGATTTCCAGCGCATGTTGGGCTGTGTGCGGCCCGGAGCAGCCGACGGACTGCGCGGCCGGGTGCCCAGCAGTTTAACCTTGGTGGTGTGCCCAAAACACGAAGTTATTTTTCGCTCTGAGTATCCCATTACGACGGGCCGCAATTTCGTGGAAATGTTCCGCATGCTCGATTCGGTGCGATCATGTGCATAGTGCCCTTTCTTTTCGATCATACTTTCTTCTTCATAACTTGCTATCCTTTCTCTCGAGTGTTCGTTGTCTTCGCTTTCTGAATGAAAGTTGTCTCTCGTATTTTTGACTACGGGACTCTATTCTGCCATGAGATCAATACACACCCACTTCTTTTGTTTCCGCGGGTGCACGTGCAACATTCACTTGCAGGTTCGCTTCACTTACGCGCACCCGCGGCTCGGGACTTGGGCAAACTGGCAACCGGGCGGTGCGGAAGGCATGCTCATCATGCCCTCGCGCGACGACGGGTCGCTGCTGTCCGATGAAGAGGCCACCGACTTGTTTCCCAAGGGCATGTTTGAGTGCTTGTTCCCGTGGTTTCGGATCACTCCTGTACCTGACATGCCTGGCGACGACGACGACGTCGAAGAAGCTTTGGCGGAGTAAAACACGGAGTGCTTGGGATGAAGCCAAGTCGCTTTACGCTTAACGAAATTTAATGTTTTGTAGCCTACTTGTCACCAACATAAAGTGCGCGCCGAGTTCACATTACCGAACTCATGATTTATGGTTATACGATTTCTGTGTTGTGCCTTCAGCGCTGATTTTGGAATTCTAAGATAGTGATGGATTTTGGAGTATCTAGATTAGGTGGCTAATTTGACACATCTATATACGTAGCACATAGTTTTCCTTAGTTCTTAGCTCCCCATAGCTCATGGCCCTCAGTCTTAATTACTTATTTCCCGTTTCCCGGTTTCCCTTCGTGGCATTTGCATACGGATTGCTCTTACTGCGATAACAAACGGCATGGGGAAATGCGCTCAAGACAGTCAGCTATCGGCTTCGATAATCCGATTAAGAGCAGTTCTACTTAGGAATTTTCTTATGCGCCATCTGAAGTCTAGTCTAGTTGGTATTCTCCCAAAAACAAAGAAAGACAAGTACACGGCATTCACAGAGGCACATAAAGAATGCCCTTGAGCTGCATGTGCGCTAGCGAATTAGCTCCAGAAGGCCAATGAAGGCTCCAGCTGGCGCCTTTCCTCCGAACAAGTCGGCGGGACTACATCGAATTTGAGTACTATAACGCATAATTCTCAGTACAATTATACTATTTACCCTTTTCTCTTTGCCCTGTGTTCTGCTTTAGCCTGAGGTTTGCCTACTAGTCTGATGGATGGCCTGCCGCACTCGTGCTCGAATTCTACACAAACCCCGAACAGGCGGAAATAGTGGGTCAGTTGGCAGAAATACAAAGCGAAGCATATCATACTAGAAGA
>Ga0307930_1000448_pt1 | contig 32913 bp, 35 predicted proteins | sample OrgLakmetageno46_FD_203161 | JGI IMG/M metagenome (GOLD analysis project Ga0307930, IMG submission 203161) | Saline water microbial communities from Organic Lake, Antarctica - #46 | ecosystem: Environmental > Aquatic > Non-marine Saline and Alkaline > Saline | place: Antarctica: Organic Lake...
AGGTCTGACTGGTCGAGTCTACTGCCCGTTGTCTCACTGACTCCCTACTCCCCGTTAATCCGATTTAATTTTTTAAAATGGGCACGAGGCAGGTGCATGAGATTTATATCTTATATCATACTCTGTCATCGTTATCGGCAACACATGCACAAGTACTTCCAACTTACACGCTACAGTACAGCGAAGCTTCTTAGCATTTTCTGTCTCATTTTGCGTAGGGGTTCGCATGCCTTGACCTCGGCTTTGGGAGCTCATTCATCTAAATATGTACTTCTATTCTTGTGCCGGTTTCTTCAGGCCCGTGAGCATGCATCGAGCGCGCCTTGCGCAAACTTCACTGCGTGTTCATCCACAGCTGCGCTGTTGCCATCGCAGCTGCTGCTGTCCCCACCGCTGGCTTCGAGCTCCAGCACGTCGAGGCAGCCGTCGACGGCTGCCAGCTGCTGGGCCAGGGCCGCGTCCCGCGAAGCGAGCACATGAGCAGCCCGCAGCGCTTCTCGTTTCACGTGAGCGTCGTCGCTGGCAGGGGCCACGAGAGCTCCACTAGCCGTGTGCACGGCTTGGGCCAGCCAGCTGCTGCAGACCGACTCGAGCGCCGCCACGTTCGCCACCGCTGCCATGGCCACGCTCTGAAGCTCGCTTTGTTGCTCTGCACTGATGCCACTGCTGGAGCGGCTGCTGCTGTCCGAGGACGCCAGGCTCTGCACGCGCGTGGCAAGTTCGAGCCAAGCGCCGCCGCTCGCAAAGAGAGCGTGGTGGTTGCGGTGGTTTGCACCACAGGCGCCAGCGCAGGGGCAGGAGCCCATGCAGTTGGTAAGCTCGAGGGCGAGCGCGCCTACGGCTCGGCAGCCAGCGATTTGACTCGCGCAATCTGCTTCAGGCGACAAGAGGGAGAGTACATGCTGTGCCGTGCGAATCTCTTCAGCACCACTGCTGGAAACTTTAGTCGTGTCCGCAGCTGCGTCCGCTGCCGGAGTAGGTGGCTTGGTTTCATCGGATGTTTGAGGCATTGTGTCGGAGAGCAAGGGTGGCTCACCAAGTAATGCGTTCTTCTGCAGTTCAAGCAGTGCACTGTCGCTCAGAGGGGGCGGAGACCGAAGTGGCGAAAGCGGGCTGCCCCCAGAAGAAGACTGGCAGCCTTCAAATTTGACGCGCAATTGTGCTGCCAGAGCCTCCGCACCTTCGGCAAAAGCATACCGGCACCCGCTCAAGTGGCGAACTTCGACCATGTGATGCCCACCCGACGAAGTAGAGGACACAGTAGCAAACACGCGCACTTCCAGCCGAACCCTTGCGAGCGCCCGCTCCAGAGTGCAGTCCCAAGTGCAATTGGAAGACATTCCGCCATCGATGCCGCTGTTTTCAGCAGCCACGCTGCAAGCTCCGAAGGCACTGGAAAGCTCTTTGACTAGCACAGCCAAAGGCTTGGTTGATCGAAAGGACGTGCGCGAGAGCCTCAGGTACGAGGGCTACACCGACAAGCATAACAAACGGTAATGTTAGTCGCTAAGTACCGAAATAACGCAATGCAGTGTTGCTGATGCCCTCTAAAGAGAACACTGAAAACAAGCAAAAGATACACATATGACGACAGACAACATATCGATTATGGAATCCTTTCCACAGTTTCGCCCTCCTCTGTCCGAATCGCCCTTCTCAGAGAAATAAATATCTCTAGAAAAATTGGCAAGAACAATCTTGCACCAGAAGAGGAGCCTGGAGGTCGGTGCCCTGGTGCTGCAAGAGAGCAGCAATGGGCATAAAACCAACTCGGCCACTTGCGTCGAACTCGGCCGTTTCGAAAGAGAGGGCACCATCTTCCGCAACACTACTTCCGCGCATCTCAAGAGCTTCTATTGAACGGGTTGCTTTGCCTTGGGCTGCTTCAAACTCTTCGTTGCTCGAGGGACGGCTTGCGACTTTCTCCAAGTCGTCTGGCAAACCAAATGCTACTGCCACCGCGCCCCGGCATGCATTCGAAGCTTCCCCATCAAAATCCTCCTCAATGCATGCTGCCTCCTCCTTGCCTATATGCCATTATTGTCATATCGATTAGTTCTAGCCTAGTGAATGCGACCTATCGCGCGAGGTTCTATGCCTAGGACCATTGTTCTGTCGCCGATGCTGTTTCCTAGTTCATATTTGACAAAACTCCAACTTACCGCCAACGACACCCGAGGACTCATCAACCGCCGAACTGGGTGATGCGTTGGCCCCATCTTTGATCGACATAGTGGACTAAAGAAGATCACAATTCGAAGAGGATGGAAAAGGAAGAGGATGTGAACTCTAAAGTCAATAATTCGTTTGACAAATATTCCGTCGTTGAAGCGTGGGGATGTCCCAGTATAACAAAATATTCACAGCAAATTGGAAAAACGAGGCCGCGGCGATATCTTTCCACATTTCATAACATACGCCATTAAAGATTCTGCCCACCGATGGTTGAAGAGTGGCGAGCTCTCTTTAACAGAGGCTTCGGAGCTACGGAGCTCGGAATTGAGGCTAACGAAATTCGCGCTTTCGCGGAAGCTTCAGAATAAAATACCACCCTCGTCTTCGTTTGAAACCCGTAAATTTAGGAAAGCCGCTACACGACGGTACGACGGTACGAGCAAGCCTTGGTACTTGGTACGAGATACGAAATGACGGACGGCCGGCATGACGGCATTTGCATGATGGATGATGCGATGGCAAGATAATGGATAGGGATGATGGCATGAAGGCTGAAAAATGACCATGGCGACATGACGATAGATCACTGTCATTGATTTTAAGGAATCATTCATACGACGACCCATGCACCTGTTATCTATTTAGCACGAAGTGCGTAGGCTTTCTGAACGCACTTTTAGAATAGGAGGAAGAAGCTACTGTAGTGTTGCTTCAAGTTCATCGTAACGCGTACATTTTTATTATGGACGCATGGATCGCAGACGCTCAGTATTTGATGAATGATTTGATCGTTATAGCCATACTCCAAACTCTAGACTAAGTATCAACGTGCATTTCTTTGCGGTTAACGTCAAGCCGCGCTAGCTAGTATCAGGAGATGAAAACAAATACATTCTTATTGTTAACTGCCGCCGTTAACTTGACGGCTGGGACGACGGATCCAAATGGTGCCATTTCCATGCCCAATCCTAAGAGACAAGTCATAGCGCAAGTGGAGCCTCCTGCTGTGCAAGGATGGCAAGAAGTTCAAATTGAAGGTGTTTCTACAAAAATGACCAGTGCGCGGGAGCTACAGACTACTGCCGGTGCTATAGTGGGCGGTACCTCACTTCTTTTACATGACGGCGTTGCATCTGCATCCGAATGCGCAGCCGTTGTCGCAGCGTGCTCCAGCGCTGCGTCGCGAAATCGTCAAGATTGGGTTGACGCGGGCTACGCGGCGCCTTGCACGGTGCGTTTGCCGAGTGCTGCAGCAGTAAAGCGCGAGCTGTGGCGGCCGGAGTCAGCCGACGAAGCGCAGGGTGTAGGCTTGTGGCCTGGACCGGTACCCTCTGAGGTTGACGGCTTGTGCGACGTAATGCTCAGGCGCGTCTTAATTTACCTAGACGCCGAGTGGCCGACCTTGGTGCGTGAACTTTTCGATAAGCAAGGCACTTCAAAGCGCAGCGAGGGCAGTATAGGCCAGTGCAGTAGCACGGATGTTGATGACCAACAAAGTCCGCGATCTTTGATGGGCCTTTTTGAAAGCGGTTCGCTTGTGTGGGCGAATCGAGAGCCTAGTGTAAATGTGTATGCAGCAGGTGGCGATTTTTCAGCTCATCAAGACGACCATGCACTCACAGTGCTCGTGCCACTCACACCGCCAGAAGCGTGCACGGGTGGAGGCACAGGCTTTTGGGGCAGCCGTCACGGCACAGAGCCCCCGGTTACAGTGCTTAAGCCTAAGGTAGGGTCTGCGCTGATCTTCGGGGGACAGTTGACTCACGCAGGTGTGTCTGTTTTGAGCGGCGAACGGGCTGTCTTCGTGGCAAGTTTCAGCGCGCGCGATGAAAAACGCCCATTGGCGTGGTTTAGCGACTAAGTCGAGCCTCCCACTTTTCGGGACTTCTCCGCGCCTGTTTCTTGATTGATTTGGGTTGCTATTATCTCTGGTTCTGATTATTTTTTGATGGGAAATGAGTATGAGCAGGGAGCAGGGAGGTGCACGAGGGAACGAGACCACCACAACAAGAACAAGGGCCACGGGAAATGGAAAGTGGGATATAACATTTAAAAGAATTACAAAGGGAAAGGCAATATAGAATTTCTTATTTCTTATTTAACTCAGAGGCTTCTCGAAAACTTTTAACTTTAACTATTAACTTTAGGTAAGGTAAGGTCCAAATGAATATGAATATTCTTACTTGTTCCTGGGGCGCGGGGCGCCAAGCTTGGAAATCTCCATCATAACTGGTTTTGAAATATAATTTAATGTAAAATTGCTTGGGATTTTCCAAAAGTCAAAGGTACTCCCTTTCGCTGTCGAAGTCACAAGCAACCGCCGTGTACAAACGGGGCATTATCCTCAGGCAAAGACATAAAACACAGGCAAACAAGCCCCTTGATTTCCCAAAAAAAAATCCCTCCTCAATAAACATTGCTGCACCGAAGGTCCAGTATAATCAGCTACTCAAACTTGATCCGGCCCAGCAGACCCCGCACTCCAGGCTGAGTGCAATTTGCTCGCCTGATCAACAGAAACCCCCAAACAACAAATGTTGAAATGCGCCAGTCGATCAAAAACTATGCATGGCATATGAAAAGACGAAAGTATGTGGAAACACAGAATGGTCAGATCTATGCTTGTATAGGTCAAGTGTTACCGTTTCGGGGTTTTCGGCAGCCCATTTCGCCGTGTTCTGGAGGGCGGCTGCGGCCGCGTCGGGGTTAGCCTTTGCGTAGCCCAAAGCCGAGTTCATGACCCCGGACCCCAGGGCGCCTGCAGCGTCCTCCACGGAAACGTTTGCGTCGTTGGCGAGGGTGAGGGACGAGTATTCGGGGAACTTGACGATGGTGTACAGGTTGAGGCACGCCGCCAGCACCAGCAACAGGCCCGTGATCTAGAATGGTGAAATGCGAGAAGAAGAGAGGTGAGATATGCATTAGTGTACGAGCCGTATGTCTAGAATACATGAATGACTACAATCAAGCCATGCAAGAAAAAAGTCTTCGACACAGGTAGCAAAGTAAGGTGAGTTCAGTACGAAATCAAAACAATTGAGGCAATACGAGGTTGGCTAGCAAGCAAGAAAGCAACCCCGGCATGATATTTCCAATGAATACACAATAGCCAATTTTTCTTACTTTGCCGATTAAGTCGAGGCTGAAGCAGAGCGTCGAAAGAAGCACAAGGAAGCCGAAACGGCCGCGCGCAGAGTACATGAACCCAAAATTATCGGCAATCGCGCTCGCGAACAGCGACAAATGGGACTCGAAGGTGCAGAGCAGGCAGCCAAAGCAGGTGACGTAGAGCGCAATCACTACGGTGGCAAGGGAAGCCGCTGAACCGAGGATCGTCAGCACGGCCGATGCCACCATCAGGCTAGCCACACACAAGTTCGCCCACCGCATATAGGACACCAGCCGGGGCAACGGCGCCGTCGATATGTCCTTGATTGCGGAGGTCAGCTGTTCTACGCCCTGCCCCGCGACGGCTACTGCTGCAGCTCCGTGGCTCGCCGCAACTGCGAATTCAGACCGCTGTGTTTCTTCCACCGGTTGGCTCATGTCCCCACTTAAGGGCGGCGCCGTAAATGGGTTGGCCGAGGAGTCTGCCACCGAGGGATTTAAAGGCTCGTCCATCGACTCCATCGGGCCCGAGGGAAAAGAAGAAAAATTGGACGCCTGCATTGCGACCACGAGTTAATATAATATAAAAACACGATAGTAACACGCGCCATGAACTGTGCTATAAGGGGCATGCAGCCTATTCAGAAGCTTACCATAACCATCTCAGTTTCGTCGTCATTCTCGAGCCAATCCGGGGCTGGCAAACCAGTCGAAGATGCGGCCACAGAAGGGTCCTCGAAGGGATTATCACTCATTTTATATTGTACCAGGGCTGGCGCGGTAACCTTGTCCTTATTCGCGCTCGCCTTAACCTCTTCCGCTGTGACCTGTGTTCGCCTGCTGATTATTTGACCGCGGGCGGGGTCAAACAAAGTTGCCTTTACGGTTTTAATGAAAACTACGATTAATTCCCCCCTCACAGTCGTTCTCCCTGCTCTCATTTTCCACTTCCCTCATCCCTCACATCCCTCATCCCTCACACTACTAGAGCTACTCTGTTCTCTGTTCTCTCAGTTCTCTGTCGTCGTGCATTTCTCTAACTCCTCACTCATTTCTTTGAAGGTTCCTAGGCCCTCGGTTGTCGTCGCCAGACTACGGCAGGGAGCACTAACAATGAGCTCCAAAGATGAAGTAGCAGCTGTTATGAGCGAGCTTCCTCCAAGCTTGAACTTCGCTGAAGAAGAGGATAAAGTGATGGCGTTCTGGGTGCGTCTCTCAGACTAAGTTCGTAGCTCTCGCTTATCGTACCTTTTAAGCTTAACTCCTGCTCTTTAAACAGGCTGAGATTAACGCCTTCAAGAAACAACTGGAGCTTTCAGCCAACAAGCCAGAGTATACCTTCTATGATGGCCCTCCTTTCGCTACCGGGCTTCCTCATTACGGGTGCGACTACCGCTGCTGCTGCGATTTTAAGAGCGATTTTCGCTGAATCTCATTGAGTATACTACGCCCTCCTCAATTGACCACTCATTCATTGATCTTCAATGAACTTTGTATTTTAGGCACATTCTAGCTGGAACTATCAAGGACACTGTAACCCGCTATGCCACTCAGGTATCAATTTGAATGTCCCATCTCCGTATACCCTACAACATCTGGTGACGTTGAGGGAGGGGTTAAATCCTAAAACTTGCCCTCTTTGGATGGGTGCCTCCTCGGTTGGTTGAGCTGAGGTGGTGCTTGAATTGACTTGACTAGTAGATTCTAGTAGATTGCCTCCACAGTTAAACTTGAGCCTATTGTTAGCTCGGACTAATCTCTCTTTCTCTCCTCGCGCCCCCGCCGCGACTTCTCTCATTAAACTGTACAGACGGGGCATTTCGTGCAGCGGCGCGCCGGCTGGGACTGCCACGGTTTGCCGGTGGAGTTTGAGATCGACAAAGCCCTCAACATCACGAGCCGCGAGCAAGTGCTGGAGATGGGGATTGCCAACTACAATAAAGAGTGCCGCAGCATCGTTTCCAGGTGAGAGAGAAAAAAACGAAGGAAGAGTGCTCGAATTTTGCACCGTGCCTTATATTTCTTGGTATCGATTCGAGCAACTTTAAGTAAAATGAGCAGTATTATCCTAGGTGTCTGGTTTTATTGTTGTTGTCATTTTAAGATGAAATCATTTGTCGTGGTTGGGGGCTTGCAGGTACACGAAAGAGTGGGAAACCACCGTGACTCGGCTGGGGCGGTGGATCGACTTCGAAAACGACTACCGGACCATGGACCCGAGCTTCATGGAGTCGGTGTGGTGGGTGTTTGGGCAGCTCTTCGAGAAAGGGCTGGTGTACCAGGGCTACAAGGTGATGCCGTACTCCATGGCGTGCGGAACCCCTCTGTCGAACTTCGAAGCGGGCCTCAACTACAAGGACGTCGAAGACCCTGCGGTGGTGGTGTCGTTTCCACTGGTCCCCGCCTCGCTGCCTGCCAACCACCCGCTCGAAGCGCTGGCCAGTGCCACCGGTGAGGGAGGTGGGGTGAGCATGCTGGCGTGGACCACTACTCCGTGGACTTTGCCATCCAACTTGGCCCTGTGCGTGAACGAAACCTTTAGCTACACGGTGATCCGGGACGCCAAGACCAGCAAGGCCTACGTGCTCCTCAAGTCGCGGCTGGTGCAGCTGTACCCCGCCATGGGGGGCAAGAAGTTCAAGCCCGAAGACGCGGCCAAGCTGTTCAGCGTGGAGGTCGAGTCGGTGATGGGCAAAGATTTGGTCGGGCTCAAGTACGAGCCGCTGTTTCCGTACTTCCAGGCCTCGTTTGGCGAGCGGGCTTTCCGGGTGCTCGGCGATGGGTGAGTGAAGGATGAAAGTTTGCTCTTAGAGCCGAATATCTTCAAATCATGTGTGCTCGTTTGAGAACATTCAGTATCTTTCGCTCTCTCCTTTGTCCAACTTCCTTTAATTCCGAACTCTCCGAGCCTAACTTTCATGCGTCATGCTCACTTGCGCTGATGCTTTTCCTTTCTTGCTCTTTCTACAACTTAACAGGTACGTGACGGCTGAAGGCGGCACGGGCATCGTGCACCAGGCGCCTGCTTTTGGCGAGGACGATTACCGCGTGTGCCTCAAGCAAGGGGTCATTGACAAGGGCAACAATGTGCCCTGCCCTGTAGACTTCAACGGCTGCTACACCGATGACGTACGCACCTCGATAGCACTTTTCTCTTCCCCTTTTTTCCTCTCTATTTGTAGTAATTGAACGTGGGCGTTTTGGTGCCGCACATTTCACGGCAGGACATCGTTGGTGGCTTGTGTTAGATGTTTGATGGCGTTGGTTTTTCCTTTCAACTTTTGATCCACATAACAATCTCTACTGCGCTGGTTTCTTGCACTCACAGCCGGTCTATTCTCCGTCTTTTGTGTGTGTGCACGTGTGTGACAGGTCCCTGATTTCGTGGGAGTCAACGTCAAGGACGCGGACGCAGCGATTTGCGAGCTGCTGAAGACCAAAGGGCGGCTGGTGCAGAAAGCGAAACTCCTCCACTCGTACCCGTTCTGCTGGCGGTCCGACACCCCGCTCATTTACAAGGCAGTGCCCTCGTGGTTCGTGGCGGTGGAGTCCATCAAGGACAAGCTGCTCGCCAACAACGCCGGCACCTACTGGGTCCCCAACTTCGTGAAAGAAGGGCGCTTCCACAACTGGCTGGCCGACGCCCGGGATTGGGCCATCAGCCGCAACCGGTTTTGGGGCACCCCGATTCCGATTTGGGCCAGCGCCGACTACTCGGAAGTGGTGGCGATTGGCTCCGTGGCCGACCTGGAAACCAAGGCAGGCCTGCCCCCAGGGTCGGTGACTGACCTCCACCGCGAGTCGATTGACCACATCACCATCCCGTCCAAGACCCCCGGCGCGCCCCCGCTGCACCGCGTCGACGAAGTCTTTGACTGCTGGTTCGAGTCCGGGTCCATGCCCTACGCGCAGCAGCACTACCCGTTTGAGAACAAGGAGCGGTTCGAGAAAGGCTTTCCCGCGCATTTCATTGCCGAGGGCTTGGACCAAACCCGGGGCTGGTTTTACACCCTCATGGTGCTCTCCACCGCGCTCTTTGACAAGCCCGCGTTCACCAACTTAATTGTGAACGGCATGGTGCTGGCCTCCGACGGCAAGAAAATGAGCAAGCGCCTCAAGAACTACCCCGACCCCAATGAAGTCATCAAAGCGTACGGCGCCGACGCGCTCCGCATGTATTTGATCAATTCTCCTGTAGTGCGGGCCGAGCCGCTCAAGTTCAAGGAAGACGGCGTGAAAGGCGTAGTTCGGGACGTGATGATCCCGTGGTACAACGCGTTCCGGTTCATGGTCCAACAAATGGCGCGGTGGCAGGACTCCCTCAACAGCTCCGCTGCCAACGGCGGCAACGGCGGCAGTGCTCCCACGCGCACTTTTCGCCCAGACCCGGCTTTGGCGGCGGCCTCCACCAACCCCATCGACATTTGGATCCGGGCCGAAGTCCAAACCCTGGTGGCGTTCGTGCACCAAGAAATGGAGGGCTACCGCCTGTACACGGTGATGCCGCGGCTGGTGGCGTTCTTGGACCAGCTCACGAAATGGTTCGTGCGGCTCAACCGCGACCGGCTCAAGGGCACCGAGTCGGACCTGGAAGCCGCTATGGGGCTCTCGGTGCTCTTTGGGGTGCTGGAAACGGTCACCGCGCTCATGGCTCCCTTCACCCCGTTCTTTGCGGAAGTGCTGTACCAAAAGCTCCGGCGCCTGAGCCCTTTGGCCGCAGACAACAAGACCCCGGACTCGGATTCGAACTCGGAGCAACTGGGTTTGGCAGCCTCGATTCACTTCGTGCAGCTGCCCAGGCCGGACGCGAACCACGACGCGGCGCTGGCTCAGCTGGTGACCCAAGAAATGGCCAGCTTGCAACTGGTGGTGGAGCTGGGGCGCAAGGCCCGCGAAGCCAAGGGCGTGAGCCTCAAGAAGCCCGTGAAAGAAATCGTGGTGGTGGTGGGGGCCACGAGCACCGCCGCCATTTCGGGCCTCGCCAAGCTGGACAACTACCTCAAGGCCGAACTGAACGCGGCCAAGATCACGGTCACGGCCTCAGAAGACGAGTGGTGCAACTACAGCGCCACCTGCAACTTCGGCGCCTTGGGGAAGCGGTGCGGCAAAGCCATGCCGTCGGTGAAAGCGGCGGTGCAGTCGCTGTCCCACCAGGACATGGCCAACTTCCGCCGCACGGGCAGCGTCGAGCTCGAGGGCTTCCAGCTCACGGGAGACGAGCTCGTTGTGAACCGCAGCTTCAAGGGCGACGCAAGCATGTACAGCGCGGTAGAAGCCGACGACGGCAGCGTGGTTGTGGCGGTGAACCTGGAAGAAGACCAGTCCACCACCGACAACTGGCTCGGCCGCGAGCTGGTGGCGGTGGTCCAGAAGCTCCGCAAGTCGGGGGGTCTGTTGGTGGGCGACGGCATCGAAGTCTTTTACAAGGAAGAAACCACTGGTGGGGCTGCAGCAGGAGGAAAAGGAGGAGGTGCGTTTGCGGCCGCCCTCGCCAACCCCGAAGTGTCCAGTTTCGTGGCCGCCAAGCTCGGTGGAGCGCCTCTGCCGTGGTCGGCCTTGCCCGCGCAGTACAACCTGGTGGGCCAGCCCGTGCTCGACGCCGAAGTGCACACCTCCAAGCTGTCGGTGGCCATTGCGCGGCCGCAGCCCGCCGTGAGCTCTGCGGCTCTGCAGAAGGCTTTTCCTGACATGAGCGGCAAAACCTTGGGCGCCGCGCTGGCTCTGGCGGGGGGTGCTCTGGCGGGACCACCGTCGCTGGCGTGCCCCGAGGGAAGCACTTCGATGAAGCTGTTCGTGGACGGCCATGCGCTGACGCTGGCGAAAGGCGTGCATTACTTTGACTCGGCAACTGCGGCGGCGGCTGCTGCGGGCCAGTAAGGCATGTGTCTTTGTAAGTGCACTGCGACACATGAGCAAGAGGTAGTTCGGGGGGAAGTGGCGGTTGGTTCCTAGATAGCCATAGCCAGATGCAATTAGTTGTTGAGCAGTTGAATGAGATAAACTAGTGATTTATAACTTATAACTCGGAAGTGGAAGCGGGATAGCAGGGTATGAGGTATAAGCAAAAGCTACAGAATTTACATTATAATATGTAATCTGAAGTAAAAATACAATTGTACGTTGTTCGCAGCACTTATCTTGCCCCTTCTCCCTTCTCTTCTTCTCTTCTTTGCTACCTCCACCTTCACCTCAGCCTTTTTGAAAAGCGAAAATAAAAGTGCTTACTTAAACTTACTTCGGTTTCTCTCGTTTTTTAGGGGGGGGGGGAAGCGCAGACGGACACAGGGAATCCTGAACCCTTCCTCCCCCCGCTGCCTTATCATTACTCTATTCCGCTTCATGTACTTTATAAGTTAAAATGAGCGGCGTAACGCGCAGCGGCACTGGGACCCTGAATTAAAATCTTGCGTACAAAGAATCAAGATGCAGTTTGTGTTTCTCCTCTATGTCAAGAGCCGATTGGTGCTGAATTTGTGGCTCAGAGGGAATTCTTTTTGAATCAAGCAAACAACTGCGGGAAGTCGAAGTCTAAGCTTCCTTCTTTGAGGCCGCACTATCTGGCACTTTTTGAAGGGCCATGGCGATGCTCATGACGCAACTGAGGCCAAACCAGACCGAGCAAGTGGTGAACACCGTGGCCAGCGAAACCTGCGACTCCATGCGCGTGCCTACCACTACCAGGGCGTTGAGGGGCACCCGAAAGATGGTCATGATGGACGACTGGAGCTTGTCGTCGATGTACTTGGACCGCATGGTGGCGGAGCAGGCAAACCAGCACCCCACGCAGCCTTCCAAGAGCAGGAAGGCGGCGAAAGTGGGCAGGAAGGCATCGGTGAGCACGGGCACCGTCACGGCTGCTGCCGACAGAAAAGTCACCAGCACGGTGGCCCACTCTACACCTAGCGCCGTGGTCAGAGGGCCAAAGAGCATGCCCCCAAGGGTGATGCACACCATGAAGGCCGCAAAGACAAGCCCAAGCGGGGGCACGGAAGTGTTCACCACGAGGCCGTCAATTAGATCTACATGGGAGGTAGGCGCCACCTAAAAGAATAGAGGAGGATGCAGCGAAGGGATAATACTGAGATTCGTGCTTAAAGTTATAGTGAGTGATAGGTGGTAATAGCAATTAGCTAGCACTTTATACTTTATCTGAGGAGAATTGACCAAGTAAACCAGGAAGGGCAGGAAAATGTGACATCATTACATGAAGGCAATGTTGAATTCCAATAAAAGGCTAACGATTTCACAGCACGCTCATACACGCACCTTGAGAATGGTGGGCACCCAGACGAAGACGAAGGTAAACATGGCGCCTTCGTAGAACGCCTGCACCACGCCCAGGAGCCACACCGTGGGCTTCCTTCGAATGTCGCTCCAGGCCAAAGAAAACGCCGTGTCTTCCACCGTGTCTTGCTTGCCGTAGTTTTCCGACCACGCCAGCACGAAGACAAGGGCGACGACCGTGAGCGCAATGGCCACTCGAAAGGGGCCAATGTCCCCCATCGTGTCGGCGGCGACCTGCGCTACAACTCCTGCGATGACCTGATAGGCACCAAGCAAGAGGATGCACCACAAGTAAAACAACGAGATGATGGGCTAGTTTGTCAACAGCGAAGGCTGGTGACATTGAACAACAAGCGCCACTCGAAAGGGAAAGTTTGAATGGAAGTGATGAAAACTGTCACCCCAGAGGTCTATGCTCTGCTTGGAAGGAATTATCGAACGTAAACACAAGCATGCACTTTCAAATTGGGGTAAAACGATTGTTTTCGCATTGACTATCAACCCAGCTAAGATTATATCAGAAAAATTCCCATGGGTAGATGGGGTAATGCGTTGAGAGAACAACATGTCTTTTTTCAAGGAAGATAAGATGCGAGGACAGAAAAACACACGAAAAGAGAGGAAAGCAATGGTTACAAAAAATAAAACAAAGCATGAAGGCAGTACCGCTGCGATGCCGTTGCCGGTGCTCGCCAAGCCGTGCGTGGACGCAAGCCAGTCTTCCGGAAAGCCTCGGGCCCGGTGCTCGGTGACCATCCACGACTCAAACGCCGAAAAGAGCAGCGACGTGGAGATGCCGCCGAGCACCCGCCCCAGGAGCAGCAAGTACAGGGAGGGGAAGTGCTCGAGGGTGTTGATGATCACTTCAAGCACGCAAAAGAGGATGCAGCCCATGCGGCGGCCGTACCTGTCGACGTACAGGCCCACCCAAGTGCCTAACCGGAGATAGATAAATCTTAGGAGGAGGCAGCAAGGAAACATCATGGGCACGTGTGCTGAGGGCTGTTCACTCAAACATTTGAATATAAACACCACAGATCAAAGCCTATGGGTGCAAGCATTGAGCCACGCACCAAAGACAGCCGATGAAATGAAGCCTGTGAGGAACAGGACGCCAACAGGCATGTCGTAGCCGCTGTAAAGCGTGTACATGTTGGTGCCCTGGAGCCAGTCGGCAAGCATAGTGATGAGGAATACGGTCAAGTACGAAACTTGAAACTTTCGAAACTCTTTGCGCTGCGCTGTTCGCTCGGTGCCTGTCTGCCCAGCGGTCGGCTTGCCTGCTGTGGCGTCCGCGCCGCCGCTCTGCGCGAGCGCGAGCAACAAGCAGCCAGCAACGAGGAAGCCGAAGGTGCGAGTCGCGTATGGAGGCCAACTAGCCACGAAACATACGAGTAAAACAAACTCAAATTTGTGATAATAATACCGACCGACATGATTAATGACTATTCTATCACATCCAATGAAGCTATACTCCTAGCGCAATGCTATGCTCTCTGGACGGTTAAAAGCCGATTACAGTGAACACTGTCAGCGACGACAGAGCATCGTAAAACAACCCACGATCATTGCTAGGACAAAAGTTGTGGCAAAGATGCGAACCTGCGCGGCGCGCCACTCAGAATGATGAGCTTGTCCATCCCGCTGACGAACGTCTCCGCGAGTGACTCCATCTTTGGCGACCCAGGCTTTTGTAAGATAGATAGCGGAGAAGCCGGAAGTTGAATGCAAATGAAAAATGAAGAGCTGAGATTTTGGAAAAAGAGATATATATTTAAAAAATACCATATTAGCACAGTATTGACCAGGTTCTGGTGAGCAGAGAGAGCATAGCAGAGAGATTAAGTTAGATGGGCCATGAAAATGCTGCTACTTGCCAGCGTTAACTGAAATAACGCTTATAGGAATTGTTGTGTTCGAAGCTTGGTTAAAAATTGTGGACAACTCATTGTCGTATCATTTTGATTGTTAAAGACACTTGAAGCCCAGCCTTTAAATGGAGGATAATCCAGAGGCTCAAGTAGAGTCCTCGTCCGTTGGGGAGGCTCCTGCCGACGAGGGCAACAGCTCCAAAAAGAGCGACTTCGAAGATGAAGAGGGCGAAGAAACTAGCGGTGACGAGGAGGATATCGAAGACGAGGGAGAAGAAGCTGAGACCAAGAAAGGCGACGAGGGAGGCCAAGCTCTAGTGGGGTCGATTTCGCACATTTTGCGAACGCTCTTCCGGGACCTCTACCAGAAACCAGCCTTGCCGCCAAGCCCAGAGCCGCCACCGACGCCGGCAACGAATGTGGACCCGTCGCGTCCAGGAACTGCACTCGAGGCGCATCCAGAGTCTGATGCAGCGCCGCCCGATGGCAGTGAGGGTGTCGCCGGTGGAGAAGGCGACGGTGAAGGCGAAGGCGGTTACGAAGGCGATGGAAAGCCCCCTGCTGAAGAGCACGATGGCAGCCAAGAACAAGCAGCGCCCCAGGACGCTGCTAGTGCTGCAGATAAACCAGCTGAGGCTGGCGAGGGCTCTGGTGAAGGTGTGGAAGCAAACGATGGTGCGGAGAATGAAGGAGAGGACGTGGAGAATAACGGCGCAGAAGCGGGCGCAGAGGAGAGCGCTGCTGCTGCCGCCCTGGAGGCTCCACCAGCAGACGATACTGCTGCGCCACTACCACCACCACCACCGGCGCAACTCACTCCACTCCAGCAGTCGGCCGTACGCGCCATGGAAGCGGTGGACCGGCGGTTGATAGCGCAGCGCCGGGACGCGAGCCGCACGCTGGAAATGCTGACGAAGGCGCGGCAGGCAGCCGAAGCTGCGGACCACGCGGAAGAAAACGCGCTGAAGAAGCAGGGAATTCTGGTCAACGCGCACGTGCCAGTGGGGCCGAGCCATTTGAGCGAGACGCTAGCAGCGGCGCGGATCGCGATGGAGGACACCGAAGCGCAGCGCTTGCAAGAAGAAGCAGGGCAAAATGCACCAGCGTCGGAGCAACAGGCTGTTGATGAGAGCTACCCCTCCGTCGTGCCGGAATTGGTGAGCGCGAGGGCTCTTATGGAGGCCAACTGGAAGGACTACTTGTACCGCAGTGGCAACTTGGCGAAACCGCCGCCCAAACCCAAAGGGCGCTCGAGCCGACACGGGTCAGACGATGAAGGCCACAACAACAACAACAGCGATTCACCTGATGAAGACAACGGAGGAGGTGTCGTCGATGACGGGTTGGGTTACTTGAAGATGACGGGCTCGCTTTCGAAGCGGAAAGAATTGTTGCTGACGCAGAGCTATGGGCCTCATGGTGCCCTGTACAAGCCTGAAAAGGCAGCTAAGAAGGGCCCCGAAGCAGAAATGGACAGTTTGCTGCGCGCAGAAATTGATGCTGACTTGAGTGCTAATGCAGGCTTTGTTACCACAACGGCAGCAGCGGCGTCGCCTACTGAACCTGAAAAGAAGCCAAAGAAAAAAAAGAAGGAAGTGCACGGCGAGCAGCACGACCTGGACATGAAGGTAATCGCAGGCGCTGCCTCATGTGAAGTTTGAGGGAGAGTATAATATAAATACAATAAACATAGTTTCATGCTTCTGCCTACATCCTTGTGCCTTCCACATTTATTCCTTTTTGATGTTTATGTGCGCGCTCCACTATATTTACTACCTACGAATGAACAGGTCATGCAGCGGATGGACAACAAGCTGCAGTACACTGGCAACCCCCGGCACGACCCCAGGAACAAAAACAACCACCGCCTGCTCTCTTTGCCGCCTGCGGGCCCCCTCCCCGACGGGATTGCCACTCTTCACGCGGCCACTGGTCTCTTGGGCCCCACTAGGATTCCAGGCGACGGTGCTGCCTCCACGGCTAACTCAGGGGGCACTACCGGAGTGATGCAGGACTGGGCCAACCGCACCAAAGCCCCCCCAGCGGGGGACCACGGCTACTTGGTGGCGAGCCCCGACGTGGTGGAGTTCACGAGCTACGCGGTGGGCGGCAAGTTTGAAGCCTCGGTGCGCCTCATGAACGCCACCGCGGTGACCCGGAGCTTGGCGGTGCTGCCGCTGAGCACCCAGTTTTTCAGCATCGCGAAAGTGGCCTACCCCTCTGACTCCACGGGGTCGCTAGCCCCGGGAATGGCAGTGACCATTACGGTGTGCTTCGAGCCAGACTCGCTCGCAGACTACGAAGACTTTCTAACGGTAAGCTGCTGTTTCTGTTCGCAAGAATAGGACAAGGAATGTAAAGGAATGAAAATTATCATGGAGTTTTCGTTTTGTGGAAAAAATTAAGAGAGATATAGGACTGTGCATGATTAAACAAAATGATGAATAACACCACATGCCTTTTGTTGCATATACAAAAATGAAAACAAAAACAGGTGCGATCGGACGGCGGCGAGTTTCCCGTGCGGGTGTGGGCGCACCGCCCGCCTCCCATCCTGAGCTTGCCTCAAGAGCTGAACCTCGGCGCGTGCCTCGTGGGGGACGCCCAAGCGATTTCATTTCGGTGCAAGAACCGGGGCGGGCATGGCAAATTTCGCCTCTTGTCTCCGGCCGATTATCCCTCCCCCTCGGTTGCGCAGCGCTATTTGAAGTCCTTGAAGCTGGAACCCTTCAACGTGACCCCTACGGAATTTGCGCTGGGCCCGGGCGAAGAGTGCGAGCTGATTGTGGACTATGCCCCCCTGGCCCTCGGAGAACACCGCGCGCATTTCATCATGGTCTGCGACAACTGCCAGGTGAGAAGCTCTTCTTTAGAAAAAAAAAAATCAAAAATCAAATGGAGAAATAATTGGGAGTATTGAACGAAGTGCAACTCAATTGTGTGCACTTGAAGTGTTGTGTGCACATTTTAACGAGTACGAGGCGGTAGCCTTTGCTTACTAGTAAACTAGTTGTGACTTCTTGTTGCTTTTTTTTTGTCTTATCAATTTGTGCGTGTTCCCTAAACGCTACAAGGTGGAATCGTACGACATTGTGGGTCTGTCAGAAGAAGTGGCGGTGCGCATCAGCGGGGCCAACGGCGAAGACCTGGCCCCCGATTCCACGCTCCGGCAACTGCAGTTTGACCCGGTAGCCCTGGGTGCTTTGTCGACGCAAACTTTGAGCCTGCGCAACGCCACTTCTCTGGACTTGCACTACCGCTGGGATTTGCGTCCTTTAGAGGCACATGTCGCCGTGGGAGCGATTGCCCCACCGCCATTGTCCTCACAGCCGCTTCTCTTGGTGGGCAACAAGGACAGTCAGTTACCCATGGGTGTGTCTGATGCAAGTGTAGCCAGCACCAGCAGCTCAAGCAGCTCCAGCAGCTCCAGCAGCAGCGGTGGGAAGTCGGGAGGCGCCCTGAGCCTCGACGGGTCCATCACCTTAGGGGAAGGCGCCCTCGAAGGGTTCAGCATTTCCCCTCGGAGGGGGGTACTCCGCGCGAGAAGCGACACACTCTTTGACGTGCTGTGCTCGCCCAGTGCGCCCGTGCCCATTGGCGTACAAGCCGTGCTGGTGTTCGAGCAAGTCCCAGCGTTTGCGGTGCCTTCCGTGAAGCAACCGCAGCTGCTGCAGCATTTATCGGAGTACGGCCACGGCCAGCGGCTGCGGTGCCGGGCTTGGTTTGAGAGCGTGTGCGCGGCGGTAACGGCGGGGAAAGCTGCCACTAATGCTGGCGATGATGCTGATGGTCGTGGTGCGATGGTTGTCTCAGAAACTGCCAACAACAACAACGGCAGCAGGAAGCCACCACCTCCGCTGGTGCAGAGTAGTGCGGCTGCTGCTGTTGTCACGGCCATAGGCGCCCCCGAACTTCGCGCTGCTCTGGCCACTCTCGAATTGGGTCCTCAGCTCCATCGGCCCGTGCGTGACTTGCTGGAAAGGCTCGAGGCCAATGCGCAATCCCCTTATGCCAACGGTACAGCAGGCTCTGGCGGTAGCAGTCGCGGTGGCGCTGCTGCTTCAACCCCTAAGAGCAGGCGTGGCACACCAGCGAAGAGCTCGAAAAGCGTGCGCCCTGGCAGTCGCGAGGCTGCCAATAGTGGTAGTGGTAGTGAGGGTGGCTTTGTGTCGAAAGAGTGGGGCCTAGACGGCCTTCTAGACGTAGACGAGTTTATGGACGGTGCATGCCCTCATGCCTTGGCAGACGCGATCGAAAACCAAATGGCACGCATTCCCTATGCGAGCATTCAACAGGTAATCTAATAAAAAATATATGAAAACAGATACACTAAAAAAGGAGACTGGCTGGGAAGTATGGTCCTGTTTCGTCTCTTTCATTTCTTGTCCACACCAACTCCTTCTTCACCCTTGCCCTTTTTCGGAATCGTTCTCTTTTTTTGTCATCTTTCAGGCCGTGCGTCGTGACGTCGATTCCTTATTGACTACCTTTCGGGGCGCGGGCGAGCCAGTGAACTTCACAGCCACGCCACCTACCCTGTGTTTGCCGGGTACCTGCGCTGTGGGACAAACCGTAACCACTCAAGTGGTGCTGGAAAACACGAGCACCTGCGCGACTGCTTTTTGGTTTGGCGCGCCTCTGATGGACGTTCAAGATGGTGCCGGGTCTTCACCGGCCTCTCGTTCAGGAGGGGCACTGGCATTACCACCGTCACCTCCTGGGACTCCGGCTGTTTCTGCTGCGACTGCGGCAGGTGCTGGTGTGGTGTCGCTTCCTGGAATGCCAACGCTTTTGGACCGACAGCGCCACTGCTCCGTCAGCGTGGAACCATCCTGTGGTGATTTGGCCCCTTGTGGGCACAAGGGCTCTCAAGTCACGGTGACCGTGTCCGTGACACCTTGGCGCGTGGGGCGCTGCGACCTCAGCGTGCCTTGCGTGTGCCTGGGGGGGGTGTTTGCGCCTCGCCCTCTGCCGTCTGCCGCTGCGACGGCCCAATTCCTTGGGGTGCGACCCGACCGAGTCAGCAGCGTGCCCAAGAGAATCGTGCTCGCCAAACTCATGGAACAAGACGCTTTTTTACGGTCCAACGCCGCGGCTTCAGCACCCCGAGACGGCGGTGCGGCCTGGCGTGCTCTAGGGCCTCCTTTGCACGGGGTGCCACTACGAGTAGGGTTGGAAGCAGCCGGGGCGCGGCTGCAGTTCTTGCAGCCCGAAGTCGATCTCGGCCTGGTGGCAGTGATGGGCAACATTCAAGCGCCTCTGTCGTTCACTAACCTAGGGCCGGTCCCGCTGCAGTGGCAGCTCAGCTCCATTGGGCCAGGAGGGCTAGCTCCACCCGCAGTGACCTTTCCTGACACCCCCCAAGGACGCCGTCTGCAGCGCGCTCACGAAGCGAACCCACCTCTGGCCCCGCACGCCGTGCTCGCTTTCAACCCCCCGCGCGGCCTGCTTCAACCGGGGGAAGTGGCCAACGTAGACTGCGTGTGCGCGGCGGGCACGCAACCGGAAAGGCTCCGAGCAACTTTGCAGTGTGCAACTTCTGCTGCGTTTGACCTTGATGGTGGTGGTAGCAGCAATCGTAGTGGTAGCGACGCCACTGTCTCTGCTTTCGAACCGCAATTTGTGTCCATCCGAGGGGAAGTACAAGCGCCCAAGGTGTACTTGTCGGTCTCCGAATTGAATCTGGGAGGCTGCTATGTGGGAGTACCCGTGACGCGCACTTTGGTGCTGAAGAACTTATCTAATTTGGCCACCCATTTCGGATGGAGCCGTTGCCTCGGGGACCAAGCCACGGGGTTCCATTTTTCGTTTTCCCCGTCGGCGGGAACCCTGAGCGAGAAACAGTCGCTGGAAATCACCTTTACTCTGGTCGCCAAGACGCCGGGGGTTCTGAGCGAGTTCTTCGCATGCGAATGCTTTGGCATGGTGCTCCCACTCGGGTTTGAGCTCAAGGCCACTTGCCGTGGTGTAGTTGTAGCCTACGAGCCCATCGCCAAGGGTGCAATCCCACCGCGGCCGCTCGGGTCTCCCCAAGACCCGCAGTACACGGGCAAAGACCCGCTGCCCGCGCAGCTGCCGCGCCCTCCTCAGTTCAACTTCGGGGACTCGGTGCCGCTGTTTGAGCGGCGCACCATGCAGTTTGCGATTCGCAACTTCAGCGCCATTGCGTCTCCATTTACCCTCAAGCCTACTCGCTACCCCGTGCCGGCAAGCACCACCCCTACGACAGCCGCAGCTGCTGCTGGTTTCGGGGACAAGAGCCTCAGCGACTCCCGTTTCGGTGGCGGCGCCGGCGTTAGTGCTCGTGGAGGCACTGCAGCCGACAGGGCAGGAGGCACGGCGCACCGGCGCGACTCCACTTCGCGAGGTGCCCTGTCCCGCGGTGGCAGCAGCAGCCACGGCGGCGACGGTCGCGAGAAGCAGCCCCAGAAGCGGTGGCTGGACAACGCGCACGAGCCGCGGGCGGTGTACCAGTCGGAAATGGGCAAAGCCCACGTGGCGCAGCGCTTGGACGCGAAAGAGGACCAGGGGGTGCTGGGCGCGGGCAACGGCGCCGCCTTTGCGGTGTTTCCTTCGTCAGGTGTGCTGCCTCCCTGGGGCGTCGTAGCGGTGACCGTGTCGGCCTTCAACGAAATGCCGGGGGTGTACCTGGACGAATTGGAGTGTGTGCTGGAGGGGGCCCCTTTAGTGAAGCTCAACTTGAAGCTCAAGGTGGACGGCTGCCCGCTGAAGCTGGTCGAGGAAGGCGTGGGCGTGGACGCCAAGTCCGACCCCACTGGCAGGCCGTGGCTGCGCTTTGGGGACGTTCTGGAAGGCTCTGCGGACATGGTAAAGACGGTGCGCATTCGGAACGACGGCCCCGTGGGCGCTCGAGTGACCTGGTCCGTGAAGGAGCCCTTGCCCGAGGACGCCGACGCCGAGTTGCTGGAGCGCAACGCTCGACTCGTAGACGTGGGTTTAGCGGTGGCGCCGCTAAACGCGGAAAACACCGAAAAGGGCCCATACGGCAAAAAGCGCCGCGCGCAGCCCGTGGTGCTGAGCTTGACGTGGCGCGAAAAGGAGCCCTACGACCCGCCGTTCACAGTGAATCCCCCTGTAGCTACCCTGGGCCCCCACTCCGACGCCAAGTTTGAAGTGACCTTGCGCCACCAAGCTCTGCAAAGCGCTGCTGTGGTAGCAACGGAAGCAGCCAATGAGAGCAGCCTCGATGCCACGCAAGCCGTTGGGTTGCTTGAAAACGGAGGAGAATCAGGACAAACAGATCAAGAAAAGGCTACTGCTGCTGCTTCAGCAGGTGGAAAGAAAGAAGCCGCAGTTGAAGCTGCCAAGTTGGAACTGGTGCGAGCCGTGATGGCTCTGGACGCCGAGTGGCAGTTTCCGGAATCGCACGGCCAAGCAGCCTCAACTTCGAAGCAAGTTGGCAACGAGGGTTCAGTGGCTCTCGGTGGCAGCATCGACAGCGGCAGCGGTAGTGGCAGCAGCAGTAGCAGCGGCAGCACTAGCCAATCATCATCATCGTCGTCGTCATCGACGGCGGCGGGTAAGAAGAAGAAAAAAAAGAGCGGTGCGGGAACCGAACAAGGATTGGACCAAGAAACTTTGGGCGCGGTGCAAGTGCAGCTCGAAGCCAAGCCCACCATTCCAAGGCTCACGGTAGACAAGCAAGCGCACGTTGACCAAGGCGGGGAGCAGTACCTCAAGTTCGTGGCGCAGGCGTCCCAGATCTTGGGCCTCGGCCAGCTGGCCGCGCAGGCCCAGGCCCTCGAGCCCGGCGGGCGAGGACCGGTGGAAGTCAAAGCTTTGCAGCGCAGCGAAGCCGCGTCCTCCCTGGCGGCGTCGGTTGCCGCGGCGCAATCCGATTGGGCGGCACGGCCCGGCGGCCCCGCGCGCTCGCTGCAGCCCATGCGCAACAGCCTATCAGGAGTGGCGGCTGCTGATTTCAGTGCCACTGCGACTACAACTGCTGTAGACCAAGGTGGCATTGGTGGTGGAAGTAGGCCATCGACAGGGGCGGCAGCAGCAGGCACAGCGAAGGAGCCGGAGCTGTCTCAGCTGCGGTCCGTGGTGCTCACCAACCCGCTCGGCATGCCGCTGACTTTCGCCGTGAGCACGACCGAGCCTTTCCGCGTCGTGGGGGCGAAATGCCTGGCGCCTCCACACCCGCTGAGCGCGTCCTTTGCGGGGCGGCTGGCGTCGCCTCCTGGTCGCGCAGCGATCGCAGCCGAGTCCGCGGGCCTGCAGAAGTCTGGGTTGGGGGCCCTCGTTGCGGGTGGCATTTTCACGCTGCCGCCTCAGGAAGCGGTGACGCTGTACGTGGCCTACGCGCCCGACAGCAGCCGCAAGAGCCTCAAGAGGCAAGGCAACGTGCGGCTCAAGGACCAGGACAAGGGCTTGCTGGTGTGCCAGTTCGCCACCGGCCAATCCCAGCGGGTGGAGCTCGTAGGAGTAGTGGCGCGGCCGCTGGTGGTGGTGGCGCCGGCACTGCACAACTTTGGCCTGGTCCACACAGAGCTGTCCAGCGCGGCGACCCTGTACCTGTCCAACCCTACCGACGTGGCCGCGGCGTGGCGGGTGACGCACGTGCCAGTGCCGCCGGCCAAGCTCCCAGCGGCCCCCATCGACTTCGCCGCGCAGCCGTCGGCAAATACCGTGGCTTTCACGGAAGCCACCGCACCGGCGAGGCCGGATGAGGCCCTGGTGGCGCCAGAGGACGACCCAGACGCGTTCAGTTTCTCCGAGCATTTCGGCGTGCTCCTGGGGCCCAGTTTGCCGCTCAGCGACGCCGCGGCCGCCTTGCCAAACGACGTGAACCAATTGCGCAAGCCCGCGTTTCCTTCGGCGAGCGAGTCCACGCGAGTAGCCTGGAAGTCGGGCCAGGTGGACTTGACCGCGAGCCTGTGCGCGCGCAACGACGAAAACTTCCGGGCGCCGCGGCCGCTGGTGGTGACTTTCCGCCCCAAGCACGCGCGCGCGTACCAGTCCCGCTTCCGCGTTGAGGTGGAAAAAGGCGAAAGTTTCGACGTGGTGTTGAGCGGCAAAGGGACCTATGCAGAGAACACCGTGGCCGCCAAGCCCCCAGATGTGGGCCCAAAAATATACAGTGGCTATTGATTTTTCTTCCCGGTGTTTGTGGTTTGTAGCCTGCAGCGCCTTAATGATTGAATTATAGCTTCTGGAATTGCTTTATGGCATTAGCATCAGCGCTCTAACTCGCATTGGCATGTATATGTGCACGCCAATCGGCGTTAATCGGAACTCCAGTTTTTAAAGAACGAGAAACGAGAAGGAACAGCAGAGAAGGCAGATAGGAACAGAACACAGGCGAACAGCCCAGGCCAACGAAGAGCGAATCACGCCGCGTAAATAGCGAATTCCTCAAAATGGCTTCGAGGTATGGTTCTTGGTCATAAGTTATGTGTTGCTAATGGGTAAAAGGTTCTTAATTCAGGAATTATTTCTTGTAAGTACGCAGTTCAGTAGTGCCTAGTGCGAAGTCGCGTAAAGTGTAAATCGCCGCAGTCGCAGTAAAGCATTCACATTCAAGATCCAAGAGTCCAAGAGTGGCTTAAGGCCAAGAGGCGATTCGGTACCGATGGAGTTCCTTATCAGAAAGTTTATGGCAGTGGGTCAGTCAGGCATGAACCAGACGGGGGATCAGTGAGCCCGATGCCCTTCAAGTCCCTTCGGTCCTTAAGGAGGCCCGTTGAAGCCCTCCACAGGGTCTCCGTACTCGTCAAACTGCCCAGGCTGCTCTACCCCAAAGCCCGACCCTTGTACTTCACCAAAGGTCCCGAAGCTCGGGCTTTCTTTGACGATGGCATCCGCGCCTTTCTTGGGCGTCAACACGCGGTCAATGAGGCCGTAAGCCACGGCTTCATCGGAGCTCAGGTAGAAGTCGCGCTTCAAATCTTCGGTCACTTTTTCCACGCTTTGGCCTGTCATTTCAGACAGGGCCTGCGCAAAGCGTTTGTTGTCAGAAATATTGTCCGACACCTGGCACAAATAAAATGGGAAATTGTCATGTCAGCTAATGGAAACATCTGAAATAACTTTGGGCGCAACAACAACAAAAGAAAACACGTTCAACGTGCTAGGCTCAGCGACTCAATGAGGATGCTATTTATTAATAAGACACCATGCAAATGTCGAGTATGAGTATAACGTTTCGTACCCGAAGGGCAATGTCAACAGCTTGGCCTCGGTACGGGTCGTCCAAGCCTGTCTTCTGCAGTAGAAAGCGCGAGTTGGGGAGCGCAAAACGCTTGCCAGGGGTACCGGCGGCGCACAGGAATGCCGCCATACCCGTAGCTAGGCCCAAGTTCAGTGTCATGACTGGACATTTGAGCGATTTGATTGTGTCGTAGACCGCTAGAGAAGGCTTCATCAGAGCTCCAGGAACGTTGAAGTAGAGCGTGATTTGCTTGGTGCTATCTTGCTGCTTGAGGTACAGCAGAGTGGCGATTAAGTTGTTGCTCCTCGCCTCGTCTAAAAAGTCAGTAAGGATAATGATACGCTCCCGGTAGAAACGTTGGCCGATTGGCACGAATTGGTAGTATGGCGTGTTCGGGACTTTCCATGGCACCATGGGCTCTGAAGTAGGCCCGCGCACAGTGGTTGTCCTTGCCAGAGGGGGAGCCCACGACCGAGGGCTAGTGAACGCGACCACCGTGGCAAGGTTCGCCGCTGCGATTAATAGCTTTAAGATAGCCATAGTGCAGAGAGGTGCGTCAAGGTAAGGAAGAAGCTGCACGAGATAAGCGCTGCAACACTACGATTCCACGGTGAGCTCTAAACGTAGTCAAGTCAGGTGTCAGGTCTCAAAAAAAATGGGAGCACGAAGAGGAAGCAACACACAAGGAACATCGGGAGGTGAGCAGTAAACTCACGAATTCATCGTAAAAGTTCAACACTTTTTCTCAGTGTTTGCGGTTCTTGATTTTCTTGCCTTGTTCTTGGTTTCTTTCAGCGTGAGGACAGAAGGGCTGTGTGCTGTGTGCGGCGGCGAGGTGAAGAAATCAAAACCCGTGGCTCAGTGGCTGGTGGCTGGTGGCCTGTTGCTATTTGTTAGTGTGCTTTGGCACATGGCCTTGTCTAGTTAGTGTCATTAGAGGTCTGATTTCATAAGACTAGATAGTTTTCTGAGGTTAATAGCTAAATCCAATCTCGTCGAAAGATGCAGCAAGGCGACCATATTCCGCCTCCTCCATCAGCACCAGCACCTCCACCGCCTGGGAACACGCCCGCTACCATGACGCCAGGGCAAAGAGTTGCGCGGAACAAAATTTTAATTGGAAAGATGCTTGACTTGGAGACTCCCGAGATTACAGACAAGGTGAATTTCGCCGAAGCCTGCTTGCCATTAACAAAAACAAAATCTTTCGCTAACTAATAACAAGATCTTTTCTTGACTGGAAACTAGATGCTGTCGTTTCTCCTTCAAGAGGGCGTTGCCGAAACGCTAGTTTCCTTCATCTCACAGGTGTGTCAAAGTTCTGTAGTTGTATCTTAACATGGCAGTGGCATCTTCGTTTTCTTCTTGATTCGATATTTCGTTTTGTGGACAATACCATAAGGCAGCTCATCCAGATATACGATGCAAAGTTTGGCGGAAGCTGCTATTCTCTTACTCTTTTTAATGTTGTGCAACACACCATCATAGGTTGACGATGCAGAGACGAACAGCGAAGCAGTAGCTGATGCTGGCGACGTCGTGACGCCCTCCGCCTCTAAAGCTTTGCGAAGCCGCCCTCGACGCGGCGATGACGTCACTACCGAACTGAAGCGCAGCTACTCGGCGGCGCAGCTCCTCGCGTGTGCAGCCCCCACGGGCGCGTCGATTGAATTCATGTCGACGAAAGCTACGGTGGTCCTGCGCGGCGTGTTTCAAGCGTTCGAGGCCAACAGCGTTGCCTGCGTCGAGCACGCTTGCCGCGTCTTGACTCACATCGCTGACGAGGTAGGAAAGTGCACACGACACTTATGGTCTGTCGTATGCTTATCTAAACTTTCCATGTTCTTATTTCGATGAAAAACTCTCGGCTTTCTCGCCGCTTATTTACTTCTAAGTTGCCATTTTGTGCATGGGTTTGGCTACATCTTACTGCATACTCACATCCACACAGGACATGGATTTAGTCGTGGCTGTGGTGGCCGAAAGTTCGGCATCCTTCGAGCGCTGCTTCGGTGGGTTACTCAACGAGATTCACGACGCTTCAGCTTTCACCACTCTTCTGGCCCTGCTTGAAAACTCCGACCTCTCTGCGGCGGCGCGGTCGCAGATGATTGACAAGTTAGCGGAGTGGCCGTTGCTGCTGCAAGTGGCGTCGCACGTGTTCGAAAATGGCCGAACCATGGAGCACGTGGAGGTCAGAACAATAGGGCAAAGAAAGATTAATAGCACCAGCGGAAGAGAGGAATACTGATATTGAGAGCAGGGATAGCGAGTGAACAGGCAGTGATATGTACTGGGTATGGTGTCAGGTGCTCGTCCAAGTCTTACTCCTGGCCCCCCCCCCCCCCTCATGCCAATCCCCTTTGTCACTCGTAACGAGCAGGCAAGTGCGGACTTTTTCTTGGCTTTGCTCGACAATCTGGCCACGGACTCGTCTAGTGGAGAGCGCCTCTTGCAGCCCTTGACGCATTGCCCTGAACTCCTCCAAGGCTTCCTCAATGCTTTGGGTGCCGACGAGGACACTGCCACTTCGGTAACAGCCACCAGCAATGGAGCTGTTTCACCTATTAAAGGCAACAAGAGCACTAGTGGCGGCAGCAGCTCTAGCACTAGCAGTGAGTCACGGCCCTACGAACAGCGCTTGGCGTGTGCGCGTTGCTTGCTGGGCCTGCTGCGCCGATGCGACAAACCGGAAGTGCCGCCGCGCCCACCTCCAAACGCCTCTCCACAAATGTTGGCAGCGGCAGCGGCGGCGGCTGCGGTCGGCACGGGCCCTACGGTAGAGAACTTGTTACATGTGCACAAGGCTGCCGTGCACCACGCGGTTGGAGGAGACCGTGGCTTGACCGCATTCGCCAAGGTGTGACAATGCGTGCTGACTTATTTGACGCTTCTCGTGTGGCCGTTTCACTTGCTTTTCCAGCTTCTCGTACCCTTTTTACCGTTCATATTTTCCATTATAAGCTATAAGATTCCATACCGCGTATTTTTGTGTACTTGTTTTTCTTCCTGTGTGTCTGCTAAAGGTGCTCGCGAGCGGGTCTGTAGGGTTAGCGCAGCTGGCCGCCACATCACCCGCCAAACTGGCTTACCTCCCACCTCTTCACGGCATGCCTGCGCCCGGCCCATCTCCTTCTTCTTCCTCCTCCTCTTCAACCGCTAGCACCAGTAACGGTACTGGCAACAATGGCCGTGGCACAGCTGGCACTGCTGGCAGTAGCACCGGGAGCGAGGCGTTCGTGCGTCACCCTGGGCGGTACGGCGCGCCTCCTCTGTCGGAACTGCGGCTATGCGTGGCCACGATTGTCGCGGAACTGGTGACTACCGAGCCCGCTAAACATTTCGATGCGTTTCCGAAACATTTGTGGCGCACCCTGGCCTCGCTCTTCTTCTGCTACCCGCACTCGGACCTTTACCACTGTCAGGTGTGTAATAAATATGTGCGAAATTTTCACTTTCCTCTGTCTGTCTCTCGTCTCTTTCTTCTCTTCCCTAGTTGGCTTTTTCAGTAAACTCTCATTTTCTAGCGCTCCGATCGTTCTCTGATACATTTGAGCAGTCCTAGTATATAAATCTGTCTTGTTGTGTGTATCTCATGCCCCCTGGCGAATCGTTGGTGCTGTAGGTGTACCGCATCTTTTGGGCCGCGCTGCGTCACAACCACGAGCCTTCGCTCAAGCAGTTGCTGCAAACCGGCCGGTTCTTGCACCATTTAGTGGTGCACACGACCGCTCCTAACCCAACGGCAACATCGTCGCCAACCTCATCCTCGGCGCAGCCGGCGTCGTCCCCCAACGCAAGGATATTTTCACCGAAGAAGTCTACGGAGGCGAGTGGAAGTCTACCATCACCTGCCTCGCCCACTTCTCCGTCCTCGGGGGTTGGCTCGCTACCTCCCTTGGTCTTGGCGGCGACGGCGCACACGGGTCATGTGCTGGCGTTGGGGAGCGCTCTCCGGCTGCAGTGCGCTCTGCTGCCCCCCAGCGCGTGGCTTCGCACTTTCCTGCAGAGCCACGCTACCTGGCGCGCCTTTTTGTCGCTGCTGGAGCGCACCACCCTTGCACAGCAGCGGGGGCGGGGCATGGGGTTTCGGGTGCCCGGCGACCCACCACCCAAGAAGAAAGTGGCAACTAAGCCCAATGCGTCCCAGGCAGCCAAAGCGAAGAAGGCCCCGGGCGAAAACTACAACCCTCTGATGGGCTTTGGCGGCTTTGGCAGCGATGACAGTGATGATGACGACGACGAAGAGTTCTTGCTCGTCAACAGTGATGACGAGAAAGACAAGCCTAGTCAGGTAGAAGAGGACTTCTCTGACACTTCACTGATTGACCTGGGGTCTCGTTTGGCGAAAAGTTTGGGCTTTGAAAACGATTTGATGGCGCTTGGGGCTAGACTTGGGCAAGCACAGGGTGCTGCTTTAACCGCGGGCGGTGGTGGCGGTGCTGGAGCATCTGGTGGTGCCGAAAGCCCAAACGCGGAGAGTAGCCGAAAGAAGAAAGGAAAAATGTCGGCCAAGAAAAAGAAGAAACGACGAAGCAAAGAACTTCGCGAGAGTTTGTCCGCGCCGGGTTTTGACATTGGTACCATGGAGGAAAACATCGAAATAGAGGGCAGTGCAGAAAAGAAAGAAGAGGACAACCAAAGTGCCGCTGGGGGCATTCATGATTGGAAATAAGCGCGATATTCTTTATTGTCGCTGGCTTATTGCCTACAGTTACAAAGGAATGGGAATGAGGAGGCTTATTGGCATTGCTGACTTGCGGGAATCTCTGGCAATTGCGGTGTTTGCTCTTTAATCTACTGTACACTTTTCTTTTTGATGATGCTGGCGTTGCTGGCTGGTATTACCCACAACAAACCTTTAATTACGCGGAAATATAAGAGCACCTTGTCGGCCGTTTTTTTTTTCAGGAACAGGAACACAGCTAGTTCCAGTAGAGGTTCCGGCTTTTCTTTGGGATTTGGGGACGCAAGGCGCAAGTCCATCTTTATTCCGAAATGCTAAAGTGCCAGGTATTCCTAGGAGAGATGATAGATGGACCGAGATTCCTGCTTCATGTCCCAAGAGGCCCCTATTATGCCAAATTTCTTTTGGCAAAAGCCTTGAATTCTGTGTCGATGCTGCTGTTACGCGCCGGCGCGCCGCCACCTATGACATCGGCCACTTACATAGCAGCTGACTGGACACTGGAGTCGTTGGTCTCGTCAGCGGTAGGCGCATCAGCTGCTGCTACTGCAGATGCGGTGGTGGTTGTAGTCAACGAAGCCCAATCCAGCGCTGCTGCTTCGGCAATGGCTTCCGTCACGTGCAGGCGCTTGAGGAGTTGGGTTCTCTTGGCGCCATTTACAGAGGGGGACGCAGAGACACCTCGCAACCTGGCAGGTTCGGCTTGCAGCCAGGCAGCACCTCGAGCTCGCACCTACGCATAGGAGCCAACCAACTTAAGAGGGCTGAGGAAGAGTAAAGTGAAGGAGAACATGAATGCGTGAAAAAGAGGCATATTGGATCACTAGATAAGGCTCGACACAGCACTCTTTGAATAAAACTCTAAGAATTCGGTTGCAGCGTCAGTGTACATAATCGATTTAGTGCACCTTCTCGAGCACCGCCAAGTATACATTTATGGCAGCACTGTTGGTGGAAGTATCCCGCAGTGCCGCCATGGCAGTTTCTACCGCACCCGACGACGACGTCGCGGCCTCCGCTACGAAGAAGGCCGCCGCTGCGTGGGTCTGCAAAAATGCGTCCACGGCCGGCACCCGCCCTGCACTTGGCTCCAAAGCTCCGCCAACCAGTCGCGAAGTGCCAGCTTTAGAGTTGACATACGACACGAGCGCGGCGACTGCAGCGTCTGCAGATGGCTCACTGTCTACTTCACTATCATCATCAGCTCCAGCCGCCTCCTTTGTCTTTTTCTTCTTTTTCTGGTTCGTTGCGGAATACAGACCGCCGTCTAAGTTGTCTAAGAAGTAAGTTTCGGCGGGGCCGTCGTCCCTGTGAATTTAGAGTAGGAAGGGTTGGCGACGCAAAACGAATTCTCAACTGTTCTATTGCAGAAAATCAAGCCTGGGAAACGAGGGAACGCATCATGTACGGAATTTGGAAAGAAGGGCAAACCGCACTCATATTATATTTTGGATTGCACATTCTTACCTGGGAAACAATCGCAGCGTCGGGAACCCGCTGACGTCAAAGCGCACCGTGAGGCCTCGCTCTTGCTCTGCATCCACCTGGGTGGCAACCATAGAAAAGAGACAATACCAGTAAGCCTCCCACCAGAGTGCATCTCTCAAGTGGGGAGTCATTTTTTTGTTCCTCTAGCCAGGGCAGGGATGCAATTGCCTATTTACCGAACAAATCGCCACTTGGTCTGCGTCATCAGCAAAGGTTTGGGCAACTCGCTCATAAATGGGCGCCAAAGTCGCACACGGCGTGCACCAAGGCGCTGTGAACATCACCAGCACTACCTTTGCGGGGTCATAGACTACAGCGTCAAAGGTGGTTCCCGAAAGCGACTGCACTGCTGGTTGCGGCGCACGATAGGGCCTGTACTGTTCAATGATTGAGCTGACGTCGTCACTGCTGCTGCTGCTGCTGCTGCTGCTGGTAGTGGTGGTGCCTACGAGCCCAGCACGCACCTCTATCTCAGCCGCTAAGTTCGCTGCTGCGTGCACGCCTGCGTATGCAATCGGGTTCACTGTGTCCAAAGCGTGACTGCTTGTGGATTTCGGGTACCACTTGAGCGTGGGGTAGCCGTCCACCTCCTGAGCGCGAGCAAGCTCAGGCTCGAGGCTGGCATCAACTCGAGCGATTCGCACATGAGGCGTGCTGCCAGGAAATGACGCCACGAAGTGGTCGGCTACTTGGGCATAGGCTGGTGCTAGGCTGCGGCTATGCCCACACCACGGCGCTACAAAGGCTACAAGTACTGAAGGACAAAAGGAGGAAAAGCCAGAGTTGTGGGAAATGTTCAGATCAAAATAATACAACATGGAAGTGTCTACGCGAACAAGGTTAAACGAGTGGCTAGAAGATGGAAGAAGACGCACGCGAGAAAGAAGCAGGAAGTGTGCAAGTAACCAGAAGTCCAGACTACTTGCCGTGGCTAGAACCGTCAATGATACCGTCGAAGTTTGCAGACGTCAAATCTAAAACAGCTGATCCTGCTGCATTGCTGAAGGCTAGCAGTCCAGTGATGCTGGCTACAAATCGACGCAGACTTGGCCTTCCCATTACCAATACCAGCTCGTCTTTCTTTGCTGAGATGCAACCCAATAAGATGCTAAGTTTTTCAGATTTGTATGGCTACACTAGAAGACGTAAGGCTACTGATAGTTTGACTATCGCAAGACCGGTCGTAGCAACTTTCAACAACCTGCGAGGTTAAGACGGGTAAGACCAGGGCAAAGATAAATTCAAAATTCTTTACCGGTAACTGTTTAACCTAGCTAGGAATTCGATCCGAAAGTCTCTAGCTACAAGTACATAGTAATATTGGCATGTGTGTACACGTGTTCACACACGCTACCTCGATATCGATTTGAGGACGAGCCTGTACTTAGAATAGTTAGGTTCCAGTCTACTTATTAGCAAGTAGAGCTACTCATGAAATACTGCATCTGTACAGATTGTAGCGGATTGTTGTACAACATAGTTGGCAGCGGTTTTTAGATTTTAGCGTCTACCTGTAGTAGCTGAACTTAGAAGGTACTGTAAGTTCGTTTTTCGAAAATAGTTGGAAAATAAGATGATCTTAAGGGGAGCCGATTGCCCTCAAAGTTTGCGCAGTTCCTTATCACGGGGTTTCAAAAGGGCATGCAAAAGGCCAGAGCCAAAGACGTCGTTCAGTAGGCTCAGCCTCCTGTCACTCCTGTAGTAATGTAGTACTTACTAGTAAACTGCGCTCAGAGAAAAGAGGGTGGCGAGGCACGACCGAAACTAAGAGCACACCACACATGTCACTCAAGGTACAAGGGTTTGATCATCACTACGTTTCTACCTAAGTGCCTACCTACTCTAACTACCTCTGGGTATTTGGGGGCAAAGCGGAAGCTGAAGAGGCTTTCAAGCAGAAGAAGAGGCTCTACCCTTCCGTTATGAATTTGCAGCACCGCTTGGTACTTGAATTATCCGTGGGACTCTCGTTTGATCAAAGGCAGGCACCATGGAGGATTGATTTATTTTGGCAGCAGCTACAAGCATTGTGTCGATATGTGAGCAGTGGGGTTTGCAGGCTCCTTTAGAAGCTGCAGAGCTATACAGGGAGGGTTCCTGTTGTTGGCGATGCTTGTTTCCTACCTCGT
>Ga0307930_1000450_pt1 | contig 32867 bp, 19 predicted proteins | sample OrgLakmetageno46_FD_203161 | JGI IMG/M metagenome (GOLD analysis project Ga0307930, IMG submission 203161) | Saline water microbial communities from Organic Lake, Antarctica - #46 | ecosystem: Environmental > Aquatic > Non-marine Saline and Alkaline > Saline | place: Antarctica: Organic Lake...
TCGCCTTTCCTCGCAAACCCGTTGCCTCCCACGGGCAAGCCCTGGAAGCGGGACACCTCCTGCTGCTGCCGTGAAGAAGAAGAAGACAGACCAGCAGCTCCAGCACTCATCGAGGAGGCAGCTTTGAACCCCGTCAAGACCTCATCGAGGTCGTCCAAGAGGCTGAAGGCGAACACTTCCACGCGAGCGCACCCGCCCAAGTCCTCCTTGCCCGCGCCGATGGCCACTGCTAAGTGGTTCGAGAGCTGTTCATGGGTGCGGGTTGGTTGTGCACGCAATGACCACAAGTGAGAAGTCAAGAAGAGAGACATGCATGTATTGAAAAGAACTACAAACATTCTATTCAATCGAAATTTCATTATTCTATGTTTTAACAGTCTTCTATTCGAAACACCCCCCGCATCCATAAATTCATTACCTGCACCACTTGTAGCGCCGCTCCATCCAAATTCTCGGCGCAGCTCGGCACCAGCATGCAGTTTCTAGCGCCTTTTACTGCGGCGGCGGTGCTGTGCAGCCATTCCTTCTCACGAGGCCCCACGCCAACCCACTCGCTGTCTTCTTCTCCTTCATTGCCTTGTTCTTGACCTTGTTGTTGGCCGCCTCCACCGGCGTCACTTGACGGCAGGGCCCCTGCGGCTGCACCTGTTTGAGGAGCCATGGTCGCATCGCCGCTTTTTACGGCCATATCTACGGGCAAAGCAGGCCCGAGGGGACCATCGGCACCGCGGCTGGAAGGATCGCCCACCTGAGAGGAGGAAGGCAACACCAAGAAAGAAACAAAACACAGTGATGGTGATGTACAGAGATACCTTACACCATTTACTCTGATTCCATTGAGTTCTTTCGAGTATAAAAATGTACTCCAAAAGTAAAAGATGCGACTGTTGGTTTATTTGAAACATCATGATCTATGACCCCTTCGTTGAAATAGCAGAGATAAGGAGCAGCTTGTGTGCACCTCGAAAAGCAGCAGGCGGCCTTGCGTGAGGACTTCTTCCCCCGCGTCGGAGACCTGCGCCGTGCCCACCACGACATACAAACGAGCTTCGTTGCTGTCGTCGTCCTAACAACAGGTCAAGCACATGTAAAAGAAACGAAGAAGAACAACAACAATTGCTGCATGAAAGAGACGCCCGAAAATATGGACACACCAATAAATTGAATACATTCGATAAAAAGTACAAATCAACTGTTTAAGCTTACATTCGAATCCTTCAGCGGTGGTTTCAAGGTTGCTGTGGTAAGGCAGGTCCCCTTTTCTCCGGGTAAGAGAGGGTGTCGCTCTAGCACATCCCAGGAAGAGCCATCGAGCACCCACACCTAAGGGGGGGGATGAAGGCAAAAACAATAGGAAGTACCATTGAATCACTGGTATAAATAACTCTATTAATTGGAAGTATCCCGCGCGCACGCACATGAAGTCTCCAACACAATTTAGGTAGGCTATTTTCCCCTTGTAGTACAAAAATACACACACCTATACACCATCGTTACCTCATAAGCTTCGTCCACCAGCGGCGGCATCGCTTCGCTCCGAGGTCCTTCCACCGACGCGTATGTTGCGCTGGACTCCAACACCACGTGCTCGGCTTCTTCCTTACCTTCGAGCTCTTCAACCATGGTAGATGCTATGACACTGGTTTTCGTTGCATAAGCGTAAGACGAACGGCCTTCTAAGCCCGGCAGAACCTCAGAGGGAGATGGCAAGGTAGAAGGCTCCGAAAAGCTCGTCGCGTATCTGTAGACAAAGGACAATGCAACACGAAGTGAAGAATGAGAAAAAAATATGTAAAGGAAATCAAAATGGAAAGTTTTGCAAATTGTACTCCAAGGTAAAGTAAAAAGGCAGAGGAGTAAAGCAGCGCAAAAGTGAAGGGAAAGAGAGTACTCATTTAAAATGACACCCTTCGCATGCTTGAGCGTTCATTTCAGATACGCACGGAGGAAAGTCAGAGTCGAGTCTTGTCCGTTCAACTGCGTTCGCTCGTTGCGAGGCTACAGCTGTCAGACCTTTCGCGGCCACAGTCGCTGGCTCCCTCGGCCGAGGCTTCGAGATGAGCACCACAACTTTGGGCGCTTGCGCTAAATTGCGCCGCAGAGGAGACCATTCCTGCAAGCCTTTGGCAGAGAGCGAGGCGATGGCGTGGGTCCGCACTCCCAAGAACACCTGGATTTGTTGCCACCGGTTACGAACGCAGGCAGACAGGCACGTGCACACACAGCAGGAGGTAAACTAAAAGAAATGCATTCGACTAAACGTACATAAGAAAAACAAATAGAAGACAATAAAAGAAAAGTCTGCTTCATCCTCTAATTGATCAAGTACCTTCCGCATGGCGACCCCCGCGCCACACCCGCCAAATGACAGCAGAGCTTCGCTGTCTGCTTGATACTCAACACTAGAGGATGCAGTGGCAGATGAGCTTGCTCCTCCTGCTGTTGCTGCCGCTGTTGCTGCTGCGTGTGGCGGCGGGCGCAGGAGCACTAGCGGTGAAAATGAAGATGCTGCTAGTGGTGTAGTGGAGCTAGTCGTTGAAGCACGAGAGACATTTGGTTTTGGGATGAGGGCGCCTGCAGTGAGAAGTTGACCTTCGCTCCCAGCGAGAGGCGGCGCGAAGAGGTAATTACTGCCAGGAAGGCTGCTGGTTGCAGCGGTCACAAGATCTCGCAACGCGTGTTGAGCTGGCGCAAGCAGAGGCATGCCGCGAGGTGCAGCGAGCACAGCTGGAGATGGGGTCAAGCACAACACAACGACGGCTGGTAATGCATTCACCGAATGAGGTGACGACGATGACGACGACGAAGCTGAAGCAGCTGGCACAGGCATAGTCCAAAGCCGCAGCACCGGAGGCGAAAAGACGGGCTTCAACTGAGATGCAGTAGTATTGTCGTCTTCAGATGAGGTTCCAGCGTCTGTCACCGGTCCTCGCGTGACAATATCTTGCGGCACGCGGTTGAAAGTTCGAGGCCAGCGCTCGTCTAGACCGCTCCCTTCAAAGCCCTTTTCCTCGTCATCGATATCATCGTCGTCATCGTCTTCAGTGGTGATGGGCGCTGCCTTAGGGGTTGGATGGTCGTTATCACAAGGGCTCAACTCGGCTGATAGGTACACGCACAAATCTCCACTTTCAGTCGCTAACACCAGCATCAACCTTTCAGGGTCCTCATTGTCGGGTACGCCCACTTTGCCTAAGACATCTCCAGAAGATGAGGACACCAACCCATTGCCTCGTCGGTCAAGGGCTAACATCATCAAATCAACTACACGAGGAGCTGCCACACACTCCTCTTCTTCTCCGTCCTGTTCGTCATCTTCATCGTCGTCGTCCTCACCCACAACTTGCTCTTCGACATCGACGTCAACACTGATCTTTTGCCCCATGTTGCTGCCTCCAATACCAGCAGCGAGAGCGTTTGCACCGTCGCCATCGTTGCCGTCCAATTCCATGCCATGGTTCTGGCCCACACCACTACTGCCACGAGATGCGCGATGGCGATTGATAGGTGCAACGCATGGCATCAAGCTTGAGGGCCCGAAGGACGCAGATGGGAGTCGAACCAAGAGCAGTGAATTCTGTTGCACTGCGACTCCACCACTGTTACCGCCACAACGAGCGCTGCAGCAACTGTCAGGCGGCGGCGGCGGCACCAAATGCAATGCTACGCTACCTCCAGTGTACGCCACTGCAATCATGTCCCAAGCTGCCACATTCATATCCTCACCACCAGAATCAATCGCAGACAAAGAGGCACGCGCCTTAGCCCCCAAAGCTCCATACAGTTCCCATGCTGATCTTGCTGCCCGGTCATCAACCACCGAAACTGCAGTAACTTCAGACGCATTCCATGGGGTGGTGGCTGGCTCTCCTGGAGCGAGATCCACTCGAACCAGCGACACCGCCGAAGAATTTGAGCGCTCATTCGATGAAGCAGAACAGTATCGTACAACCAGGAGATGCGTACTTGAGCTTCCACCTTGTTGAGGCCCGAGAGAAGACGATGCGCTACCACCACCGCTGTTGCCATGGCCATGCTCGCTGTTGGTTGAGGTCGACACCAAAAGTGCAGCACAGTGAGCCCCAAAAGATGCATTCACGCAACTCAAAATCCCTGAACAATCAGGCAAAGCGTTCTCAAAAGACCAAGCCAAAGTTGCAACCTTTGCCGCTGCCTTAGCGCTTGTGGCAGTGTGAAGAAAGCAGTGTACGCCTTGAGCATGCACTTGAACCTCACACGATGACGACAAAGCATCGCTTCGACCATCGTGATTTGAAGGTGCTAAAGAGCCAAGAGCGAGTGTTTCCACGTCAGAGCGCAGAGACATTTCATTACCCCTCACTTCAGTCAAAGTCAAAGAGCTTTCGTTGTTGTTGTCGTGACCTTGGTCGTCGCTCTCAACAGCCAAGATTCGCGTACGCCCGTTGCCATTCAATGAACGGCCTGAAACCACCAACGCTGCTGTTGAAGTGCCTGCTTTACTCGTTCCTACCACGGCTTCGTTTCTATACTTCGTTGCTGAAAGGGTAAACAGCCCAGAAACACTCAAGCCAGAAGGCAGCGGCACAGCCCAAGGTGCTCCTCCTGTCGAGCTTGCGTTGGGAACAAAAGGGTCAAGGAAAGAGCCTTGAGTGAGACCGTGAGTTACAGCTACGATGCCTCCTGACTCAGTGCCCATACCAGAGCAATAGAGCAGTTCTCTTGCACCCGCCACAGAGTCTCCATGTATAGCCGTCAAAGTTTGACTCTTCCTCTCGTTCGCCGTAACTGCCCCACCATGATCCTCACTGCCAACTCCAGATACTTCTCCTCCTCCACCTGCGTCGGTGTCATCCCATGCTCTACCTTGCTGAAAAGCCATTGCATCTGCGCGTTGAGCTGCCACTAGCTTATTGTCACGAGGGAGCTGTGCCGCCCCCAATTGCCGCCCCATTCCTGGACTACCCTCTGCCAAGACTCCCTTTCCTAAAGGCCCGGCGCCGGGCAGCACATCAACGACACGCAACCCTGACACTTTGCAATAGCCACGATCGATGGTGGTGCCAATACCATGGTTGCCTGTAGTAGCAGCTCCACTTTTCATTGGTTCATGAACCACTGTAAGAGGTGACGCATGGCCATACAAGAAAGCATCTTCTTCGTCACCTTCGTCTCCATCTCCACTCCATGCGCTCGCGAGAGGAATCAATGGCTCAAAACGATGGCTACTGGCAGCTCCAGCGTCAACTTTAGCGCGTTTGGCGGGGGGATCAGCCTTGGCAACCTCTGCCACTTGGTTTTCTTCACTTTTTACATTTCTGGCAGCTAGCAGCCGTTTCTCAAGGTCTTTCTTTAGCCCTGAAGTGTCAAGACCTTCCTTTGCTAGCAATGCTCGCAAATCCACTACTTTCATCTTTGAGATAGCCGCCGGATCTAAAGCAACCTCGTCAGTGGCTACAGTAGTGCTACTACTGCTGCTGCTGCTGCTGCTAGTGTTGTCGCAGCTCACAATCAAGGCCTCGCTGCCGCTTTGAGTGGTCTCAGACACGACCATACCACAGTTGCTGTCATTGGTAGCACCTTCAAGAGAGCATTGAAGCAAAAGAGAATCGCCCAGTCGCGATCCGACAAAAACAGTGGCTAGACCGTTGTTGTTAGGTCTATTGATTTGCATCCGAGGATCGTTGTTGGAAGGTCCATTGAGAGGAGGTGCATTTAGCGCGGTCAGGCAGCTGGAGAGGGGCGAAGCGGCCACCCGTCGCAATTGTAGCGCTGCCAAACCACTGCTGGACCCAGCGAGGCGGTTGGGCGCTTCGAGCGTCACACTGAGGAGGCGACCTGCTGGAGTGGCAAGGAGAGCCAGGAAGGGGGACACGAAACAGCACTGCGCAAGATCCGCAGATTCCAACGCAGTTTCTCCAGGCGCCTCAGTGTCTGCACTATTGCTGCAACTACTGGCAGTCGTTCCAGCACCATTGGTCAAAGACGTAGGCAGCGCCGAGGTAAAGAATGCGGAAGTTGCCGCTGCGCCGCGCCTGGTGTGGTCTACGAAGAGCACGGCATGGCGGCAAAGCACCAAGGCCCCACTGGTGGGCAGAGGAGCGGCCACTAATTTGGTAGCGTCAAACGGCAATCCTCCTACTCGCCACACGCACCATCGCCGCAGCGCAGCGACTCCCGCAGCTTGAGCAGCTGTCCTGGCTGCGGCTGCCTGAGCCGCGGAAGCAGCAGCAGTCCTAGTGAAGCGGCCTTTCGAAGCAGCATATGGACTGGCACTACTCGAAGTACGTGTAAGATAAGTAGAAACAGGGGCATCGTGGGGTGAATGCCTGCGAGCGTTTCGACCACTGAGGTCAAACGCAACCGCTACCACTGCACACCGGCCTTCTTTTGGAACCCCACCGGGAAACGGCAAGCGATGGCTGCTGCTGTTGCCCCCCATTTCTGCAGCATCGTCGGAACTTCCTGTCGCTGTCAATGAAGAAGACGACGTGTCTTCGTACAGAATCAGCAGTGTGGGGTCAGAGTATCCAGCCAAAAAGCACATGTCTCGCACTGCGCCGGTCACCTGTCCATATCAAGTCAGGCAAATCCAACAGAAAATAAGCATGCGGAAATAACGAAAAAAAAAAACTACTTGTCAGAAATCTGCCTCTTACATTAAGTACGAAGGCGATTGAAGAGAAAAACATCAGGAGATAGGCGGGGGTAAAAAGATATACTCTACGAATAAGAGTGGTGTCTTACTCCGAGTGCTGCAAGGTCTACAGTGAAAGGAGCAGGAATATTGCTGCGCTGGGCCGCTGCCGCTACTCCACCCTTAGCTTTCTCTCCCATCGTGCTCCGCACTGCCTGCAGTCCTAGGTTACTCATGGCTGCGCCGCCAAGTGCTGTCCGTGATCCTCCTCCCGTGGCGAGATACGCGCTTTTACTAACATCGTAGTCAAGTGCATCGTCTTTTTCGTCGTCGGTACTCACGTCACCCTCGTCATTCTCATCGTCCTCTTCTTCATCAACCATTTCGATGTTTGCCTCCTTCTCTTCGCCATCTTCAATGGCTTTGGTCTTACTATTTGCCTCCTTAACGACCGCATCGTCGCCATCGCCATCACCACCTTCTCCTGCTTCTTCCTCCTCCTCGTCATCGATAGTTGAAGGATCCTTCGTTCCCGTTGATTTTGCACTCGTCATACCATCAGTATCTGAAGCTGTCACCACATCAGCATTATCGAACCTCGCCTCAACAAGATCGTCAACTAGAAGTGCTTCACCACCTTTCATATTGCGCTTGGACTGAATAGCTACGAGTGGCACTTTTTCTTCCACGACACTGCTTGTTGCTCCAGCCAAACTGCCGCTCATTTCACTTGGAGCAGTCTGGTGTTTAGGAAGGCTTGTCTGATCATGGGCAAGAGGCAAAATCACGAGACTTTGGCCGCGCACTAAAACTGCTGCGCAGCGAGCACCGCGCCCAACCATTCCTCCACGCAAACTGATGGCTCCACCTGCTGCTCCTGCTGCCGCTGCTTTGCTAGCAGTGAGCTCCGGTGAAGGCTCATCAGAGCAATGAGGGGGAGTCAATTGAAGTGAAGGCGGCTCGACGGCAGCGAGTGGAGCAAAGAAGGCATCGCCAGTTGACGCTGACGATGCCCGATGCGCCATCAGAGCTTTGTGAGCAAACGCCCCCGCACCAACGGCGCCCTCGTCCAGGTTAAAGAGCCTGCACACAGAGGAAATAATAAAAATAAGGGAATGTAAGGAGGCTGTATGTAGTAGCAGCCACGAAAGAGTTCTACGAAAGTGTTAGCAATGAAGGGGGTGTGGAGTAGGCTCCCTAACAGAGCTAAGGTGGAAGTATTGAATATGGTGAGATCGCGCCACATAACACTGACTAGCCATACGGACCGCACAGGGACGAGGCGCCCGAGTCGCGGGTCAAATTTCGCGAGTACTAGTTTTGCTGGGGCAAGACATAGAAGTAGTAAGTCCACGGCCTCGGAAGGAGCTAGTGCTGTGACCTCCTCTGCTCTGTTGAGCTGGTACTGGCGCCCAGATACTGTTACGACATGCAACCCAACTAGGGACGCGAAGAGTGCCACTGAAGCTCGGAGCCGAAGTCGATCGGCAGCATCGCTACCGCTTCCAGTAGGGGCATAGATCTCTAACTGACTGCCCCTCGCAACCACAAGCGAGGCTGGGCGTGCGAGGCCGTCGAGATGGGCTGAGACGCTTGCTGTCACCGCCGTCGGCGAAAAGCAAGGCCGGTAACACAAAAATAGCTCCTGTGAAGAAAATAGTGTTAAGAGTATTTAGTCTCGAGAAGAAAGTCATCAGTATATCAAGACGCACCATTTTTTGTGAGGCCCGGGCGTCTGCGCTTTGAGCTCAATTCTCGAAACACCAAGCGGCTTAGCGGCTCCAAGCTCTGGACTCTGGACTGAGGCAATGGCCGTAAAAAATTACGCCTTCTTCACTATCTTTCTCTCACTTTGAAACTCTCGACTTCCCAACCAACAACTTTTTTGCTCTTCAGGCTTTTTGAGAAGTGGACGGTCTGACGGTCTGTGACAGTTCATGCACTAAGGTGCCTGGTGCTTGCCATGGCAAACCTGAATGACTACACCGCCCGAATAGTGGAGGCACAGAATGCACTCTACTCGTCAGTTTTAAAGAATCGGCAGAAGCACGGTGCGCGACTACACTTTCGATGTACATTTTCGGTCTTTTCTATATTATTTCATTAATGTTGCTTCGCGTGGGAAATGTCAACAGATCTTGAGCAGCGCAGCCGTTTCAGGCCCAATGTCGAGACCAATAGACGAGATATTGTGCCCGGTCAACACTATGCTTCAAAGCGCGCTACGACTGCAGCAGCAATGCCAACAACGGTATCCAGTGTACGCCGAGCACCGCTCTTGAGCAACTCCCGATCTGAAGCACCAGCGCTCTCGTCACGCTTCAAAACAGAGCAACTGCGCCAAGCGCGGCAGGGCAATGAACGATCGAGAGCTATTGTAAATGGTAGTGCAACGTCGCCGCTAGAAACTCTGTTAGCATTGCTAGACGATCGATCGGAACGGCCTGCGTTGCAGGACGCCGCCGCGGCTGGCACTCGGGCGACGGTTCTGGGGTCTTCATCAACTCCGTTTGCTTCGCACAACCACTACAACAAAAAGAGTGGAATGCAAATACATGGCTACCCTCCTTCACGTATGCGAAGTCTAGAAAGGCCTAGCGGCGCAAACCCCACGATTGAATCCCACGCCCTAACTGCCGGGCGGGTTCGCGCACCCACTGCTATCCATCCGCGCCGGGCAAGCACAGATGCCGTCGTGGGTAACCGCTACACACGCGCACCAAGTATTGAGCGCAATGCAGCAGCACCTTACCGGTCACAGTCTGTGGAGCGCTGCGCTTGGGACCGTGGTTCGTTGAGCGCCTGGCAGAGAAATGAACATCACACGTCCAGGTCACGTAGTGCAGAGCGAAGAGTTGAGCCTTCTCGCATCGAGCATGCGCTCTCCCCTGCGACGAAGTTATCACGCAGTGAGTATACGTCTCCTCATTGGCCAGTGCCTAGAATCGGAAGTACCCCGAAGGCCAGTGGACCTGTGCATACTGCAAGCGCTGACAACGTCGCTCTGTCAAGCTCTGCATGGACTCAATCCAAAAAATATGACATCAAGAGCCCGGCGATGATTTCGGAAGAGAGCCGCCATTGGGGTGAATTCAGGAAAAATCTTTTGGAGGAAGCCGATGCTTTGCGCAGTCGAATCAGAGCTCAAAGGGGAAGCCTTTCCGAACACGCTTCGCTTGAAAGCCAGCCCAATGCCAATGCGCACGAACGAAAAGAGCCACTGCCGGAGAGTGCCAGCGTAGATTCCTCAAAGCAGTCTCTCCAAGATCAAAGCCCTCGTCACGAAGATCACACTTCAAACAAGAGCTCGGAGCTGAATGATGAGATTTCGGATGAGATTAAGACTGCTTATCGCATCAAAGCAGACCCGAGCCAACGCGAGGATGTAAAAGTAGCATCAGAATGTGCGGCAGCGGAGAGAGCCAAAGCAATGAAAATGTTAGCCGATGCAGCGGCGGGCGAGCAAGATGTCGAAGCAGCTTCAAAGCAATTTGTTTCAACCGGGAATCCTTCGAAAGAGGAACTTGACCGGGTGGCTCAACAAACTGCTGCGGCAGTCGCAGAAGCTCATGCATCTGCTAGAGCGAGGGCCGAAGAAGTTATTGCTCGAGCTACCAAGCTGGCTATTGAATCGGCTGAAGAGGCTGCGCGCAAAACAGCCGAAACTTCGGTTGAGATCGGTGACTTATCTGGCGCCATGCATGCCGTCGGCGAAAACGCGGAAGTTGAAGCAAAGAAGCTGGTTGAAGCTGAGGTGGCAGTGCGCGAGGAGGAGACTCGGCACCGAAGCATCGTTGAAGAGCTCAACAATGACGCCGGAGCAATGGTTAAAGCGTACAACAACAACTTGAAGCAGCTCCAGGTAACATTTGGCGAGGTTGAAACCATGCGGAATGACGCCCAAAAGCATTATGACGAGGCAGTGCATGATTCTAAACGCCTTCATTCCGAGGCCATGTCTGCTCTCACCGCGAAGCAAGGGAGTATCATGCGAGAGCTTGACGAGATCATCTCATCGATTCGCTCCAAGCATCGTCGGGCCAAAGAAGAGCATGTCGAGGCTGAAAATCAGATGCGAGCCAAAACGTCGGCCATTATAGGTGATCTGCAGAGAGATACAGCTGAGCTGGAGCACAAGTTCCACGCAGACAGGCACTTGACCAAGGAGGCAGCTGATCGAGCGAAGGGCGGTGCGAGCGCGTCGAGTTATCTTACGGACCGTCTACACAAGCTGGAGACGTCTTTTAAGCATCGAGCTGGCGAACTGGAGAGCGAAATGTTAGCCGCCGAAGGGCGTGGTGCTGAGCTTTTGACTTTGGAAGAAGAAAGGTATAGGCACTTCATTCAAGATCTTGAGGATCGAGCTGCCACGTCGACTGAAGAACTCGTGAAAGGCACTGAACACCTTCAAACCGCAATGGGCGAAGTCGAAAGTCGCTTTTCGAACGAAATTGAGGACGCAGAGGATCACTTGAGGCAGGTTCTGAGTGATTACGATTCCGCAAAAGAAGAGCTCGATGATGAGCATGCCCAGCTTGTAGACTTATTGGACCAAACCATTGTGATGTTGAAGAATAAGCTCGAAGAGGAAGCATCGTGTCACGCGGATAACGTAGACCTTCTGAAGCAGAAGTACCCGCAGGCCATTCTGCTCAATGAAGATCATCCGTCTTTCAGTGACTCCAGGGTCTTCAAAGAGACGTTTTTCTCAACCATTCGTGGTGAAGGTGGTGGGCGCGGTTCTCCAGACATGCTGGGAACAATCTCTTTCGCAGCTGATCCACCAGGCCCAGAATCACCTTTTGCGGACGAAACGCCTCCTTCCGTCGGCGGGCTGATTCAAACGAATGAGGCGCGTGCCAAGGTCGACGAATCTCCTTCCAACTCGATTTACCTGAAGACTTCTGTGTTTGAGCCTATTGCAAATGATAGTGCTGTACGTTCTCAGAACCTCAGTAACGATGTAGTGGCAATCAGCACACTTGCACCGACTGAAGAAATTGCATGGGACTTGATTCGGAAGTTTTGCCGCCAAGATGACGGCGCTCGTGCCGTTTCAGTCTTTCGAAAGTTTGACAAAGAAAAGAGTGGAAGTCTTGGCCTGCAAGAATTTGGAGGTGCTTTAAAGCTAATGGGGATCAAAACAACGCCGCAGATCGTGAAGTTGGTATTCCGTTCGGAAGTGATTGACGATTTCATCGATGCCAAAGGAAGACTCCAATTCGAGGGCTTTGTTAAAGAGCTGAACACATCGAAAGCGCACATGCTTTCGTATTCGTCACCTTCGAAAATTAAGACGTCGTTCTCGACGCCAGAAGTGGACGCTGATGGTAGCAATAGTGGTCATGAGAATGTACTCGATGTTTCAATTGATGTGGCGTCTCAGCGCACTGAGAACGCTGCGAAGCTGATATGGAAGCGGATGCGTGACTTTGCTGCCGAAGGAGATGGTTTGCGTGCCGTCTCGCTGTTTGAGAAATTCGACAAAGGAGGCAGTGGAAGAATTGACGTTGCTGAATTTAGAGCTGCACTTATGCTCATGGGCATTACAGGTGTTTCAGTTGGCATGGCAAACGCAGTGATACAATCTGCCGATGCCGATTTTTCGGACAAGGTGAATTACAGAGACATGCTCAAGGCGCTCAAGAGCAGCTCAGGGCATGCGCAGGCATCGCATCAACAAAGAGCGCAAAGTGATTGGCGTGAGAGGTCTTTGAACGAAACGGTGTCCGTCGACCATGATGACGACAACGATGACGGCAACGAGACAATATCAGTCGACCACGATGACGTGCCTCGGCAAACTATTGCCACCAAGGCTGCGTCAGCTCCGCTACAAGCGCCAGCAGCGGTCAAATCAAGCAGAAGCACCAGTAGTCAGAACGAAAGCCACCATTCTTACAACACTTTTGAGCGCTTGCGCCCATCCGGCGGCACGTCCGCGCATGTTGCAAGGGTTGGGGGTGGCGAGCCTACGGTAGAATCGAGGAGTCAGAATTCTGCAACTTCTGCTCTTGAAGAATTTGGGTTTCCAATTATAGACGTGAGCGCGCGGCCTCTGGACCAGGCATCCTATTTGATTTGGGACCGCCTTCGGTCGTTTGCTGCAAACGGGCCCTCTGGTAATACCAGTCCTGGGGGCTCCATTAGAAGCCCGAGCAGAGACGAGGATCTGAGTGGGCGCAAAAGCAAGCGGTTTCTCGCCATGCTGTTTGCTGATGCAGCATTGCAGCCCGCTGCCCCACTGCGCGCCGATGCATTTGCGGCCGGGCTCGCAAGGTTGAATGTGCGTGGCGTTTCAAGCAAGCTTGCAGCACAGTTGTTGCAGGCTGCTAGAAGCGCGGGCGCGGGCACAGGCACAGGCAAAGGCCTCGACTTCGATGCACTAGGTGTGTTAGTGGCACCCAAGGCCAAGAGCCCGTCACCGCACAAAACCAACCCTTCGCCGCCCAAACTGTTTCCCAGCCAAAAGGCATCCTACACAGCGCCAACGACGAATAATTTTGCTGGTGATTCTGATGAAAAGCCGGCCCAATTGACAGATTTGAACGCTGCTGAAGATGAGCCAAACGGGTCTTTCGATCTCGACAATACCCATTGGACACTGTCGTCCGAAGTCGGCGGAGATGCCATCGATGGCGAAGATGTTAGTGACGACGACGATGACTGTGCGACGCAAGCATCCGCATCAGAAGCGTCGACATCAAAGGCAGCCGCGGTGACTATGTCGCCTGAGGTACAAGCAGCGGCACAAGCTCTAGTGGGGCGATTGCGAGCGCTCATCAGTCGAGAAGGGCGAGTACCTGCATTGAGGCACTTCCGAGCATGCGAAGATGGCACGGGATACATGAATGGCAAACAGTTGAGCACTGCACTGGACTTGTGCTTCGGGTCGAAAGGGAGCGTTGCATCGCTGGAGGTTGCCATCGCAATCATGCCCTTATCAGACGCCACTTTTTCGAAGCACGCTTTTACCTCTGCCAAGAAGGAGAAATTCGATTACATGGAGTTGTTTGATTTGTGCGCTCCACGCGAGAGCCGTCACAACACGGCTGCTGCCCACGACAGCAGCTTAGAAATGGCTTACAGGCGCGATGATGCCAATCGACGCATTCTCAATGTTGGTGGGAGCGTTAATTGGCCTAGCTTAGCTCCAGAGAAGGCCCTGAGCCATGCTGAAGATCGGTCGGGATCGCATTCTCGTCGAGCGGAGCATAATGCTGGCGCTGTAAACGGTTCAAATGCTTTTAGCCGTAGCCGCCACAGAGAAAACAATCACGGCACCAGCAGTAGCCAGTACCGTGAGGGTCCGCAGCCACTTTCTGACGTGGCCTCTGCGGTCGACCCGTCCACCGGCGAGTTTTTGTTCTTGCATTTGGATAACTTCAGCACCGAAGAAGCTGCGCACTTGATCTGGGAGCGCATGCAAGCTTTCGCCAAGCATGAAGGCGGGCTGCGGCCTCTGGAGCTCTTTCGGGAAATGGACAAGGACCGCAGCGGGAAAGTGGACCATGTGGAGTTTGGGAAAGCGCTGCAGCGGCTACATGTAGTCGGCGCCAGCAAGAAGGCCATCAAAGCTGTCATCAAAACGGCAGATCCAAACGGGGACGGGAAACTGGAGTACAAAGAGCTGTTGCCCAAGCTGAAAGATGTTCGAGCCCGCCCTGCGAAGCCTGTCTTTCATTACGACGATCATGGCCACCACATCGATGATAATCACCCAAGAACTCGGTCTGCTTCGCCTGTTCATAACAGTTCCAAAACCTCGCCACAGAACTCGCCTCCTAACCACCGTCGACCTCTTGTAGACGAGGAAGCGCCCAATTCTGGAAGCACGCATTTCAGAGACACGTTGCCGCGCTCGCACAGGGATGTGCGCTCTACAAGCCCTACCACGCCGCCTCGACCAATAAGGCAGCCACACGAAGAAAATTATCACGGTGAAGAGTCGGCAGAGCACGCCGCGCTGCTGGCGATGCCTGTTAACGACGCAATAGCCGTGGTGTGGCACCGCATCGAAGAGTACGCGAAACAGAATGGCCCGTTGAGAACGCTTGAATTGTTTCGGGAATTTGACAAAGATCGCAACGGGAAAGTATCCTGCGCAGAATTTGGAAGTGCTCTGAAGCGCATGGGGCTCGATTGCCCGCCGTCGGTCGTGAAGGTTGCCATCCGGACTGCGGACTCAAACGGAGACGGAAAGCTCGAGTACAAAGACCTGCTGGCCAAACTCAAAGAGGTTCGCAAATCAATACGAATGAATGATATCCAAAATGATCACAAAAAAGTTCCAATGGAGAGTTTTTCATTTTAAACGCGGCTAATTATAGTTCTTCTTTGATTCTTAGCATGTTCCTTAATTGACATCTTTTATCCTTTGGACTTTTTTTATTTTGCTGCCAGTTCAAAAAGAAGCCAGCACCGACTCTCTTCAAATACGACGACTCTGGCCGCATGCGGAGCCCTGACCGGCCAAGTTCTTCACCCAATCGCCAACTGTCAGTCGACACAGGACACGGTAATGCAGACCAAGACATGCTTGGTTTGGTGAGTGGCATGCTCTCTCCTGGCGAACCGCTTTTGTCAGATTCGCCGAGAGGACCACCACCAAACGCTCCACTAGAGGAGCTTCTACCACCGGTGCCGACTGATACAGATCAACCTTGGCGGATCGGAGAAAAAGTGGAGGTCAAGGACGACTGCGATGACGAGTGGGAAAAAGGTGTTGTGTCAAATATCGAGTCTGATGGTGCACCTCGGGTCACCAAAGATGGCTACGACAAAGGCTACATATGGGACCAGTGTCGCAGCATTGCCACCCTTGAGGCTCAATCAGGTGCTTCCTCAGCTGTTGCCACCGTGCGTGCAAATGAAGATGAAAAAGAAGACGAAGGCGCGGTGATAACATGGCATATAGGGCAGCGTGTGGAAGTGAAGGATGACGGCACGGAATGGGAGATTGGCACCGTCATTGCAGTCGACGAAGACGACAAGAAGGCGCGCGTGCGAAAAGACGGTTACGATTCAGGCTACTTTTGGGACCACTGCCGAGTCCTCGCGAGTGACACCAAGGACGAGGACGAAAGAAGCCAAGCCTCGTCGTCAGCAGCAGCTGCTTCTTCGCCCGAGTCCGAGGGAGCTTCAAAGAAGAAAGGGTGGTTTAGTTGGGCCCGCAAGTCGAGTAATCGGGACAAATCAACCTCGTCGACACCGGATCTGGAAAACCAAGCCACATCTCAGGCTGCAGTTGCACAAAGTGAAGAAGAGAAGAAATCCCAATTATCAGTACAGGAAGAAGAAGAAGAAGATAAACATGAAGTCGAAGAGGATGTCGACGATGAAGACGATAAAGATGGCGAAGATGAAGACGAGGAAGAAGATGGCTATGAAGTCGAAGAGAACGCTACTAGTAGTAAAAACGACGACGAAGAAGAAAGCGAAGAAGTAGAGGAAGTTGAATCTGCAAAGGAAGAAGTAGCGCAAGATATTTTGAGACGAATGCGACTGTATGCTCGAGAACACGGTGGTATGCGCGCCACTGAATTATTTGAAACGTTCGACAAAGACAACAGTGGGAAGATCGAAATCCGTGAACTTCGAGCTGCTATGCTTTTGATGGGCATCGAGGATGCAACAATTCAAGACGCAAAAGAAATCATGTCTATCATTGATAAAGATGGCGATGGCAAGTTAGACTATCATGAATTGTTGAAGGCTCTCAAGGACAATATTGCTAAAGAGCAGGAAGAAGAAGAAGAAGAATCTGAGGTTGAAACGTCCAAAGAAGCAGCAGCACAGGACATCTTAAGGCGAATGCGACTGTATGCTCGTGAACACGGTGGTATGCGCGCCACTGAATTATTTGAGACTTTCGACAAAGACAAGAATGGAACGATTGAAATTCGGGAGTTCAGAGCGGCTATGATTCTGATGGGCATTGAGAATGTAACCTTGCAAGATGCCAAGGACATCATGGCAATTATTGATTGCGATGGCGATGGCAAGTTAGACTACAATGAATTGTTGAAGGCACTCAAAGACAACATCGCTAGAGATCAGAAAGAAGAGGAGCAAACAGGTGACGAGGACGAGGATCAAGAAGAGGAAGACGATGAAGAGGAGGAGGAAGACGATGAAGAGGACGACGATGATGATGAAGAAGAAGAGGGTGAAGAGGACGACGATGATGATGAAGAAGAAGATGTTGATGAAGAAGAAGAGGAAAATGAAGATGGAGACGAGGAGACCGCAGAAAAGGACAGCGCAACTGCGGTCTCTTCAGCTTATGAACCTTCCGACTCGGATTCGGTGAAACCTCAAGCCGCTCCTGAACGCCTCTCAGTGGGCGCTCGCGTGGAAGGACTTTTTGATGAAGGGGACGAATGGTTCCCTGGTAAAATCACCAAAGTATGGCCTGATGGGCGTTATGATTTGCTTTACGACGACGGTGACGAAGAGGTCAAAGTGCCGGGCGCACTGGTCCGGTTGGATGCTCGCCCTTTCTCAGAGAAGTACACGCTCGAGAATGTGCTCGGGGAAGGCTCTTTTTCAGTGGTGCGAAAAGCCAAACGCAACTCAGACGGCGCGGTCTTTGCCGTGAAATGCATTCAACGGTCACAATTGAGTGCTTTAGAAACTGCAAACTTGCAGCGTGAGATCGACATCATGCGCGACATGCACCACCCACATGTAGTTGGTCTGGTAGACGTGTTTGAAAACGAAAAGGACACCATTTACTTGGTGCAGGACTTTGTAGAAGGGGGTGAGCTCTTTGACCGCATTCAAGCGAAAACGGTGTACAATGAGGCTGAAGCCAGAGTAGTGGTGGAATTGATGTTGTCGACGCTCGCGCACTTGCACAGCCGCCATGTAGTGCACCGAGACCTCAAGGTAATGCATAGGCTTGGTTGATTCTCAATGCAATCCTTTAAGGGCCTCTGCTTTTTTGGCACCCTCGGATCATCTGTGTTTTTTATTTTCAATGCCTAAACCATTTTCGTATTCCCATGTCTGAGAGGCTTCTAAAAATGATTGCATGTGCCTTATTGTTTTTGTGACTGCACAGCCTGAAAACATTTTGCTGGTGTCTTCAAACGACGACACGAACATCAAGCTCGCCGATTTCGGATTTGCCAAGCACATTTCTGACCTCAAAGGTGACTTGGCACTGTGCGGAACCCCCGACTACATTGCTCCTGAAATATTGCTGCACAAGCCTCATGGGTCATCCGTAGACATTTGGGCGCTTGGGATTATCACTTATATTCTACTGGGTGGCTACCCCCCGTTTTATGACGAAAGTGACGACCAGGGGAAGCTGTTTCGGAAGATCGTGAAAGGCACCTTCGTGTTTGACTCGCCGTTTTGGGACCCAGTTTCGGACTCGGCCAAAGATTTCATTCGGCAAATGTTGACTATGGACCCTAACCACCGTCCCTCCGCCACTACACTGTTGCGGCACCCGTGGATCAAAGAGGCTCATCAAGAAGGGGGTACAGACGGCTCCTCGGCCGATTTGTCGGGTGCAGTGAACCGACTCAAGAAATGGCAAGCCAACCGCCGGTTGAAAGGCGCTATGAAAACGGTGAAAGCCGTTGCCAGGCTCTCGAAAATGGCGGGTGCCGCTGGAGCGTTTGGGTTGAAGGGACTGGTGGAGCAAGCAAGTGGCAACAATCAAGTCAATGATGGCAACCATCTAGAAGCAGCAGCAGCTCGTTCATCTGCTTTTGAGTCGTTATCGTCGAAGAAAAAGAAACCGCCGCCGCTTTTGCCACGTGCCAGTGCCTCGAGCGGGTTGAGCTTAGCGAGCTCGTCTGGTGGGTCCTTGCTTTTCGATGCCCAAGCGTCATCTGCTCATAAACAGCGATCATCATCTCAGTCGCAGTCGTCGCAGTCCCAGCACTCCACCACCTCTCCGCGAGGCTTACCCCCCGTGCGATTCACATCACCGAAAGCATTGAATCTGGATGACGACGACGACGAAGATGAAGATGGTGGCAACGACAAAGATCGCGGCCTGGCGGATTCGCTGGTGCCGGAGGTGAAATCCATGGAAGCTCGACTGAGGGCGCTAGAGCTCGCTCGTGCTGGTGTCTCGAATATGGTCGCTCAAGAACGCCGCCACAGCAGCCGCAGTCACTCGTCTTCTTCTTCATCTGCAGCGGCAGCGGCCAAGGCACAAGCCTCAGCAGCGGCGGAGCAGGCAGCCTCTTCTGCTCAAGCAGCGGCGGCAAGGAGCGAAGCAGCTGAAATGGCGGCCTTTGCGAGGGAGGCTCTGGCGGCGGAGCGTGAAGCACTGCTGGCAGCGAGGCAAGCACAGTCAGAGGGGGAAATGCGGCGACTGCGATCGGAGCATGACCGGGCCATGGTAGGAGGGTGTGCGTGTGGGCATTTGAAAGTACTATGGTCAATGGATGAGTTTAGTTCAAGAATCTACAATCTAGTTATAGCGAGAATTGAATTGTGTTATGTTTTGCATTTTTTTTATCTCTTAAATGTCCACCCTCTATCTCTCCGGTTCAACTTGATATTCTTTCTTCTAATCTTTAGGTGCGCTTTCGCGAAGAGCGCTTGCGGCGACGGGCCCTTTACGAGAAACTTGTAGCATTACAGGTGCGTGTCGTCGAAGATTGCAAAGGAGGAAAATGGTTTCTTGTGTTTCTGTGCCTGCGTCAGCATCTGTCGCAAGTTTCTTGAAATTCACTTTCTGTCGTCATCTCTTTCTTCTTGTGCCTGTGTCCTTTTCTCTCTATTTTATGTACCAGGGCAACATTCGGGTCTATGTGCGGGTGCGACCACCTACAATTGAAGACACAGCCGCTGAAGCCAAAGTGATGGCGCCAGAACATCACCCCAGTAGTGGCATCAACGACCCCTCCCATGTGCGCGTAGCCACGTCTTTCTTTGAGGACGAGCCGGAGCTCATTGAGGTGCGATTGATTTGTTCACATTTGAAATGGTGGATTTTAGCCGTTTGTCGAAGTACTATTTTGAACGATTTCTTTGCATATGCCTTCTTCATTTTCCAATAGGTCACTGCGGCCAAGCATTACGGGCGTGCTCACAGCGGGGCTCCTCAGAAGTTCGAGTTTGACACCGTCTTCTCACCTAGTGCGTCCCAAGAAGACGTCTTCAGCGAAACCGTGCGGCCGCTGTTGCCCCAATTTGTGCTGCGGGGCACTGACGTGTGTGTCTTTGCGTATGGGCAAACGGGGAGTGGCAAAACCTACACCATGAGTGGCAAGAGGAGCGCCGAGCGAGGCGGGTTTGGGAAAGTCCCTAATATAATACATGGCTCAAAAACACCTTCAGCCGCACATGCCAATAATGGCAATGGCGACGGAAATAGTCCAAATGGGAAGCCTAGCTTGACGGCGGCGCAGTTGCTTGCTTCTGACGCCAACTTTTCGCCCGAGCCCCTCGATTTCCCTCAGTCTTCTTCGAGCCTAGAGAGGCACAACAGTGACGGTCAGCCCACGCACTCTCCCTCCGGGCGATTGGTCGGGAAAAGCGCGCGAGAGGCCGCCGCTGCCGACGACGACGAATGGACGGGCCTGAGCATGCGGGCCCTGCGAGAGGCCTTCGCGATTGCTCAGGATGATGTCACGAGTGGCGCCACGTATGCCTTCGCTGTGGAATACGTGGAAATTTACAACGAAACGGTACGTGTGGATGTGTTGTGTGTGTGTGTGCTCTTTCGTATGTAGTCTGTGTAAGAGGGGATCGGGGGAAATGTGTCGCATTTCTCATGTGTGCCTTACATGCTATTTGGGGCGTGTCTGTGACGATACATGTGCTGCTGTGGGCACAGGTGCGCGATTTGCTCGCTGGCGTGAACCCTGAGAATGGTGCAGCCGAAGGAAGCAGCTTAGCTTTTGCCTCCCCTCCTGGCACCCCTCGTCGAAGCAACTCCGTGAAACCTGCCCTGAATCGACGGGCCTCTCTTGACATACGGTAAGTAGGCAGATTCATTCCCCTAATTACTCTGAGTCTCCTGCGCCTTCTCTTTTCTAACACCTCATGTGATACTATGCTGTATTTCAAACACTCCCACTACATTAGGCAAGACACTGCGAACGGGGCCACCTTTGTGCCTGGCCTGAGCAAGCACGTGGTCACGTCAGCGGGCGAAGTGGCGGCTCTGGTCGCGTTTGGCGATGCGAGGCGCATGGTACGAGTGCATTGTGTGTTGTTGCCTTCGAAAACCTAAGATACCTGCCACTGTTCTTCTCGACTCAATCTGCTTCCTTTTGAAACCGAATTCTCTTTCTGTGTTCTCCTCATATTGACTTCTTCTTCTCTTACCTCAGGTGAGTGGCCACGCCATGAACGACCAATCGAGCCGTAGCCATGCTATCCTCACTTTCATCTGCACCCGCACCGACCGTGGACCTTCTTCGTCCTTCAACGCTATGATGAGCGGACCACCGAACGACTTCCGCCGCGGCACCAGCAGCGGCAGCAGCGGAGTGGGCAGCGGCAGCAACGGGGGTCGGCCAAACCATCACCACACCGGGCATGGTGGTGGTTACAGCACGCCCAAAGGTGGCCCGAGGCTCTCGGCGTTTCCTGAGTCCCCCGACAACCTTCATCAGTCGGACGCGCTATCGATTACCAGCCACGATTCCGAGCTCAGCAGCGTGACCGATGGCTCCGCAGGCAGGCCAAGGCGCCGCCACAGCAACAATGGCATGGGAAATTACGGGAGCGGCCATCAGAACCATAATAGAAACAGCCAAGGCGTATATGGCGGTGGTGTTGGTGGCGGCTACGACAGCAGCGGCCATGACAAGCCAGGCACTGTGAGCGTGTCTCGCTTGCAATTGGTCGATTTGGCAGGCAGTGAGCGTGTGGCCAAGTCGGAAGTGGTCGGCGATCGCTTGAAAGAAGCCCAGGCGATCAACAAGTCCCTCGCATGCCTAGGTGACGTCATCGGCGCGCTCAGCCGCAAAATGACGTCAGGCGCCAACGGCAACGCTAGCAGTAGTCACGTGCCCTTTCGGGACTCCAAACTCACGTACTTCTTGAAAGGGTCCTTGAGTGGCCACGCGCGGGTTGCTATGCTGTGCAATGCGTCTCCAGCGGCCGTGCATGCCGACGAAACCTTGTGCTCCTTGAAGTTTGCGGCGCGGTGCCGGAACGTGGAGCTCAAGTCGGCCAACGGCATGGGGCCGGGCTTAGGCACCCGCCGGGACAGCTCGCGCAACAACAGTGCCAACAATGCAGGGGGCGTGCGCTCTCGGTCGACGAGCTTGAGCAGCCGTGGAAAGGAAGTGCTTCGTAGCTCGCGGGGCTAACGGAAGCTGAAGAAAAAGGGCACTTCAGTTCAAGTTCGCGTATCTAGGAATGCACTGATAACCTGGCGCTATCGCACGTGAAACTACACTGCCCACACTACCACAAGGAAACATTTGGATAGCTAAATGGACGACGGACGTATCTTAGTTGCTTCGTGATGTCCCCTGCCTAGAATAAGTCCAGAGCAAGAGCTAGTACTAAGAAATAACCCGTGCACTGGAGGTTCCTACACGCAACACATCCTCCCCGTACTGCTTACAGTTGATTGCCTTTTTCTGTCTGGTTATCTGTTGTTTTCACCTCGGGATTCTGCGGTTCTTTTATATGATATATATGGCGTACACTGTTATAGTTATAGCTATAGCCCATAGAACGTTATATCCAGTAGCCTGTAGCCTAAGAATACCCCGAAAGCAAAGCTATTAAGGAGATCGATAAAGATTTTAATTGCTATTATATCACTCGGACCAAAGGGACCTCACAACTCAAAGGAAATCCTCAGCCTCGGCCATCGAAGGTTCTGAGCCTGCGGAAAAGACCCGGTTATTACCCCCGCCGTCACCAGCGCCGAAATCGTAGAAGTCGTCCTCGGCGCTATCGTTGCCGTGATCGAAACCACCGGCGTCATCGTCGCCATCCTCAAGCCCCAAGCCAAAGAGGTCGTCGGGCATGGGAAACCGCAACACCGCCGCAATCCCACTCACCTGGCTCAACTGCTCGCCGCTCACGTGTAAGCTGCTGAACACTTTCACCACGCCGCCGTGCTCCTTCACCGACTCGCACAGCGCCACGTAGGCCTTGCGGCTCGCCACGTCGCAGCTCTTGAACAAGGTGTCCGTCACCATCAAGGTGTCAATCGCCAAGTTCTCGTCGGCGCAGCTCACGTGCTTGAAGCCGTAGTAAGCGCGGTCCGGGTCGTCCTTCAGCATTTGCGTGAAACGCTCAAACTCTCGCACGTCATCCACCACCTGCGGCAGTCAAGACATAATTGTCACATCGTCAAAAGTAGAAATTCATACGAGACGCAGTCTTTCAGAAAACATTATAATTCCAACACTTTTCTCGGGCACTCTAATCAGGTTGTTAACCTTTGTCTCCATGAGCTGCGCCGTGATTTCGGGCGTGGCCAGCATTTCCTGAATGGCGCGCTTGTGGCCGCAGCTCGCTTTGCACACCACAAATTTAGCCCGGTTTTCAATCAATACCTAGAACGAATTGAGTGTCAAATGCATACGCGACCGGGTCAAAAGATGGCTAGGATGAGTAAGATGCGCACTTGAACATCCTCTCTAAGCCTTATCTCTCAACTTCAAAGCGATCACAACAGGAGTAATACACAGTGTGGCACACGGATCATGCATACAGTAGTAATGCTTCACATGTACCCGCTCGTCGTTGCGCACCGCCGCTTCAAACATGTGCTTGCAAAAGTCTGCGGCTACGAAGCCAGGGGACCCCACCAGCACAACTTTGATCAAGCTCAAATCAATGTGCTTGCTCACCGCTGCGTGCACCTACAGATACAAGAGTTGAGGCATACACAGCCAATTAATGCATTGAAGAGCCTTCTCTCTCTCTCGCTTAACACATTCCACTCCATAGTAAGTAAATATGCACACAAAAATTGACAAAACCTGCGAGTAGAAGCGTTCCAGAGCTTTGCCGTGCTGAGAAGGGCCACCGCTGCGCTTCTTTGGGATATTCACGTCCAGTTTGGCCTTGGTGATGGTGAGGGATCCTGATATAATGCATAATATCGCCATCCCTGCTTCCATGGCAATCGCGGCCACTTCCGCTCCTCGCTCAGGGTCAGCCGCCTCAGTCAGTCGTTCGAGGCACACCACATCCCAACAGTCCTGGCCGCAATGGCATACGCACACAGAGAACAAATTGGATGTGACGTCGTAACTCATAATAGACTGAAAAACTGCGAGCGAATAACAAGAGGCTTAAATTCAAAGTTAAGACATGAGTGGCAACTTTTCTCCTGTATCAATATCATTTGGCAGCTTTTTGAACCTTTTCGATGGTAAAGTCTCGGTTGAGCTCCAGGTGAATGGTGTGAAAAGCACCCAGCCTCACATGCTCCGACTCTTCCACATTGGGCCCACACACATGTAAAGTGCACGATTCAGCATCAAACTCTACACGCTTCACAGATAAAGTTAAAGTCAGCTTCACTTTAGCTGATGTCACGCTGCCCGTGCTGCCTTCTTTAACCACTTTACGAAGAGTGGAAGTCCGTATCCGGTCCCCAGGTGCTACTAAATGGTAAGTATGCCACATGTCTTCAGCTTCTTCAGCTCGTAATTTCACCGAACCAGCCCCATCTTTCGCTGAAATGTCTCGCTTTAAAATGCGCATGTTTGTACTTGCGGTTTTTGCTAGAGAATTACTGTCGGCCGTACGCTCAGAGCAGCGGAAACCCTTCAACAATCGCACTGATCACACCTCCTTGGAAGACCTGACAGCCTCGATTGAACACAACCAGGATGTCCCCCAAATAATCGATGGTTGCTTTACCTAGCAACAATCCCAAAGTGTTGTGATTCCTTGGACGTTAGATGCCGTGCCCTGTGCCCTGTGTCTCGCGTCGCGCAACTAACTTCTTGCTTCTTGTTTCTTGTTCGTCTCAGTAGTCGTCTCAGCTAGCTAGTCAGTAGTCTCTTCTGCCCGATCACAAGTAGAAAAGAACAACGAAGAACCACAGAAACTCGAAGGACGGCAAGAGGTTTTAAAAAGCTGAAAACAACGTATTTTCACATAAAAGGTACACCAGAGATCGGGACCATGTTCTTCTGTTGCACGGAGATTCGTTCTGTACTCGCGTACGGAAACTCCGAAGCTCTTGTCACTTGAAAATTCTCCGTACCGTAGATCAATCTGAAGAAGTGCGCCAAAAAAAGAAAGAAAAAAGTCTCAAGCCCACCACTCGATCGTCACCACAGATTTTTTGCCACGAAATCTCAAGAAGCAACAGAACGCAAAAGTGAGCATCGCCGCTTTCTCGCGAGCCATGGAGGTGGAAAACAACATGGTTGTGGAGGAAATGGCTCCATCCTCACCATCTCGTCGAAGCAACCCAGGGTCTCACACCATGGTGCCCTCTGAGAGCCCGATGCCTGACTTTGCCGCTAGTTCTTTGACAGGATCAACGGCCCCGCCAATTGCCACACCCGCCGCCGCAGAGCCTGGCGCTGGTGCGACCTCAACAGCGCGCGAAGCTTATTTCAAGCGTGCTCAGCAGGCGGTTGCAGCACGCACTGCGGCGGGGGCGTCGGGGGGTATGTCCGACGACACCTCCACAGCAGCGACTCCAGATCTTGGCGAGTTGGCCGTTGAAACTATGGGCTCTGTGGACCCGCGCCCCGCGTACCACACTCAGCGCGAAATTTGGCCAGTAGGTTTCTCCGGCAAAGGCACTTTCTGCCTGGCGCCAGGAGTGCAGGAGCAGTACCGTTGCGAGGTGATTGATGGCGGGAATGTGCCCACTTTCAGGGTTACCTTCATGCCTGATGGAGTCGAGCACTCTGCTGGCAGTGATGGAGCAAGGGATCAGAGAGCAGCGCAGCAAAACAGCCATCTCGACCAGACTTCGAGCCCCCAGCGATCCTGGGAGGACTCTACTCCAGGTGGTGCTTGGGCGCAAGCCATGGCAGCACGGAGGGTCGAACACGCGGCGTGGCACACCACAGCAGGGGCCATGGCGGCGGTGGCGCAACACGCCTTAGACCCGGGCGGCGAGGACGAAGAAGAAGCCAATTTGCTGAAGGAAGTGCACGCGGCGCTGAGCCGCAAACAAACGCTCCAAAACGCCCTGGGGCGGGTGGCAACTGCAGGCTACGGCCAGAAAGCGTCGGGCGCTCACGGCAGCAGCAGTGCCGCAGCGATGCAGGCCCTCCTCGCGAGCGACAACCTTCCCGTAGGCTCGGCTGAGACGGGGGGCCTAGTCTTACCGAAAACCAGCGCCTTCTTAGGAACTACCGCAGGAGAAACCGTTGAGGCTCTGCCCGGTGCGTTGCACTGCAACAACTATTTGTTTCGGGAGGAACGCACGCAGCGTGTGGCAGCGGCGCACCGCAAAGCGTCTCTTGCGGTAGCAGCCGCTGCCATGGGCCCCTCAACGAGCAAAAGCAAGTCGGGCGAGTCAGGCAGCGGCGGCGGCGGAAGCGGCAAAAGGAAACGAGCTCCACGGGGCAGTGGTGGCGGCAGTGGTGGTGGAGCCTCCTCCGCAGCTATCAACAAAGAAAAGAATGCGTTGAAGGAGGCGGAGCGGTTGCGAATTCGCGACGCAGAGCTTACGGCGCTGGCAGACTCCAAGCTCGAATTGAAGCGGCAGCGCGAGCAGGAGCGCGAAGAAAAGAAAACCTTGCAGCAGGAAGACAAGGAAGCTCGGAAGCGCGCGCGCGAAAACGACCGCGAATTAGCGAAGCAAATGAGGGAAGAAGACAAGGTCCGCCGCGAAAAAGGCCGAGACGCCGAAAAAGTGGCGCGGCTGCTCCGCAAGGAAGTTGCCGATTCGGTAGGCAAAATGATTCGTATGCAACCTTTATTTTTCATCCTTGATGCGAGCGCGCGTGCTCCTTCCATTTTGCCACATTTTTCCTTGTTTCATCATATTGGACTCGTTTCTGTGTGTCTCTGTGCATGGCGCAGGTGGAGAAGATCCGCCGCGGCGCCAAGCAAGCCATTGTGGCGCACGTGTACGCCGAAACCAAGCGCCACGAAATGGGCATGGTGCCTGCTCTCACCGCGAAGGACAAACACAAAAGTGGCGGCGGCGGGCCTTGGTCGTTACCCAGTCCTTCATCTGGCAAGGGTCCACTGACGGCTTTGTCCGGAGATGTGGCCTCCGCTGCGCTTCACGTGAGTGTGGCATACAAAGAAAACACATCTTATTTCACCAGTGTACAATTCTATAGTATCTGAGAGCTCGTCAACCTTTCTTTGGCACCGCTATTTCACACACTCCCCTTTTCCCCTTTATTGTTTCTCTCTCTCCTTCGATCAGGTCTGGGACTTCATGGCGACCTTTCAGCAGGATTTGGGCTGCCCACCACCGCCTCTCGACCAACTGGCGCAAGCGCTCTTGCGCGTCGATGACAACAACAAGGAAGTCGGCAAGGGCGCGTGCAAGGAACCGGTGGGCGAAGAAGTGCTGCATTGGATAGGGATGGTGCTGGTTCGGCAGCTGCTGTCTGACGTAGCCACCGCGCTGGCAACACCGTGGGACGACCACACGCTAAACTTGGTAAGAAAAGATAAAACCGAAGAAAGTAGCCCACTTTTTTGTCCTTTACAGTACGTGGTGTGGTCTAGCCATCACATTTCTTCGAAGAGCCCATTTCTAATAGCACACCAGTCTAGTGTTTCCCGCTAACTCTTGTGTGTCTTTCAGCCCTTCACTTCACGCTTCTCTTTTAATCCTTCTTTCACCTCTTTCATGGCAGGCCCCTCTCAACGCATGGACCTGGCGAGGCCGCGCAGCCCAAGTCCTCTCTCTCCGAGCGCAGCGTGACGTGAGCGGTAACGTAGACCCTCCCGACTTACCGCTGTTGCTGCGAGGCAGCGCCGCTTGGGATCCTCGACCAGCGGCTTCCGACCGTGCATCTGCCGACTTGTTTGCGGCCAGCGCTCAGGCCAAATGGGATGCCCTGCCATCGAAAGCTCCGGAAAAGACTCACGCAGCAGCGGCTGCGAGCAACTCGGCACCTGCGTTGCCGATCTTGTCTGGAGGAGCAGCGGCAGCGTCGTCGTCATTGGCGGCTCCATCTTCCTGGATTGGTTCGAGTCAGACGACGAATGGTTTAACGCCCGGTGCCCTCATTGTGCGGATCCCGTGCCCCAACGACCGAGGCCCCGAGGCGAAAACCTCTGCGGCGGAGTACACGGCGGCCAAGCAAAGGAAAGTGGAAGTGAGCCATTTGGTGGAAGCAGGAAGAGAAGGAGGCAGCCAAGAGGCACAGGGGTCTCAGTCATCACCGGTGACCGTGGCGGCGTGCTTGAGCAGCAGAAGTAGCGGTAGTGACGAGAGCCGCAGTGGCAGTAGTCGTGCGTCTTCACCCGATTTCTCATTGTTAACCTGGGAAGGCCTAGCGTTTGAGGCCGAGCGCGACGAAGCCTACAAAGCAGCCTACAAAGTCGCCGCCATGGCGAGGCTCGCCAAACTCCGCAAAATCGCCAAAAAAGCCGCGGACGCTGGTTTCGCGGTCGGCGAAGTGGCCTCTTCTTCGGACAATAAGGCTTTGGTAAAAGCCTCGAGCAGCGGTGACGTGGAGGCGCAAGCAGCAGGCGGTGGCGAAGGCGAAAGTTTCCTGGAAGAAGACGAGTATTTGGGGTCCGATGACGAGGACGGCGAAGGCGGGCTTACCAGCGGGTGGGCCGACGAAGAAGAAGACAGCAGTGGCAACATGGGCAGTGGGGACAAGTGGCTAGCTTTGCTCCGAGAGCAGCCGGAGTCGCTGCAGCGCGCTGCGAAAGTACTCTGTGCCTTAGCGAGTCACCCGATGGCCAACGGCTTTTTGGAGCCGGTGGACCCTTTCGAAGCCCCCGACTACTATGAGCACATCGCCAAGCCCCTGGCCCTGTCCGACATGAAGCAGCGGTTCATCGACGGGTATTACCTGAGCACCTCCCTGCAAGAACAGCAACAACGAGATGGCGGAGCCCAAGGTGGCGGTGGTATGGTTGCCGTGTCTTCGTTGGCTGCTGAGAAGAGCGAAACTATGAGCCACCCAAACCTTCATCGTCACCATCGCAGTAGCGCCGGTGGTGGTGCCCGCGGCGTTTACATGGACGTGAGGCAAGTCTTGGCCAATTGCGCTTGCTACAATGCGCCCGGGAGTTGGATGGACAAGTGCCGTTGCCGCATTGGGGCGGTGTTTGAGCGGCTGTGGCACGCTTGGGTCGAGCCACATGTAGGGATCGGCACCACTTTTGAGAAGCCTTTTGAGGGCATGGGCGTGTTCAAAGGAGTGGTGGTGGCCATCAACGAAGATGGAGTCGACGACGACGACGAGAACGGCATGGCTGACAGCGCAGCAGTTGGCATCGGTAAAAATAGCAGCAGCAGCACTGTTCTGTATCAAGTGCGCTATGACGACAGCGACGAGGAAGAATTGACAGAAAGTGAGCTGCGAGCGCTCTTGCCGCCTCTGCCGCCGCTCGATGCTTGCGACGACGCCAACTGCTGCTTGTGCCGCATGGATCATTCGTCAAACTCGTCTTCCTCTACCTCCTCAGCAGCATCTACAGCTGTTGCTGTTGCTTCTTCGTCTTCCAGCTCAAGCAGTGGCGATGCTGATAAGGAGGGTGAAGCAGCAGCAGCAGCAGTGGCAGCCCCTGTAGTGGACAGCAGCGGCGCGGTGCTCTTGTGCGACGCCTGCGACGGCAAGTACCACACCCAGTGCTTGACTCCACCACTCAGCGAAGTTCCCGCAGGAGCATGGTTCTGCCCCCCATGCGTGCTGGGGCACAGTGCAGCAGGCGGCGGCAGCGGCCGCGACGGGCGGGACCTCACTGCGGCATCTAATCTCTGTACTGGAAGCTCCCTGTGCTTGCCGCCAAGACTCGACCCTACCCTGTGCTCCCTGGCCTGCACCGCGGCGCTTGACGACGACAGCTTGCAGAACCGCCTGAAGGCCCTGGCGCTAATCAACTTTGCCGACGCTGCGGGCGGTTGTAGCAGCACTGCTGGTGGTGGCGCCTCGTCGTCGTCGTCGCATGCTTGGGGCGCCGAAGACTGGTTGCTGGTTCTGGGAGCTTTGGTGGATTTGCTCGCGAGTTCGCCGCGGTGGGAGGCCCGCATGAGCGAGCTCACCAAGGAGGCCAGTGACCTGGCCAAGAAAGTGAAGGAAGAGGGGAAGCGCAGCTCAGCCCTGTACGGCATCGCCGCCGAAGGCGTCCCTTTCAAACGATCCCACAAAGCGGGGGGAGGGCGCGCAGCGCGAGAAGCAGCGGCGGCTGCAGCGGCGGCCTCGGCTGCGGCAGCGGCGGCCGCACTGGCTGAAGCCAAACAGCAAGAATCGGGTAGCGGTGAAAACATGGACGATGCAAGCGGTGGTGCCGCCAGTGGTGGCGCTAGCAACGGTGCCACAGCAGCAGCAGGAGAGCCCATCGATGCCGCAGCCCAACAAGCACTCAACGGCTTTATGGGAGGCGTAGGAGCATTTGGGCGGCACAATGCCACCAAGTCCTTAGCGGTGCGTCTGTCGGCCGCGAGACCGTGGCATGCGCTGAGAGCCAACAACATGTCGGACGACGAGAGTGACTCTGAAGATGAAGACGGAGAGGAAGAGGAAGGCGGCAATGGTGGAGGCGATAATGAAGGTGGTGATGGCGGTGAGAAGAAGCAAACTGCTGATGATGAAGACGACGAAGGAGAAGCTGAATTCAACGACAGCACTGAGTCAGAAGGCGAGTCCTCCGAAGTGACCAAGGTCTCGAATGGGCGGCAGAGCAAGAGCAAGAACGCAACCAAAGCAAGCAGCAGCAGCAACCCTCAAGCCTTCAAGCCCATTGGCCTTATGTCAGCGCCCACTCCGACCCGGGATCAAGGCTCCGCTCCTCCGGCAGGCAGTACGCCACTAGCGTCCATCAAAAGCGCTTCCTCCTCCACCACTAACGTTGCCGGTGGGAACGACGGAAACGACAACCTCTCCCCGTCGCAATCGAGGCAGTCGAGCTCGGGCAAGGGAAGCGCAGTGGGCATGGTCTCGCCTGATGGAGGCGCGGGCAGTAGCCATAGTGGTGGTAATGGCAACGGTGGCGACGGTAACGGCAATGGTAATGGGAATGAACCGCAGCGCAGTGCGGAGCGAGGCCCGCATTTGCAGGCCATCTTAAGCGACGCTGCGCTGAGGTGCCGGCGGCGCGACCACACGGTCTTTACGGCCGCCCTTTGGCGCCGGGTCTGCGAGGAGTATGCCGATGACGAGGCCGCCTGCTGCAACGCCGGGCGGATCGTGTTTGCAGCGCCTCACCCGATGGCCGCTATTGCCCAGGGCTTGGTGTCTGCGAAAGACGCGGCCAACAGATCGGGCCGAGAAGCTGCCGATGAAGCCGACGATTTAGCGGCGTCTGCAGCGGCTGGGGGGAGCAGCGGGGACAAGATTAGCGCGCCCGACGCAATTGCAGTGGTGAAGTCGTTGGCTGAGGTGGCGGGCAACCGTTGCGCGCTCTGTGGCTTAGGCGCGGGGATGCTGTGCTCGCCCTTGATCAATTTACCCCCGAGTGGGGTGGCAAACTTGTCGATTCGCACCGACTTTGACGTGGACGCCCTATGCTGTGCCGCAGAAGCCGAGGCGGCAGCGGCCGGCAGTGGTGGTGGAATCATCAAGGATAACGACACTGAGCGCGTGCACCAGTGCTGTTTGCTGTGGCTGGTGGCAGCCCGCGCTGAAGCCGCTGTGAAGTCAGCGGAAGCCGCGGAAGTGAGCGAAATCATCGAACCGGCCTTGCTCAATGGCCGAGGCCGCAGTCGAGCAGTTGGCACGGATGCCCAAGGGCGGCGCTACTGGACGTTCTCCGGGGATCCGACAGCGGTGTATGTGCATGAACTCCCCGCCGCCGCCGCCTCGAATGGCAGCAGCTCTAGCAGTGGCAGCAGTCTAGAGGAAAGCAAGGACACCAATCATGAAGTCGATGATGAGAAGGCCGAAGACAAACCACCCTCTTCAAAGGGGGGCCAATGGCGGTGCTTTAGGCCGGGCGCTGACCTCGAGGCGCTCATGGTAGCACTGCGAGCGGCCGCTCCCTGGGACCCGGGCGCTGCTCGCCTCAGCAAATTGCTGCCAGACCTGATTTTGCACGACGATACCCCTCGAGCCCTCTCAGCGTTGGTGCCTGGTGCGCACAGTTCGTCTTCTCCTTCTGGACCTGGTGGTGGCAGTGGTGGTGGTTTGCGGCGTGTGTCGTCCGCTTCTTCTAGCGTGATGAACGACGACGACGCCACCGACGAAGAAGAACTCGCAATCGCAGCTGCCTCCTCGAAGAAGGATGGCTGGAGCAGCCCTCTATCGTGGCTGTCGGTCGGCTGCTCCGTGTGCGTCGAGAAACCGCATTTCAGCAGCAGGACGAAGGGCAGCAGCGGGGCGACGTTGCGTTGGCGCGGACGAGTCGTGGAAGTGGCGCGCAACAACAACAAGAAAAATGCAGCAGCAGGCGCAGCGACGAACAACAACGACAGTGACGACAACACCCTCTACAAGGTGTCGTACGAAGGCTGGAGCCGCCAATTTGATGAATGGCTTCCGGCGATTGCTTTGCAGCCTGCTCCAGACTCTGCTCCCGACAGTAATAATGCCATCACCACCACTACAGCAAGCTCACGCAACCGCGAGTGGGCCGTCGCCCTCGCGCAGCAATACGCAGCACCCACTTTGAAATCCACGAAACAACGCGCATCCTTGGGGCGACTGCAGAAAGCTGCCTCCGCCTCCACGAGCACTTTTGATGCACTGGTGTCTGCGGCTCTGGCGGAACGCGCCGCGGCTTATGCCAAGAAAACCTGGCTGGAGCAGGCGGTGGCCTTGGCGCGAGGAGGCAACGGGCGAGACCGGCCACAGGCGGACCGCATTGGCGACGTGGCGGCGGGCGCGTTCATCGTCGCGAAGGAGCAAGGCGCTCTGGAAGCAACCAGCAGCGGTGGCATTGCGGCGAGTGTGCTGCGGGCAGCGCTGTTGCGGCCCTGCCACGAATTGCTGCACGCGCACGCGTTTTGTTTCCCCTTGCCCGCGCCGCACCGGATCAGCCGCCACCCTCGCTTGCCGCCACAGACCATCCAAGCCCTCCTTGTGTCAGGCCCTGAGGCTGCGCCAACTAGCAGCAGCAGCAGCAGTACTGTAGCAAGCGGCAAGAGCGCGAGCAAGATGAAAGGAAGTGGCAGCGGTAAGAGCAGTACCAAGGGCAGCAGCAGCAGCAGCAGCAGCAGCAGCAGTGTGAGCACAACAGGCAC
>Ga0307930_1000452_pt1 | contig 32850 bp, 37 predicted proteins | sample OrgLakmetageno46_FD_203161 | JGI IMG/M metagenome (GOLD analysis project Ga0307930, IMG submission 203161) | Saline water microbial communities from Organic Lake, Antarctica - #46 | ecosystem: Environmental > Aquatic > Non-marine Saline and Alkaline > Saline | place: Antarctica: Organic Lake...
TCCTCCTCCTTTCCCTCTTCCAACGTGTCTCTCCTTTCCCTCTTCCAACGTGTCTCTCCTTTCCCTCTTCCAACGTGTCTCTCCTTTCCCTCTTCCAACGTGTCTCTCCTTTCCCTCTTCCAACGTGTCTTTCCTTTCCCTCTTCCAACGTGTCTCTCCTTTCCCTCTTCCAACGTGTCTTTCATTTCCCTCTTCCAACATCTTTCCCCTCCTGTAGACCGACGCCAGCGGCACTCCGATTCGCCCGCCCGGATCGCCCAATGGCAACAACAACGACCAGAGTGGCAGCACCACCCCCGGAAGTGGGGGATCTGGTGAGGACGGCGGGTCTCTCGCGGGGGCCCTGTGCTGCTGCCTGGCGAGCAACAACAATGCTGAGAAAGGGGCCGGCGGTGACACGGCAGACGGAGACGGCAAAGGCGGCGCCACGCAACTCGCGAACCGAAGCCAGGTGAAGGAGTGTTAGGGCCATGGCTTTGGGTTAGAAACATATGGTTCCCACGTCTTTGAATTGATTTGGCATGCCTAGTCTTGTCAGCTACCGTGCTGTCTTTTATCTCACATCTGAATCCTTGATTCTTTCGTCCACGCTCACCGAGCCACGTAGCCTCAACTCTTGTCATACCCCACCCCCCCCTCCCACATCCCACACCAACCCCACACACCAACACCACATTAGGGCGGAGCGGAAGCCGTCAGTTCCCCTACCGGCGCCAGGCGCACCTCGCGGGCCAAATCCAACGGACAACCCAACTCTTCCCCCAACTCGGCGGCTCCCACTTTTGGCACCTTTCATTACGAAGACCCGGCGCACCCGTCAGACAAGGTGTGAAGGGACGAGTTGTGTGTTGTGATTTGCGCGACTACTGCATCTAGCAGTGTGCATAGGATGTTGGATGTAGCCTGTTCTGAGAGCTGTAATTGTTGCTGTTGTAACCCTCGCATTGTCCTTTCTTTTCCTCTCTCGTCGGAAGCTACATACAGGAGGTATATGACTTAAGCAAATACTCTTTTCTTTTATGTCTTACTGATTCCTTTCCTTTCACTTCTTCTTTGTTTTACTTCCGTTCCCAACTTTCCACTCTCTCTCTCTCCGTCTCTCTCTTGTTTTCTCCAGCCCATTTTGCCCCCCGTGCAGCCTCGGGACAAGGGCAAGCTCTGCCTGGTGCTGGACCTCGACGAGACCCTGGTGCACTCGTCCTTCCGGGCCGTGCCCAACGCGGACTACATCATTCCGGTGCAGATCGAGGACACGGTGCACCACGTCTACGTCTGCAAAAGGCCGGGCGTGGACGAGTACCTGCGGCGCTGCGGCGAGAAGTACGAAGTGATCATTTACACTGCCAGTTTGAACAAATACGCCGACCCGCTCCTTGACAAGCTCGACGTGCACAAGGTGATTCGGCACCGGCTGTTCCGCGAGTCGTGCACGCAGTACCAGGGGAACTTCGTCAAGAATTTGAGCTTGCTCGGCCGCGACTTAACGTCGTGCGTGATTGTCGACAACTCTCCGCTGAGTTACTTGTTCCACCCCGAGAATGCAGTGGGGTGCATTTCGTGGATCGACCAACAAGACGATGACGAGCTTCGAGTGATTCAGGTACCCGAGCGTGGTTTGAAACCTGGAGTATGATGTACCGGGTACTTAGTAGCGACGTGTACTTGCTCGCGTGCTTACGTCTCCTCTTTATCTTGGTGCAATAAATGTGAATTTGCAATGTGTAGTAATGTCCGAATGTAGTTCATAACTGCTTTGCTTCCTTGACCTCTGGCACTTAGCGTGGTGTGGTGTTCAAACGCAACTCTACACGTGTGTGTGTGTTTGTGCACGTGTAACAGGACTTCTGTGAGGTGGTGGAAAAGGTCGACGACGTGCGTTTACACATGCGCCACTGGCGCCAGGGCGGGTCCTATGACCCTTCGTCGGTAACAGCCTAAGTGCGAAGATTCCAAGAAGGAGTTGTTTCTGGAAGATTCAAAATAATTCCTGGGTCGTGGATTCGCGTGAAGAAGAAAGGATGTTAAAGGCCAAGAAGAATCCGTATCCCCCAAAAAGGTGAGCACTGGGGAATGAATCGAAGACACAAGAGGAGACGGAATCGAAGATGCAACAGGAGAAAAAAATAAAGCAGAGCAGAAATACAAAAGAGCAATCACGGGCAGTCAGCACATGTAAGAACGGCCACGCGCCGAAGCCCCTCTAATCCACCTTAGCGGCTTCTCGAGGGAGCTGCGTGAGAACCAGAAGAGCAGCACAAGCGGAAACAACCACAGATGAGAGCAAGAGCAAGCACGAAGTGGCACATGCACCACGCGAAGAAAAGCAATCGAAGGACATGTCTATATGCCCGTCCCAGCCATAACTCCTCGATTAATAATTCTGTGCTTTTTCTGCTGTTTGTCGATTGTCGAAGGCCATGGGCCATCAGCCATCAGAAAACCAGATCCCAGAGAAGTATCAGAAGTAGGAAGTAAGTCTTCTAATTTTAATCCCATCCCAGATCCCGGAAGTAGGAGTGATTAACTCAAATTCAGGTATATGGTTTATGTCGCCAGTGCCATTAAAAAAAAAACCGAATCATGCATGGTGCGTGGTTAAATCGGAGGTGGAAGTCGATATGAATATGGATTTACTTTTACTTTCACTTAGAGATTTTCGAAAGATATACCATCGCACATTACTATGGAGAAGAAGATAATCAATTCGCTTGGCAAATCAGCCAAGTCCTTTAGTAACATCTGGCGTTTATGCAGCAGCGGAATCAGAATTAAAATTAGTAGAAATAAAACAAGCGGAATGTCCAAGTGTAACCATGAAGTAGAGTAAGATACAAAAGCGCGCGCGTTCATTTAGACGTTGTTGCCGTCGCCATCATCGTCACTGTCAGCCGCAGGATCGCCACTAGCGCCTTCTGAACCATTCACGTTTCCCAAATCCAATTTGCTCAAATCCTGTATAAGGTGTAGTAGCGTTTATGAATAGGAGTTGTGCACACGCCATATTCAAAAAAAAAGAAAAAAAGAGAAGCGATCAAAAGAGAATAACATACCTTAGCAAGTAAGTGCAGCTGATAAGAGAAGAAGAATGTTGTAAAGAAGGGCAGAAACGCCGGAGGGCAGACTACCAAAGCAGGAGCACATTTCATGACATGCGCGCGCACAGAAACGCACCTCTGAAATGGAGACTGAGCCAACTTCACTCCATTTTTGGAAACGTGTCACACGCAACTCCAATTCTTTGACCTCCGTAGTTAGTGTGGCAAATTGGGGCGAGGACGAGAAATGCTGTTCGCAGCAGCGACAACAGCCAAAAAAAGAAAAAGAAAGCAAAAGCACGAGAGCGGAAGGACGCAAAGAGTGAGTGAGTAGGGAAAGTGGGAGTTGTAGCGAAATGCAGGCGAAATCATTCTTGGTGTACATTTGAACTGTTTCGTTGAAGTGAATGGAGATACTCATGCAAAAGTAGCGAGCTGATTCAAAACGCGTTTGAGCAAAGAGACAAAGAGCGCGTTTGCCTCTTTGCTCCTAATCGACTCTTGTATGTACTAATGTAGTAATATAAAATACCTCCAAGAACACGGCGCTCAATTGAGTGGTGGCGTCTGCTTCGGCACCGTCGAAAGCGCCTCGGCTGCCTTTCGCGACTGCGTCCATTGTGGCCTAGTGTTTGGCATTACATGGAAGGCGAGTTGGAAAAAAGGAAGGAGGAACGAGAGAGAAATAAACGTGAAAAGAGGAGCTCAAAGATAAAAGACAACGTAGCTTATCTCACATTCAATAGACCTGCGTAATTGACTCTCATTTATAACCCTTCTTTTGTACGGCAATACCTAATCACCACATCCACTCCAATCGCTCCTCGTACCTGCCGCAAGCTTTCGTCGTTGAACCTGACGGGTTGTTTGGCGGCGCGGGCCAGGAACGAGTCCGATATTTGGACTGCGCGGCTCTTCAGCAAAGCGCGGTTCATCGTGCCTCGGTAATAGTCCACCTTACATGTATAGAGGGGAAGTCGTGTAGCGTAGAAGAGGATTGGTTTGAACATTGTGCATTTAGTTCATGACAGAGGAGAGGAGAGGGGGCGGTGATAAATAGAGCGAAAAGGTACAGTATTTGAACAAAAGCACAGTACATGGAGGGAAAAAAATATAATTAGTAACACACTCACCGCCCGGAGGAACAGCAGCAGGTTGAGGGCATCGGGCGTGGGCAGGGACCGGAGCCAGTCCTGGAAGAGCACCTGTGAACAGCGACACAAGATACGCGGCATCGCGGTGTCAATTCAGAAAAAAATAAACACACAGAAAGGATGCGGCTGCAGAAATTCTAAAAAGAAATTTAAGACAAAAACAGCGTTTTTTTTAGAAGGGCCGAGTGTGGGCGTGTGCGGGAGTGCGTGCCCGTTCTAATATATTTGTGGTCACGAAATATTTTTACCGAGCCGTGCACGTCGTCGAGCCAGAGCTTCATGCTCATTGGCGGAGAGGTCATTTTGGCGATTTTAGCCCTACGGAGCTCAGCCTGCTGTTTCTGAAACGCCTTCAATTCGGAGCGCTCGTTTTCGTACGGCCTCACGAGGCTTTGAAAGTTGACCAATATGAGCTCGCGGTCGTCTTCGTAGGCGGGCGAAGTTAAAAACGCTTTCAGGAACGGCTGTTGCCCCACCGCCACGCGTCAGATGAAGAAAGAAATAGACATCAAATGAACGCACGTAGACCGGAACGAGCAAACATCAGCTCACTATTACCAATGAAATGAATGTACCGTCTCCCTACTACTAGTAGGCCCTATTCCGGTCGACAGCCAATACAAAAAAAAAGCTCGCCATAACCCTACAAAAGAGAAGAAAAAGATGAAGCATAAAAGTAAAGCACACAACTATTCAAAGCACCTCCGAGCCGTAGGCGTCAAAGACCCGGGTCAGGCGGCGCCAGTTGTGCTCGCGCACGTGCGGCTGCAGCAGGGGCATGACCGCGTCGTGGCACCGCTGCATTTCCGAGGCCAGTTGAGCTGGGGTGTGGGACTGGGACTCCGGAGGCGCTTCGATGGAATCGATGATCATGTCCTGGTATAAAAATGCCACAGGGATTGGGGTTTAAGATGCGAACGGAAAAGAGATAGAGAGAGAGAGGAAAAAAAAAGAAAGAGGTCACATGAAGAAGTAGGCAAGAAGAAAGAAGCCAAGAGTAGCATAAAAACAGGTTAGAGTGGTGCTTCCAAAAGATGAAGGTGAGGGGAGGGTAAACTACCAATAGAGCATCACGGGAAATGCCCGACTGAACTCTGAGGGATAACAGGGATTCCTACCATCATGCTCAGCATTTTCGGCCTCGCGGGAGCAGCAGACACTTCAGTGATTATGCGGTTGCGATAGAGGAGCACGACTTTCAAAATCAGTTTGAAAATGTCGATTTTCAGCTGTTTTGCTTGTGCGTCGCCGTAAAAACGCGCCGCGCTAATATGGAGTCAAAACAGAGAGAAGTATGAATATTAGAAAGAGTAGAGATAATTGCGAGGCTGTTGGCAGGAAGCAAGCTCCTCTAGCTAACATTCACCATATGGCACAATTGGGAGTATGACATGGGACGAGCGAGGCTAGAAAAGAGGAGCAAGCAATTTTTAAGAAAGAGAATATGAGGCAGTGGAGAGTCCCGAGTGAATGAATCGGGTTTAATCGTTGCATATCGGCAGCGCACCTGCGATACACGCCGTTCATGACATTGACTCCCTGACTGCCGAAGAGCTTGAGGATCAGAGCTTGCCCGGTGCCAGACTCACTGATAGAAATCCCCGAGAGCAAAAAGAAAAAAAAACAAGCACGTTGGATATTCGCATCATTTGAAAGCAAAGTGAAAATGATGTTTACATCGACTGTTGACGTTTGCAGGAGTTATCGTTAGGCTTGAATATAGATTCACTCAAAAGCGATCTTGAGGAATGTTGTCTAATAATGGATCGTGGTCTACATTTACCTAAACTTCGAGGCCACATATTTCTTTGCTTTGAATAGCATGGACATGTTTGCTGATCCGAAAGTCGAAATTCAAACGCTATCCAGGAGAGCCTTGCGCTATCAGAGGCGTGTTTCTAGCTTCTCCTCCTGTGGGCTCAGGCTGTTAAACACAGGTAGGCACTATACTGACTGGAGTAAACAAAATGACGGCGGTCGGCCAGCGGCTAGCTAGGGTTCGTAAAAATAAGTAACGTTTTTGACCCAAATAAGTAAATAGTCAAGTAAATACGGTATATACGGTGGTAAATACCATATAATAGGGCGAGAAAGTACCATTCTTAGGATTCCGGTTTTTCAATGTCTTAATGTTCGGAAAATTGGGAAAATATTCTACTTAGTTGCTTATAAATATACTTAGTTGGCACAATATAAAAGTAATACTTATTTTTATCAACCCTACCAGCGGCCACTGCACTACTACTGCAGGTGGGAGAAGAAATAGAGAAGCCCTTTTTTTTGTCTTCAAGAGCTTTCCATTGGTTCAAACCACTGCCTGTGCTGATGTTTCGTCCTTCGAGTTCGAGTTCGGGTACCGGTAAGTAGATGCCGATGTACATACGAAGGTTCGGCGTTCAGAACTCGAACTCGAACTAATACAAACCCAAATGACACAGAAGCCAATGCTGAGGGCAGACCCAAATTTCACGGCAACGAATTCGGCGAGGTAAGTAAGTAAGTTTTCAACAGTTTTGTCAAAAATACGAGAACATGGTAGCTAAATGAACACCAGTGTGGGGGGGTGGGGGCTGACGCTAGCTAAAGCAGCTAGATTATACTTTGCCTTTGTTGCCTTTGCCCTGTTTTAAAACGAATTACCCTTCGGAGGTGCACGAAAATCGGGCAAAGAGGCTACATATAGAGTAGAGTAGTTCTACGATTTAAGTCTTGATAAGTAGGGTAGTCGGATTATATCATTTGAATATCAATACAGATCTGATAGCCAGGCCACAAAAAGTACTTTGTAAATCTAAAGGCCATTTGAGAGAGACAGATGCGCGGTTTTGGCACCGTTTGAGGAATCACAAATATAGATACAAATCACTCGAAGCTTGAAGCAGAGATTCGCCATGTACATATAACATTACAAATTCCTCTTTCTTGGTGCGTGGTGTGGTGATGAAATGCGACGCTTATCGCTCAATCAAACATTGGTAGATTCCGCACTCACGACTGTCTCATTCAACGGTCCGTAGATTTCATTCAGTGTAACTTCCGCTTCTTTGTCGTCCTCTTGGGTGTATCGTTTGATGAAGTCCAGAAGGATTTGCTCTAAGGTAACTTGCTGAAGTGCGTACGTTTCGATGCAGAGCGCTGCCGCTTCTTGATCTAGCAACCTAAAGGCCGGGCCGAGGCGCGTGCTGAGAGGAAGAGCAAAGCGCTGCGAACCGCAATTCTCTTCCAACAGGCGAGCGCCCGGAAAGAGGCGAGGTAAGGCTTCTATGGTACCGGCCGGCTCAGAAGTGCGAAGCTGCAAGACATAGCCTGCCCCGTGTGACGATTTGAGTTCCTGAGGCGTGCCTAGAGCGCGCATCGATCCGCTGACCATGATGCCAATCCGGCTGCTCAACGCATCTGCTTCCTCCATGCTGTGCGTGATGAGAAAGGTCACGCGGCCGTCCTTGTTGGCATCGATCAGATCCCACAAATTTCGCCGGGCTTTTGCATCTAAAAACACACAAAGCACAACAGAAAATAGTTGGTTAGTGGACACATTGTCGGCGAGATCAGTCAATCTACTATTACAGAAGTGTTTTAGTCCTTTCACTAGTACAAAGTAGTGTGTTGTGCACTGTACACGCATGAGTCCTTTGAACTCACCAACTCCAGTAGAGGGTTCGTCCAAGTAAATCGTGCGCGGGTTGCCTATCAACGTAAGTGCTGCGGACAACTTGCGCTTGTTGCCTCCACTGAGTTGCTTGGTGAGCTTCTTGGCGTGCTCGCGAATGTCCAAAATGTCCAGAATTTGGTTGATGGTTGCCTGCGTTTGGCTTTCAGTCATGCCGCGGAGTTCACAATATAGAGTCAACTCTTCTTCAAGTGTGTTGAGCTCGTGCAGCCCCCCAAATTGAGGACAAAAGCCGGTGTTATTTAAGACAGGGCGCAGATCAGTGACAACGCTGTGACCTCCGATCTGGGCGTCGCCTGCAGTAGGCTCAAGGTCACCGGTAAGCATATTGACCAGCGATGTCTTTCCTGCGCCATTAGGCCCTAAAAGCCCGAACACCTGGCAGCAGAACACAGTTGCAAGAATGTATGTAAATGCGTAGAAGGCCCAAAAAGAATGTATTCCGCAATCGTATTCTATATTCTTGTCTTAAAGCACCTCTCCGTCACGCAACCCGAGCGACAGCCCGTGCACGGCCACTTTAGCTTGTGGTTTCGCTCGAGTGCCCGGAAACACTTTCCGGATCCGGTCAATGACAATTCGTTCCTTGTCTGCATTACCAAGCCCCTCAACGCGCGCTCGCTCACAGGCGACTGCAGCATCTTCGTCAAAGGCATCCCCGATTGTCGGTTCGCTGTTGTTCTTGAATCGCCGGAGCAAGCCATTGGAATCCAGCATGAGGGCGATCACGGCAAGAACCGAGCTGCAGAGTGCTGGCACTAGTACTGTGTACAGACCGGGAGTGGAGCATGAAGTGCACTGGTAACCGTTGTACACAGACGTCCAGGACCAGAGTGGAGGCAGGGTAAAGCGGGTCGGCAATGGCTAGCCCGCCCGGATAATTTCCAGACATTGGAATGGAAGGGAACACGTTCCAGAGAATGGCAAACAAAATAAGGCTAGGCATGGTAGTGACGGTGCCCAAAACTTCGCGGCAGGTCTTTTTGGTGGTGAAGGCCAAACTGAAGCACAGGGACACCAGAATGGTTTGAACAATCGCCACCAGCATGAAGACACACAAGGCCCCAAACCCAACCGGCGATGAAAAGGGCTTGACATCAATCACCAGCACCAGGGCGCAGAAAGGTACAGCAACAAACGAAAAAATGGCCAGGTTCATGACCAAGAGGACACCCCAACGCACGAGAGCCGACACTCCCACAAGTTTGAATTGGTGCGCTACGCCGCTTTCTTTGTCCGTTAGAACCAAGGACGCAGGCCAGTTGATGAATATGCCAAACAGAGAGCCCATGAGGTAGGCCATGGTAACAGATGCGCCATTGTAGGGCACCGCGGCAGGACCGCGGTAAGGAAATGGCTTGAAGTTAACAGAAAGATGCGTTGAATTCTTCGAAGCCAACACCGTCATCACTTGAGCAATCTATATGGGTTACACATACAAGAACGATACGGGAAAAGTGGCATAAAATGACCTTCCTAAGTAAAAGTACATCTCACGATAGCAGCAACATATCTACTACGGACAGCCAGAACACTTGTCAATATTACCGCATTTGGAGTGCTCCCATTGAAATACAGCTCGGATTGGCCGTCGAAATAGCCGTCCTTGCAGTCAAGCGAATCAAAAGCTAATGCTGCAAAACTACTGATATTCGCGTCGCTGTGATTGAGATAGGCTGAAATAGATTCTTGCCTGATTTGCAAACTTTCATACGCGGAGGTAAGTGTGGAGAGGCAAGGCGGAATTCCTTGAGAGGAGCCTACTGGAGCTGAATAGAGTAAGGTGTCACCAGTGAAGTATGCTGGCGAAGATGAATTCATGACTATAGAAGGGACCGAAACACTAGCGCCTCCACCAGAAAACTTGTAAAGGAGCAAGCTCACGATTGAAAAGATCATGGGAATCACAATTACACAACATAGAGCGCCTGGAGAGCGAACAATCTGCCGAACGCTGGTGTTGGTGAGGATTTGAAAGCGACGATATTCAGTCGGTTGCTTGGCTACGGTATTGTCATTCATCGCCAAGCGCAGCTTTGGGGCTGCTTCGCCAGCAACGTCAATTTTGGAGTTGGCGCGCCGTTCTGCGTCTTTCGTGACCCGAATGAAGACTTCTTCTAAAGTAGTAAGGCTGATTCCATACGCCGACACGCCCAGAGATTCCACTGCACTCTCAATCCCATCGAACATGTCAGCAAAGCGTGCACGCCCCCCACTCGGAAGAGTGATACTTCGCTCCGCACCTGAACTTCTTGCCAGAACTGCATCCGGTGAAAAAGAGGTCACCAAATCCATGAATCCGCTTTCGTTGAAGGTAGGAGAGGCAACGACTTCAAGGTGATAGCCCACCCCAAATTGCTCTTTGAGGAAGAGTGAGGAACCACTGCATTCGAGTTTCCCGCCGGACATAATGGCAATTCGATCACCGAGAACGTCAGCTTCGTCCATAAAGTGAGTGGTTAACAAAATGATTCGGCCCTTTTTGCGCTCCTGAAGGAGATCCCAGATTTGTCGACGGGATGTTGGATCGAGTCCTGTCCAAGATACAAATAAATTTTAGCCCACAGTGAGTAGCGAGATATTCACGACGCAAAACATGAGAAGTAAGGGCAATTTAAGAGCACATCGCGAGAAGCAGGCAACAGAATCGTTTACACGCTCTAGAAAAGGTGATGTAATGAGGCTAAAGTTACCAGCCGTGGGCTCATCCAAGATGAGTATTTTTGGGTCGCCCATTAGAGCGATGGCAACGGAAAGGCGCCGCTTTTGCCCTCCGGATAATTTCGTCGAAAATTCCTTCCTCTTTTCCTGGAGGCCTACGGCAGAAATAATGTCGTTCATTTGTGTTTCCAGTGTTTCGCTGGACAAGCCCTTGATTTGGCCATATAGTTTCAGGTGCTCCTCGACCGTAAGTCCGTCGAAAAGAACATCGTGCTGAGGGCAAACGCCCATTTGCGCGCGAACGGTGTTTAAACCAGTCTGCGTGTCCAAACGGAGGCCAAGGGCTTCAACAAATCCAGAAGTTGGCCCAAAGAGGCCGGTGATGATGCTGATGGCAGTGCTTTTCCCGGCACCATTGTGGCCGAGCAAGCAGTAAATTTCACCCTCTTGAAGTTCGAACGAAAGGTTGTCCACAGCGCGAATGGGACCCGAAGTCCCAAAACCTGGGAATTCTTTCACCAAAGAACGTACGCTCAATCTATCACCTGGCATAGGCTGCATAGGCTCAACAATAGCAGGGTTTTCTGCTCCGTCTTCGGCAAGCGCTTCAAGAAGCGGGTTTTGATCGTCGGGTATAATCTTTTTAAGCAATATCGAAGACGACGATGACGAAAGCAACGAAGAAAGGGCCGCCATCCAACAAATGTCAAATATTAGCATGCCCAACGCGCCAAGGTACGAAATACCCGTAGACTGGTCCGTAACGTTAGACATGCCAAAGGTGTCACCTTTCTTCACCAATTCCAGCACGGCATTCATTGCAAGTTCCATGGCACAAGCTGGAACGAGCGCAGCCGCATAAAGAGGAGCAGTCCGACGCTCGTTGACGAGCGCAAAATTTAGCGCCCCAAAAGCAATAGGCAACAACTGCCCAAGCGATTCGGCGCTCTTCGTTTCTTTCACCACCGAACTGATGAGCAGGGCAAATGGCACGAACGATAAAATGAACAAACCGATGATGAAAAAGACCAGGAACAAATTCGCTCCAGGCAGTACTTGAAGCTGCGTCAGGAGCAAAGAAGCTCCTACACCGGCTACGAGAACAAAAGGGAGCATGGTCACCGTCCAGGCAATAATATTGGCCCATTCCGTGAGACCCATCATTTGCATCGTCTCTAGATGCTTGTTTTCTTGTTCCTCCTTGACTCGAGCGCAGGTCCATCGCGACAGGTAGGTGAAAGCTATGACCTATACCCGCGCACATTAGCCATGCATATCATGGTGAGCTTACGCCATAAGATAACGAGCTCATGCTTGCGTAAAACAAACACATTCATGAATAGCTTACCACATAGAAGGGAATGATTGTGGCGAATCCGGAAAATGATTCGAAAACGCCTTCGCTCGTCGCGCTCGGAACGGGATATTGTCGAAATTGTACATTACTTGGGCTCAGATTGGTGGTCGAACCAGCAGAGCAACTCGTAGAATTCATGGAATAGTTTGTTGCCATTCGAGGCAAACCTTGAAGTGCAATGCCTGCTGCCTCATTGACGATAGTTGCAGTGGACAGAGCAAAGACGTTCTCAACCCCTTCAGAATTTTGTGCAGATATCCACCATGAAAGAGGAAAGGCGGGCTCTCCTAGACCAGAATCTAATAATGACTGCTGAAGCGTAAGAGTAGACATGGTGTCTTCCCCTTTCCAAGCCTTCAACGCACAGTTCAGACTTGATGAGCAAGCTCCCGAGTTGGCATCTCCTCCGTCCAATCTAAGAGTGTACGCAATTTTGCCGCTTGCAAGGCTGTCTACGACAACTCCCGCATAAACGCCACCACGCTCGAACGCCGACTCAAGATCTGATTCACTGGGCAGCACATCGACTGAAGGGCAGCTCGTATTAGAGGTTTCCATGACACGAAGAGTGCGGTTAGTTTCGGATACCCAAGAGAGGCAATCGTTGAGCTTGTCGCTTTCGGCGGGACACACAAAAGAAATGTTGGTTCCAGCAGAGACGCCGCACATCGAGGGAAGCTGGCACGGCTGAAACAAAGCGTTACCGTAGTCACTGGTCTGCTTTACCAAGAAAGCAATGAAGACGAGGATCCCGATCATGTATAGTGGGTAGATAAAGTTCACAGCCACGGTCTTCTTGTTTCTTTTGAAGATCGTAACATTTTTCTGAACGAGACCAGTCACCTGCCCAAACAAAGTTGGGCTAGGATGCGGTAGACCCACGGGCGCCATATCTCAAAGTGTATGGTGCCCCCACGCCTCGTAAACCCTCGGCTACTCGCAGCTAGGGAAACAGTCGAAACCAGAAAAGTGAGATGAAACGAAACCCCGGTTTTTAGGGGCTCTGTTCTTCTAGTTGTTTCGAAATGAAACACACCGAGAGATGGGATTATTGGGGACGTTTCGTTTCTCGAGGTGAAACAAACGCAAAATAATTATCATCTTCCTGTACATCAAGCCGAAACGAAACGGACTTCAATCCAGACCCCCTCGGGGGGAGTTCCGTAAATCCACAACAGTTTTTTTCAAAACCCCTCGAGAGGATTTCAAAAGATATCAAGAAGGATATTTTGAGGGTCGATTCACATCAAGAGTTAACGTAGGACAACCCCGCCTCTTACCAAAGCATTCCCGTAGGGGGCCCATGTGACGATACAAAAACACGGATTAAGCGAATATATCGAAACAAACCGAGCGACCTGTACCTTCGTTTCGTTTCGCGAAACGGGGAAACGCCCGGACGCAGGACGAAGTTTGTTTCGGAGAAACAAAACCGGCGCGAAAACCATGTTTGTTTCTGATTTGGTTTCGTTTTGATGTTTCGACTGTGACCCTACTCGCAGCTAGCTAGCTATGTAATAGCTAGAGTACACAGTGTACAGTGTACAGTACAGGTAGTTCCGGGTAATAAGGGCGGGGGAATTTGGCCTCAGCACTCGCTCTCTTAGCGTTTTTTAGTACTACAGTACAAGAAGGAAACCGATTTCTGACAGGTGGAAGTACCGAATTTTAACCCTTATTCCCTTAACGTGGCAACCTCATAACACCCGGAACTACCTGTAGTTAGATCAAGGGATATCACTATAAGTTTTTGGTGACGGATACCTCCAAAATGTGGTCAATTTTCGAAGGTCTGATCCAGGACAAACTAAGCCTCATTCCTGAAAGCCCATAAAAAGCTCGTTTCAACGCCGCAATTCTTGCGTTCGCATTTGCTCGTGGTCAAAAGTTATGATAGATCAAAGTTGGGCGGGTGTGGGCTACCATGAAAATCGACGACGATTTGCTCCAAAATTTAAACGCACATAACTCGCCAAGATAGCCTCCAATAAGAGCGCTGTAGTGAGATAAATTTGAGTTCATAATAAAAAATTCAATTAGAACTATTTATATGTCTTAACCGGCTTAATTAGCGCCTCTAAATTGAGAATACGTGGTTTCATGGCTTCTTAAGGGGTTTATTTTGCCATTGAACATACATAAAACTACCTAATGACTGCCAGAAAGACCAACAGCGCACGCACCCTGCGCTCAAAATCACCTTTGATATGCATCTGTTGGATAGGTGGAGATGAGGTCATCCCACTAGGCATATATGGTGATCTTTTGGTTCCTTAGGTCAATGTAAAAATAGCCCGAAAACGCGAGCGTCTGGGCAGTCACTCAGACCATCGCCTTTGTAACCTAAATTAACTTCAATTTATTTTATAAGGGGGTGTTACTTCTTTTGTATTGACTTTAGGATAATTAAGCTCTTAATTGAAAGATATTAGCCGAAGTGTTTTGAGTAATTAATTCTAAACTCAAGAGAGGGGCGTGAAAGGCCTCGTGAACAGTCGATCGTTCATTTACGAGCACAGATTTGAAGCCTCCAACGCCGTGCATGGGTAAGCGTTCTTCTGTTCTCTTCTCGGTAACTTCACAGCCGACAAGTCTGCTGGTATCGGTGCCAAACAAGAATTGTCCCAAAATGAACATGGCTGCATTTGTTTGGGCATTTGAGTGACTGGCCCCAAAGGAATTCGATGCTGCGATCTGCGTGTTTCGAAAATTGCAGCAAAACCTTCAACGTTTTTGCCTTCACAAGGTTGTTACCGTCTTTGGTAAAACAATTCTTAGAATCTCTGTGCTTTTCTGATACATCTTCCTTTTCTGTCTTGGTCTTTCAGCAGGTGATAAGGCACTCAATGGTAGGTGAGGCGCCACGAACTGTTTTGTCAAAACACACGATGGCCAGGTTCTAAACTTCGCAGCGCACACGCCAAGCAGTAATTCCAAGCCCTTTTTCTTTCTTTAGTTTCTGCTTGAGTAGCTCCAGTTTCCCTTTTATCTGCGTCGCGTCTATTATTACATGGATATTTTTCTATTTAATCATCTTAAACATATCCCATCCTCCATTTTCCCTTGTCATTCGATATACTTTATGGTTGTGTTCTTTGCTGATTTCTTTCTTGCAATTGCTTTTATGTTGCCCTTTTCTTTTATTAAAATTCGTTGTTAAACCTACATATAATAAACTATCATCATCTATATGTTCAATTTTATAAATCACACACTTCGAATAACCTATTTGAGTTCTTGGCATTGGTCTCTTAGTCTATAAGTCCTCTTATATATCCTTATAGGTTCTTATCTTTTTATCGTTATTTAAACTCTCCGTGGTCATAACTGGTTATGGCTGCTATTGGTATTAATTCCGCCTTAATTATGGTTGATTTGGTATTAAATCACTCCCCGTGTCGCCGTCCAGGCCCGCGGTAGTTATCGTCCGCGAGCCTGGACGGCGACAGCGCTCTGGCGTGTCCCAGCGGCTTTCGCCGGTCAGTTCGTTGTACCAGTAAACGTTGGAACGGTCAGACGTGGATTCAATTAGGTGCCAGTTCGAATCATCAGCTACAACTCCATCTGCGGTCGAACCGCCAACACCACTGTTGAAATCATTCGCTGCAGTCGCATTGGAGGTGCTCGTTGAAGTTGAAGAGGAATTATTGCCCACTTGGGGCTGGTTCGGTCCAGGCTGCTCAGTGGAGAAACTCCCGAAGGCGGCCATTTTCCGTCGGTCAGCACACGCCGCGCTTCCACCACTAGTGGGTGCGAGTTGACGGGGACAGGTATAGGCACCAGCGCCGCATCGAGCGCTGACTCCAGCCTCTCTGCGCAATCGTCGTCGATCAACGCCGCCGAGATAGAGGCTTCGCCATTATTGCCGGAGCCTTGGCTGAAAGTGGATGTAGCCACACTGCCAGTGGCGTATAGCAAAGCAGCTTGAAGTCGCTCTAGCTTGAGCCTTGCGCCCGTGAATCCGTGTGCTACTGGCCCAGCTTCCAGAACCATGCTGCCGTCCTCGCCCTCAGTGCTGAGCCGCGACGCCAGAGCCGCCAGCTGCTCGGCTTCCTGCGGTGCGCGTAAACCTACGTCATGGAGCAGCTGCGGCAAGCTCCTCGCATCGAGGCGAGCCGTGGGCTTGCTGCTCCCGAAATGAAGAGCTACAATTTCCTGGCACGCTAGGAGACCACCCAGGCACGCCAAGCTCAAAAGCGCAGGGGTTTGCGGCTGAATGACGTCACAGGCGTCAGCGTCGAAGGGCAGCGGGAGAGGACCATCCGGATGGCCGCTCTCGGTCTCGAGGAGAGGCAAAAGGGGTGGGTAGCCTTCGTGGCCGAGCACGTGTTGGCGGTGCAGCGCTGCGAGCGCTTCGTCAAGCATCCGATGGCCCAGGGGGGCGCAGGTCGCATTCGCACGCGCCACCGCGGCCACCAACTCCGACGCGGCGTTCAGCACCGCGCCCCCACTGCCACTCACACGATTGCCTGGAGCAAGGGACATAGCGTCATCGGTGGCCGTGGCCAAATTGGAAAGGGCAGCGTCCAGAGCCCCCACCACCACTTCCAAATCGGCCCACCACACGTGTAAAGCAGCGGTGCTCACGCCCGCACGGCTTTCTCCAAAGAAGTCGAGTTTGGCTTGGAACGCCAGTTGCGCTGCGCGCTCCACGGTACTACCAGGCTTACCCGGGAAGTAAAAGTCGAGGTCGTCGAGCAGCTGTTGTTGCCATCGGAAGGCAAACATGATACAGGTATTGATCAGTTATTAGGAAACAAATGAAAGGAACAGACGTTTGAGGCAAGAAGGCTTAAAATTTCCTTTACCACAAACAAGAGAGCAACTACACTATTACCTGGTGCAGGGATCCCGCCGCGACGAACCCGCCTCCTCGGTCGTCGTAGCGCTCCAGCACGCGCGCCACGTCGGGTCCCACCAGCGCCGGCCCGGCCGTCGGCAAGTAGCCCCGGGACCGCAGCACCGAGGTCAAGTCCGCGTGCAGGGGGGTGCGCGGGGGCGCGTGCATCCGAAGCCGCGCCAAGGCCAAAATCGCAGCGTCGAGCACCAAGTGGTCCAGCGAGGGCACCGCAGCGTTGGCGGCAGCGACGGCGTCCATTTGCAGTTGCGCTCGGCTTTCGGGGCCTGGTGCAAAGGCACGAGGAGTCAAGGCACCACTGCTGGCTTCCGCTACTGCCCCAATCAGCGCCATGGTCGACTGCAACCATTTCTTCAGATCGGCGAATTGAATTATTCCGCGGTGCGACGGGTCCAGCTTGAGTTCGAGGAGCCGTAGGAACCGCTCGTCCGTGCGCAATCCGCAACCTATGGCGCGAAGCATGGCTTCCAAGTTCGAGGTCGCCATCGCCGCGGCTCGGGCTGCTCCTGCCACGGTTTCCGCTGCTCCCGTAGCCGCTGCTGCCGTTGCTGCCGCTGCGTGACGGTTCCTGCAGCGCGAATTGTTGAACAGCCGCGTTCCACGCCTCGCGCTGCACGCGCTGCACCCCGTACGCAATCTCCCCTCCTTTCACCTCCTCATCGGGCGGCTCGTCAGACAAGCGTGAATTGCTGCGACGGGCCAAAGACGAACGGGAAGCCAGCGTGTTTAAACTTGCGCCAGCCGCCGCGCTCTGCAGCCTCGATAATTTGGGTTCCGACGCTTTTCTTGGCCCACTCGTCGCACGCGCACCAGGTGCTCCGTTGCTACTTCGGCCCGGGGCAGGAGCGCTAGCTGCATTGGTGGTACGTTTCGGGATTGGGACCGAGCTGCGCTTGGGTTGGGCGCCATCCGGCTGCTCTAGCACTGACAATGAGCTGGTTTTGTCGTGTCGCAGCGCGTTCCCAGTGCCATGGTTTTGGTCCGAAGCTGCTGGCAAGTGCGAAGCATCGTCGGCTAGTTGCAGCAACTCCTTCTCCAGTGGATCCACCACATTCCGCGCAGCGCGCTCCTCGAAGTCCAAGCCGCGCACGAAGGCGCTGAACTCGCTGGGCTGTAGCACCCCATCGTTGGCGTCGTAAGCGGTAAGCACGCGTTTGAGCTCTGCTGACACTACCCAGCCTTTGCGCAGCCTCGTGAGGCCAATCTTGAGCTCTTGCGGGTCGACCACGCCGTCGCCCTTGATGGCCATAAGCTTGAAGATTTCAGTGTCCCGAGGTGGGGGGCTCCCCACAACACCCGGCTGCCACCCGAGCCGCATGAGCCCGTCTTTCATCAACTCTTTCGCGGCCAAAAAGTCTGCGAACCGCGGTGCGTTGGGCCTTGACTGCGGCCCTCCCGTAGGTCCGTTTCGGGCGACCGGCCTAGGCAAATGCGCATGCGCACAGGAGCAGAGAAAGATGATGAGCTCAGAAGCTACGAGCGAATCGCATGCGTTTGAACGAGAAGAAAAGGAATGAGACTACGGATTGTAGGAAGTCTGGGTTGCGTGCGGTGAAGATGAGAAGCACGGACCCACAAATAACTACCTTGAGAAAGGAGAGCAGTCCCTTCAGAGAACGACCACGAAGCAAATCCAGCATACCTGTTGGCGACTTTGAGCGTACGCGGTGACGCCGCCTTCGTCGAAGGTTGAGCACGGCCGCCGCTGCTCGGCCTTTGAATTGGGGAAGCACCAATAGGGGGCGTGTAGCCACTCACCGAGGTCGGCCCTTTCCGGGCGGCTGCGTTCAACCCTAAGCTCGGCCTCGCAGTAGCGGGTCGATCGATACTCTGAGTCGTGCGCGGCATTGACTGCCCCCTACCGCTAACACTGCTCGCGCTGCTGCCACTGCTACTACTTCTTGCCCGGTTGATATTGGGGCGGCTGAGCTTTTCCTGCGCGTTGAGCGTCGGAGAAGACTTCTGGCCCGATTTCTCCGCTTGGCCGCGCACAACTCTTACTTGCTGCGCGAGCGCATCACTCAGTAGGTTCGCCTGACGCAAGGAATCTCAACTGATGAGGCGAAGTATGTGAAGGGCGGCCACGGGGAAAACGGTGTTGCAGAAACAAATCTGAGAAATGATTTTGTGTGTTGAAGTCAATTCTTCAATTGTCAATTGTCAACAATAGTGCGTACCTCCATGATACTCTGTCTATGCTCATCTAACAGCTGCTCGATGTTCCTCAGCGCGCGTCCTTCGCTGGCACCGCGCGTTCTTCTCGGGTCATAAGCCATGTTTGTTCCTAATGCCGTGCCGCCGTGCCCTACACTTGTCACGTTGTCACGCACAGTAGTAGTAGGTACAGAGTGAGTAGGCACAACAGAGACTTTCACGGATTCTACGGATTATTTTACCTTTTCAGGGAGTTACAGAGTTACATGTAGTCGGGATAGGCCTTTTGTGAAATACCAACGGATCAAATAATGTCTCGCGAGTAGATTTCTGTCCAATTTTTTCACACAAAATGGTGGTAGCATTATCGGCGGGGTAAAGCCAAATAGTGTAGCCGCTATGGACGCTGTTTAACCAAAAATTCCAGAGCTCTTAGTTTATTGCAACCCAGAGCTAAAACCGTACTCATTGTTACTTAGCATGCTCCCTGAGACCCACATCAACTGTTTCAAGCCTCGTCCTCGCCACACAGCTTCATTTACCTTCCAGGAGCTCAAGAGTGACAGTAATTTCGCCCTGTCATTGCGTAGGCGCTCGATTTGAAGGCCTTTAATCGTTTAATATCCATGAGCTGTTGGAGATCCGAATTGTTGCCTCTTAACCACGGCAAGTCGTTGTATTTATGATTACTTGCTTGTCTGATCTGCACCGACCATTCGTTTCTCAGTCCTTGAGCGCTACAGAGCAACGCTAGCGCAGCATGCACAGCACACCAAGAAAATATAGTATTTCATTCTATTTGATAGTATTGAATCGATGGCCGCGCATAGAGGTTTCATCGGTGTGACCGCGTGGTGTTGTCGTGCTTGGCCATTCTGACCCGTGTCATGACTTATACTATGATTTCTTCCAACATGCTGGCCCTCCTGGCAGCTATCCTCCATGGCTTGTCTGGATCTGTTGAGTTGGATATGAATTACCATATCGAGCATCAAGCATAGATTATGGGCGGCAGTGGGCAAAATCATCGCGAATGTATGACTTTTTGACCTGACGGTGAGATGCCTTTCTGTCTATGCTTCTGGTAGCTGGTTGAACCTCGGGAAGCTGCCGAAATCGAAGTTGCTTCTATTTTCTGTGATTCAATTGCTTGGAGTTTTGTTTCGCATGAGTACACCGTGACCCCTGCAAATGAACAGGAATTATTTCTTGATAGCTTATCCAAAGGTAGTGCAAATCTGGTTCCGAACGATGCCAGTTGCAGACGACCGGGTGCTCTCCTTGATTTTTCAACTTTGAATATCCTACTGCTTCGTTCAAATCCAAAAACTTCTTTTCTGTTTTCTATTTCGCCAAATTTGTCCCTAGCATCTCACTCCAGCTCCCTCCAGGGGTCTTCCGTCAGGCTGGCCACGTTACGCGTATGCCCATGGGCCGAAAGCAGCTGCAATTTGGGCCGCGAGTGCTGGCCACTACACCCCTGTTTAGCTCCTCCTGGAAGCAGGCGCTGACAAGAACGCCGAGAGGAATCCGGTACGAAAGGTGCTTTTTCTTGAAGACACAGATATGCGGTAGAAGAGTCGGAAAGTTTAGAAATACGCTTCTTTATGATTTTTCTGTCACATTCGTGCTCGATCATATGTTTTTCGCGAGTGCGTATTTTTTATCCTCTCAATGTTTGCTATTGCTGCCCTGAACACGTCAGTCTCGCCCTCTTCCATATCTACATAATTATCATTTACGTGCGTGTGTGTCTGCTTGTCTGTTGCTACGAAATTCACAAGCCGTTTAACACCACGGCTTTGGGCTGGGCTCAGCACAGCGGCAACGCTGAAGTGATTAATCTCCTCAAGAACTGGAAAGCATAACTCACATAGCGCAGTTGTTGGGTTGGGATGATGTGCTGGAATTTAGATTAATCTATGCGGGCATATCATAAAATAAGACCGAATAGCCACAATTCGCTGGTTTGCGGCATCTACTACAATCTGCCGCATGAGTTTAATCTCCGAATCAGCTGAAAATCTTTAAATAACACTTCCCTTCATACAAAGTACCGCTGCATATAGCAGCAATAGCAGAGTTTTAACCATTAAATTGGAGCTAATGAAGACAAGAAGGCTTCGTTTCACGTGAACGCATGATTCACGTGCGAGTGCGAGGGCTATAAATTTACTTCGCGCTTGGTTTCACGCGCCAAATTTACGTTTAGGGTATTTCGAAGTGCAATTGCGATTCAACTTGGTATCGCAGAAATTTAATTGTAGCGTAATTTAGCCGTATTTTACGCAGAATTCCTGACACAGGAAGTCAACCCTTACATGTTACATCTGGGATTCTGGCGTAAGAGGGAAATACTGGAGCCCCCTGCCCGGAATCCGTTGAAGTGCACCGGTTTGGGCCTGTGCATAAGCACGTGTAAATTATTGATGGGGTAATGCAAGACCCCTTGATATCGCGGTTCCAGTAAGTTCCAGAGCTTTCAGCGCGCGGAAAAGGAGAAGGCGGAGAAGAAGGCGCAACTGCCCAACTGGAAATGCTGCTTCGCAGTCGACGAGCCGGCCTTCCCTGAATACGCCCGAGGGAGGAGATAGCTCTACCTACTCTAGTGAGCTCCTCGCTCACACTCCGACTTTCTGTCATTCCCTATCGCACATACCTTTATGTCCACAAACTATAGAAACCGGAAGGTCTTTGTCCACAGTCCATAAGCTTTTTTGCGTGTTGATTTCTTTTGGGTCATAAAGATTGCGTATTTTCGTGTTTTTGGGTCATGATCATTGCGTATTTTAGATTCATGATTGATGATTGACCGAGAGCCCGCCCCGCATGTTGGCACGTTGGCCCTATCGTAGATTGAACTTGTTGAAACTCTCACAACTCCAGCTACTAGAGGCGAGTCTGTACAGCACCAGCAGAAGTTCAAAGAATGAAATCGTTCTTGCTTACTACGTTTGCAGCTTGCACTAGCGCATGGTTTGCTCCGTCCTCGTCTCGTTCTGGGGACATGGCACGAAGGTTAGGACCACGGCGAGCCATCGATCAGGCGGATCGAGAAGCAATGCAAGCGGCAATTGCTTTGGTATGCGATGCCAGTAAGGAGACAAGCTATGTCGTAATTGATAGTAGTAAATATATTTCCAATTCAAGTAGGAAAACCTCAAACAATGTGTCGTGTTATTGATATCGTTGAATGAATCTTCGAACTTGACACCTTGACACTATATCCTAGGCGAAACGCTCAGACCGGACTTATCCCAATCCAGCAGTGGGGTGCATCGTGGTCGGCGCAACCAGTGATGGTAACGGAGCTTCTGGTCAAGGCTGGCACCCTCGAGCGGGCTGGCCACATGCAGAGGTGAGATATTTGGAGGAGTAGTGCTTGGTAGAGTTTGTGTAATTTGGATTACGCGCTACTTGACATGCAACCGCGTGAATAGAAAGTATCTCAGAAACTTAGACGAAACGAAGCATTATTTGACGATTTAAAGTAAAAATATTTTGCCATTTCCGATTTTTTTTTCTGTTTCATTTGCAGATTTACGCCCTTGCCGACTTCAGCGGCTTGTTGCCGTTAGACCAACGCATTGCTGTGCTGCCCCCTGCCCCTCCGCGTGCCGCTAGCAGTGCTAACCCACCTTCTTCACCAGTGAGCGACGACGCTACGTTGCTCGCGGCCTACCAATTACAGGGAGCGCAACTCTTTCAGGGCGCCGCTGCTGGAGCCACTGCTTACGTCACCCTTGAGCCCTGCAGCCATGCGCAGGGGAGCCCGGTCGACGGAAGCACATGTAACAATGGTGGCAATAGTGGCAGTGGTAACCCTGCACCAGATAGTTCGAGCGCCACCACAGTCGAAGCAGCGGTAGCAACAACAGTAACAGTGGCAGCCACGCCAGAAGGAGCAGGAGCAGCGGCTAGCACCACCGCTGCCACCGCTACCACGGTCGTGAAAAAGAAGTCCACCCCTCCCTGTGCGGGCGCCTTAGTGGCCTCCGGCGTGGCGCGCGTGGTGATTGGCTGCCGGGACCCCAACCCAAGGGTCGACGGCGGCGGTGTGGCCACATTGGAAGCAGCAGGCATTGAAGTTGAGGGTACGCATGTATATGTATCGCTTGCTTACTTTATCTTGCTTGCTTGCTTGTGCGTGTGTGTGTGTGAATGAGCATATGTGGCGTGCGCACGATGTAAATGAACTGAGTTGTAGGCTTTGAGTGAGAGTGCAAATCATGAATGGGGTGGTTTTTCAAAGTATAAATTTTGAATGCTTGATTAGTTTCCACTCATGTATGAACTCAACTTCCAAAATTTGTCTAATTGTGCGTTCTTTCAATCCATGCATACACTGCGCTAATATATACTATTAGTGATGAACGGGCCCGAGGCCGCTGCGGCGAAAGCTCTCATTAGCGACTTTGCCACTCGTATCCGTCCTGCCTCGAAGCAAGACCCACCCTTCGACCCCAAGGGACTAAACGCCAAGGAGCGAGCTGTGTTGAGGCGCCTGTGGAGCCAGGTTGCTTATGAATACAAAAATATATATATACTCGTATATAGATTGAAGTGTTGAGTCACGCGCACAGAAATTGACATCTGCTCGTCTTATTAAGTTACATATATTTCTTCTCTTTTTCCCTTTTTCTTCATCTTCACCTCGTTTTGACTTTCTCGAACTGATTCGCTGCTCTCCACCCGTGACTTATGCGCATTTGTATCAACACAGGCCAAGAAAGCAGCCGCAGATGAGATTGCCGCCGGAAGTAGTACTGAAGGAGGCAAGAATTCGCCAAAGAAGAAATGCAGTGGCAAAAAGGCCGCGAAAGCAAGAGAGATTCGAATCGTAGTGCCTGAAGCTGCCGGTGCCGCCGTGCATGTCGCAGAAGCGGTACATGTAATACATGCGCACATGTAAAGCTGCACTCTTCCGAACGTTGTGTGCTTTCGTTGAATGTTGCAGTGGACTTCCAATTATAGGTGGACTTACAATTCGCGGGTCTTTATCTTCATTTTTCCCGTCACCACTGCTACTACTACGATCATTCTCATTCCTCGTGCCACCTTCTTATCCTTGTTGTTCTTTCCTCCGTGTGCGCACACACACCCCCACGCTCAGGTGCATGCGTCACAGGCGGCAGGGGTGGGCAGTAGCAGTGCCATGGAAGCAGCTGCTGCAGATTTGGCCAATCAGCTCGAAGCCAGTTTGGAGCCCGAATGGTTGGCCGAAGCGGACCGACGGCTTCTGCACCAATCAGAGCTCCTGACGGTGCGGATCGCGAAAGCCCCCTCCAAACGGATCGTGACTGCGCTGGCTGCTGCGGCTGCGAACCAGCTGAACGCGGCGGTGGCTCAGGTGAGCTGTGCACACGCCAGATAGACTTCACAACAATCGCATATTTTGCACCCTTTGTTTTGCTTTGTTCCACTGTACACTTGTCCTTTGAAGTGCTCCTATTTTTGTGAGTTGAAAAAAATATATTTGAAAAACGGTGATTGAAGTAGTAGACTAGTGTTTGTTTGTTGCGCTTTTGCTCGCGTGATGTTAGTGTTATAATCATGGGCGCTGATGTATGTGTGAAAATGGCTGTGATGTTTATGATAGGTGGTCGGCCACACCGCGCTCCTTTACCGCCCATCCTCGCCGCCAGTCATTGATTTAGCCAGTGAAGTCGCCAAGAGCAGCAGCGGTGCCAATGAGGAATAAGGGCAGCATGAGGTGAATTTGCTTCAGGAGAGACAGGGGAAATAAAGAGCAAAAGGCAAAGGCGGTTATGATTCTAGTGCTTGTTTATAATTCCATTCCTAGAAATATCTACGAGAAATGCGGGTCTCTATGCATATCTACGAACAACTCCACTGGCCATTCAAGCCCCGGGGAGTTCCACGATAGCAATCAGCTCCCTTGACATACGCTAGCACTTAAAAATGGTATTTGAAAGAACTTGGGATATGTGTAGAATAAGCACCATGTTGAGCCACGAATCCAAAGTTTCAGGACCAACATTGCTGGTGCAACCGAATTATATGGGAGGCCATCCTTATGCATATATAATAACTTCAGGTTGAAAAAAGCAGGTCATTTTCGATACGTTTACGCCTGAATTTCAGTACAACAATCAAGCCAAAGGGGCTTGAATATCGCTCGCAAGGGAGCTCCATCGGTGGTGCTCTAATTTAGCAAGCACGGACAACAAACCGTCGACATCGCCCACTGCGGTGTGCGCTCCTGCTAGGTCCTCACCTAATAAAAAGGGTACATGCTCCGATTTAGAAATGGACAAGGGGTAAAACCAAAGTCAAATAAACTAAAATAAATTTATGAACATGTTAGAAAGTACACCAAAAGCTGAAGTGGGCGAAGAAGGAAGAAACAGAATGAAGTCTTTTTTTTCAGATGTACGATACTGGGGTGCAAGTATGCATGTCCACCTATTAAATGCTTGTGCAACGCTCCGAGGCCAAACCGCGGCGGTGGTAGCGGCAACGGCTGGAGCAACCCCAGGTCTTGGCGCCTGCGCACTTCTGCTGGAGTGGGGCGTTTCCAGAGAGCACGGCACAGGTGGATCTAGCAAGCAGGTCATTTGAACACGGCACGTGTCATGAAGTTGGTGTACGTACGGACGGGAAAGTAAATATGATTTGGCATAGAATAGAAGTGAACGGGCACGAGTAATTGAGTGGTTGTATGAGTGCATAGATGTGAGACAGCGCCCCCCGCTGGCAAGATCTTCAGGAGGAGTGTAAAGAAAAGGTGTGAACTACATACGAATTGACACAGGCATTAACGGAGGTAAACGAACAAGCAAATCCCCCAATCCTATAGGTCTTAATAAGTATATCCCTACCGTATCCACGCTGCTCGCGAAGCCGGCCGCTCTCAGGCTTGGCAAAGCACCGGGTTCAGCGCCGAAAGCATTCTTGGCGACGTTGGCCCGGCGCACTTCGTGGCTCAAGATGTTGATGTCGTAAGGGGCGTTGTGGGCAAATAAAACACAGGGACGAGCCAGGCCTACTGTCAGTGCTGTTGAGGATGACGATGACTGTGATGAAGACAGAGACTGTGGCTCAAGGTCATCATGTAAGGCCATGGAGGTACAGCGCCTTTGTTGATTTAACCATGAGTCAAACTCGTTCCACGCCTGTTTACAGAGGAGGGTCAAAGCATGAAAAAAAAAAAAACGAGAAGAAAATGGCGTTGTCAAAACATCAAGATTTGGCATAAGAAACTTGTTTTGATGTATTGCATACGTGAAATTTATAACAAAAATGGGTGTACCTCAGGAAAAGGCTTTGCACTGTGAGTAGACAAAAGTCCATCGTCAATCCCAGTTAGCTCGGTGATCAGCGAAGACACGGATTGCCCAGGATCCACGTACCTGTTTGACAAGGAAAACAGGGGCAGACGAGTATGCATGCACAAATGCACGAGTGACGTCAAAACACACACAAAAACAAGAGATTTTTCTTGAGAATGTCGTAATTTTGTACGATATCGCTCTAGATACCCAATATTCTCACCGACTGAAACTCGAACCGCCGTTAGGGACTGTGCCATGCCCTTCTGGTACTGGCGCGTCATGATTGGTCAAATCATGATTATTATCATTCTCAGAGGTCAAGTAATTTCTCTCAGCCAAAAGAGAAACGTCCAATACGCGGGCCGCAATCTGTGCACATGTACAAAAAGGGTATGAATGGTACGAATCATCACTGATAGAGTACAGTTCTTAAAAATTCATTTAACCCAGTCGATTTAGACAAGCATTTTCCATGCACGTGAGAAGCCGTGTATTATGCAGGACAAGAGAAAGAGAGAGTGAGTGCACACCTGAATTACGCGGTCGTTCTCGACGTCAAGCCCAGTGGCCTCAACGTCTAACACCACCATCAAAGGCACCTGACTCCATGTACAAGCAGCACAAGGGAAATCAAGTGATAATAGATACATAAATCGACTACTTTCAGAATAAAAGAGGGTACTCTTATTGCTGCCAAAATTAATGGCTACCAAATTACAGCTGATCGGAACAGGCAACTGTAATGACTCCATGTAATTCGAAGTACTGTAGTAATGAAGTGTTAAGACACTTACTCCCCAATCCCCGCCCCCAGCGCCGCTGTAACTGTAACTACCGGTGTCACTGTAGCCATCGCCTAATTGGCGCCGCAGATCGACTGCGCCCGGCCATCTGAAGAACGAAAATAATCACAAGAGGAAGCAGGGTAAACGTACAATTCACTACAATTCAATCGCTTCAAAGTAACGCAACAATGTCAAAAAGCTGATGTACCAGAGAGCGCACAGATTGATGAATAGTGTCAATATTTGCAAAGGAAAAAAAAAGCACTGGCAACATGGGAAAAGAAAAATATAGAAAATAGTACACAACTACAGAGCGTGATACACAACCATACTTACTTAGGTCGAAATTTTGATAATTTCAAGGCAGCATTAGCAGTGGATGCGGCAGAAGATATTCCGTTCTTGCTAATATCATGATTGCTACCAGCTGTCGAAAAGAGAGTAGTGTCGCTTCCGTTATCACTGGTAGTAGCCGCACTATCAGCAGCTCCATGAGTAGGAGCGGTAGTAGAAGAAGCACTTAAAGGCACCGTGGTATCATTTTCTTCAACCTCTTGATGGGATGTGGATTGACCCATTTGACCGCGCAATAAACTCCAGAGGTATCCCTCACGCCCTACTGGAGGCACACTGGTAGGAGAGGAAGATGAGGATGAAGGTGGGCGGGCAGCTGCGCCTACGCTCCGAGGTAACGCTTCCTCAAGACTGTTGACTGCTGCTACTCCTGTCCCTCCTGCTTCTGCTGCTGCTACCACCTCTGAGGCTGTTATTGTTCCTACCTTAGAATCTGTGGATTCTCTGACTGTCTGTTGTGACGCTGCAGCTGCGATGCCTGTCGTCGAAGTCGCAGATGACGCTATAGGAGCAAAGCGTACAGGTTCAATAGCAGCATCTTCAAGCAATGACTTTTGCGGTGGCTCCTCCTGTTTCAAACGTCGAGATCGCCACACAAACCCGTAAGGTTCAAGCTCTGGGCGATCTCCTTTGACTGTCAAAAGAGGTGATGTTTGGTCTTCTCCTAAAAGAGTACCTTCACTCATCATTGTAGTGTCCACTTCCATTGCTACTGCTGTCTCTGAGAATTCTTCAGAAATACTCTTACGATCATCATTTTCGACAATTGCAATTTCTAATTTTGATGACGTTGCCATCCCTGCGCCCATAGTCAATAATTCATCGTCTTTAGCTGCTACCGCTGCAACAACTCTTGAATCTTGCACCACTGCTACTGTTTCAACTTTTGATGCCTTCTTCCTCTTTTTCGTTGAAAATTTCTTCGAGGCCATACTTCCTTGTGCTTGGGCACGCATCAATGCTGCCACTACCGGCGGTAACGAATCCATGAAACTGAGCGAATTATCTTCTATGCCATAAGATTGAGCCCAACTCTCTCCCAGTGGAATAGCTCCTAGTGCTGCTGCTCGCACCTATCAGAAGTTTTTCATTGGTCAACAAAGTCCACTATGAATGAGACCCAACAATCATGGATTTTCATAGATTGCAGCGTGCGCAAAAACGAATGACATGGGTAAAACGATATTCGAACGGTATAGCACGAGAAAAAATGCATGAATTCATGCGCGTTGACTTTGGGTCAAGCAATGACAGCATAACCTGTTTTTGATGAGCTGCAAGAGAAGCTGAAACTTCAGAAGGTGAACCCTGATGCAAATGAGGGCCTAGGACACGAAGGAGACCTAGAGCAGACTCCACCTGGAATTGAACATCAAACACAATTATTGCCGTTGTGTGCATGGTAAAAGAAGAGCAACGTGCATAAAAAAAGAATAATTTGACGTTTCACCTGCTTGCGATCATCGTCCAAGTTCAAAAATGGGTCGGCATCATCAGCAGCTCCAGCAGCAGCAGCAGCAGCAGTAAGCGAAGTCTCTCTGTCTACAGGGTATTGCATCAGAACGGCAGCCATGCTATCTGCTGCCTGCACTGCTGCTGGGCCTAATGCAGCAAGCAATTCACTTTGCGCGTGCATGGGGCTCAATCGAAGCAGCCCTCGATGCATTGCTGTGACGAGTGGTGCCAATTCATCACCATTACCTTTACTTTGGCCGCTGTCAATCTGATTACCAACACTGTCGTCGCCAAGACTGCTACTGGAACCAATTTCCTCTTCGCTACCACTACTACTACCAGGAGTGGAGTCACGTAATGCTTTTAAGCGATGAAGCAAGGCTGCTGTTACCATTTCGTCAAATGCTAACCGTTCTCGCGCTGCTCCTCCTAACATAAACTGTACGGACTCGACAGCTGCCTTATTCTCTGCTGTTGTTGCCATCTTGTCTGCTGCCGATGCTCCATTTTGATTGCTGCCGCTGCTCAAAGATTCACTGGCACTACTTGGAAAGCTATCCATACTAATACCACGCGCAGCAGCAGCTGCTGTCAAAGGCGGGAGTTCCGCGGCTGATGTTGGTGCATGTGCCAACGCCAATGCCTTTGAGACAATATTAGTAAGACAAATTGATGCCAACAGAGAAAAGAAACAATGAGGCGAATCACGAGGCAAGAAGAATTGAAGAGATGCACTGAGAATTGTTTTGAGGGTGTGTATATGAACACACGGAAGGGTGCATTGGAACTGCGTGGTGAAGAATGAATAATAGACATACAATAAAACACTCGCACCTCCCAAAACGTGGAAGGCCAATTTCGCGACGCTACTAATGCGCGAGGTGCCCAATCTAAAGTCTCTACTGCTGCTGCTCTTTCTGAAAGTACCGTATTCCCTGCTGCCTCTCCGGCCACAAGAAGCTCTCCGTTCACGAGGGCATCCTTACTAGTACTTGTAGTTGTTTCTGTTGAAGAAGAAAGCAGCGTGCAGTGTTGCCCGAGAGATGCCACAGCCGAAGCGTGTGCCGCGTGAAGTTTTGCGGGGGTCAATCCGTTGACAGGAGAATAGCGGGGCTCGCACTTCAAGACGCGCGCACGGTCTTCGAGAGGTGAGACGGAGTCGACGGGAAGAACCTGGTCAGAGCGCACGATAAATGCAGGATTTCGTACTTTACATGTTATACTTATATTACTAGATATGATTTTATCCATAGTCATATGAAAGAGCCAAGGAAAAAATACGCACATGATGAAAGTAAAATTAGAAAGATATCACAAAATGCTACTACAAACTATTGACCTGCAATTGAGCTCGAACACTGGGAACGCTGCTTCCACCGCCACCATTCCTTTCGCTGCTGCCTTCATTGCCAGACTGCGCCAAGTCCTGGTTCCCAAACGCAGCTTGCACGCGGCCGCTCACAATTTTAGGGCCTCCTAACGGCAGCGACTCCATAACTTTGCGCCATCCCTCGGCACTCTTGCGAAAAAACACCAGGTCAATTTTGCTGCCGCTGCCGTCCACGCAGGCCACTTTGTAGGGCTGCGCCGAGTCGGGCAGCGGTTCGACGTATTGCAAAGGCGTCAAGACAAAGGTAGCGATCATGCTCGGTGGCGGGTCCTCGCCCGGTATCGCTGAAGAAGACGCCATCTATAGGTATGATATTTGGCGATTAGAGAGGAGCAATGAGCACAGCGGCGAAGTGAATGAAAGCAACCCAGAAACAAATAGCTGATGAAAAGAACCAAAAAAAATGCTAGGAATGATATCGTCTGGCAGAGACTGCGCGGTCGTGTTCCTGAAAGTGGCTCCTAATACTATTTGGCACATCGGCGATGCACCCCACATGACAGTGCTGCAGGTGGGAATCTGACTTACCATTTCGCGTAGTGATTCCACTGCTGCAGGCACAGTCGACAATTGAGAACGGTCGATGACGCTTGAAGGAAGTCGAAACAATAGCTCGCCCACGGTGCTTACCTAAGAAGGAACGAATATGTGAACAAAGTTAACCACACTCCGACAGCACAACTACTGTAAGTAGAAAGATTCGCCAATGGATGCGCGTAGCTACTCGCCACAAAGAACGAAAAGCTACACACAAGATCAAAATCTCATTACCCCAGCGCCGGTGCCTAGTTCTTCGGATGTGATTTTACCAACGCCTTTTAAAGATCCCACCTAAAAGCACAAAATTTAGGTTCAGGATACTCTGTGAAGTATACTATTGCGTAAGCTACGAGGAGTCAATAGATCATCTCATATGATCCTCAATGTCCATGAACAAGATTAAGTAATAGCCACGCAGCAGTAAAACGGATGCTTACAGGAGCGCAGAGGCTATCTACAGCAGCACGGAATGCAAGCAGACCCTCATTCTCAGCATTTGGGACGGCCTTGTAAAAGCGTTGATGGCGAAAGCGAGTAATAGGAGACAACACGCCCGGTCGACTCTGAGCTAGGCGTCTAAACATGATGCTTTCGGACACCAGCGCACCAGCTGTCACTAAAGTCGATAGAACAACCACTAGTTTGAGGCTTGGACGCATCGGTCAGCTCGCTAGCTTTGAGTCATTCCACTTCTGCAGCCTCTCACGTCTAAAATCATACTGTACCCCTACCTACTACCCTTGCTAAAACGTTCGCTGTGCCACCGCGCCGCAGGATTTGCGCAACTAAGTTACAGGGTAGTAGCGAGTAATAGCTAAAGCAAATAAAAAATACGGTTTTCTAAAACGTTATCATGAAAAAAAACAGCTGAGTAGCCGTGTGGACCCTCAAGAGTCGAAAATGGCTCCCAATGATCAATCAAGTGAAGTAGCCAAGAGCAAACCTGGCAAGGGAGCTCAGAAGAAAGATGAACTTAAAGGCGAAGTTCTCGAGGTGCGTGCTTGGCTGGTTTATACGACTATTCCATGCACTGCTCAGCCTGCTCTCGAAGTTGAGGTTGAGTTTACTGCTCAAGGCGGCGCACAGATGATGACTTATGACTGTGTTATGACGCTGTATTATGACGTTAGTCCGCCATTTTTACCTCAGATTCGTCTCTTTGGTATACTAAGATCTAAAGTTTTCTTCTACTTCTATTCCATTCGTAGGGAAAGCTAGTTGCTCGCACGCATGATGAGGTGAGTCCTGATGTCACTCTTTAGGGTATAAGAAGAAGTCGGCTGTGTGTGCGTGTGTTCTGCGAGACAGTTTCAACAATGTACTCCCTCATTTTCAATTATGAAAATAAAAACTTTGTTAAAAATGTATTCAAATTATGCAAGTCCATTTCGATTTTTTTTTAATAGTGACCTCCACACTTCCTTTTCCAATTTTCTTTCTGCGGTGTCAACAGGTGAACTTGATTTTGGTGTCGGGGTTGCTCGGCCTAACGATTTGGTGCTTCGTTAAGCATTCGCCGTACCAAGATGGCCTTCAGGTGTTGTATATTATGACGCAGAGAAGAGTAGTTATTGCGCAAGCGATCTCCGTTTCATTTTTTGCGCTTCCTTTATCCAACTGGCCGACCATAATCAAAGTTTGGGGTTAGCACGCCCAATCAATCATTATAAGATCTTGCGGCTACTGGGAGATGGTTTGATGACAGCAAAAGAGCGCGAAGTCCACAGCCTTCGCATCTCACTTTCCCCTTCCTACTGCCACTTTCCTTCGAAAAAACTTCCTTCTGGGTTGTGTTATTACATGTAGGCGCGTGCTGCGTCGGCGGCTGCCCTCGGGTATTCTGCGGCCCACCCGGTCGACTTGCCCCCGGTGTTCTTCTGGCTCCCCTCTGTAGACGTGCTTGATCCACAGTGGCAGTCGCCGCGCGAGTACACGTGGCTGACGGTTGCGGGGCTTTTGTACTCGGTAACCCACCCCATGAATTTTCTCTTTCGTGGTTGTACAATGTGATTCATTTTTGAAATATAAACCTTGTACTATTTATTTTCTATCGGATGTATTCCTCTGTTTTTTCATTGCCACTTTCGAAGACCACTGGAAATCAGACATTATCTAGAGGTCGATCTGTCTTTGATTAGAGTA